>ERZ778512.13-NODE-13-length-206312-cov-14.527749_pt1 | contig 206312 bp, 190 predicted proteins | sample MGYA00510346_ERZ778512 | MGnify/ENA primary metagenome ERZ778512 (study PRJEB29527, sample SAMN07138962) | mouse gut metagenome | material: feces | host: mouse | place: China:Nanjing | collected 2016-01-25 ...
ACTTACACCGGCAAGTGTGGTACAGCTTCGCTGGACACACGACGCAAAAATAGCAAGCGTTATACGCTTGCCCTGCTTGCCAGAACGTGCGTAACCCATTTAGTAAAGATAATCATTAAGGCTTGATTTTTATATATAATCATGTTAATCTGGGTTTAGTAACTAAATTGATTTACCTACTAAATTGTATCGAGGTGTAATTATGAGCGATGAAACCATCAATTTCTTTGAAATGATATATAAAATAATCAACAAATTTAATAGTAAAACAAATAAGCCGAGACACTACGGAACTGAACATCTATTGTATAGCTCAGAAGTACATATGATTGAGATAATCGGCCAATATAGCTCATTGACCGCCACACAGATTGCTAATGTTCTAGGTATTACGAAAGGAGCTGTATCTCAAACAACAGGTAAACTTCTCAAAAAAGGTCTTATCTGCAAAGCATTGTCTCCTAATGGTAACAATGAAGTGCTAATCAGTTTAACGCCAGATGGTGAAAAAATTTTTCAAAATCATTTGACTTATCATAAGGAGCTTACGGAAAAATTATCTACACTATCGGCAAGGCTCCCTGATAGTAGTTTGGAAATTGTGCAAGAAATGCTAAAAACCATAGATAATGCTTTAGACGATTACTGAAAGGAGAGAATAATGGTTTTTAAAACTATTGGAAAACCGGGAAAGCCTATTGCTTTACTTATACATGCCATGTTTGCAACAAGCAATATGTTTAATCCGCTAATCGAGTTGATGCAAGAAGAATATTTTATTGTTTTGCCCACATTATCAGCCCATACAACAAGTGACATAGAGACACCCCCTTTTCAATCTGCACATGCTGAGAGTACCGAGATTATGAATTATCTGCGACGCAATAATTTTTGTGACATTGAAATTCTTTTAGGCTCATCTTTAGGTGGGATCGTAGCTTTTGATATATTTATAAGACGGCAACTGACAATACATAAAATATTTTTAGATGGAGCACCATTTATTCATCTTCCTAACCCAATCATTAAAATAATGGAGACGATATTTAGTCGAGTGTCTTATAAGTCCGCTAAATATCCATGCAAGTCTAACATATTGGATAAAATGTTTCCTACTATGTCCACAGAAATGAAAAAAGTCTGTGGGCATATGAGTGATAGAACCATTAAGAATTTGACCAAAACCTGCTATACTTATCAATTACCAAAGCTGATCGAACTTTCCGAGAATCAATCGGTTACTTTTATATATGGTACTGCTGAAATCGCGCGATTTAGCCTTCCTGCTATACGGAAATTTAAAAACTGTAACTTCATAATTAAGAAGGGATATGCTCATTGTAGCTTCTTAATTGAAGAACCTGAAAACTACTTGGAGCTTTTACAAAATACATAAACGACTGAAGAGAAATCAAGGCCTTCAAAATGAACTTCCAGTTTGGCAGGCTAACATTACCCACTACTTCGAGACAAAATGTCCAGAGGTGGTAAGGCCATTCACCAGAAAGGAGGGCTGCACTATGAACGCGGAGCACCGAGTTTTGATTATTGATAGCGATATGAAAAACTGCAAAGCCATTAAGTACGCTTTGACTGAATACGGCATCAGTGCTTATTACACCATGTCCGTGGTAGACGGTATTTAGCGCCTAAATCGTCATAACTACGAGCTTGTGATACTGGACTTCTCCCTGTCGGAAACAGACGGCTTTCAACTACTCCGTTTTATGCGGCAAATGCGGAATATGCCGATCTAGGTGCTGTCCTCCCTGGGCGGCATTGAGAACAAGGCGAGGGCATTCCGATTGGGATCGGATGATTTTCTGGAAAAGCCCCTGGAACTCCAGGAGTGCTTGCTCCGGGCCCAGGCCCTACTCCGGCGTTATTCCTCCGCCGCCCCACCCTTGCCCGGCCAGCGGTGCTATACCATCGTCACGTTTGAAAACCTGATGATCGACCCCTTAACCCGTCGCGTCCTATACAATAGGCGGGAACTGGACTTTACCCGCCGGGAGTTTGATCTGCTATATGTGCTTTCCTCTCAGGCAGGGCGGGTGCTGACCCATGAACAACTGCGTTACTATGTATGGAACGATGATTTTGAGGGTGACGAAACCAACGCCATCCCCGTAAGCGTAAGCCGCCTGCGGCAAAAGCTAGGCGACGGAGATTGCATTGAAAATGTCCGAGGCGTGGGCTATCGTTTCATAGACCCCAGGTGCAAAAAAGAATAATGTGTATTAACCGACAGCCCCCCTTTATTTTTTTTTCACTACAGTGGTATAATATGAGTATGCAAATTAGTAGGAATAATAAAAGAAGGGCATATCTATAAATGAAATACATAAAACAGATCAATTCTGAATTAACGCAAATAGCTAAAAACGTACCTTATAATAAAATGATCATAAAGTGTGCCAATATCTTTCGGGTTATATCTTTTCATTTAACAAGGGTTCCAAAGGGAGTTGTTGATCGGCATATTACTCTTACAGGACATAAGGGGGCAAAATTTAAGGTGGAGATATTTGAGCCATCAAATGTAAAAGAAAAGCTGCCCTGTTTGATCTATGTACATGGAGGAGCATTCAGTTATAAGGCTTCCGCCTATCATAAAAAACTTGCCTGTATATATGCAATGAAAGTAAAATGCAGGGTTTATTACCCGGATTATCATTTAACCCCTAAGTATCCATATCCGGCAGCATATGATGATGTTTTGGCGTTATATAAATGCATTATGGAAAATTCAGATGCATTTGGGATTGAAAAGGAAAAGATTGGAGTGGCTGGAGATAGTGCCGGTGCATCCATTGCTGCATTGATTTGTAATAATTATGAACAGGAAGCGTTGAAACAGCCCTGTCTTCAAATGCTTGTATATCCTGTAACGGATGTAGATATGCAGACGGATTCCATGAAAAAGTTTTCAAATACTCCGTTATGGAACTCAAAAAGCAACAGACAAATTCCCATCCCGGTCTGCCGCTTTTTAAAAAGACCAGCCCAAGATTGAGCCGGTCTTTTTTGCTGCTTTTATGCATTTCTGCTGTTTTTTTCTATTTCACATCGAATGACCATCGCACCGTGTGAGGGAACCCTCATCCGGACAACGCCGCCTTTACAGACATGGATCTTCTTGATAAGGCTGTACCCAAAATCTCCTGTCACCATGAGCTGCTTAAAATGGGCCTCTCTGCTTCTGGATATACCCAGTTCCCAGACAGACAGTTCCACCATCTTAGTCTGGTCGCTGTTGTTCACAGCCACCACGGTCTTCGCCCTGTCCGTAAATCTTCCGTAGCACAAAAGCTGGTAATCATTTGCCAGGAATTTTAAAGAGCCTTCTATCAGTTCCCGGTTCTCCTTGTGAATGGCGATCATGTCTCTGTGGAACTGGATCAGTTCCCGGTCTTCCCTGCCCCAGGGATAGGTTCTCCGGTTGTCCGGGTCCGTAAATCCGCACAGCCCGGCCTCATCTCCATAGTAAATGGTGGGCGCGCCGGGCCATGTCATCTGCATGACAACAGCCTCCCTGAAGACCGCCTTGTTGATCTCATGCTCTGCCGCCTCGGACCCCAGATGTGCTACACGGCCCACCTTGTGGTTTGTCCTTGTAAGGAAACGGGAATGGTCGTGGTTGGACAGTTCATTCATGGCAGTCATTAAGGAAGGTGCGTAAAAACTGGCCATATGATACTGCATGGCACTGATGAAGCAGTCGCTGTTCCCAAACATTCCCTCACTGTACTCATCACTGTGCTTTTCCATTCCTGTCAAAAACCAGGTCACCGGCTCCATAAAGGCATCATAGTTCATGACGGTATCCCACTGGTCACCCTGCAGCCAGGATTTCGCCTCCCCGTAATGCTCGGCAAGGATGATCGCCTCAGGATTGGCTTCCTTTACATTCCGTCTGAAATCTCTCCAGAACTGATGGTTATATTCATTGCTGTGTCCCAGATCCGCAGCCACATCAAGACGCCATCCATCTACATTATAGGGCGGAGACACCCACTTCCTGGCTATCTTCATAATATATTCGTACAGCATGGGGGAGTCCTCATAGTTAAGCTTCGGCAGTGTGTCATGCCCCCACCATCCGTCATAAAATTGATTATAAGGCCAGTCATATTCATTGTGGAAACGGAAGAAGGTGCGGTAAGGACTGTCCCCTGTGATATATGCACCCTTCTCATATCCCTGCTGATGCTCATAGATCCGCTCTCTGTCAAGCCACTTATTAAACGAACCGCAGTGATTGAACACTCCGTCCAGGATCACCTTCATGCCCCTTTTGTGTACTTCTTCCACAAATTGGGCAAAAAACGCATTGCTGGCTTCCAGGTTCTCGTAGTCTGTCACTCTCTTAATATATTTGGAGGCATGGGAATTATCCTTGTCCCCCCAGTTAAGAGAATCTCCCCCGTCACTGACAATCTTCCCGTAATGAGGGTCAATGTAATCATAGTCCTGGCTGTCGTATTTGTGATTGGAGGGAGACACAAAGATAGGGTTAAAATAAATCACATCCACACCTAATTCCTGCAGATAATCCAGCTTATCCCAAACGCCCTGCAGATCTCCGCCGTAGAAATCCCTCACATCCATGGATTGGGGCCAGCGGTACCAGTCCTCCACTCTCTGGACATGTTCATCAATATAACAGTATTCTCCTGTCACTACATCGTTTGACATGTCGCCATTGCAGAAACGGTCCACAAAAATCTGGTACATAACCGCGCCTTTGGCCCATTCCGGTGTCTTGAAGCCCGGCACAATACCGAAGGAATAGTGTGGGTCAATCTCCCGCACCACGCCCATCCTGTTGTAATAACAATTCAGCTTGCCTGTATATATCTCAAAATAATACCTGACCGTCTCAGTGCCAAGGGGAATGTTGGCTTCAAAATAATCAAAACCATCCCTGGAGTCAGCCAGGTCCATCACTTTTTTCTTGTCTTCGTATACCAGATAGACCAAATCCACATTATTTTTCTTTGTGCGGATCCTCACATTTACAACATCTCCCGGCTCCGGTTCAAAAGGTGTCCTGTAATTTTCTGTCTCATCACTGAACACCGCACGTTTATTGAAAGCAGGACGCATGTTGGTCACATACTCCTGAATTTTTTGTGCATTCTTCATATATTCGTAATTCATAATGCATCCTCTCCATCATTCAGTCGAAAAAGTCCTGTATCTCTGCTTTTTCTGAATTACTATACCTATGCAGTCACCTTATAGCTGCAAAAATTCTAATCAATACTGGTCATGGGTACACTTTCCCATCATTAATCTATTTTATCCCACCCTTGCTGCATATACAACTACTTTTTGAAAACGAAAGTCAATTTTTTACTTTCTGCCCTCTGAAAAGTAAAAGAGACAGTCTTACGACTGCCTCTTTTGGAGAAGGTATTTCTTCTTATGGGGTGTAGCAAAAACTATATAATGTATTGGGGGGTTTTTACAGTTATTATAATACCATGCAGCACGGAAAAAGTGTGCACAATCTTAAATAAATTTTTAACGAATTTTTGACCATTTTCACATCCATCAAAAATACGCCTTTCCCATTCTTTCGGAAATCTGTACAAAACCAGTCCTCAAACCTACAATTTAGCTTTCTGACACCGCATTTTCCTGAAATAATGCCTCGAACTCTTCCCGTCCGATTTTTTCCTTTTCCAACAGCAGCTCCACACATCCGTGAAGAACATTCATATGTGCACTGATCAATTCTTTCGCCTTGCTATAAGACTCATCGATGATACGTTTTACTTCACTGTCGATCAGAGCCGCTGTCTGCTCGCCATAATTTCTGGCATGGGCCAGATCCCGGCCGATGAACACTTCGTCTTCATCCGATCCGTAATTGATCAGCCCTACTTTATCGGACATACCATACTGGGTGACCATGGAGCGGGCAAGCTGTGTGGCCTGCTTGATATCCTGGGAGGCTCCTGTTGTCACATCCCCGAAAATCAGTTCCTCCGCTACGCGGCCGCCCAGGTCCACAATAATGTTCTCCAGCATTTTATTCCTGCTGTTGAACATTTCATCCTGTTCCGGCAGAGGCATGGTATAACCTGCAGCGCCCATTCCGGTGGGTATGATGGATATGGTGTGCACGGGTCCCATCTCCGGCAGCACGTGGAACAGAATTGCGTGGCCTGCTTCGTGGTATGCGGTAATTTTCTTTTCTTTTTCGGAGATCACGCGGCTTTTCTTTTCCGCGCCGATCCCCGTCTTAATAAATGCCTGGCGGATATCTTTCTGGGTCAGGAAATATCTGCCGTCCCTGGCGGTAATGATAGCCGCCTCATTCATTAAATTCTCCAGGTCAGCACCGGTAAAGCCTGCTGTGGTCCTGGCGATCTCTTTCAGATCCACGTCCTCGCCCAGAGGTTTCTTCCTGGCATGGACCTGTAATATCTCTTCTCTGCCCTTCACATCCGGTCTTCCAACGCCAACCTTACGGTCAAAACGGCCGGGACGCAGGATTGCCGGGTCCAGAATATCCACACGGTTGGTAGCTGACATCACGATGATGCCTTCATTGACGCCGAAGCCGTCCATCTCCACCAAAAGCTGGTTCAAGGTCTGCTCTCTCTCGTCATGGCCGCCGCCCATACCGGTACCTCTTCTTCTGGCAACCGCATCAATCTCATCAATAAATATAATACAGGGGGCGTTCTTCTTGCCTTCCTCAAACAAATCCCTCACACGGGATGCACCTACACCTACGAACATCTCCACAAAGTCCGAACCGGAGATAGAGAAAAACGGAACTCCGGCTTCCCCTGCCACGGCTTTTGCAAGCAAGGTCTTACCTGTTCCCGGAGGGCCTACAAGCAGCACCCCTTTTGGGATCCTGGCACCCACTTTTACATACTTCTGTGGGCTTTTCAGGAAATCCACGATCTCCTGAAGCTCCTCCTTCTCCTCCTGGAGTCCTGCCACATCCTTGAAGGTGACACTCTTCTCACTGTCCACCGTCATCTTGGCACGGCTCTTGCCGAAATTCATCATCTTGGCATTGCTGCCCCCAGACATCTGCCGGCTCATAAGATTGAAGACAAAGATGACCATGACCCCCACTAAAATAAGGGGAAGAATGGAAGACATAAAGGTATTGTCCCCCGGCACGTCTCCTACTTTGGGTTCTACCCCCTTTTCCGCCAGAAAATCACTTAACTTCTGGACATCTGTTGTGTTGAACTGCTCCTGGTCCCCGTTTTTCAGTTCCACACTGACTTTGCCGTAAGGACTTACTTTCTCGGGATGGATATACACTTCCACAACCTGATCATTTTCTACCGCAACTTTGAATTCTGCCTCGCTGTACTCGTTATTCACTGTGAGCTGCCGGCTGAAGATCCAGTATCCCCCTATGACCAGTACAACGATCAAAAGGACGCTGGGCAGCCAGCTTTTTGCCTGTCTGTTCACGTCATGTTCTCCTTTCACCTTATATCACTATAATTCCACCACACCAATATAAGGCAGGTTTCTGTATTTTTGTGCATAATCCAGCCCATATCCAACTACAAATTCATCCGGAATATTAAAGCAGACATAATCCACGTTCACGTCTTTTACTCTCCGTTCCGGTTTATCCAGAAGGGTACAGAGACGAAGGCTGTTAGGATTTCTCTGCTTCAGCACCTCGATAAGATAGCTCAGTGTCCTGCCGGAATCAATGATATCCTCCACGATCAGCACATCCTTGCCCTCTATACTCTCATCCAGATCCTTTACGATCCTGACTACACCGCTGGAACTGGTGTCATCTCCATAACTGGATACTGACATAAAATCAAGGCTCACCGGAACATTGATCCGCTTTGCCAGCTCACAGGTAAAAAAAACACCACCCTTGAGCACACAGATCAAATGCACCTGCCTGCCCTCATAGTCCCTGCTTATCTGCTCTCCGATCTCACGGATCTTTTTGTCCACGTCTTCTTCGCTGATCAGCTGCCTGATTGTTTCACTCATCTTCCTTTTCTCCTTTGACCTGTACTTTGATTACTGTCTTTGTCTGCCCGGTAATTTTGTAATATTCACTGATACGGTAGCCCACCACCCATACGATGTGGGACCCGTCCGCCAGCAGGGTCAGGTTCTCCCGCACCTGTCTGGGGATCTTGCAGTCTATCAGATAATCTTTTAATTTTTTTCTTCCTCCCGCGGAGGTGACAGTCAGATAATCCCCGGGCTGCCGTTTTCTCACGGTGAGGTTTCCTTTTATTTTATCATAATCGAACCATTTCGTATACTTTTTTTCCGGAATTTGCTGGTTTTCCCAGGAAAAAATATGGAATTCCAGCTCTTTGGGAAGGATTTCCTGATTCCCCTTTTTATAAAACAGAAGATCGCCGTAGGACTGCTGCACCGTAATGCCGTGTGCCAGGGATTTCTGTCTCCCTGTCCTTTGCCCCAGCAGTTCCAAGGCTTCCTCCACATGGGCGGAAGTGATGTCTTTCTCCCCGCCTGCAAGATATGCCAGCACTCTCTTCACAACATAAGCCTGCATCACCGGATGCTCCGCAGAAATCTCCTCCGCAAGGAAAAGTCCGCTCTGATCCTCTTTGACATACCTACTATAAAGCATATCCGCCTGCTGCCCAAGATATTCCTCCACGGACAGAAAAGTTTGCGCCGTTTTCGCAATGTGTTCTGCAGCCCTGGGATTGACTGCTTTTAGCTCCGGCAGGATTTTTTTGCGGATTCTGTTTCTGGTATAGGACAGCTCTTTGTTGGTACTGTCCTCCATCCATGGGATGTCTTTTTTTAGCAGCCAGCTCTCAATTTCACTTCTTCCCACACACAAAAGGGGACGGATATAGACTCCGTCCCCCATCCGGCGCACAGGATGGATTCCCGAAAGGCCCGCGGCACCGCTTCCCCTTGCCAGGTTATGAAGGACCGTCTCCGCCAGGTCATCCCGGTGATGGGCAAGTGCTGTTTTTTTTGCGCCCGCCTTTTTGCTCTCCAGACTAAAAGCCTGCTGACGCACAGCCCGTCCTGCCTCCTCCACCGTCATATGTCTCTTACCGGCAATCTGCTCCACATCATAAGAATACACGCTGCAGGGTATGGATCGCTCCCTGCAGATCCGGACTACATATTCCTCGTCCCGCTTCGCCTCACTGCCCCGCAGCTGATGATTTACATGTACTGCCTGTACGGAAAACGGCACCTTTTTTTGGTACTCCCACAACAAAAACAACAGGCCCACCGAATCCGCCCCGCCGGAAACTCCGACGATCACCCGGTCGCCCGCTTCTATCATTCTGTACTGCTCTATATAAGAAAATACCTTTTCCTCCATATTTTTTCCTTGGTCCATTTGGTATTTAAATCCTTTCCGCATTACTTTTTCCAGAGTCCCGCTGCAAGCACTGTCATATCATCCGTGGCTTTGTACTCGCACTGGGCCAGCACACGCTCCAAAATCCCTCTTCCCAGGTCCTGTGCCGCTTCTGCGTGGGTCTGCAGGATTATCTCTTTCATGGTATCCTCCGCATTCTCCGGAGGCAGGGCATCCAGCACCCCGTCTGTCACCATGATGATAAAATCACCCTCGTAGAGCTTCTTGCTGGTGGATTCATAATCCACCTGCTGCACCAGTCCAAGCGCCAGGCTTGTGGAGGAAATAGCCTCCACCCAGTGGTCTCTCTTGATAAATGTGGTAGCTGCCCCTGCCTTCAGGAAATGGCACATACCGGAGTACAAATCCACAATGGAAATATCCACAGTAGAAAACTTCCCTTCCCTGGTCTGCAGATTTAAAACAGAATTGACCATTCTGGCTGCTGTCTCCCCGGTAAAACCGGAATCCACAAACTGTTCCAGCATGTCCACCACATTCTCACTCTCCCGGCAGGCCTCCAGGCCGGAACCCATGCCGTCGGACAGGCACATGAAAAACTGGCCGTTGTCCTCTGTGGTGCACATGTAATTATCCCCGGAAATAGTCTCCCTCTCCTTTGTCACCTTAGCCACTCCGTACAGCATCTTGAAATTCACTTCCTCCACAAAACGGACAACTGTGAATTCCCTTGTGATCAGAGTCTTGCCTTCCACCTTGGGCGTCATTCTGCTTCCGCACATTTTCGTGAGCACTGCCCCCGCCTCCGAAGCGGAGATGCAGGCCTGTCCCTTTGCGCGCAGCTCGCAGAAATACTGTATTTTCCCGTCCGGCTGCTGCAGCATCCAGACATTCTTGAGAAGTATATGCTTCTTTTTCAGTCTCTTGGCAAATTCCTCCCGGAATACAGGGTCCGTCTGGACAATGTCGAACAAATCCCTGGACAGCACTTTCATAAGCTGTGCCATCTCTCCTAACTGTTCCGCAACCGCGATCCGGTTTTCCAAAAGTTTATTATTCCACATCAGATTCTGTCGTTCTCTCTCCATTAACCTCTGCATTTCCTGCGTAAGTTTGCCCTGGTTGATGCAGACCCCTGTCAATTCCGTTTTCGCCACCCGAAGCTTCTCCTCGTCCCCTTCCTCCATAACCCGGAAAAGGCTGTAGACTCTCTGGTATGACTGCACGGAATGCTGTTTCCAGCAGATATGGTTTGCCGGGCATGTCTTACACTGTCTCTCTCTTAGTTGTTCCACCAGTTCTTCCAGTTCCCCGCCTGATAAGTAGTCCTTGCGGTATGGCATACCGTAAAAGCTGTCTGCAAGTTTCTGGAAGGATCGTGCATAGCGCTGCATTTTCTCTTTCTGTGGATGCTGGTCGTACACCAAAGTGGCTGCACTTTTTTTCATGTCTGAAAAAATAGTTTTTGCCATGTCCCGCAGTATCAACAGGGCGCTGACCACGAGCATGGCAATGATCCATTCCTGCATCTGGTATTACCTCCCCTGAATAAGCAATCGCTATCAAAGGTGTATTATAGATGCTTTTGGCTTCAATCTTTGTCAAAAACACGCTGCAAAAGCGAAAAACTTTTAGACAAAATCTGTTCCTTATTCTTCCTCTTTAAAGATAATCTGATTTCCTTCCACAAGCCCCAGTTTGTCCCTGGCCACTTCCTTGGCGTATTCGTCTGTCTGCATGTACTTTTTCAGCTCGTCAATCTCTTTTGTCCGTGCTTCCTCGTCCTTTATTTTAGCGCTTACTTCGCTCTTTTTCGCCTCGTACTGCGCTGCTTTTCCTTCTAATCTGCTGCTTTCTGCCATTAAACCTATAAATAAAACACCTACTACAAACGTCACGCTAACCATGGCGATTTTGTTTTGCAGGTTTTTTTTCTTTTTTCTTCTCATTCTGATTCTTCCTGACTTTTCGTATCGACTTTTGTTTAGTTAAGGAAATTTTAACTCCTGACAGCCAAAATTTCAACCTTTTTCTTATGTAGTGTAATGGTTTCAGCGGTATTTTTAACAAACACTTCATCTTTGACAAAAAAATGGAAAGATATTTTACCAGAAAACCACTCAAGCCCCAATGATAGATCAGCGCGCCCAGGCATATCCCTGCCAGGGCATATACCCGTATGATCCCGTCATTCTCCAGATATATGACGGAGAAAAGAAAAACGCCTGCCACGCACCAGTATAGCAGGTCTTCCAGGCTTACAAAAAAATCGTTGTGGGATATGACATTCCGGAAAATACGGAGTACATCATAAGCTGCCGCAAGCAGGACTCCGGCCAGAAAGGTCCTGCAGAAAAACAGCAGCTCCTGCTGCATATAGCCGCTCATCTTATTTAAAGAGCCTCTTCAGCATACCGTCTCCGCCCTTGGACTTCAGAACCGTCCCCTGGCTGTAGACAAGACTGTCCACCTGGCCTGCAATGTCCACCTCCTGTTTATCTAGATCAAGGCGGGTCACATGCAGCTCAGACCCTTTTATAGTCAGCATACCGGCGCTTGTGATCAGACTGATCTCCCCGTCATCAAAAGCCACCACATCTTTCACTCCGGTTATGCTTCCCGACTCCCTGTCAGTCATCTGCAGCTTATGTGCGGTCTTCAACTGCTTCTCTTCCAAAATAGCAAATCCCCCATATATCTCTCTCAAAAGATTATATGGGGGGTTAAAAAACAATATACCGATTTTATTTATTTAGATCCACGTAACTGTCCGGTGTCTTCACAGTTACGGGCAGGAATCCCTGCCCAACCGGTCTCTCTATGGGATTTTGCCTGGCTGCTCAAAGATAGCGGAACAGTTCGCTGGCCGCCTCTTTTTTCACCGTTTCCTGTACGTCCAGGATTTCCACACGTACATTCTTGCTGCCAAATTGGATCTCCAGGATATCACCGGCCTTCACCTGCGCGGATGCCTTGGCAGGCTTGTCATTGATCAGGACGCGCCCTGCATCACAAGCCTCATTTGCAACGGTTCTGCGTTTGATCAGACGGGATACCTTTAAATACTTGTCAAGTCTCATTTTCTCTTATTCGTTCACAGCGTCTTTTAATGCTTTGCCTGCTTTGAATTTCGGAGATTTGGAAGCTGCGATGGTCATAGTCTCGCCAGTCTGAGGATTTCTTCCCTCTCTTGCAGCTCTCTCGGATACTTCAAATGTACCAAAGCCGACTAACTGAACTTTTTCACCTTTCTTCATCTCTGCAGTTACTACATCAATAAATGCCTTTAAAGCTGCCTCTGCGTCTTTTTTGGATAATTCTGTTGCCTCAGCCATAGCTGCAACTAATTCTGTTCTGTTCATGAGTATTTCCTCCTAAATGAATTCTCCCTTATTTCTCAATAAGTTTCATAGTCTCATAGGGCTTTTTACCACTTACCCGGTGGAAGCCTACTGTTATTTATACCTTTTTTCCCTGTGTTTGTCAAGCACATACATGGCGCTTACAAGGAAATTTTTTGGAATCTTCGGGCAAATACCCCTTTTTACATCATTTTATCAATTAATTCCTTTACAGCCTGTCCAAGTGCAGCGGATTTCTCGTCTGCATCTGCCAGTGATGTACCCTTGATACCATAGTATAATTTGATCTTAGGCTCCGTGCCGGACGGACGAACACATACCCATGCATCATCATTCAGGTCATAGTAAAGCACATTGGAGCTTGGAAGTCCGGTTGCCTTCACTTCTTTTGTCTCCATATCTACAATAGTGTCTGCCTTGTAATCTCTTGCGGAGGTCACTTGATAAGCACCGATGGCAGACGGCGGGTTCTTTCTCAGATTCTCCAGAATGGTCTGGATCTTCTCCAGGCCTTCAATCCCCTTCAGGGTGATGGACTGGATATCATCTTTATAATAACCGTATTTTTCATACATGGCGATCATGGCATCCCAGAGCGTCATGTCTTTGGTCTTGTAATATGCGGCAGCCTCGCAAAGGGCCATGGTTGCCACGATGGCGTCTTTATCTCTTGCGTGGGTACCGATGAGGCAGCCGTAGCTCTCCTCAAATCCGAACAGATAGGTGCCTTTTCCTGATGTCTCAAATCCCAGTATCTGCTGGCCTATGTATTTGAATCCTGTCAGCACTTCGATGAAACGGATGCCGTAATGTCTGGCAATAGCGCCAGCCATATTGGTGGTAACAATGGTGGATACCATCGCACCGTCCTCCGGCAGTCCTCCATTCATCTCTTTTCTCTGGCCAATCTCATAGTCAGCCAGCAGACAGCCTGACATATTGCCGGTCAGGGTGTGGTATTCCCCTGTCTTGCCGTCTTTGACACGGACACCTAAGCGGTCTGCATCCGGGTCGGTAGCCAGCACCAGGTCTGCATCCACCTCTTTTGCAAGCTTTAAGCCCAGATCAAAGGCTTCGTCCGCCTCCGGGTTCGGGTAGCTGACTGTGGGGAATTCACCGTCCGGCAGCTCCTGCTCTTTTACGACATATACCTTTTCAAATCCCAGCTCTTTTAATACACGTCTTGCAGGAATATTTCCTGTGCCGTGCAGAGGGCTGTACACAATTTTCAGCTCTTTTGCCATGGCTTTGATGGCATCCATGTGGATCACCTGGCTTTTCAGCTCTTCCATGTAGGCGTCATCCACTTCCTGTCCGATCACCTGATACAGGCCGTCTGCCTTTGCTGCTTCCTCATCCATGGTCTTAACTGTATTGAAATCTGTAACCTTTTTCACCTCATCCATGATTCCGGTATCATGAGGCGGGGTGATCTGGGCGCCATCTTCCCAGTATACCTTATACCCGTTGTATTCCGGCGGGTTATGGCTGGCTGTGATATTGATCCCGGCAATACATCCAAGCTTTCTAACGGCAAAGGAAAGCTCCGGTGTCGGGCGCAGGGAATCAAAAATATAGGCTTTCACACCGTTGGCAGCCAGGCACAGCGCTGCTTCTTTGGCAAATTCCGGGGACATACGGCGGGAATCATGGGCAATAGCCACGCCCTTTGTCTGTCCGTCCACTGCTGCTATGTAATTTGCCAGGCCCTGTGTGGTCTTTCTCACGGTATAGATATTCATGCGGTTGATACCTGCACCGATCACACCTCTGAGACCTGCGGTGCCAAACTCCAGCTCTTTATAAAAGCGTTCTTTTATTTCATTTTCGTCATTCTCAATTGCTTTCAACTCTTTTTTGGTATCTTCATCAAAATACGGGTTGGAGAGCCATTCCTCATAAAGCTTTTTGTAGTCCATATTCTACTACCTCCCTGTGCAACGTTGATTTATAGTGCCGTCCAACGCACCAACTCCTCTATGGGCTGCCGGACGGCTTCTTTTATGGATAACGCCTCAGCCCCCTTTCACCTAAAAAAAGCAGAACCGTAACCATTTATGGATAACATTATACACTATCACTGATGAAAATTCAAACATTGCACAGGGGTTTTCAGAAACTTTATACCGAAATATTTTCGACAAAGTTCATCCAATTATCGTGCTGAGCTATGAGTTTCTCCAATTTTTCCAAGTTTTTCTCGGAAATCCATGCCTTGCTGTGGGAGTAGTAGTAGTTTGCCAGTTTCCAGTATTTTTCCGGATAGGCAAAACGGATGCGCAGGTTTTCCAGTTCCTGCACACTCAAAGGTTTTTCCTCATGATAGGCCAGAAGCATCTGCCTTCCCATCTCCAGATCCCAGTTATGCTTTTCCAATATTTTGCGCATGAACTGGTAGAGGTCTTCCATCTGGACATCATAGTGCCAGCGGTCAAAATTAATGACAGCCGTATTCTGTGCCAGCATCAGCACATTGTGCTGGTTGTATTCCCCATGGCAGACATCCCCAGCTTCCAGGGACCTGCACCGCAGATCTTCATACTCCGAGCTGTTAAGCCTCCTCTGAGCCTCCTCCGCATGCCACAGATAGCAGGCAATGCTGTCCAGATACCTGAGCTCAAAGTCATTTTTCCGCCGTTTCTGGCAGACAAATTTGCGGATTTTCCGCAGCTCCCTGTTTTTCCTTTCATATTCCATGAGAAGCGGCTCTTTGACATAGTGTGTCTGGACCGGCATTTTCATTGTTTTATGTAGACTCGCCAGGGCTGTTACGCTGCGTTTGATGTCTTTCATAGACTGGGTGTCACATTCTCTTCCTTCGTACCATCGCTTTACCACATAGGGTATGTTGTCTTTGTCCGTTGAGACGTATGCCCCTTCCTGATTCGGAAGGAGTGAATCCACGCTGATCTGGTTGCGGGTGCTTACGATTTCCAGAAGTTTGGCCTGGTAGCCAAGTTTTCTGGGTGAACCGTTGTATTCACGGATTTGAACCAGACCGGCCTGGGTGTCGCAGATGAGTGCACCTCTTCCGCGGTATGTGGATTTTGCTTCCAGACCGTATTGCTCCAGTACGCTGAGACCCCTATCATACACTTCCTTGTCCCCCTTTACTTTGTGTCCTCTCTATTTTATGCAGGAGATGGGTATGGTAGAAGGTGAAAAAAATTTGTGGGTGGGAGGTGCAGGCGGACGGCAGCAGACAGAGGTGTTGCGTAGGGTGCAGGCGGAGTGTGTCTGAAAATTGCTTTCGGCAAGCTGTGCGTCACACTTTGTGGGAGAATTGTCCCTGATGAGGGAAGCACAGAGAGCCGCGTTGACCGGATCAGGGTCAAATATACCGCGAAGGGGGGCTTTTTATTCTGTTAAATCTTTGATGGAAAGGGTGTTCTTATAAGGTATTGCTATTAAGAACACATTAAGAAAAGACAATTTACATGGTTAGACAATATATGGTGATAGCTTGCTGAACCTGGAGTAAATAACGTTTAAACTCATAGCCGACAAAATATTCTGAATTTATTACATCCTCAGAAACTTCTTCTCCACGATAAAATGGTGGGCTTCCAGCTTCCAATACCTCTCCTCACCGTGAGGACTTTCGTTCATCACCCTCACAACTTGCACCGTCAGTCCAAACATCCGGTGCGGCATGAGGGCGAGGGAGGCAGGGATACAGACTGGCGAGTGTCTAGCGGAGCGAGCCGAAGATCCACTTGCCCCAGTTGATTAATGAGGAAGCCGTTGCTGACGAATTTAGCAACTGGGAGCAAGTTAGCTGAGGGGCGCGGAGCCAGGAGCCAGGGTGTATCCCTGCCTCCCGCGCCCTCATACCGCACCGGATGTTTGGGCGTCCGTGAGCCACCATCCGTGAGCCGCCATCCGTGAGCCGCCATCATACCTATACATTCACCCCCCGCAATTCCTCCTTAACAATTTCCATCAGTTCCTGCTTCTCATTCCTCCCCGGCTCCTCCAGCACCACCTGCAGCAGCCTCTCCAGCATCTCCCCAATTTCCGGTCCCGGTTTCATCCCCGCTGCGATCAAATCCCTTCCATTCACAGCCAGCATTTTCACAGAAACACATTCCTTCCGCTCCAGCACCTCCCGGTAAATCTCCTCCACGTACCTGATACGCTCCAGCTTTTCCTCCCTCCGGTACTCACTCTGCGCCATAGTATCCGCATACTGCACCTTCAAAAGCAGAGGAAACAGCTCCTCCCCTACCTTATTAAGTGCCCTGCGGACGGATCTTGGATTGGGTTCCGGCCTGTGATCATGCCAGTATACCAGCTTTGTCACCTTACAGATGGTGTTATTGTCCAGCTTCAGCCTTTGAAGAACATTCCTGGCGATCTTCTCACTCTCCAGGCTGTGTCCCTTAAAATGGTCCCTGCCATTCTCATCCATAGTTCTGGATGCCGGCTTCCCTGTGTCGTGAAGAAGCATGGTAAAACGCAGGACTTTGTCTGCCGCCACATACTCCAGGCTTTTCAGTGTGTGTTCTCCCACATTCAGGCAGTGGTGAGGTGTATTTTGCAGGGTTTCCATCATGGAATCAAACTCCGGCAGAACAACCCTTGTGATTCCCGCCTCCCAGGCTGTTTTCAGCAGATGGGGATTTTCCGATACAAGAAGCTTTGTCAGCTCCGCCGCAATACGCTCCGCACTGATTTTAGCCAGCGTGGGCGCAAGCTCCTGGGCTGCTTTTTTCGTCCGCTCCTCTATGGAGAATCCTAACTGGGCAGCAAAACGCACTGCCCGCAGAATACGCAGGGCATCCTCAGTGAAACGCTCGTAAGGGTCACCCACACAGCGGATCACTCCCTTTTCCAGGTCCTGGATGCCGCCGAAAGCGTCCACCAGCCCTTTCCTGTCATTGTAGGCCATGGCATTGATGGTAAAATCCCGGCGGCGCAGGTCTTCCCGCAGGTCTCCTGTGAAAACCACCTCTTTTGGATGACGGCTGTCCTCATATTCTCCGTCAATGCGGTATGTTGTCACCTCAAAGCCTTCTTTTCCCAGCATAACCGTCACCGTGCCGTGGGCAAGCCCTGTATCCACAGTGCGGCGGAACAGCTCCTTGACTTCCATGGGTTTGGCTGATGTGGTGATATCCCAGTCCGCCGGAGATGAATGGAGGAGGCTGTCACGAACACAGCCTCCTACCGCATAAGCATCATATCCATGTTCCTGCAAGGTTTCTATTATCTCTTTTACTCTCTTAGGAACTTCTATTTTCATTCTAGTACGCACGCCCCCAGTAGACCATCTTCTTCGCCGGTTTGCCGCAGCAGACGCATTTGTCTGATAGAGTTTCCTGCTCAAAAGGAATGCAGCGTGATGTTGCCTGGACGTCCTCTTTGATCTTGTCCTCACATTCCTGGCAGCCGCACCACATGGCTTTTACAAATCCCGGCTTTTCGTTGACAGTCTGTTTGAACTCTTCATAATCAGTTGCCACATATGTGTGTGCATCACGGTGTGTTCTGGCACGCGTAAGCATATCACTCTGCATGTTTTCCAGAATCTCTGCTGCCTTTTCTGCCAGAGCATCAAGGGATACCACTGTCTTCTCTCTGGTGTCTCTGCGGACAATGACTGCCTGGTTGGCCTCAATATCCTTAGGACCACACTCGATACGGATAGGAATACCGCGCATCTCCTGCTCCGCGAATTTGAATCCCGGGCTCTTGTCTGTCTCATCCACTTTCACCCGGATTCCGGCTGCCTTCAGTGTATCGGAAAGTTCAAACGCTTTTTCCAATACGCCCTCTTTTCTCTGCTGGATCGGAATGACCACTGCCTGTACCGGCGCGATTCTGGGCGGAAGTACAAGACCGCTGTTGTCGCCGTGTACCATGATGATAGCACCGATCATACGTGTTGTCATGCCCCAGGATGTCTGGTGCACATATTTTAAAGTGTTGTCTTTATCTGTATACTGAATATCAAATGCCTTTGCAAATCCGTCCCCAAAATTGTGGCTGGTTCCTGACTGCAGGGCTTTTCCGTCATGCATGAGGGATTCGATGGTGTAGGTTGCCTCCGCACCTGCGAATTTTTCCTTGTCTGTCTTGCGTCCTTTGATAACCGGAATCGCCAGGATCTCCTCACAGAAATCAGCGTACAGGTTCAGCATCTGTACGGTTCTATCCTCTGCTTCCTCCGCTGTGGCATGGGCTGTGTGGCCTTCCTGCCATAAGAACTCTCTGGAGCGCAGGAACGGACGGGTAGTCTTCTCCCAGCGGACCACGGAACACCACTGGTTATATACTTTCGGCAGATCCCTGTGAGACTGGATGTCTCTTGCATACAGATCACAGAAAAGTGTCTCAGAAGTGGGACGCACGCAGAGTCTTTCCTGAAGTGGTTCCAGACCGCCGTGTGTTACCCAGGCTACTTCCGGTGCAAATCCCTCCACATGGTCTTTTTCTTTCTGAAGCAGACTCTCCGGAATGAACATAGGAAGATATACATTCTCCACTCCTGTCTCCTTAAAACGTCTGTCCAGCTCGTGCTGGATATTTTCCCAGATCGCATAACCTGCAGGTTTGATCACCATGCAGCCTTTCACACTGGTATAATCAACCAGTTCTGCTTTTTTTACAACGTCGGTATACCACTGCGCAAAATCTTCCTCCATGGAAGTGATGGCCTCTACCATTTTCTTGTCTTTAGCCATAGTAATGCTTTGTCTCCTTCTACTGTTTATTTTGGTAAAACGCTTTGTACCGGACTGTCAAATACAGCCCTGTGTATGGAAAACGTCATACATCGAAACTGATGTTCCTGCCTGTGTGGTTATATTTATAATATCGGACTCCTGCAGCGTCAAGCATCCGCTTGGATGCCTGGACAGACGGGGTATCCGCATATTTATCGCTGTCATAGACAATGGTCTTGATCCCCGACTGGATAATGGCCTTGGCACATTCGTTGCAGGGAAACAGGGATACATAGAGCTTGCCCCCTTCCAGAGAGCCGCCCCTGTAATTCAAAATGGCGTTCAGCTCACTGTGGGTTACATAGAGATATTTTGTATCCAGCTCCTCCCCCTCCCTGGCCCAGGGAAACACATCGTCTGAGCATCCTTTTGGGAAACCATTATAGCCCATGGACAAAATCTTGTTGTCCGGACTGACAATACAGGCCCCCACCTGGGAATTGGGGTCTTTGGAGCGCATTCCGGAGAGCTTTGCAACACCCATGAAATACTCGTCCCAGGATATATAGTCATTTCTTTTTCCAACCATTTTGTAAATCCTCCCGGAAATCACCTGTTATTTTGTTCCGAAGATACGGTCTCCCGCATCGCCCAGTCCCGGCACAATATAGCCGTGGTCATTTAAATGTTCATCCAGAGCACCGATGTAGATATCCACATCCGGGTGTGCCTTACTTAATGCTTTCACACCTTCCGGCGCTGCTATAACACACATAAAATGAATATTCTTTACACCCTTTTCCTTCAGCATAGCGATCGCTGCCTCCGCGGAACCGCCGGTAGCCAGCATGGGGTCCGTAACAAAGACTTCACGCTCTTCACAGTCAGCCGGGAGTTTGCAGTAATACTCCACCGGCTTGAGTGTCTCCGGATCACGATACAGACCGATATGGCCTACCTTGGCAGCGGGAATCATGGTGAGCATCCCCTCCACCATGCCCAGTCCGGCACGGAGAATAGGAACTACGGCCAGTTTTTTTCCTGCTAGTTCCTTCACGGTTGTCTTTGTGATCGGCGTGTCAATTTCGATGTCTCTTAATTTCAGTCCTCTTGTTGCTTCATATGCCATGAACATGGCAATCTCACCCACAAGCTCACGAAACTCTTTTGAGCTTGTCTCTGTGCGGCGGATAATACCAATTTTGTGCTGAATGAGCGGATGCTCCATTACCATTATTTTACCCATCTGTTTTCTCCTTTGTCTTCTGATCGTAACAGTTTGATCCCTTCACAGTTACATGCAGGAATCCTTCCTTCTATTCTTCTATCAGATCAATTCTTCTCTGATGTCTCTCCTCGCCGGAAAACTCTGTGTTCAAAAAGGTATCCACGATCTTTACGGCTAATCCCGGACCGACGACACGGCCTCCCAGAGCCAGTACATTTGCGTTGTTGTGCTGTCTGGTTGCCTCAGCGCAGAAGCAGTCTGTGCAGAGAGCCGCCCGGATTCCTTTCATCTTGTTGGCTGCTATGGAAATGCCAATACCTGTGCCGCAGATCAAGATCCCTTTATCGCACTCTCCGCTCTGGATCGCTTTCCCCACTTTTCTTGCATAAACGGGATAATCCACTGACTTATTGCTGTCACATCCGAAATCCTTATAAGGGATCTTGTGCTCCTCCAGATATCCGATGATCTCCTGTTTCAGTTCAAATCCGCCATGGTCACAGCCTAATGCTAACATATAAATTTCCTCCTGTGTTTTTCTTGTTAAACATGTATCAGATGATGCCCTGCTGCCTTCAGCAGACGGTTCATAATAGCCTGTCCCATCCTGGGGGTATCAAATGACTCTGAAAAAATATGATCCACCTGCTCCTCATCAAATTCCCTCAAAAGACCAAACAGGTGTCTCGCTATGGTCTCCTCGTCCTGCCGCGTACCGATGCTTTTAATAACCTGGGCTTCATAAGCGCCCACGGTCTCGTCTGTACCAATGACACCCACCTGTTTTCCCTGTGCCTGCAGAATACGGCTTCTTTCATTGATGGTCTTTATAACCTGCTCTGTACTGCCCTCCACAATGGTCAAACCGGCTTTTGGTGCGTAATGGCGGTATTTCATCCCCGGTGCCTTAGGCTTGACCTTTTCATCTGTGATCAAAAGCCCCCTGTCCATCCGCACCGGTCCGATCACCGCCTCCGCCATCTCCTGACTGATATAACCGGGACGCAGAATGACTGGTATCTCCTCTGTGAAATCCACAATTGTGGACTCCAGGCCGATCCCCACCTCTCCGCCATCCAGGATCATATCAACCCTTCCGGTCAAATCCTCCTCCACATGGGCTGCCTTGGTTGGACTTGGACGCCCGGAAGTGTTAGCACTGGGTGCCGCAATATAGCCTCCGCCCAGCCGAATCAGTGACAGCGCCACAGGGTGGGACGGCATCCGCACGGCTACGCTGTCCAGTCCGCCCGTGGTCTCATAAGGCACTGCTTCACTTTTTTTTAAAATCATGGTAAGTGGGCCCGGCCAGAATTCTCCAGCCATCATCCTGGCTTTTTCCGGAATATGGCTGACGATCCGGTCAAGACTCTCCAAGTCCGCAATATGGATGATCAGCGGATTGTCAGAGGGCCTGCCTTTTGCCGCATATATTTTCTCAGAGGATTTTGCATTCAGCCCGTCTCCGCCCAGTCCGTATACGGTCTCTGTGGGAAACGCCACCAGACCGCCGTTTTTCAGGATTTCTCCCGCCTGCCTTATTGCAGATTCATCAGGGTGTTCCCTGTCTACTGCCAATATTATGGTCTTCACGTTTTCTCTCTTCTTCCTGTAGTTCTTTACATACATAACCATAATACCATTGTCTCTATGGTTTTTCCACAATTTTTTTCCGCAACTTATGCCGGTCCGTCTCCCAGATATGTAAGAATGCCGTCCCTGACTGCTTCTGCCACCTTATCCTGATATTCCTCTGTTTCCAGAAGCCCCGCCTCTCTGGTATTGCTTAGAAATCCACATTCCACAATATTTAAGATTCCCTCACTGCGTTTCAGCAGATAATAGGTGGAGTTGGCTTTCTCAACTCTGGGTCTGCTCACCTCTAACTGGGTATTCATGGCATCCTGAATGCACTTTGCCAGCTTCCCGCCCTCTGCCGAGTGGGTGAAATAAAACACCTGGGGGCCGCAGACTGCTTCGTCAGGATAACTGTTCTGGTGAATACTCACCGTGAGAAGGGGCTGCTTTTCTTTGATAAGCTCACAGCGTTTCTGCATATCCTGCACCTTCTTGTTCCTGCTGTCCGCATCGTAAAGGCCGCTGTCCTCAGACCTGGTCATGATCACCTGATACCCTTCCTTCTCCAGAAGCTTCTGGAGCTTTTTTGATATCTTCAGGTTGATTCCCTTTTCCTCCAGTTTTTTTATGCCAACCACTCCGGGGTCCATTCCCCCATGTCCGGCATCCACTACAATGACACCTTTCTTTCCCTCTGCCTCTTTACTCACCAGCCGCGCTCCTTCCCTGGAGAGCAGAAATGCAGAGGCGAGCAAAAGAACTGCCATTCCCAGTTCCACAACACGTCTTTTCTTCATCACAAAAAAATCCCTCAAAGCCTACTCGTTAAAGTATATGCTTTGGGGGACTTTCCTAATCTTTTAATTTTTCATAGAATTTATCCGCAGGAACGGGGCGCCCGAAATAGAAGCCCTGTATGAGCCTCAGGCCTATGTTGCTCACACTGCCGTACTCCTCTTTTGTCTCCACACCTTCCAGGCAGACTTGTTTTCCCACATCATTGCACAGCTCCGTGATAGAACGGATAAACGTGGCATTGAACAGATCCGTGGTGATCCCCTTGACAAATCCCCTGTCTATCTTCACAATATCCGCAGGGATATGCTTCAGCATAAACAGAGAGGAGTATCCCACTCCAAAGTCATCCATTGCCACCTGCACACCCATTGCACGGAAACTTTCCAGCGTTTCCCTGACAATGGCATCCTCTTTTACAAAATAGGATTCTGTCAGTTCCAGAGTGAGGTTGAAGGGGGCAAGGTCCATCTCTTTCAGGATCTCCTTAACGAAGGACGTCAGATCTCCTTCCAAAAACTGCTGATAGGACAGGTTTACGCTCATATTGAAATCGGGTTTCTGTTCACACCACTCTTTGCACTGGGCGGCAGCTTTGCGCAGAATCCACATACCCATAGGCACGATCAGACCGTTCTGCTCCAAAAGAGGTATGAACTCACCCGGCGGCACATCCCCATATTTGCTGCAGTGCCAGCGGGCCAGCGCCTCCGCGCCGTAAAGTTTCCCGGTCTTTGCATCCACCTGGGGCTGGTAACAGACAGAAAACCCGGCGAACCCTCTTTCTATGCTCTCCCTGAGCATCTGCACCATCTCCAGTTTTTTTTCTTTTTCCTGAGGTATCTCCGGAGAGTAAATGGTCATCCGGTTCTTTCCAAGCGCCTTTGAGCGCTCAAGTGCATAATTTGCACACTTTAAAAGTTCCAGATAATTCTCCGCATTATCCGGGCAGGCCGCGTAGCCTCCCGATATGGTGCAGTAATATTTCTTTCCGTTGTATTCCTGCTGACGTGTATATTTTCCCTGAATCTTTGCAAAAATGTCCTGGACATCTGTCTCGGAGCCATTGGTAATGATGATCCCAAATTCATCTCCGTCAAGCCGGTAAACCCTGGCATTGTCAGAAAGCATGGCGCTTATACTGGCGGCGGTTATCCGCAGGATCTCATCACCGAACATCCGGTCATATAAGTCATTTACATTTTTAAAAGCATCCATATCCAGGATCATAATACCAATCCTTGTGATCTGGCTGCCGTCCATGAGATATTTCTTGATGCTGCCCTCAAATTCAAACCGGTTGTACAATCCGGTCATATGGTCGATCTGCTTTTCTTTACCCAGATTGGTGATGATGCCTGCAAACATGTCAGGATTTCCATACTTATCCCGGATCAGCTTTCCCCTACACCTAAGCCAGATCCATTCCCTCTCTGTATTTCTTGCCCTGTACTCAATGTTGTGCTCCTCTACACGTCCGTCGGCAATCTCCTGGTTACTCTCCAGGAAATGTGTTTCATCATGTGGGTGAATCAAACCGCTCCAGCAGGCTGCAGCATTCTCCACCACCTCACCGGGCAGGCCAAACTCCGCCACCATAGCCGGGGGATATCTGAAAACACCGGTTTTCATATTGCCTATGAATATATAATCATCTGTACTTTCTATCAGCGCGTCATACAGACGTGCCTGATTGTACTGGAACTCATCCTTAGATGCAGATTCCGGATCTGTATGCTTTAATTTATTCTTCGCGCGCATGATGTGATAATTCCGTTTCTGCATATACATCAGCTCATCCGCTTTGGCTATAATATCGGAAACGGTAAAACAGTCCTCAGGGTAAATTTCCACCGCTCCGTAGGAAAACGAAGGCCTGCATTCCAGTCCGTACGTCTCATGCTCACTTTCCAGAATTTCCGTGATTTTCTGTATACGGGTTTCCGCATTGGTACGCTCTTCCCCATAAAATGCCACGATGAACTCATCACTGCTCAGACGGAAAATCACATCTTCCGGGCGCAGACAACGCCTGGATGCAGACGTAACAAATTGAAGTACCTTGTCGCCTTCTTTGTCTCCATAACGGTTATTAATCCAATTCAGGCTGTTTAGATCAAACATTGCCACGGTCAGCATCTTATTCTCTTTTTTTGCTCGCTTTACGATCAATTCCAGCCTGTCTTTGCCTTCTCTGCGGCTGGATACCCCTGTCAATGAATCTGTTGCTGCAAGCTGCCACAACTCCCTGTGTTCCATAATGACCTCTCCTAAATAAGACCCTTTTGTAACTGTTCAGTGTCTTCGCAGTTACACCCTTTATTCCTCTGCTATTTTATTATTCTAAACTGCAGCAGGAAGGGATACAAGTCTATTTTATCATATATTTTGCATAAATCCAAAAAATCCCCGGGATTTGTCCTCCCGGGGCAATAGGTGTTTATTTTTCGTTTTCCAGTTCTTCCTCAAGGAGGGCCTCGTCTTCCTCGCTCAAAAGCCTTGATATCTGCATGGCAAGTTTTGAATCCCGGTCTTCGTCCTCCTCAAACTCTTCAAGCTCCGCAATATCATCCAGGGCATCCAAAAGATCCAGCTCCTGGGTATCCCCCAGATGAAGTTCTTCCGCCTCCTCTGCTGGCTGCGGAAGCTCCACTTCCGGCTCCTCCTCAATGTCATTGAGTGAGGTGGGCATGGTACTGATGATCTGATGTACCTCCTTGTAGGAGGCCATGAAACGCTTCTGTGCCTGATTGATCAATTGTACGATCTCATTCATCTCATCCTGAACCGCTATGTATTTTTTCTTGCCTTCCCGCAGTTTATCATCAATCTCAGACTGCACTGCCTCCACCCGCTGCTTTGCCTCTGCCTCCGCCCCGGAGATCATGGTGTTGCATTTCTCCTCGGCCTCTTTGATCATGGCATCTGACTTTAACTGCGCATCAAAGACCAGCTTTCCGATGCTCTCATAATTATCAATGTATTTCTGGTATTTCTCTTGGATCTCCATCTCCAGACGCTCCTGATGTGCATCCTTCAACTCAATGCGCTTCATAAGCTCTGCGATCTTGGCATCCTTTTCTGACACCAGCTTTTTCAGCCTTAACTGTTCAGAAGCAGCTTCATCCTTCATTCGCTGCACCTGTTCCAGCACATCCTCCTTATCAAATCCCCCCATGATCGTGGTTTTAAACATTTCGTGTTCTCCCATTACTCCACCTGTTCCTTTCTAAATCACATCCTGCTGTTTCCAGCCTCTACTGCAGGTACTGACTGATCGTATTCCATACATCAGCCCTCTCAAATCCCAGTTTCCATTCTGCCACGCCTCCCAGCTCATACTTTTGTATCAACTGCATCTTGGCGTCCAGTGACTGCTCATCCTCCAGCCACATCTGATATAAACCATTGTCCGTAGTAAGTTCCGCATAGTTCTGTGAAACCTCTGTATTCCAATACATTTCCATTCCCATCTCTGTGACTATTTTGCTTGCCTGGTCCATGCCCATGATCTCACTGGTTACAGTGCCTGCCTTGTCGGTAAACCAAAGTCTTGTATAGAAGGGAACTCCGTTGATGACTTTATTCCTGGGCACTTCCTTTAATGTCTGCTGGATACCCTCCTCCACAAAAGGCAGGGAGGCAACAGAACCTGCACTCTCGGTTCCGTCTGTGTGCTCATCGTATCCCATGATAATGACATAATCTGCCACAATTCCCTGTTCTTTCCTATTATAAAAGGATGTGAACTGTGGAACCGGATTGTCTATGGACAACACTAAGTTATTTTTCCGGCAGGATATGGACAGCTCACGGATGAACTGGATAAAATGAGGGGCCTCCTCCTGTGTCAGAGTCTCAAAATCCACATTAATACCGTCCAGCCCTACTCTTTTCGCCTCTTCTATGAGTTTCTGAATGAGATGTTCTCTGGATGTGCGGTTTGACAGCGTGTCCAGAGTGCTTACATCTTTGTTGAAATTATCAATCAGTCCCCAGACTTCCAGCCCCTTTTCATGGGCCAGATTTACATAATCGACGCTGGCAAGGGAGGAAATGGTACCTTCTGCCCCTGTCACAGAAAACCAAGTCGGTGAGATCACATTAATGCCTGTAATGTTCTCCAGTGTCTGGGCAAGTCCGGCGTTGGCATCCTCGGATGTGACCTGATGCCAGGCAAGATTGATTTTGTGGTCTCTTGTCAGGCTTGTAAAATCCTCCTGATAACTGCCCTTATACGCCACTTCTTTCTCCGTCGGTGCCTCCAGGTCCTCTTTTGCCACATAGCCATTGAAACCGTCCGCAGTTGCTACCTGGGACCAATTATCCAGCTCTTCTATGAGTGTCAGTTCCGTTCCCTTTGCCACATCGGTCAGGATATCGCTCTTAATGCCGCCCCGGTAGCGGAGCACGGTATCCTCTTTTGCCTTTACAACTTTTTCGCTGCCCCACTCATAACGGATCACTGCCTTGTTTGGGCTTTCTGTCACCGTACTGGTGATTTTCATATATTTTTGAATAAAATCAAGGGCCAGATAAATCTTATCCTCTGTCTGACGGATGATCTTATAGCCTTCGTCTTTATTTTCACCGTTCACAGTATAAGCTGTACTTTCCGGTGCTATCGCCAAAATCTCATTCGGTGTGGTGTAGAGCATCTGGCTGCTGTCCGCTTCCCAGTAAAAACGCCCTCCCAGCACATTTGACACTGTGTCATAATCCAGATAGACACGTCCGTCCATCCATTTACCCTTCGTTTCACTTACTGTATTCTGGAGCACCAAGGCTACATCATCCGCTTTCTCCAATCCATAGTATGTGTTCAGATCCATTCTTGTATCGGAAGGTGTATGTCTCTTAATGGCGGCAGTCAGCACTCCCACAGCTGCAACCACTACTATAAGAAGGACAACTACCAGCACCATAAGGGCATTGCTGTTCCTTCTCCGCCTCCGCCTTCTCTCTTTTTGACTCATAATTTAACTCCTTATTTTTTCTCGCATTTCTCAACCATTATAACATACTTTTTCCGTTCGTCATTACTTTCTTCGACAATTTATATTTTTTTAATAGTAGGAAATACCGAAAAACTTTGCAGCCGGACTGGAGAAATCCCCTCAAAAACCGGGGATTTCCCTGTTCCGGCCCCCTGTTATACATACCGGGAACGCAAATATTACAGGGTTTCGTATGGCTTACTCATGTTTTACGAAATCAAACTGCAGTCTTTCAACCTCCCCTCTCTCATTCTGCACATAGTCCCGCATATAGACACCTTCCTCTGCAATACTACATGCCTGTTCAATCTCTTCCGGTGTGCTGGGACTTCCGTTCAGCAAAAGGGGGATCCCCTGGCGCCGATAAGTTTCCAGCTCACATCGGAGTGCTGAAGTTTCCTTGTCTTTCTTCATGTTTGCTGTGGACAGGAGTTCGTGATATATTATACCTCTGCCCTCTCCTTTCTTCTTGAAACGCGGTTCCAATATTACAGATAAAGAAAGGCACTGTAATCCCCATAATAAAAAAATATCCATGGTCTGTGTGTTCTGTCACATGGGATCATGCAAATCGTACAGAATGTACTCTCTGCCTGCGGTCAGATACCGCCTGAAATGAAAACTTAGAAAAATTGTCCTTGATGAAGGCCTGCGGGATATCATCACTCCCTTCTGTAAAATATTTTACAGCGCACCTTCTTTGTCTGTAGAAATCATTATATCATAGATGAATTTGTCTTAGCAAGGTGTTTTATGTAATTATTTCGCATTTTTATCATATTTTTAATTTTTTCCACATATATGAAAAAAGTATGAAGCGCTTTACATACCGGCGTTTCATAGTATATAATATAAGTGAGATACCAGCATCTTTGTTTTGCCAAGCGGCAGAACCGACAGATAGACAGGATGTGATAAAATGAAGATAGAAAAAATCAATGACAACCAGATACGTTGCACGCTCACAAAGGCTGATTTGGAAGACCGTCAGATTCGTTTAAGTGAACTGGCTTATGGTACGGATAAGGCCAAAGACCTGTTCCGTGATATGATGCAGCAGGCAAACTATGAATTCGGCTTTGAGGCCGATAATATACCGCTCATGATCGAGGCAATTCCGGTTTCTTCGGAAAGCATTATCCTGATCATTACCAAGGTGGAAGACCCGGAGGAACTGGACACACGTTTTTCCAAGTTTACGCCATTCGGCGGACCTGCAGGAGATAATACACAGCCGCCTTTAGAGTTTGAAGGGGCCGATGATATCATCGACGTATTCCAGAAAATTTACGAGGCCAAAGCAAAAAACGCAGCCAAGAAAAAAGGAGTGAAAACCCCTGCACCTACCGAGACACCGGAAGTTCCGGTCCGCCTCATACGGCAGTACCGTTTTCAGGACCTGGACGGCGTGATACGCGCAGCCCGCGGACTGAACAACTTCTTCCAGGGTGCTAACTCCTTATACAAGGACAGTGCCTCAGGGGAATATGAACTGGTTGTTCACCAGTCGGATAACACCCCATCCGATTTCAATAAGGTCTGCAACATGCTCTCCGAGTATGGAAGCGGCAGTGCCTTCTCACAGGCAGGCGAAGCCTATCTGCAAGAGCACAGCGAACGCATCATTGCAGATAAAGCACTACAGAAATTAGCAGCCCTATAACCGGATGCTGGTAAAAAAGCCCCAGCGGTTTCCTTATGGGAGGAACCGCCGGGGCTTTTCATTGGTGATAATAGAAAACCCGCGGAGCGTGGTTTCTATTGTTTCATTATTTATCTGCCAAAAAATCGTTAATCTGAGCAGCTAATACATCTGCGTCAATCCCATGAACCATGGCAGCTTCTTCCAGGCTTTCGCCCTGAGCGGAAGGACAGCCGATGCAGTGCATACCGGCTCTCATCAGAATCGGAACAATATTTTCATCCACACGGAGTAATTCGCCGATTGTCATATCTTTGGAAATTGTCATGATAGTTTCCTCCTTTTTTCGTACTGTGTACTATTATAAACTCTTTTTCTCCTATATTCAACTGTTTTTCTCCGGTTTTCTTTTTCTTCTTAAAATTCAGAGTAACGGTACCGGTTCCTGTTTGCGGGCTTGTCTTTTGACAGTAATAATTCACGGATTGTTTAGAAATAAAGACTTGTATTCTAATACCAAATATATTAGAATATGCGTAAGACCTGAATCTTATACCAACGGATGTTCCGAATTTTCCGCCGCGCTGGCGCGGGGTAAGATAAGGTATGGTTCAGAAATTATAAAAGGAGGATTTTAAGTATGGCATATGTAATTACAGACGAATGCGTAAGCTGTGGAACTTGCGAAGGAGAATGCCCATCTGAAGCTATCTCCCAGGGCGATGACAAATACGTTATCGACGCTGAAAAATGTGTTGACTGCGGAACTTGCGCAGAGGCATGTCCTACAGAAGCAATCGTAGAGGCTTAATAACAAAAAACACAAACCTGTTTCACTGCAGGTTTGTGTTTTTTTATTATCTTTTTTTCTTAAATAATTTTTTGTTCTTCTGCCGCTCCTGTTCCATGGCTGCCGCCACTTCCCTGCGCGACTTCTGGCAGATCCTGATCCTCTCATCCAGCTTTTTATAACGTTCTTCCCCTGAATGCAGCGTCCGCATTCTCTCTTTTACCAGCCTGTCCAAGATTTCCATAAACTCAGCCGGAACCTGGTTGTCCGGTTCCGTGAAAGCCTGTGCTGCCGGCTGCTGCTGTGTTCTGCCTGCCGCTGCTCTGCTTTTCTCCTGAACAGGATTATGGTTCTGAACTGCCCTGTTCTTTTTGCGGGATGCTTTTCTGTTTTTTCTGGCTGCAGACACTTCCTTTTTCTGCTCTGATGGTTCTGCTGGTTTTTGCTGGGGCTGTTCGGCTGTTTTTTCCTTTTTTTCCTCATCCTTATATAAAAAGGGAATCAGGCTGCCGATTTCTTTTAATGCAAGTCCCTTTTTCTTCAGTTCTTTAATAGCCAGGAGTACCTGGATATCATATCGGGTGTAGTATCTGTGTCCCATTTCGTTTCTGTTGATCGGCAGGTGCAGTTCATCTTCCCAAAAGCGCAGGACATGGGACTGCACGTCCAATAATTTCGCCGTCTCAGAAACCGAATAGCTGGTTTCACTCATATACTGACCCCTTCCATCTATGCGACTTTCTTTAAGAAACATTATAACAGGGCATGGAAAAAATGCAAGAAAATGTGTTCGACAAAACCTGCGGGAATACTACTGGCAGACATAGGCACCGTCCACGATCAGGTCGGTTCCGGTCGTATAGGAGGAGGAATCCCCGGCCAGGTACAATACCGCTCCGATAAGTTCCTCCGGGGTGCCCATTCTGCCGTAAGGCATCATGCCTTTCCACGCGTCCTTCCGTTCCCGGGGCGTGTCTACGGACATGGGGGGGAGTTGTATCCCGGGCTTAAACTGTTTACCCGGATCCCATAGGGAATCCATTCCAACGCCAGAGATTTTGTCAGATGTATCACCCCTGCCTTGGAGGCGTTATAGGAAGCCTGCCACTGGGGTATATTCACGATCGTTCCTGACATGGACGCCATATTGATGATGCTTCCGTGTATCTTTTTCTGCACCATAAGGCGGCAGCACTTCGTGCCATTATGTACTCACCGGTCAGGTTTACATCAACCAGTTCCAGTAACTCAGGCCGCTTCCCTCCGCTGGATTCCCCTTTTCCCACATCCTGCACAAACTGCTTTTGCGAAAATTCCTCTGTTATTTTCATCACAGTTGGAATACTAAGGCCAATGGTCCGGGCAATCTCCGCACGGCTGATTGGGCCTTTTCTTCTGATCAGATCTGACAGCCGCCATATCAATTATCACGATCTTCACGTAATGGCGGCCAATATCTATTCCTGTTATGTAATAGGCGTTTGAAACGAATTCCAGTAAATCAGGTCTTTTTCCTCCTGTGGATTCACCTTTTCCGATAGTTTTCACCAGATTCGCCCGTTCAAACTCCTCTGTGATCTTCATTACAGTGGGAATACTCAGCTCTGCCATTCTTGCAATCTCCGCTTTGTTGATAGGACCCTGTGTACGAATCATTTCCAGCACTGTCTTTTTGTTCCATTGTGCCAGCATAGCCTTGTTTTATGACATTTTTTTCCCTCATTTTTCTCCCTGATCTATCTCGTAATTCCTTGGTGTTTTTCCAGAGTTTCTACTTCTTTTATTTTAATCTAGGCTATACGATTTTTCAACTGTTGGTTTGCAGCTTCTCCTGCAGGATAACACCTGAAGAGAGGGAGGTGGTGGGAACAGTACCCTTCGGACTGTCATTTTACAGATTACCGGCAGGATTTCCTGCCGGCGGCTGAAATTTTGTCACTTATTTTCTTTATGACTTTGTTTCCCATTTAAAAATAACGATCCCTGCAATGGCCACTGCCATGCCGATGAGTTTTCTCCACTCAAACCCGACTTTTTCCACGCCGAAAATGCCGAACACTTCAATTAGGTATGCCACCGCCAGCTGTGCGATCACAATGAGCATAGCTGCCCGGGCAGGACCAAGGGAAGACATACTCTGGATCACCGTCACGGTTATGAACGCACCGATGACTCCGCCTAATAAAATGTATTTGTGGTCAACTCTCGCCAAATCCGTTATCTTGTCTCTCCCTGTGAACAGCCATGCTGCAATACAGACCAGGAAGGCCGATATCTGTACCCATCCGGTGGATACCCATAAGCTGGTCTGTTTTGTCAGCGCTGTATTGAAAACTCCCTGTACACTCATCAACGCACCTGACAAAAGCGCAACTAAAATTCCCCACATAAAAAATCCCTCCACATCCTTTTTCTTACTAGAATGTCCCGAAAGGCTGTTTTTATGCGGTCCTTTTCAGAAAATAGAGTAGGGAAATAACTGCAAGAGTTATCTCCCTTTCATTGAACCGTATGTACGGGTCTCGTATACGGCTCTACAACTTATATTCCAACGTTTCTTAGATAATAATTTAAAGGATTGAGCAACCCAGCTCCGTCCTTTATTTTATTTTCGAGCAATTCTGGACTTATAATAAAGTTCACAACATTCATTCCGCTTCGTCTGTACCATCCAAGTCTTGCGTTAGCCACTTTTATTATTGATTCATGGTCAAATCCTTTCTTGTATTTTTGATTTAGATAGCATTGGTTTCTGTATATTGTTTTAGGTGTTTTCCATCTGTCTAAGACCGTTGGGATTCCTAGTGGTCTTTTCTTTCCATTATCTTTTGGGATATAAACCCGGCGCACTGGCTTAGGCATATAGGTTCGGTTTCTGATAGCCCGTTTTTACTCTGTTTTTATAAAACTTTTCTCTAATTTTTCTATCATTTCATCCACATCCTGTTCCGTAATGACAAGAGGAGGCACAAGACGCAGGACATCACTTCCCGCTGATATGACCAGCAGGCCGTTTTCTATGGATTTTGTCACAATTTCACCCACGGGGCGGCCGGAGACAACAAGACCCTGCATCAGGCCTTTTCCTCTTCTGGCTGTCAGGAAATCGTATTTCTCTGTGAGAGCATCCAGTTTCTTTACCAGATATGCGGACACCTCTTTTACATGTTCTGTTATTTTCTCACGCTCAAACAGGTCGAACACCTTGCTCACCGCTGCGCAGGCAAAAGGATTTCCGCCGTAGGTGGTTCCGTGGTCACCGGGTACCAGGGAATTCTCTGCTGTCTTTTTATTCAGGACAAACGCTCCAACCGGTACACCGCAGCCCAGCGCTTTTGCTGTTGTCATTACATCCGGCTCCACGCCGTAATCCTGGAAAGCAAACATACATCCGGTCCGGCCCATGCCGCACTGGATCTCATCCAGGATCAGCAGGATATCGTGTTCATCACACAGGGCACGCACACCTTCTAAAAATTCCGGCTCTGCCGGATAGATACCGCCCTCCCCCTGGACTGTCTCCATAATAACAGCGCAGGTCTTCCCTGTTATCTGGCTTTTCACACTCTCCAGGTCATTGAAATCCGCAAATTTAATACCGCCGATCAATGGCTTGAAAGGCTCCTGATAATGGCTATTTCCAGTCACGGACAAAGCGCCCAGACTTCTGCCGTGGAAGGAGTGCCTCATGGCAATGATCTCATGGTCTGTAGTCCTATCCTTCAGCCAGGCATATTTTCTTGCCACTTTGATGGCACCCTCAATGGCTTCTGTGCCGCTGTTGGTAAAAAAAGCCTTGTCAAGGCCGGATGCTTTTGTAAGCTTCTCGGCTGCCTCCACCATGGGGATATTGTAATACAGATTCGATGTGTGGATCACTTTGTCTATCTGGTCTTTCAATGCCTGGTTGTATGCCTGATTGTTGTATCCCAGAGCAAAGACCGCAATACCTGCTGCAAAATCCAGGTATTCTTTTCCATCCACATCATAGAGGCGGACACCGTCCCCTTTTTCCAGGACCACAGGAAAACGGTTATAGGTGTGGAGAACCACATGCTCCGCCCGCTCCATATATTCATAACTATTCGTCTTCATGATAATACTTTCCCTCGCCTTTCCTGAGAATTGCCGTTCCGATCCCTTTATTTGTGAAGATTTCCAGAAGCAGACAGTGTGGTATCCTGCCGTCTAATATATGCACTCTGGATACGCCCTCCTCAATGGCATCAATACAGTTCTGCAGTTTGGGGATCATGCCGCCGCCTACATTGCCGTTTTCAATGAGATTTTTCGCGTCTTTAACGAAAAGCTCAGATATGAGACTTGAGGGATCATCCGGGTTTCTGTACACACCTTCAATATCTGTGAGAAACGCCAGTTTTTCTGCCTTCATGGAGCAGGCAATGGCACATGCAGCGTCATCCGCATTGATATTGTATGTGGCAAAGTCGTCTCCCAGGCCAATAGGGCACACAATGGGAAGGAAATCTTTTTCCAGCAGGTCATAAAGGATTTTGGGGTTCACGGTTTTTACATCCCCCACATAGCCGATATCCTGGCCGCCGGACAGTTTTTTATTGACCTTCAGAAGGCCGCCGTCTTTTCCGCTGATGCCCACTGCCTTTACCCCCAGAGACTGCACCAGGGTTACCAGTTCTTTGTTCACTTTTCCCAGTACCATCTCCGCGATCTCCATGGTCTCGTCATCTGTGACTCGGAGGCCGTTTACAAACTTTGCCTCTTTTCCCACTTTTCCTACCCAACGGCTGATTTCCTTGCCGCCTCCGTGGACAATAATGGGTTTAAAACCAACCAGCTTTAAAAGCACTACATCTTTGATCACATCTCGTTTGAGCTGTTCGTCCACCATGGCGCTTCCGCCGTATTTTACTACGATCACTTTCCTGTTAAAACGCTGTATGTACGGAAGTGCCTCTATGAGCACTTCCGCTTTATCCAAATATTTTTGATTCACCATTTTTTCTCTCCTCCGTAAACGATTCCTGTAACAATCCGGTGCCTGGTGCTTCATCCGGACGTATCCGCACCGGACGTGTAGTTTCTGATCGGACGGAGCACCCGCTGAAATTCGTAACTTATTATGAGCGGTAATCCGCATTTATTTTCACATAGTCATAGGTCAGGTCACATCCCCAGGCCGTAGCGTCTGCATCTCCCATCTTGATGTCCGCCACGGTTGTCACTTCTTTTTCAGACAGGATCTTCGTAGCTTCCTCCTCACTGTATCCGGTTGCCACGCCGTCCTCTATGATTTTCAGGCTGCCCGCTGCACTCTCAAAATATAAATCCACTTTCTCCGGGTCAAACTGCGCTCCTGAATACCCCATGGCACACAGAATACGTCCCCAGTTGGCATCGTGTCCGAAAATTGCTGCTTTTGTAAGGTTTGAGGTGATGATGGACTTGCTCAGGGTCACGGCCTGCTCTTTGTTGGCTGCATGGATCACTTTTACCTCGAACAGGGCGGTGGCGCCCTCTCCGTCCGCTGCAATGTGCTTTGCCAGCCAGGTATTCACATAACCGAGAGCTTCTGCAAATTTTTCGTAATCCTGATTTTTCTCCTGTATCTCCGCATTCCCCGCCTGACCGTTTGCCAGAAGAAGAACCGTATCATTGGTGGAGGTGTCTCCATCCACGGAAACCATGTTGTAAGTGTCCTTTACGCTGTCACTGAGCGCTTCCTGGAGCAGCTCTTTGCTGATATTCACATCCGTGGTCACAAACCCAAGCATGGTGCACATATTGGGATGGATCATGCCGGAACCTTTACACATGCCGCCAATGGTAACTTTTTTGCCGTCTATCTCTGTCTCTACCGCGATTTCTTTCTTTACCGTATCTGTGGTCATAATAGATTCCGCTGCCAGTGTGCCCGCTGCCTCAGATTCTGAGAGGAGGGGAACCATTTTCTTCACACCAGCCTCCAGGATCTCCATGGGGAGCTGTTTTCCGATCACGCCTGTGGATGCCACCAGTACAGAATCTTCCGGGATTCCCAGGATCTCTGCTGCTGCCTGTGCTGTCTTTTTGCAGTATCCGTATCCCTCTTCCCCTGTACACGCATTGGCAATCCCGCTGTTGCAGACCACTGCCTGTGCAGCCGGTACATGATATACGATCTGCTGATCCCATTTTACAGGGGCTGCTTTTACCACATTGGTGGTGAAAGTGCCGGCTGCCACGCAGGGCACTGTGCTGTAGATCATAGCCATGTCTTTGGCATTTCCCTTTTTGATCCCTGCCGCAATGCCTGCTGCCTGAAATCCTTTTGCTGCGGTCACACCGCCGTTTATAACTTTCATCTTTACATCCTCCTGTCACTTACGGGAACATGGGCACCAGCTTCAGGCCCTCTGTCTCCTCGAAACCAAACATCAGGTTCATATTCTGCACCGCCTGGCCTGCCGCACCTTTTACCAGGTTGTCGATGGCGCCCATCATGATCACACGGTTTGTTCTCTTATCAATCTTAAAATTCACATCCACAAAGTTGCTGCCCTCCACCCATTTGGTCTGGGGACACACATCTTTATCCAGGACGCGGATAAAATATTCACTGCCATAGTATTTTTCATAGGCTGCGCGGATGGCATCCTCATCTGCATCCTGAGCCAGGGAAGCATAGGCGGTCACCAGGATTCCCCTGTTCATTGGTACCAGATGAGGGGTGAAATTCAGGCAGAACGCTCTGCCGGCCGCATACCCAAGCTGTTCTTCTATCTCCGGTGTGTGGCGGTGGGTCGTCACGCCGTATGCTTTGATATTTTCATTTACTTCACAGTATAGATTGTCGATCTTGGCTCCCCTGCCTGCCCCGGATGTTCCTGACTTTGCATCAATGATCAGGGTCTCCGGTTGGATCAGCCCCTCTTTTATTAGGGGATAACAAGTCAGGATACTGCATGTGGTGTAACAGCCAGGATTTGCCACTAAACGTGCCTTTTTTACATCCTCCCGGTTAAGTTCACTAAGACCGTATACAGCTTCCTCTATAAATTCAGGGGACTTGTGCTGGATTTTGTACCATTCTTCGTATACTTTTACATCTTTTAAACGGAAATCTGCACTTAAATCCACGATCTTTACTTTGGAGAGGATTTCCTCATTCACTAAAGACGCACATAAACCCTGGGGGGTTGCAGTGAAAATCACATCCACTTCATCGGCCAGGGCTTCCATATTGTCATCCATACATTTGTCATCTACCAGCTTGAACATATTCTGGTAAACCTCATAGTATTTTTTATCTATGTAGCTTCTGGAGCCGTACCATTTCATTTCCACTTCTTTATGATTTAAAAGTAATCTGACAAGTTCGCCTCCGGCATAGCCGGTTGCTCCGATGATTCCTGCTTTTATCATGTTTTTCAACATCCTTTCCCAATAATCTTTATATTCTTTCGTATATGCCTTTATCATACTCCAGTTGTTTTGTGTAGTAAAGCTTTATCCTGTCCGGGGCATTATGCATAAAGTTTTGTTCGATTGCATAATCATACATCTTTTCTGTATAATATGCAAGCTTTTTCTTTTATATTTTTCCAATTTTTCTTTGTTCTATTTCTGTGATATTCTGTATATTAATTAGGTAAATATTATCTTCAGAGAAAAACACCGGGAAATTTATTTTACATATTTTTCATTTTTCTATTGCATAAATATAAAAGTTGTTGTATAGTAAAGCATGTCCATAGCAAAATAAATTTTTAGGGTGTGTTTGAAAACAAGACCAAATATACCTCAAGGTGGGGCGTGCACTGGCTTAAAATGATTTTCTGACATACCCCAGTACATAGAAAATGGCAAATACAGGAGGAATTCATTATGAAAGAAAAAGTTATCTTAGCATATTCAGGCGGACTGGACACTACAGCTCTGATTCCGTGGCTGAAAGAAAATTTTGACTATGAAGTCATCTGCTGCTGTGTAGACTGCGGACAGGGAAATGAATTGGACGGACTGGACGAACGTGCCAAATTATCAGGCGCATCCAAATTATATATTGAAAATATCATTGACGAATTCTGTGACGATTACATTGTTCCCTGTGTACAGGCTGGTGCTGTATATGAGCACAAATACCTGCTGGGAACATCCATGGCGCGTCCCGGAATCGCCAAGAAACTGGTTGAGATCGCAAGAAAAGAAGGCGCTACCGCTGTCTGCCACGGCGCTACCGGTAAAGGAAATGACCAGATTCGTTTTGAACTGGGTGTCAAGGCTCTGGCTCCTGATTTAAAAATTATCGCTCCATGGCGTATGACAGATGTATGGACCATGCAGTCACGTGAGGATGAGATTGAATTCTGTAAAGCACACGGAATCAACCTTCCTTTTGATGCAAGCCACAGCTACAGCCGTGACCGTAATCTCTGGCATATCAGCCATGAAGGCCTGGAACTGGAAGACCCTGCGCAGGAACCCAATTATGATGATCTGCTGGTTCTTGGTGTTACACCGGAAAAAGCTCCTGAAGAAGGGGAATATGTGACTATGACCTTTGAAAAAGGTATCCCCACAAGCCTGAACGGAAAATCCATGAAAGTTTCCGAAATCATTACAGAGCTGAATGCAATGGGCGGAAAACATGGGATCGGCATCATTGATATTGTGGAAAACCGTGTTGTAGGCATGAAATCCCGCGGTGTGTACGAGACACCGGGCGGAACCATCCTGATGGAGGCTCATGACCAGTTAGAAGAACTGATTCTGGACCGAGACACTATGGAGACAAAGAAAAAACTGGGCAGTCAGTTTGCTCAGATCGTATATGAAGGAAAATGGTTCACTCCGCTGCGTGAAGCTATCCAGGCTTTTGTTGAGAGCACCCAGCAGTATGTGACAGGTGAAGTTAAATTCAAACTGTACAAGGGCAACATTATCAAAGCCGGCACCACTTCTCCGTACAGCCTGTACAGTGAATCACTGGCATCCTTCACAACCGGAGATTTGTACGATCACCACGATGCAGACGGATTTATTACATTGTTTGGTCTGCCACTGAAGGTCCGCGCTATGAAAATGGCGGAAGCCGAAAAGAGCCAGAATAAATAAGCCTGCATTTTCATTAACTTATTTTATGCAGAAGGCAGCCGGGAAAATTCCCGGCTGTCTGCTTGTTTGAAACAGAGAGGTTATTGGCGCAGGTATTCTGCCATTTTAATTTGAATTGGGATTATTGTAATAAATGTATTAGACTCATAACTGTGAAAGTTTCAAACAGTTAATCCTAAGAAGCAGTCCGCCAGGCGGGCGGAAACCCGCCTGACTCTGCTAAGAGATTTATAGAAATGATAATTTAGAGATGATACTTTTTGAATAACCGGTCCCTGAGTTCAGGGTCTTCTGTTATAAGAGGTATCTGTTCTGCCTGATCGTCCTGGAGAAGATGATTGATGAGTTTTGACATTTTTGCAATCCCATCCTCTCTTCCCTCCTGTTCTTTATCAAGCAGTAACTCTTCAAATTTCATATACTTTGCCTCCAATTCCCGGCTCTTTTAAGCTCCGTACCCTTATCATGGATTCTTTTTATCACCGGGTCGAGTTCCGGGGCTACATCTGAATCTGCTCAATATGTACCTTTATCTTACCCATAGGCTGCCCTAAAATCAGCTCTAAAACTGATCTGACAACTCCGGTATGCCCAGAACCAATGCAAACAGAAAGGCATTGTTTAAATCCAGCACCTGAAAGTCTTCACTTTTTGCCATATTTTCTCCTATCCGGCAGATAGCTGCGGACAGAAATCTTTCTGTTCCTAACCTCTATTATGGAGAATAATTATTACATTGTCAACGGAAACGCTCCGACAAGAAAAACAAAAATTCATCTTTTTACACCAAAAGACCCGGTGATCAGACCGGGCCTTTTCTCTTAATCTTCGTCTACATATCTCTGGATATTAGACGCATTTACATATTTTTTTGTCTCCTCGCCGGCAATGACAATAAGGGTGGGAGCCTGCATCACGCCGAACTTGCGGGCCAGTTCCGGATTCTTCTCCGCATCCACCAGCTCATAATCCTGGCCTTCCAGCATCTGTTTTGCTATTTTACAGTTGGGGCAGGTTTCTGTGGTAAACAAGTATTTTGCCGTTACCTGTCCGGCATCTGATTCCTCCATCCTTACCTCCCGCTCCGTCATGGTTACCATTTGGGGACTGGCCTTGAAGTCAGAATGAGCAATATCGTAAACTGTACGGTTCTTATATTCCTGGCTCTTTCCGTCGTTCCAGTTCTGCACCGGACGGTAATAACCTGTAATACGGCTGTAAACTTCGGCTTTTTTTCCGCATTTGGGGCACACAAAATGTTCACCGGAGAGATAGCCATGGTCTTTACAGACAGAATAGGTAGGTGACAGTGTATAGTAAGGCAGACGGTAGTTCTGCGCAATCTTTCTCACAAGCGCTGCCGCAGCTTTCCAGTCAGGCAGCTTTTCTCCCAGGAAAGCATGGAACACTGTGCCGGAGGTGTATAATGTCTGCAGTTCATCCTGAATATCCAGCGCATCGAAAATATCTGCTGTATAGTCTACCGGAAGGTGGGAACTGTTGGTGTAATACGGGGTGTCTCCTTCGTTTCCTGCTGTTTTGATGTCCCGCCAGCGCTTTCTGTCGTGCTTTGCCAGACGGTAGGAAGTGGACTCTGCAGGAGTTGCTTCCAGGTTGTATAAATCGCCGTACTCTTCCTGATAATCTTTCAGACGCTCTCTCATGTGGTTCAGCACACGCTTGGAGAATTCCTGGGTTCTCTCATCAGCCATATCACATTTCAGCCATCTGGCATTTAGGCCGGCTTCGTTCATGCCCAGAAGACCAATGGTTGAAAAATGGTTCTCAAAGCTCCCCAGGTATCTCTTGGTGTATGGGTAGAGACCTTCATCCAAAAGTTTTGTGATGACATCTCTCTTGATTTTCAGAGAACGGGCTGAAAGATCCATCATATGGTCCAGGCGGCGGAAAAAATCCACCTCATCCTCTGCCAGGTATGCGATCCTGGGCATGTTGATGGTCACAACACCCACAGACCCGGTGCTCTCCCCGGAGCCAAAGAATCCCCCAGTTTTCTTTCGCAGTTCTCTTAAGTCAAGACGCAGGCGGCAGCACATACTGCGCACATCACTTGGCTCCATGTCACTGTTGATATAATTTGAAAAATAAGGGGTTCCGTATTTTGAAGTCATCTCAAATAAAAGCTTATTGTTCTCCGTATCAGACCAGTCAAAATCCCTGGTAATGGAATAAGTAGGAATCGGGTACTGGAAACCGCGCCCGTTGGCATCTCCCTCAATCATGGTCTCAATGAAGGCCTTGTTCACCATATCCATCTCTTCTTTGCAGTCTTTGTACTTAAACGGCATCTCTTTGCCGCCTACAATAGCCGGAAGCTCCGCCAGATCGCCCGGAACGGTCCAGTCCAGGGTAATATTGGAGAATGGTGCCTGCGTTCCCCAGCGGCTCGGGGTATTGACGCCGTAAATAAAGGATTCCACACACTTTTTCACCTCTGGATAGCTCAAATTGTCAGCCTTGACAAAAGGCGCCAGGTATGTGTCGAAGGAGGAGAAAGCCTGTGCCCCTGCCCATTCATTCTGCATGATCCCCAGAAAGTTCACCATCTGGTTGCAGAGCACGCTCAGATGCTTCGCCGGGGAGGAGGTGATCTTGCCTTCGATACCGCCCAGCCCTTCTTTGATCAGCTGTTTTAAGGACCAGCCGGCACAGTATCCTGTCAGCATGGACAGATCATGGATATGGATATCCGCGTTCCTGTGCGCCTCCGCGATCTCCGTATCGTAAATCTCAGACAGCCAGTAATTGGCAGTTACCGCACCGGAGTTGCTTAAAATCAGTCCTCCTACGGAGTATGTTACAGTGGAATTTTCTTTTACTCTCCAGTCCTCCACCTTCACATAGCTGTTCACGATCTCTTTGTAGTCCAGGATCGTGGACTTCATATTGCGGATTTTTTCTCTCTGCTTTCTGTACAGGATATAGGATTTTGCCACATCAGAGTAACCAGCCTGGATCAGTACATTTTCCACACTGTCCTGAATATCCTCAACAGAAACTTTCCCCTTTACGATTTTCTTCTGGAAATCTGATGTCACACGGAGTGCCAGTAAATCCAGCATGTCACTGCTGTATTCATTCTCCGTTGCATCAAATGCTTTCTTAACTGCTTCCGCAATTTTATCCAGCCGGAATTCTGCGATTTCCCCATCACGTTTTACTACCTGAAACATTCCTCTTCCTCCTTATATGTAAAGAAGCAGGACCGTTTTTCCGTCCCGCCTCGCATTCACAGAGTATAGCCTCTGTATAAACGCTGTAGGTCTATTGTAGCAAAGGTTATACTTTTCGTCAACCATAAAAACTACCATATATTGTAAACATTCTTTTAATATTTCCAATATATGGTAGTTTATTAATCCAATTATTAATTCAACGTTTGCGTAAATGCACATAAATATCCGTCGGAACCATGGTCTACAGGCGTCCTAAAATGTCCTTCGGAACCCTTGCTTTTACTGCGATTCCACCCTCTGTGTACTCCTCCTCCATAAGCTGTCCGTACTTACGGATCTGCTGCAGAATCCCTGCATCTTTATAAGGAATTACACGCTCCAGATAAATCTGGTCTTCTGTCACAATTTTTTCCAGCACTTCTCTCAGACGGTCCAGGCCATCCCCTGTCTTAGCTGAAATACGCAGTACATGGTTGGCATTAAGATCATGGAGTATCTGTTCCTCTGCCAGTTTGTCCTGTTTATTAAAAAGAGTAACTATTTTTTTATTGGTCACTTCCAATTCCTGCAGGGTGTCATATACCACTCGCATCTGATCTTCCATCTGGGGATTGGACGCGTCTACCACATGTAAAATAATGTCCGCATACTTTGCTTCCTCCAGGGTGCTTTTAAACGCCTCGATCAGATGATGAGGCAGTTTCCGGATAAACCCTACGGTGTCTGTGAGGTAAATTTTGGTCCCTTTGGATAACTCCAGCATTCTGGTAGTTGGATCCAGAGTGGCAAACAACTTATCCTCTGAAAGAACGTCCGCATCTGTCAGTGTATTCAAGAGCGTGGATTTTCCTGCATTGGTGTATCCCACAATGGCTGCTGTCATGGCGCGGTCTCTTTTTCTGCCCTCTCTTAAAAGCTCTCTGTGACGCTTCACCTGCTCAAGCTCCCGTTTTAACTGGGAAATTCTCTCTTTGATCAAACGCCTGTCCATCTCCAGCTTCTTCTCACCAGGGCCTCTGGTCCCAATACCGCCGCCCAAGCGGGACAGGGAATTACGCAGTCCCACAAGACGGACTGCCCGGTAACGGAGCTGTGCCAGCTCCACCTGGATCTTTCCTTCGCTTGTGGACGCATGGTCCGCAAAAATATCAAGTATCAAAAGTGTCCTGTCCATCACCTTACAGTCCAGCGCCTGCTGCAGGTTGTTCATCTGCACCGGTGACAGTTCATCATCGCAGATGATCCCTGTGGCATCCAGGGCTGTGAGCAGCATTTTCAGCTCCTCCATCTTGCCTTTTCCCACATAGGTACCGGGATGGATCCGATCTCTTTTCTGGATGACCGTGCCCACCACAAGTGCGCCCGCTGTCTTAGCAAGCTCTGCAAGCTCTTCCACGGATTCCACGGTATCGTCGCCGTCACCCTCCTGAACTCCTACCAGGATAACGCGCTCCTCTATTTCGTTCAAATCGTATAACTCCATATATATCTCCTATGATCCGCCTGTGTTACTTCTGCTCTGCCGCCTGGGGGCCTAACTGCCACGTGCAGAGATACCGGCTGTATATGGTAACTTTCAAATAACGCAGAACGGATTTTCATAAATAAAACTGTCTTACCATCATAACGCTTTTTCTATATGCTGACAAGGGGACATTTTTCACAAAAACATTTGCAGATAGGTTTTTTCTCTAAAGGGATACTGCTCAACACATTGGTAAATAGTTGGGCCTTCTGTTAAAATAATAAGAACCCGCGGGATAAGGGAAATACTTTTACGAATAAAGGAGGGTATACAATATTCAAAATAACTGAACAATAAAAGGCCTGTCATCCCCTTCTTCCTTTACTACCTGATAACAATTCCCACCATATGGCACCGTAAGATGGAACTGTCCCACAGAATCCGGAATATGAGGCTCGAACCTATATCCTTTCTCCTCCCCGGGGTCCGGATGGATCCCTGCCAGTTCTTCTATCACAATACTGACAGGCGCAGTCGCCCAGGGATGACATAAGCTGGTATTCCATTTCTGAGCTTTCCCCCATGCCTCAAAACAGGTGGTAGCTCCCTCCCGCAGCATGTTGACCCAGCCGTGGTCCCCCTCATTGGTCAAAAGCCTGTACACCCCTTCATAGTGCCCGGCTCCTGCCAGGGCTTTCAGAAGGAAATAACTGGGCATAACGCCGCAGCAGAAGCCCTTCTCCTCCAAAAAAAACGCCACATGATCCACGGCTTCATCCGGGACAAGGCCAAAGTACAGTGCATATAAATTGGAATGGAGGGAGCAGTGTGTACTTTTCACACTGTCTGCAAACCGTTTTTTATCCGGTCTGTAAAAAGTGTTCACATAACAAGCCTTTATTCTGCTGAACGAATATGTAACCGGCAGCCCAAGGATCGTCTCTATCTCTGTCAGCGTCTTTACTGCGCCTGCATACAAGGCATTGATGACGTTGTGACAGCCTTTTGCCACAACAGGACGGCTCAGGTTAAAATCATAATCATCACGCAGGTTTTCTGGCCAGTCAACCAGATTCCATTTGTCCCACACCTGATTTAAAAGACCTTTCTCATCCTGAAATCCGGCAAAATAGCTGACAATACCTTTGGCGGTATCATAATATCTCCTCAAAAAGCCTTTATCCCCTGTGAATTCATAATCTGTCATCAAAAGCTGTGACCAAAGCAGGGAAAAGTCTGCGATCTCCTGCATAAAGGCACCCGGAGCCACAGCCAAAAGACCCGGACAAACACTTTTCGTAAGAGCAAACTGGTCTATACATTTTCTCAGCATATCCGTCTTCCCGGTAAGCCACACCTGGGAACGGGATGTAATCACTGCATCTCCCAGGTACTGCCCCTTCTCCCTTGTCGGGCAGTCCAGATATGCCTCCTGGGTGCTGTATTTCACTGTATTTCTGCATATGTCAAAAATACCTGCCAGCTTCTCATCTGTAGTCCTTAATCTGCACAGAGAGTCATCCATGGGATAGTGGCGCACCAGTACAGAAACATGCAAGATCTTTACCCCGCCGCCAAAATGGATTTCTGCGTACCGGAATCCTTTGTAATCATATGGCTCCAGCTCACATATATTTCCGTCCAGGGTCCATTTCTCCCGGTAACAGCAGCCACACCGCATAGCATAACGGACACTGCCGTCCTCATTTTTTTCCTCCCCGCAGAGGACCTCCACCACTGCTCCCGACGGGCCAAGCGCTTTGATCCGCAGGCTGCCCGTGATCTCCCGGCCTAGATCCACAAACCAGCATCCCTCTTCTTTTTCCACTGTCTTCGGCGCTCTCTCATACACGGCCAGCATTTTGGTGGGCTGTTTTATCAACTTATAATCTGCCCACCCGGCTTTCACCATAGGTTCCCACAAAGTATCGTCGAAATCTGTCTGATTCCAGCCCTGCTCCCAGCAGCGGCTGTCAAAATCCTCCAAAAACTGTGTCTCATATCCAATCGTTTTCCCTGTATAGGCTCCTGAGATCTGATACCGCCATGTGAGAGGTATCCGTTCCACGGCCTCTGCAATCTCTGCAGTTACCTGTGAAGCCAGGGCAAAGCGCCCGTCCCCGCTGTTCCAGACACGATTCACAAGTCCCTGGTAATACAGATGTACAGCAAGTACATTTTTCCCGGGGTGCAGATATCCGGTAATGTCTATTTCATTATAATAATATTGTTCCGGCCACGCCGGGGCAGGCCCCTGTCCCGCATAGATGCCGTTTATCCAAAGCTTGTAATGATCATCCGCGGATATACGGAGGATATACCTGCGCTTATCCCCCGGAGGTTCCATCACCGCACGTGCAAGAACATGCAGATTCTTTGCCGGGAACTCCCTGAGGATCCTGGGTTTTTGTTCCTTGTGATAAGGGTTTTCCGGTTTTACATGGGCAAACAGCGGGATCGTCAGCCAGTCCGGTTCAAATTTTGTCATATGTCTCACTCCTGTTGATACACAAAAAAGGGGTTCCAAATCTATCTACTCTGCTATATCTTAATGCATTCCCAATTTTAAGTACATGTAACTTTTTTTGAATATATGTACTATTACTCTTTAGGCGGACAGAAAAAAGCCCGGTAACCCTGACGCACAAGGCATTTTACCGGACTTCATTTCTACAAAACTGCTTTTTTTAAAGACAAATACGCAGGTAGATCGTACCGTCATAATGGTTGCTGCCGCCAGGAGATTAAAGGCAAGACAATGGAAGCCCCGCTCTCCCTGATTTCCGCTTTCCCTGTGATATATGTCTTATCCCCTCTCTCAATGGAGGGAATTTTTTCATAGGTTCCATGGAAAAATCACCTGCATCTGCTCTGCCACTCTGTCCGGCACTATCAGAAGGTAATAACTGCCGTTCCGCTTCTTTTCCCATATTTAACACATTAGAAAAAACCACATCCGCTTTAGGTGTGACACCCAATGAGTTATTGTCCGGGGAATGGAAGAACACTTCCCATATGGAACAGGAGATTTTGAAGTTTCTGGAATGTGAGGAACGATTAAATGTGGAGCTTGCACACGGACAGTATGACAATTACATAGGTTAATAAAATCCTCAAGTGAAAATGTCAAATACGCTATGATTAAAAGCATAGGTTAGATATAAAAAGCGTAGGTTATATGTAACTCACTGAATAGTGATACATAACCTACGCTTTTTCTTCGTTGAATTTATAACCGACACCCCAGACGGTCAGAACATATTGCGGACAATCTGGGAAAGGCTCAATCTTTTTTTCTTAACTTTCGTATAAATGAAGTCAGATTTTTAGTATTTGATATATAATTTTAGCCCCAGATATTTTCATAAAGTTGGTCTTTCGTAAATACCTGCCCCTTATGGCAAAAGAGGAAATACAGCAGGTCAAATTCTTTTGCTGTCAAAGATACGGTTTCCCCTTTTTCACTGATAAAGGTTCTTGTAAAAGGGGCAATCTGAAATCCAGTTACTTGTTGCTCAATGAAAGCTGGAGAACTGGAAAGTTTAGCAGATAGCCACTCAACAGTTTCTTGAAAAATCACTTCTTCGCTTTCTGCAAATTCAACGATTATAATTCTCCCCTGCTACCACCTCCTATAATTTCAAGTTGGCTACTCAAAATAAAATAATTCCTCAAATTTTTTATCAAGCGCTATACACAAAATCAACGCCAACTTAGCAGTAGGATTGAATTGTCCTGTTTCGATAGAACTAATAGTGTTGCGAGATACACCAACCATTTCTGCTAATACAGATTGAGAAAATTTCTTTTCAGTTCTTGCTTCTTTTAAACGATTTTTGAATCTTAATTTATCATTTTTCATAACACCGCTACCTATAATAATGTACAAATGAATTTATACATGTATATCGTAAAGACAATCAAAGATCCTATGCCTATTAGCAAATGTTTATTTTCGTGCATTTTTCTATAGAGAGAAAAATATACAACCATCATATATCCCCACAATATTGCCACAGTATCATAAAATGGTATTACTTTCTCAAGACCTTTAATATCAGACATCACCACTTTAATTACAAAGATTATAATACAAATAGATGCCATTGCGATAGTACCTTGCATCGTTGCTTTTTGATTTATTGCATTTTCAAACTCCTTATTTTTTTCTTGCTTTGCCTTGTTTAAAATATCTTCTTTTTCCATAAGATATACCCCTCTCTTTGCCAAGTTTTCTTTTCATCTATAATATATCATTGCAAAGTTTTATTGTCAATATATTTTGCAAAGTTTTATTGTCATTTTTGTAGTGTGCAACTCCAAATTGGAAATGCACACTTTGATTTATCTTACAATCTTCCAGTTACTATCCTTATGAAGTGTCAATTCAAACTGTGAAATCTGTGTCGCCTTTTGATATCAGAGATAGTGTCAGCACACGCCCTCTTTATCCTCTTGATTACCCAGCACAGGAAATAAAAAGTCCTGTCAAGAACCTGCCACCAAAGGTTGCGACACTGGACAAACTTTCTCTATCCCCGTCCACATGTCTGTTAAGTATAATTTCTCCCTCAATGGGATTCCACTCATAAGGATTGATATTTCTATGTCCTTCAATGGTTTCTCCGAACAGGTCAAGGCTGTAGACGCACAAAACCGGTGCGGAGAAAGGAGCGATTATTTATAGCAAAACAACAATTTTTAACCATTAAGATTGACTACATCAGAACGGAATAAGGAAGTTGGCTATTACATTGAAACGCCAAAGACCAAAAGCGGAGTGCGTCAAGTGCCAATGAGTGAGGAACCCTGCCAGACGCTTCAAAAGGTGGTGGCAGAGAGAAAGAACGTACAGCCCATAGTGATAGACGGTTACCGTGATTTTATCTTTCTCAATCAAAAAGGCTATCCCATGACAGGGGCTTACTATACCTCAACTTTTGGAAATCTTGTCAAGAAGTACAACAAGAGCCATGAGGACGCATTACCGAACATTACGCCGCATATCCTGCGCCACACGTTCTGTACCCGTTTAGCGAATAAAAACATGAACCCTAAGAGCTTGCAGTACATCATGGGTCATTCCAACATCAATATCACGCTGAACCTGTACGCCCATGCGTCACTGGACGGTGTAAAGGCTGAAATGGTAAATCTGATACCGTAAGGATTTACCACTTATTTACCACTTTCTAAAGGCAAAGCATGAAAATTTATGAGAAGAAACGTGAAGTGTCTACCGATAGTAAAAATGCCCGTAAAGCCCATAGAATAAGGCTTTGCGGACATATAAGAATTTATGAAAAGATAATCAAAAACTTATTTTTCGTTTCTAATGAAAGATAAAAGAACAGAGTATTATGCCATACTCTGTTCTGATATATGGGAAATACGGCGTTTCTTTACCTTGTCTCCAGAAAATAATTTTCTTTCACTGCTCTCTCATCTGTAGGATAGGCCTCCAGATATGCGGTGATTTTTTCTTTTGCAGACGCATAGTCCATCTTCTTTTCATAGGCCACGATTTCATTGAACAGAAGTGCCTGTTTCTCGTCCTGATCCCCTGTATCCAGTCCCTTCTGGATGTTGGAGAGGGCACTGTCATAGTCCCCGTCCAGGATATCGCAGTAAGCCATACCATTGTAAGCTTTTGCCTGCAATGACTGTTCACTCAGGCTCTCTTTATAATTGGCCCGGGCATTGGCCGTATCGCCCTGTTCCGCGTATACCTTACCCAGATAAATGGATGCTTCCTTATATCCGTCGTTGTAGGCGGTGGTCAGCTCTTTCTTGGCCTCATCGTACTCCTCCAGATAATAGTAAACACGCCCTCTGTCGTAGTGGTCCTTCTCATCATCGGCCTCCATATCCAGAGCCATCTCCAGATAGGACTCCCCGTCAGCCTTCATGTCACACTCTTCGTACACACGGTAGATTTCCAGATAGTCATTGTACTCTTTGGAATCTGCAGCCGCTTTCCCAAAATCAGATGCCGCTTTGTCATACTGGTCCAGATGAAGCCAGGCAGTTCCCCTGAGAAAATATCCCTCTTTACTGTTCTTTATATCCAGCATCTGGTCGCAGGTAGCTGCACTTCCCTCAAAGTCCCCTCTTTGGTACTGCACTACAGCCAGATATGCCAGAATATCGGCTCTCATGGCCTTCTTGGAGTCAACGGCCAGGTCCCTGGCTTTTTCCAGGGCCTGCTGTGCCTCCTGGTATTTTCCCATTTTCAGATAGGCAATGCCCTCTCCCCTGAGCGCTTCCATCTCAAAGTCATCCTCGGCGATGGCCAGCTCAAAGTTTTCGATGGCACTTTGATAATTTTTCCCCTCTAAATCTTCCGCGCCCAGTTCATAATAGCTGGGTGTCTCTTTTCCGCATCCTGCCATAAGACAGAGGATGCATCCTGTCAGAACAATAAATTTTCCCTTCACAAATATATTCCCCGTTCGTCTACTGTACAATCAGATTCTCAGACCTCATGACAGCAATCACTTTATCTACATTTTCTTCACAGATTTCATTGGAAGCCGCTTCCACCATGACGCGGATAACAGGCTCTGTACCGCTTTCGCGCACCAGGATTCTTCCGTCATCACTCAGGACTTTTTCCACCTCTGCAATGGCTTTCACCACTTCAGCATTCTCTCTGGCTTCCTTCTTATCATATACCCGCACATTTTTCAGTACCTGCGGATAAATCTTCACTTCTTTTGTCAGCACACTGAGGGGCTGTTTTTTCTCAATGATGACTTCCATCAGTTTCAGGGAAGTCAGAATGCCGTCACCTGTGGTGGCGTGTTTTGAGAAGATAATGTGGCCGGACTGCTCGCCTCCGATGGAGTGGCCGTTTGCCATCATGTTCTCGCAGACATATTTGTCCCCCACGGCTGTCTTCTCGTATGCAATGCCTTCTCTTTCACAGGCTTTGTAAAGACCCAGGTTGGACATAATGGTGGTGACAATGGTGTTGTTGTTTAACTTACCCTGCTCCTGCATGTATTTTCCGCACACATACATGATCAGGTCTCCGTTCACCTCGTCACCGTTCTCATCCACTGCAATACAGCGGTCAGCATCTCCGTCATAGGCAAAGCCCACATCCAGATGGTTTTCCCTGACAAAATTTTTCAGTTCCTCAATATGTGTGGAACCGCAGTTTGTATTAATGTTGGTTCCATCCGGATCATTGTGTATCACATAAGTCTTGGCGCCCAGCGCGTCAAATACGCTCTTTGCAATGGCAGACGCACTGCCGTTTGAGCAGTCAAGGCCCACTCTTTTATTCTTAAAGGCACGTGTCGGAATGGAGATGAGATATCCGATATAACGGTTTCTTCCTGCGGAAAAGTCTACGGTACGGCCGATATCCTCTCGCTTTGCCAACGGCAGCTCCGGTACTTTTCCGTCAATGTAAGCTTCGATCTGCTCCTCGACGGATGCCTCCATCTTCTGTCCATTGCCGTTGATAATCTTAATTCCATTGTCATAGAACGGATTGTGGCTGGCAGAAATCATAATACCACAGTCAAAGTTTTCTGTACGCACAACGTAGGAAACGCTGGGTGTTGTGGTCACATGCAGAAGATATACATCCGCTCCTGACGCGGTCAGGCCTGCAACCAGTGAATATTCAAACATATAGCTGCTTCTTCTGGTATCCTTGCCGATCACGATCTGAGCCTTGTGCTCCTGTCCGAAATACCAGCCCAGGAAACGTCCTACTTTAAATGCGTGCTCTACTGTCAGATTTACATTAGCTTCCCCGCGGAAACCGTCTGTTCCAAAATATTTTCCCATAACTGACTCCTTATACAAATATCCAATTTCTTTGTCTTTTCGTTACCGTATTATAAAATATCATATTTTGTGTGATTTGTCACTGTTATTGTGGAATCTGTTTTTCGTCACCGTAACCGCCTATGCGTATAAACCCTTTTTGTATACGCCCTGCTCTACCAGACTGGCAAAGGCTTCCATTACTTTTTCTTTATCTTCCTGATATGTAACGCCGAACCAGGTGTCATGTGTCTTGAGAACAGCCACGTCCGCTTTCTTCTCCTTGATAAGCTTATCCACGATGATGGGAAGCAGATATTCTTTCTTCAGATCCTCCGGGCCGCATTCCTTTAAAAATTCCACAAATCCCTCTTCCAGTGTCTTTAAAAACGCAGGTGTCAGTCCCCACATATTCATGGATACCAGGTTCTTGGGGTCCAGCATACGCAGGCCATTGTCCTCAGTCTCCACGGCCGGGCCCTTTGGTGTCTTCTTAATATTATATGTCTCCGCAATCCCCACCAGATTCTTATTCTCATCCAGAGAGCAGATACCCCTGGTCACGGAACCGTTGTCGCTCAGGGTGTTCTCCAGAATAAATCCAGCCATGCAGATGTCCAGCTTACCTGTATCCTCATGCTCTTCCACCAGATAGTCGTGAATTTTCACATAGGCCTCTTTGCCATAGTAATCGTCTGCGTTGATGACGATAAACGGCTCTTCCAGCACTTCTTTTGCTGCCAGGATCGCCTGTCCGGTTCCCCACGGCTTTGTGCGCTCCTTGGGGCAGGTGAATCCTTCCGGAAGATCCTGTAGATCCTGAAATACATATTCCACCTCTGCCACCTTCTCGATCCTGTTTCCGATCACTTCACGGAACTCTTCCTCTATGTCTTTTCTGATGATAAATACTATCTTGTTAAACCCTGCTTCCAATGCATCATGAATGGAATAATCCATGATGATCTCACCGCTTGGTCCCACTTTTGCCAGTTGTTTGATTCCCTTTCCAAAGCGGCTGCCAATTCCGGCTGCCATGATTACCAGTGCTGTTTTTTTCATGTTTTTATCTCCCGTTCCTCATTCATAGATTCTATATGTTACCTGCCTATCCGCCTGTAATCCAGACGGCAGAATACCAATTATCACTTTTACCATAGAATACCGTAACTGTTCAGTACCCCCACAGTTACCCTTTGGCGATGGGATTTTAGCCTGACTGCTGAATAGTTACCAAAATACTTACTTCCATAATATATTACAATTTACCGGGAAATGCAATCTTTAGTTCCCCGTATTAAATGCTTGTTTCAGTATAGCACGGAGCGCTTTGTATGTCCATAAATAGGACAGAGAAATCAATATCACTTATTCATCCCAGTGTCCGTGCAAGTGCTGAGAATGCGTCCCGCTGCCTTATTCACGTCTTTCGCACGCGATTCATACTGCTGGATAGTGTGCCGTATAATCTCCGGGGAATCATGCTATAGGATCAATTTGCTCATCGAACCACCTCCATACTTCTGTAGAGTTATGTTTTATTCTACTTCTACAGACCTGACAGATATCCCACGATGGCGTCGGTAAACAGAAATGGAAAAAAAACCATGGTTTCGACTAAGATTAGTCTGCACCATCGGTTTTCTTCGTTTAGGCCAGCTTCAGGATCATAACAAACTATCAGCAGAGGACTATTGAGTGCCGCCGCCCCATATCAGGCCTTATCTTGTGCCATGCTTCGTGTCATGCCTTATGGTCACTGCCCAGCACATTTACTATTTTTTGCGCCACAAGGTCTTTGACATTGGCTCCTCCAGCTTTCAGGTATTCCCTGGGATCAAAGGCGGAGGGCTTCTGTGCAAGTACCTGGCGGACGCCGGCTGTCATGGCCAGGCGCAGGTCCAAATCCTTGTTTATTTTGCACACTGGGGATTTTGCCGCGCGGCGGAGCATATCTTCCGGGATTCCTATGGCATCAGCCAGTACGCCTCCGTTTTCCTGAATGATTTTCACATACTCCTGGGAGACGCTGGACGCGCGAGAGCGGCATTTGTCGTTACTAATCCCATGATAAAATTCTCCTTCTCCTATTTTCTGACAGGTTCCGTTTTTTATGGCGTCTGTCACTTTCCTGGCATAGACGGGATAATCCACCGCCTCCCTGCCCTCACAAGCTGGGCCTGTTTTGCATTCAGTTTTTCTCTCATGACCTCGTTTACAAGTATATGTATGCGGCTGATCAGCTTATTGTACGCAGCTCCAAGCCGAATAAACTCATCAATTCTTCCGATTTTAATCTCTTCCTTAAAGTTCTGGTCTTCCGCACGTCCCATGATCTCATTCAGGTTCTGAAGTTCACGCGTAACACCACGGGAAAACCGACTGTATATGTAAGAGGCAATGATGATCACGAAACATGTGACAAGTATCACAATCAAAAAATTGATCCACTGACTGCTCAGGACAGCACTCACCATACCTACACACAGATAGTTCCAGTCCATGTGGGTCATCCGCCCTCTATACATACAATATAAACTGATTATAACAGATATAAAAACAAAAAAGAATAGTCGAACTCTGGGATAAATAAAATCCCCTGTATTAACTGATCACAGTTAATATGGGGGATTTTGTAACAGCTCAACGGCTGTTATTCTGTTTTCCTGTTATTTATCATTCATTTTCGTCAATTTAGCCGCCTGGTCTGCAGCCGTAAGATTATCTATGATCTCTTCCAGATCACCGTTCAGCACACTGTCCAGACGATGCAGGGTCAGCTTGATCCTGTGGTCCGTCACACGTCCCTGGGGGAAGTTATAGGTTCTGATCTTCTCAGACCGGTCCCCGGTACCTACCTGGCTTCTTCTAGCCTCTGCTTCCTCGTCGTGGCGCTTCTCCAGTTCCATCTCGTACAGTCTGGAACGCAGCACTTTCAGCGCCTTGTCCTTGTTCTTGAGCTGTGACTTTTCATCCTGGCAGGAAATAACGATCCCCGTGGGGATATGGGTCAGACGCACGGCGGAGTCTGTGGTGTTGACACACTGTCCGCCGTTTCCGGATGCACGGAATACGTCAAACTTGCAGTCATTCATATCCAGGTGGAAATCAATCTCCTCCGCTTCCGGCATGATCGCCACAGTGATGGTAGAGGTATGGATACGTCCGCCGCTCTCTGTCTCCGGCACACGCTGCACCCGGTGTACACCGCTTTCATACTTCAGCCTGGAGTAGGCGCCTTTGCCGTTGATCATAAACGTAACCTCTTTGAAACCGCCGATACCGTTCTCATTGAGGCTCATCATATCTGTCTTCCAGTTCTGGGATTCCGCGAATTTTACATACATGCGGTAGATTTCCGCGGCAAAGAGCGCGGCCTCATCCCCGCCGGCTCCGGCTCTGATCTCCACAATAACGTTCTTCTCATCATTGGGGTCTTTTGGCAGAAGCAGGATCTTCAGCTCCCGCTCCAGCTCCTCAATGCGCTTCTTGGAATCTGAAAGCTCTTCCTTGAGCATCTCGCGCATCTCCGGGTCTGTTTCCTCATCCAGCATCATAAGACTGTCTTCCACTGTCTGTTTACAATTTTTATGTTCCCGATATGCATCCGCAATGGGCTGCAGGTCGCTCTGTTCCTTCATCAGCTTCTGGAAGCGCGCCGTGTCATTCGCCACTGTTGGTTCATTTAACTCATTTAAGATCTCCTCCAGGCGAATCAAAATATCATCTAACTTATCAAACATGGTGTTCCTCCTGTTTCTTTCTTCCCAGCACCACCCTGTCAAGGCCTGCCAGGTCTTTCACTACTCTGGTCTCTTCATATCCGGCATTTTCCAGCATAAGGCGAACCGGACCGCCCTGATCATATCCGATCTCAAAAGCCAGGACTCCTCCCGGCATCAGATATTCCCCTGCCTCACGGGAAATCCTTCTGTAAAAATACAAGCCATCCTCTGTCCCGTCAAGGGCCATTCTCGGCTCATGGTCCTTCACTTCCTCCGTCAGGCTGTCTATAACATGACTCTCTATATAAGGCGGATTGGACACGATAATATCATACATCCCACTGATTTCTGAAAACAGATCGCTTATTTTCCATACAGCCGGAATATCCAGTTCCCTGCTGTTTCTCCCTGCCACGGCAAGGGCTTCTTCGGACAGATCCGCCCCCGTCCCTTCCGCCTCTTTCAGAACGGACAAAAGAGCCAGCAAAACGCAGCCGCTGCCTGTGCACATATCCAGAATCCTGAATCTGCCGTCTGCCTGCATCTTCCCGGCTTCGAGGAGCACCTCCTCAACCAGAACCTCCGTATCCTGCCGTGGGATCAGCACATGTCTGTCCACATAAAATTTCAGTCCGTAAAACCAGGCCTCGTGAGTAATATGCTGGAGAGGGATATGCTGTGCCCTTCTCTGTATCATCTCCCTGTACCTCGCGGCCTGGTCTTTCGGCATTTCTTCCGTCTCCCTCAGAAAATAGGAAGCCCGGGTCATACCTGTCACATATTCCATCAAAAGCCATGCATCCGTCCTGCTGTCCGCAATCCCTGCCTTCTCCAGTGTCTTTTGTCCTTCCAGATGGACTTCCCTATGCGTCTGCATAACAGCTCTCTCCTGTTTCACATCTGTGTGAGGCGGCCATCCGGCTATTTTCCGCCTGTTCTATTTCCTCACGGGCATCCGGAAAATTCTCCAGAAGATATGCTTTCCAGTCGAAAACAGCCTCCACTGCCGCAATGGCAACCTCTGCCATATCCGGTGTGGGTTCTTTTGTGGTCAGCTTCTGCATAGCCATACCGGGCTTTGAGAGAGCGCATACTATCGGATTCTCGCTTCTTCCCGCCAGACGGATGATCTCATAGGAAATACCTGCGATAACCGGCACCAGCAGGATACGGATCACCACCCGCAGCCACATGGTATGTACCGGCACAACAGCAAAAAATCCCAGGAAAAATATAATACTCACAACAATAACAAAGAACAAAAAACTGGTTCCGCAGCGTTTGTGGAGCCGGGAGCTATCCATGACATTTTCCACGGTCAGAGCTTTTCCCTGTTCCACGCAGTTGATGCACTTGTGCTCCGCCCCATGGTACATGAACACTCTCTGGATATCCTCCATCTTGGAGATCAAAAGCAGGTATCCCAAAAAGAGCAGGATTCTCACAAGCGCCTCCGCCAGGGTCACCCCGGTCTCGGTTGCCCCCACTTTATGAAGCAGGCTGGCGATGAGATACGGCAGTACCATGAACAGGCCAACCGAAAGGATCACAGAAAATATCACGGTTCCTGTCATCAGGATATTTTCCATCTTCTTCTGCTTGGCGTCGTATTTTTCACGGTCCTCCCGGTTCAGGGCTTCCCTCTTTTTGATCTCCTCCTCTTCCTCCTCAAAGAAAGTGGCGGAATACATGAGACATTTTGTGCCCACCACCAGGGAATCAATAAAATTAAACACACCTCTGATAATAGGAAGAGAAAGGATTTTTTTGTTCTTGATAAAACTCTTGTAGTCTTCTATCTTAACTTCAATCTCTTGATCCGGCTTTCGGACAGCAATAGAATACTGGTCCTGATGACGCATCATGATGCCTTCCATGACTGCCTGTCCGCCGATGTTGGATGATTTCATCTATACCTCCATAAAATCCAAATCCCAAAGGCAGCTCTGTTTTTACCAAAGCAGAAAAACTGCCTGGGAGATACAATAAGAGGCTGAAGTCCTAAAACCTCAGCCTCTCCCGTTTTTTTATTTGTCCATGCCGTATTTTTTGTTGAACTTATCAATACGTCCACGAGCCTGTGCAGCTTTCTGCTGTCCTGTATAGAAAGGATGACATTTAGAGCAAACTTCTACGTGGAGTTCTTTCTTTGTAGAACCTGTTTTAAATGTATTTCCACAGTTGCATACTACTGTACATTCCTGGTAGTTTGGATGGAGTCCTTCTTTCATCTTTTTCACCTCTTCTATCGTTTGTTATTTATCTTTATTTTGCGTTTTACAAATTCAAACAGCTTTTAAATTATAGCATATGATTTTTATAAATGCAAGTATAATTATAGAAATCGTCGTTTTTTCACTGTTTGTACAAATTCGCTGTTATTGCGTGTATGAGCGAACATATTCAGGATATTTTCCAGCGCGTCATCCGCCTTCATACTGTTCAGGGCTTTGCGCATAATATCCACTGCCTCCTGCTCGTCTCTTGTAAGCAAAAGGTCTTCTCTTCTGGTGCCTGACTTGGCAATGTCAATGGCCGGGAACACACGCTTCTCCTGAAGTCTTCTGTCCAGGATCAGCTCCATGTTACCGGTTCCCTTGAATTCCTCGTAGACCACATCATCCATCTTGCTCCCGGTATCCACCAGGGCTGTGGCCAGGATGGTAAGGCTTCCGCCCTCTCTCATGTTTCTGGCAGCACCAAAGAAACGCTTGGGCATGTGCAGGGCTGCCGGGTCAAGACCACCGGACAGGGTACGGCCGCTGGGCGGAACTGTCAGGTTGTAAGCTCTTGCCAGTCTTGTGATGCTGTCTATGAATATGGTAACATCTTTTTTATGCTCAACCAGACGTTTGGCACGCTCAATGGTCATTTCGGAGACTCTCTTGTGATGCTCCGGCAGCTCGTCAAAGGTGGAATAGATGATCTCCACATTTGGCCCCTGAATTGCTTCTCTGATATCTGTTACCTCCTCAGGACGCTCATCAATCAGCAGGATGATCAAATGCATCTTGGGGCTGTTCTTCAGAATGGATTTGGCTGCATCTTTTAAGAGGGTTGTCTTACCGGCTTTCGGCGGAGATACGATCATTCCCCTCTGTCCCTTGCCGATTGGGCTTACCAGATCCACAATACGCATGGCCAGGCTTCCGCCCGGACGCTCCAGGTGCAGTCTCTCATTGGGGAAAATAGGGGTCATATCTTCAAAGTTCAGTCTGCGCATCTCATTGGGCTTGATTCCGTTAATGGAGGTCACATACAGAAGAGCTGAAAATTTTTCGTTCTGGCTCTTTACTCTTGTATTGCCCCGCAGGATATCCCCGGTCTTCAGATTAAATCTGCGAATCTGCGACGGGGACACATAGACATCGTTCTCCCCCGGCAGATAATTCTCGCTTCGGATAAATCCATAACCATCCGGCAAAACCTCCAAAATCCCGCTGACACTGATACCGCTGTCCAGATCAGACTGCTCCATAGGCGGACGCTCTGTGCGGCTCTCCTGCCTGGGCTCCTGACGGCTGAATGTGCGGCTTTCCTGGTGTTCCTCCTGGCGGACGAATGTTCTGTTCTCCTGACGGTCCCGGCTTTCCTGACTGTCTTCCTGGCGGACGGATGACTGGCGGTCCTCTGTCCTGCCCGCTCTCATTCCATTTCTTGACTCCTGACCGTTCTCCTGGGATGTGGTGCTATCCTTCATCTGGCGTTCCTTATCATCTTCCTGCACCATACGCTCCACCAATTCACTTTTTTTCAGGGTGGAAATCCCTCTCATACCTCTGGCTTTTGCTATTTCTTTTAATGCCCCTAAAGACAGGGACTCATATTTTTCTCTCATTTAATAATCCTTTCTTCAAAAATAATGGTAAATGGATAATTGTCTGATTCGACTTGAATAGATCTATGAATGTTTGTAAATGCGCAGACCTACTGAATAGTTACGAATGTCTCTACTTCTTTTTTATCCTATCATACTTTCTGGAAAAAAGCAAAAGAATAATATGCAATTTATGTTTTTTTTCTTCTGCTGCCTTATTGCCATCTGCTCTCACTTATTTTATAATAGAAAAAAAAAAGAGTAACTGTTTTGCACCCTTACAGTTACGAAAAGGAGACTGTTATTATGAAATTTCAAATGATACATGAAAATTACAATGTAGCTGACCTGTCACGTTCTCTGGCTTTCTACGAGGAAGCGCTGGGTCTTACGGAAAAAAGACGCATCACTGCCGACGACGGTTCCTTTATCATTGTGTATGTGGGAAATGAGACTACTGACTTTGAGCTGGAACTAACATGGCTCCGGGACAGAGAAGAATCGTACAGCCTGGGTGACAATGAGTTCCATCTGGCTTTCCAGGCAGATGATTTTGAAAAAGCTCATGCACTCCACGAAAAAATGGGATGTATCTGTTTTGAAAATCATGATATGGGCATCTACTTCATTGCAGACCCGGACGGCTACTGGCTGGAGGTTGTTCCTGCAAAATAAACACGCCGCGCCTATTATGTCCCCGGCAGAACATATTCAGGACTGCTGCATCAGGCCAACAAGCCTCTGATGCACAGTCCTTCTTTATTTATCAGTTCATACCTATCCTGGGAATCTCCTGTCCGCGCAGAAGGATTCTGGGACCGCCGGTGTGTTCAATGTATTCCTTTGTGATAATAACTTCCCCGATATTTTCATCCTTGGGAATTTCATACATAATATCCAGCATGTATTCCTCCAGGATAGCCCGCAGGGCTCTGGCACCTGTATGTTTCTCCAATGCCATTCTGGCGATGGCGCCCAGGGCTCCGTCATCAAACTCCAGCTTCACTTCATCCAGTGCCAGCAGCTTCTGGTACTGTTTTAAGATGGCGTTCTTGGGCTCTTTGAGGATCTGCACCAGCATCTCCTCTGTCAGGCCGCTGAGGGTGAAGACAATGGGAAGACGTCCTAAGAACTCAGGGATCATGCCGAACTTCTTCAAGTCATCCACAATGACTTTGTCCAGTATATTGGCATCTTGGTCGTATTTGTCTTTCAAATCCGCAAAGAAACCGATGGATGCCTGCTTATTCAGCCGCTCCTTAATAATATTCTCCAGATCCGGAAAGGCTCCGCCGCAGATAAACAGAATGTTCTTCGTATCCACAGTGGTGAGAGGCACCATGGCATTCTTGCTGTTGGCTCCCACCGGAACCTCCACCTCACTGCCTTCTAAGAGCTTCAGCATTCCCTGCTGCACGGCTTCCCCGCTTACATCTCTCTGGTTGGTATTCTTTTTCTTGGCAATTTTATCAATCTCATCAATAAAGATGATGCCGTGCTCCGCACGCTCCACATCATTGCCGGCTGCTGCCAAAAGTTTGCTGACAACACTCTCAATATCATCACCGATATAACCGGCCTCCGTCAGGGAAGTGGCATCCGTGATCGCAAGCGGCACATCCAGAAGTCTTGCCAAGGTCTTAACCAGGTATGTCTTGCCGCTTCCTGTAGGTCCGATCATCAGCATATTGGATTTTTCAATTTCAATATCATCTTCCCTGTCAGCGAACACCCTTTTATAGTGGTTGTATACAGCTACAGACATAACTTTTTTAGCCCGTTCCTGTCCGATCACATACTCATCCAGGCTTGCTTTTATTTTGTGAGGTGCAGGAATACTTCTGATGTCAAATGCCTTTGGCGCCACATTTTCCTGCTTTGGCTCCTCTTTTTTCTTCTTCACCCTCTGGCGCTTGGGGATCTGATTCTGCAGTGAATTTAGATCGATCATGCTCACGTTCGGCATGTTTTTCATCAGATCGTTGTAGTCAATGGGCGCATTGTTCATGGTGTCAAAGCTTTTCTGCATACATTCCACACAGATATGGATATCGTTTGGCAGGTCTATCATCTTCCCCGCTTTGTTCTCCGGCCTTCTGCACATAAAACAGATTTTCTCAAACTCTTCCTCATCGCCGGAGGTATTGTCTGCTGCTGTTTGTTCTTTATCGGATTTCTCCAAATACTCCTTATCGTCTGCCATTTCCTGTTCTCCCTGTCTTTTCTATATAAAATTTGATCATAACTATTTTCTATATCGTTTGTGGGTATCTTATCACAAATTCATATGAGTAACAAGTAAACTTTTCATTAACTGCCTGTAAAACCGGGCTTTTAAACCACCTCCAGGCTCCGAACTGCGCAGAAAAAGGCATCCGCCTGTACCCTTATAGGTACAGGCAGACACCTTTTATCTGCTGTTTTAACCCTTAACGGGATTGTTCCTCTTCTTTGTCAGCTGCTTTGTCAGTTGTCTTGGCATCTTTTTTTGCACCCAGGGTCACGGTAATGGTCTGCTCTTTGTACTCTCCGTTCTGGGCACGGGAGATGACAAACTCCACACTCTCCCCTGCTTCATAATACTGCAGTCTCTCGATCAGTTCATCTCTGGTGTTCAGACTTGTTCCGTCAATTTTCAGGATCACATCGCCCTTCTGGATACCTGCCTGTGCTGCAGGACCGTCCTCCTCCAGGCTGTATACAAAGACACCTACCGGCATGCCGTATACCTGAACGGCCTCAGATGTTACATCGGTACATGTAATTCCAAGATAAGATGCTTTGTCCTCATCATCCACTTTATATCTGGTTTCCTTGCTCATCAGTTCATCCAGGATCGGTTCTGCCTTGGAAATAGGAATCGCGAATCCTACTCCCTCCACTTCATTGGATGCGATCTTGGCGGAGTTAATGCCTACCAGCTCCCCGTTCATATTCAGAAGCGCACCGCCGCTGTTGCCCGGGTTGATGGCTGCGTCTGTCTGGATAAATGTGCTGTTGGCATTCTCAGAGTTCACATGACGGTTCAGGGCACTCACATAACCGCTGGTCACGGACTGTCCGTATCCAAGTGCATTGCCGATCGCCACCACCTGCTCGCCCATGGCCAGAGCATCGGAGTCACCGATGGCTGCCACTTTGATCTCCTCCAGAATATCCTGAGGGATATCCGACAGCTTTACAGAGATGACCGCCAGGTCATTGTCCGCATCTGTACCCTTCACCTGGGCTGCAACCGCACTGCCAGGGTTTTCTGAATCCTCTGTTCCCTCTCCCTGTTCGCTGCTGGTTTTCTCCACCTGGGAACTTGTAACCGCGCTGCCGTCCTGGTTGGTAAAGAACACCGTGAGGGAATCCGCGCCGCTCACCACATGATTGTTGGTGGCTATGAGAAGTTCTGTATCATTCTGGCTGACAATGATACCGGAACCGCTGCTCTTTGCTTCCTGTGCCTGCTCACCATAGAAATACTTATAGATATCAGGCAGTTCCTGAACACTCACTCCTACAATAGACACAATAGAAGGCATGGCATTTTTAGCCACCTGGGCAACGGTGGCCCCGGAGGAATCCGTATTGCCGGTGCTGATTGCGTTGTTTCCTTTTGTGGAGTTATCCCCTGTTGTCTGGGTATTTTCTATTTTTATATTTTCTTTTGGATTTATTTTGTCACCCATATAATTGGTTGCCTGAAAGACCACACCGGCAACCAGGCCGAAAACTGCTGCGCAGGCTGCTGCTGTCCCCAGTTTCTTTCCGATTCCACCCTGTGATCTCCTGGGCCTCTCTTTTTTATTATTTTCCGGAGGAATGGGGGATGAAAATTTGTAGGAATCATAATTTTTCTTTCTCTCCTTCTCATACCATTCTTCCTTTTTCGGTTCACCCTTGTAGGAACGGGCATAAACAGGATTCTCCGGTGTGGGAGCTGCGGCAGGCTCTTCTGCTTTTTCTCCGACGCTGTCTGTATTCGTATGATCCGGTTCTTTGGCTGCGGCTGCCTCTGACATTGCTGCCCCGGTCTCATAGGCCGGTGTCCCCGGCTTCCTGCCCGGTACTGGGGATTCCATTCCGGATACTGCTGCAGAATCCGGCGCTGTATGTTCCAAAGTTTCCTGTTCCGGTGCTGCCTGCTCCGGTTCTGACGGTCTCACATCTGCCGCATCTTTTATAGTAAAGTTTACACCGCCTGTTGTATCCATACCGGAAGTATTGTCTTCCTCCACACTACGGTTCTCATTCATGCCTTCTTTGAATTCTTCACTCATGATACATTCTCCCTTCACTGCTATCTATCTCTAAATTGTAACGCTTCCATCTCTTCACAGTTACGAAAAAAATCCCTGCGGGATCGTTACTTTAATTCTCTTATTTCTTATCTTTCTGAACATAGTTTACCAGCCATTTGTGTTCAAATTGTGATAAAACAGCAAAGAAAAAATGAAATTCTATTCTACAGTCACAGATTTGGCCAGGTTTCTGGGCTTATCCACATCAAGGCCTTTTCCGAGAGACACATAATATGCAAAAAGCTGAAGCGGTACCACTGCCAGAGAATTGGTAAAGTATTTATTTGTCTTTGGCAGATAGATCACATAGTCCGCAGTTTTTTCAATTTCGGTATTGCCCTCATTGGTCACTGCCAGCACAAATGCGCCTCTTGTCTTAACTTCCTGTATATTGCTGAGTGTTTTCTTGTACAGTTCTTCCTGGGTGGCAACTGCGGTCACAAGGGTATCCTCCTCGATCAGGGAGATGGTACCGTGTTTTAATTCGCCAGCAGCGTATGCCTCTGAATGGATATAGGAGATCTCCTTTAATTTCAGCGACCCTTCCAGAGAAATGGCATAGTCCAGTCCCCTTCCAATGAAAAACACATGCTCTGTAGCCAGGTAACGGTTGGCAAATTTCTGGATTCTTTTCTTGTTCTCCAGCAGCATCTCAATCTGTCCGGGAAGCTTCTTCAAATCCTCCACCATCTCCGCCATCTGTGTATCATCAATCTCTCCTCTGGCTTTGGCGAATTTCAGCGCCAGCAGATAATGGGCGATGAGCTGGGTGCTGTATGCCTTGGTGGTGGCAACCGCGATCTCAGGTCCGGCCCAAGTGTACATTACATTGTCTGCTTCCCTGGCAATGGAGCTTCCCACCACATTGACAATTCCCAGCACCTTGATCCCGTGTTCTTTAGCCTCACGCAGAGCGGCTAAGGAATCCGCGGTTTCCCCTGACTGGCTCACGATGATCGCCAGGGTATCCGGTTCATAAATGGGGTGGCGGTAACGGAATTCACTTGCCAGGTCTACCTCAACCGGAATTCTCGCCAGACCTTCAAACACATATTTTGCGGATACACAGGTATGGTAAGCAGAACCGCAGGCGATCATGTATATCTTGCGGATGCTGCGGATCTCGTCATCAGACATGCCCAGTTCTTCAATCACTACATTGCCGTCCTTGATCCGGGGATTCAGGGTATCGCCTACTGCCTGGGGCTGTTCATACATCTCTTTGAGCATGAAAAACTCATAGCCGCCTTTTTCTGCCGCGTCAATGTCCCATTCAATGGCAGCAGGCTCTTTCTCCAGTTCCTCCTCGTCGATATTGTAGAAGGTGATGTTGTCTTTTGTCATGCAGACAATCTCTTCATTCTCAATAAAATACACATCTCTTGTGTATTTCAGCACTGCCGGCACATCGGAAGCGATCAGGTTTCCCACATTGCTTCTCCCCACAATGAGAGGACTGTCTTTTCTTACTGCGTAAAGTTTATCGGGCTGGTCTTTGAACATAATGCCAAGTGCGTAAGAGCCTTCCATACGGTGCATGATCTTGGTGATGGTCTCCAGCGGATCTCCCTTGTAATAATAATCCAGAAGATGGGCTATCACCTCTGTATCTGTCTCAGACACAAATTCGTAACCTTTTGCCTCCAATTTTTTCTTCAGTTTCATATAGTTCTCGATGATCCCATTATGTACTACAACAATGGTCTGCTCTTTATTAAAATGGGGATGGGCATTGGCGTCGGAAGGTGAACCGTGCGTTGCCCATCTGGTATGCCCGATCCCCACGGTCCCCGGCAGAGTTGCTCCGCCGTGGGTAAGCTCATCCAGGATTTTCAGCCTTCCCATGGACTTCATCATCTCAATGGCGGTTCCATTATAGACAGCGATCCCCGCGGAATCGTATCCTCTGTATTCCAGTTTCTCCAAGCCTTCCAGCAAAATGGGGGCTGCCTGTTCTTCTCCGATATAACCAACTATTCCACACATAATCATTTCCTCCATGTAACCGGATCCGTCTTCCTATCTTTGTCTTATCATCCGGTGTGTTTGTCTTTCTATCCATGAAACATGGCCTATTTTAGCAGATTATTGTGTTGATGTCCAGTAAGAAGCGTTCATAGTACAAAAATTTATAACGGATTTTGGAAGACGGCGGTAGGATTTTCCCATGCGGTAACCCAGAAATTTAAAGCCGCTCTTCACCACCAGCTCCGCCATCAGCCAGGGTCTGTGTATTTTGAACAGATACCCTGCTGTCTTTTTTACCAGGCGGATGCCCTCACTTTCAGAACGGATACCTGCAAAAACTTCCGGATGATCCGTCTGGGATACAGCCAGATCAAAGTTTCGTCTAAACTGCTGCATACACCCATAATTGTGGGAGTGAATGACCTTGGCCTCCGCCTCATATGCCACACAGTAACCTTCCAAAATCAATCTGCCCGCAAAAATCATATCCTCATTAAAAATGGTATGTGTGATAAACCCTCCCATTTTTTCATAAATACTCCTTCTGTATGCTGCACAGACGTTGGAGCAGAAAAAGGTTTTGATTCCCAGATCCGGCAGGTCGTCTTTGCTCTTGACGCTGCTCTTTGCCGGATAGTTGAAGGAACGTGTGTACTTTTCAATGATCCGGCAGTCTTTGTCTGCAAGCTGTCTGCCGTAAGCTGCCCCCACCTTCGGATCATGGAAAGCTTTTACCAGCGCTTCCACCACACGTTCATCCGCAGGCACCGCATCCTGTGTAAAAAAGACCAGTATATTGCCTGTGCTCACAGCCGCCGCCCTGGCTCTTGTTCCGCCGTGGTCAAATTCTTCTTTTTTTAAATGTTCCACCCGGACATTTTCCATCCCCTGTATCCAGGCATCTTTCCAGAATTCTTCTTCTGTATTCATGATCAGGATTTCTTTTATGGGATAGGTCTGCCTCTTCAGCCCTTTCATCAGCTTCCTGAACTTTTCATCCGGTTTGTATACCGGTATGATCACTGTCACTGTATAAGAATCCATCGAATCCCTCCTTGATATGGCACAGGGGATGCCGTGTTATACACACAACATCCCCTGCCGCTTTTCTTATATCTTATTCATAATCTTCATACTCGCCGCTTCCATTGTCACCGGAATCTCCTGAACCGCCGCCGCTGTATCCGTTATCCTGGCTGTCATCATAACCATTGTCATAATTATCGCCGGAATCATCGTAATCATCTCCGCTGTTGTAATCAGAGGATCCGCTGTCACTGTAAACGGAAGAACCGTTGCCGCTGTAATCGGAAGAACCGTTGTCACTGTAGTCGGAAGAGCCGCCGCCGCTGTAGCCGGAAGAGCCGCTGTCGCTGTAATCAGAAGAATCACCATAGTCGCTATAGCCACTGGAACCGCTGTCATCCGTATCACCGGAGCTGACAGAACCACTGCTGCTTGACTGCTTGAGCGCAGACCCATCATAAGTGGAGGCCCGTTCTGATATAAATGTTTTCTGTTCATCTGAAACATAAGAATTTCCAAATCCTGAAAAGCCTGCAATATAGTCACTTCTCTGTTTTACTATCTCAGAAGGTTCATAGCTTTCTTCTCCAAAAAGGAACTGATGCAGTGCTTTAACGTTTGTCTCCAAAGTTGTAGGTATTACATAATCTTCACCTACAGGACTGCGCTTCACTTCTTCTCCCATCATGTTACTGGTGGGAAATCCGCTGGTTTCTCCCAGCTTGTAAGACAGGATGCCCATGCCAAGTTTTATCAGATCGCTCTTGCTGAAGTCTGTGGCGATCATTGGAAATACCTCATCCATAATATCATTCAATGTGGATAGACTAGCTTTTTTCGCTTTTTCCACAATCAGAGAAATAATATATCTCTGACGCTCGGTTCGTTTCATATCCCAGCCGCTGGTGTAACGAATACGGCAATATGCTGTCGCCTGCACACCATTCAGATGATAATTTCCTATAATCTCAGATTCCTGTTTATCATCACCAGGATATTCCGGAAGCTCAATAGGCTCATAATCCATACCTGTCACTTTTGCAGTCTCTACACAGTAGTCATTCATATTTACAATTTCAACATAGGTCATATCCACATCAAGACCGCCCAGACAGTCAATCGCAGTCGCCAATGCCTTAAAATTCACGGCCACGTAATTAGTGATATTCAAATCCAAGTTTGTATTTATCATAGACATTGCCTGGGTCGGACCGCCGGTATTATATGCGGCATTACATCTGGTATAAACGTCATTGCCAATATTCACATAGGTATCCCTGTAAAGAGAAACCAGCTTCACTTCTTTTGTATCATTGTTGATACTGGCAATAATGGTCGTATCACTCTGTCCTGATTTTACATTTTCTTCTCTATTATCCACACCGAACAAAGCAATATTGGTAAATCCCTTCAGCGTTTTGCTTCCGATCACGTCCTCGTTGACCTCAACCTGGCTTGCTTCTTCCGAGTTGTTGTTGTCAAGATTCAGCTTATTCATCTTTTCGTTAACCTTAGCGTATATGAAGAGTCCGCCCACCAAGATCAGCAGTACAAACAGTTCAATACCAAAAAGCACTCTTCTTTTTCTGCGTCTTCTGACGCTTTTGTTCTTTTTTGCCATTTCACTTCCCCTTATTTACTAATAAGCGTTTTTGTTTACAAAGCCCTTAAAAACTGTGAGAAACAGTATCTTAATGTCAAGTCCAATGGTCCAGTTTTCAATGTAGTACAGGTCATACTCAATTCGTTTACGGATGGAGGTGTTTCCCCTGTATCCATTCACCTGCGCCCATCCTGTAAGTCCTGGGCGTACCTGATGCTTGATCATATATCTGGGTATCTCTTCCCGGAACTTCTCCACAAAAAACGGACGCTCCGGTCTGGGACCAACCAGACTCATCTCTCCACGCAGTACATTGAAAAGCTGAGGCAGTTCGTCGATACTTGTTTTTCTCATAAATTTTCCGAAATTGGTGACTCTCGGGTCATCCTTAACGGTCCAGGCTTTTTTCTCCTCTTCCGGCGGCTGCACATCCATGGAGCGGAATTTGTACATCATAAAATTCCGGTTGTGCAGACCCACCCTCTCCTGCTTATAAATAAGCGGCCCGGGAGATGTGATTTTTATCATGATCACCGAGAAAAGCATAACCGGTGAAAATAATACAATTGCGGCCAGCGCGCCTCCCAAATCCATAATGCGCTTTATCAGGGCATTGAAGGTATTGGATAGGGGCACATATCGGATATTGATAACCGGCAGCCCCAGAATGTCCTCTGTATAGGGTTTTGTAGGGATAATGCGGTTATAATCCGGTATAAATTTCGTGTGCACTCCTGATTTTTCACAGAGCGCGACAATCTGCTCCAGACGGTAATACTCATTCAGTCCCAAAGTGATGGCAATCTCATCCAGGTGGTTCTGCGGCAGGATCACCATCAGATTGGCGATTCTTCCCAGCACCTTGATACCCTTATACTCTGTTCCCGCCTCAATATGGTCATCCAGAATTCCTCTCACCTTATATCCCCACTGGGGATTTGCAAGAATACGGTCGATATATTCCTCAGCGGCACGGCTGTAGCCCACCAAAAGAACATGCTTCTGGTTATATCCCCTGGAGCGCATCTGACGCAGCCCCAGCCTTATAAGATTCCTGGACACGGTCTCCAGAAAAATATTGACCACATAAAAAATGACAATAACATGACGGGAAAAATCAATCTGCTTAACCAGATATAATGCCCCCACAAACAGAAACATCCCAATGGTATTGGCCTTAATAATATTGGATAGTTCCAGCCTTCTTCCCTGTATACGCTTAGGCGTATACAGGTTAAATGCATAATTTAATATCAAATATCCGGGCACAATGAACAGCAGCGCTGACATATAAACCCGGAAAGGTAATCTTCCTACATTGTCGTTCAGGAAAGGTACATAAAACTTAATGACCCAAGCCAGAAAATAAGAGAGCGCAATCACAAAAGCATCAATCACCACCTGCAGACGGTTAAAATGCTTCTGGTTCTCTTTTATCAAGGTTTATCACCTTCTCTTCTTCATAATTCGCAGCCATCTGCACTTTACTCAGTCAGCTGACCACGATCATCCGTAACCGTTCAGTACCTTCACGATCACAGACAAAAATCCATTAAACTGCCTTTGACAAGGGAATTTGTGCCTGTCTGTAAAACGCATTCTTACGGTCAGCACAGTAAATGTGCAGACCCGCTGCTTAGTTACGATAATTCCCACTTATAATACTATAAATTTAACGAAAAGGCAACAAAACATTTTCTGAAGACTCCTTAAGAAGGCAAAAAAACGGCATTTTGCAGGTTTTTTTACTGCAAAATGCCGTTTTTTCACGTAACATTATTCCATATTTTTGTTACTTTCTTCCAATTTTTCCACCAGTTCCCTACAGATTTCTTCCGCGCTTTTTTTGTCCGTATTGACAATAAAATCCGCTGCTGCCATGTATTTTTCTCTGCGTTTTTCCATAAGCGAACGGATGTACGCAACTGTCTTGTTGCCTTCTATGACGGGACGGTCATGACTGTCTTTTACCCGTTCCAGAATCACCTCCGCAGAGGCGGACAGCAGTACCACTCTGCCGTTCTTTTTCATCTCTGCCACATTACACTCCCGCATGGGTACCCCGCCTCCGCAGGATACGACTACATTTTTCCTGTCCTGCAGCTCGATCAAAAGTTCTGTCTCCAGATTACGGAAATATTCCTCACCGTGAGTCTCAAAAATTTCCGGTATGCTCATCTTCTCTCTTTCGGAGATAAGCTGGTCCATCTCCGCTACTTCAAGTCCGTACCTTTCACTCAGTGTACGCGCAATTGTGGATTTTCCTGCTCCCATAAATCCGATAAGGACGATATTATATCCAAAATCTCTCTTGTCTTTCATGTTGTATCCCCTGTTTCCCTTTATGAATGTAAAGCAATGAATTTATTATAACAGAAACAGAAAAAATAGCAATTCTTTTTTCATCAGATGGCGAACAGGTGTAACATTAAAGACAGGTCTGCGCATTTACTGCGCTGACTGTGTGAATAGGTAGTGTCAGCAGGCATCCATCCCATCGCGAAGCGATTTTTTTGGCTGGATGCGCAACAGTTCAGCTTATCTGAACTGTTGCAAACAGGTCGTTGAACGCCTCGCTCATGGTTGGATGGGTATAAATTTGGTCACGCAGTACCTGATAAGGAGCTCCTAAGTCCATTGCCAGTTTTATGGTGTTGATCATTTCGTAGGACTCCTCACAGAGAAGCATAGCTCCCAGTATCTGCCCTGTTTCCTCATGGATCACTGCCTTTAACATGCCCTGGGGATTCTTCAAAACCTGTGCTTTGGGGATCGCCGCTGCGGGAAGTGCTGCGATTTTCACCGGTATCTCTGCCTTCCTGGCCTCTGTCTCATTCATTCCCACACGGGAATAGGAGGGAGAGATAAACACACTGTAAGGAACCGCCTTTCTCCTGGAGAGTGCATAGCTGCCGCCGTTCATCTGGGACCAGATGATTCTGAAATCATCCAGGGAAGTATAAGTAAACTGCAGCCCGCCGTGCACATCTCCCATAGCCCAGATATTATCAGCCGTTGTCTTCAGATTGTCATCCACAACCACTGCCCCTCTGCTGTTAAGCTCTACCCCTGCCCGCTCAGCGTGCAGGCCTTCCGTGTTGGGTTTTCTTCCGGTTGCGATCAGCACAGCATCTGCCTCCAGGATCTCCTCCTGTCCTTTGAACGCCAGCTTCACCAGGGCATAGCCGTCTGCCTGGGCAATCTCATGGATCCCGGCTCCCAGCTTAAAGGTCACACCCCGGTTTTCCAGCACACCCTGAATAGCCCCCGCCATATCTCTGTCTTCTCTTGGGATCAGCATTTCCCCATCCTGCAGAACCGTCACTTTTGTTCCGAATCCTGAATACATGGAAGCAAACTCCAGGCCAATATAACCGCCTCCCACGATCACAAGGCGCTTTGGATAGTCTCTTAAATCCATAAGTTCTGCGCTGGTATGTACAAAGGGATTTCCTTCCAGACCTTTGATCGGCGGGATCACAGGGATTCCTCCTGCGTTGATAAAGATTTTCTCCCCCTTAATTTCAAAGGTTTCTTCAGCCATCTTCACCTCCACAACTGTGTTGGAGACAAACGATGCAGTTCCGTTATATACATCCACATTCTCCAGGTCATCCAGCTTCCTGAAATTCTTTTCCCGGAGCATGGAGGTAAGCCTTCTCTTTTCATCAATGGCCGCCTCATAATCCGCAGTCCTCTCTTCCGGGGATGCCTCTTTCTTATTGAAGGCCAGCCCGGAGCTTCTGATCATGGATTTTGACGGGATACACCCCACATTGATACAGGTTCCGCCGTACATGCCCGCGTCCTTCTCGATCATTGCCACCTTTTTGCCCTGTCCTGCCAGCTTGCCTGCCAGTGTTTTGCCGCCTTTGCCAAATCCGATAATTACCGCATCATATTTTTTCATATCTCTTTACATTTCCTCTCTGTGGAAAATCCTTTTATCTATATCCTCGATAGTTATTTTACTGAGTTTTTCCCTGCACACTTCATTCAGCTCACCATAAATATCATTCATAATGTCAGCCATCCCGGAAGCTACCATACATTCCATATCCGGATTTCCGGACTTCCAGGACGCGCACACGGCCTCTGTCTCCAATGCGTCATAAATCATGGCAAGATCCACATCCCCAGCTTCCATTGAAGTATGGTACCCACCATTCTGTCCCTCTTTGGTGGCGATAAGATTCTTCTTTTTCAGCTTTGCCATAACCTTACGGATGCGCGCCGGATTGGTACAGACATTCTTTGCCAGCTCCTCACTTGCCAGTGTCTCCTGTTTATGGTTCAGATAAACCAGCGCATGTACCGCAATTGCAAATTCACTTGTCATTTTTCTCACCCTCACTCCTGTTCTTTTTCATGCTTGTGCATATAGCACCACGTTTACAACTCCTGATGCAGTCACCGCAGCGGATACACTCCCTGCTGTTGGGGTTCTCCCACACACGGATATCCATCTTACAGGCCCTCTGACAGCTCCCGCACCGGTTGCACTTAGATTCATCCACCTGATATCTGTACAAAGCAATAGGATTAAACAGGCCGTAAACCGCGCCCAGAGGACACAGATACTTACAAAACGGCCTGTATACCATAAGGGAAAGGAGCACGATCACCACCAGGACCGCCACCTTCCAGGCAAACAGAAATCCGATCGCCCCCTGCAGATTCTTATTTAAAAGCACCAGGGGAATACCTGCGGTCAGTGTCCCGCTGGGACAGATAAACTGGCAGAACCAGGGACTTCCCTGCCCGATAATATCCACATAAAACATAGGCAGCAGTATTACAAATACCACTAATATCACATATTTCACCCATATAAGCCACCTGTGCCCCGGCAGATTCTTTCTCTTTTTAAGAAACGGTATCTTATAAAGCAAATCCTGAATCAGCCCAAACGGGCAAAGCCAGCCGCACACAAATCTTCCGATCAGGGAACCGATGAAAATCAGAAATCCGATAATATAAAAGGAAAACCCATAATTCCGGCTCCCCAGCACTGCCTGCAGGGAGCCAATAGGACAGGCCCCAAGTGCTCCCGGACAGGAGTAGCAATTCAGCCCCGGCACACACAGCGCCTTGGTGGGTCCTTTATAAATTCTTCCTTTGATAAATCCCAAAACATAGCCGTTGGTCAGTGCCGTAAATCCCACCTGCACAAGAAGCCGCAGCCTGTTTTGGATCTTCTGCCAGATATTAACCAATTCCTATACACTCCAGACATATATTGATCGCTTTTGTAAGCACTGTATCCGCTTCCCCCCGGCTCACCCCAAACAGAATAAAGGCCCCCGCCGTGACAAGAAGCAGACTTCTGATCACAGCCGCTTTCTTCCTACTCATTTAACACCTTCCCAAGCATCTCATCTATAATAGCTGTCCACTGCTTCTTACTCTTTGCTCCCGGATAAGTATCACCAATCTGGTTACCATTCTTATCCAGGAAAATCGTTGTGGGTACAACCTGCGCATTTTTCAAAATCCTATACTGCATATTCGCATCCTTCGGTATCACAAGATGTGTATAATCGGCTTTTGTTGACTCCACGATCTCAAGCGCCGTCTCATCCTCCGGCTGACTCACATCACTGATGATCCCTACCATTTGAAATCCTTTATCCGCATATTCCCGGCTCAGTTCCCCAAGATCCGGCATTTCCCTGATACAAGGCCCGCAGAAAGTCCCCCAGATATTCACCATGGTCAGAACCGACTTGCCAAACAATTCCTGGTCCACATCCTCCCCATCCAGTGTCTTAGTCTGAAACTCCCCAAAAACATCATTCTTCTCCACCGCATCCCCAGCGTCCTCATCCTGGCTGCCGCTCTCTACGTCCGCCTTCTGTCCCTCTCCCTGACTGTCATCCTTCCCCTCCTGCATTTCTTTCGTCTCTGCACTCTCCCCTGCAGCACTGCCGGAGGCTACGCTCTCCTCCTTCTGGCTTTTCGCGCTCTCTTCTGTCTGTGTCTCAACCTTCCCCCCCTCATCTTCTTTATCCCCACAACCAGCCAGCACCCCAGCCGCCACTACAGCCGTCACTGCCATTGCCATCCAATACTGTCTCCGTTTTCTCATAATAAACCTCCATATTGTTATCTTCTCTGTTACAGTTCATACTGAAATTATATTAGTTACAGTTCCAAATGTCAATACCCTTTCCCACATTTTTTCCATTTCCCCCTCTTATATAACCAAATCACATTGCCTCTTAATCCCATCCTGCCGCAATTACATCTGCCTCAATCACATTCCTCCTCGATTCCACTCCACTTCAATTTCCATTACGCCTCGATTCTATTACGCCTCTATTTCCATTCCGCCTCGATTCCATCCGTCTTAATCTCATTCCGTCTCAATCCCATCCGTCTCAATCCCAACCGTCTCAATCCCAACCGTCTCAATCCCAACCGTCTCAATCCCAACCGCCTGAGAACACCAGGGATGAGGGGAGGTGCCGGGAGGGGCGGCGGGGTGTATATCTGTGGCAGCGAGGTTAAGTGGAAGGTTCTGTGAGATCCGCCAATTACGCAGACTTAGGCGTGAGCCCGCTGGCGAACGTCTTAGTCGTAGTTATTGGCTAGCTCACAGGTTCTGGAACGTCGAGCGGTCACAGATATACACCCCGCCGCCCCTCCCGGCACCTCCCCTCATCCCGTCCCTCCCAGCCAAAACACCAAAAAGAAGCTGCCCAACCTCACACAACCGTGTTCCGCCCGACAGCCTCTCCCCCGAATCCGTTTCTTTAAATCCCTTCATCTAAATCCGCTTATCTAACCCCACTTATCTAAATCCCTACGTCCACATCCCCTATTTCCCCGGATCGATCACATACTTCCCATTCGCCCGCACCTCAGGCCTCCCCAAAACATCCTCCAATTCCTCCAGTCCGCAAACCGCATAAACCATACTGCTCACATCCAGTCTCCCCGAATTGATCAGATCCAGCGCCCGCCTCTGTGTATAAGGATTAATATAAGAAGCCTTCAGCACCAACTCCTTCTGAAAGATCTGAAACGGCTTCACAGCAATCTCTTCATCCGGTTTTGTCAGCCCAAACATCATCACAACCGCCTTATTCCCCGCAATATCAATTGCCTGCTCAATAGTAGACGGACGACCCACACATTCGATCACCACATTTACCCAGCTCATCCCGCATTCCGCCAGGCGTCCCTTAATATCTTCCTTCAGCGGGTCAATACATACATCTGCCCCAAGCTTTCTTCCCACTTCCCTCTTGTTCTCCACCGGTTCCAGCAAGGCCACCTTAGCGGCCCCTGCCAGCTTTGCAAGCTGAAGCATCAAAAGCCCTATCATACCGCCCCCGATCACCACCACCTGGTGTCCGGGCTGGATTTCGCACATGTCAATACCATGGAGACAGCAGGCCACCGGTTCTGCCATTGCGCCCTGCTCAAAAGTGGTGTTCCCGCCCAGCAGATATACCTGACGTTCATCCACCGCACAATATTCCGCAAATCCGCCATCCACTGTCGTTCCATAACCGATCATATTTTCACAGTAATGGGCAACTCCGTTTCTGCATGGGTCACAGGCTCCGCAGTAGCAGTTTGGATCAATACACACCCTGTCCCCTGCTTTGTAATTCTTCACCTGGCTTCCCACCTCCTGGATAACACCGGAAAATTCATGTCCCAGGATCGTAGGCGGTGTCACTTCCGCTGCTCCTTTATCTCCCTCATAAATATGAACATCAGTTCCGCACACACCGCATGCCTTAACCTGAATCAACACATCATGAGGTCCCACAGCAGGCATCTCATGTTCTTCCACTCTCAGATCATGTTTTCCGTAAAATACTGCACTTCTCATATCCGACTCCTCCTGAATCAAAACTAACTTTTACTTTTCCCTCGAACTTATGGTTATGTATTACGCATAAGTTCACTATATAGCAAGGTACAACAAATTACAATTGACAATAATACCAATTTTAGGCACAAGCTTTTATTCATTCTGCTATAACTTTTGATTGGGAATTGTCTTTTTCTTTTCTCCATACTAAAATAGAAACAGCAGCAGTAACCAGTGAGATACGGAACCGATACAAACGGCAATATCCCAGGAGGAAATTCATGATGACAACCGGCATGACCACAATGGAAATCAAAAAGATAAATAAGAGCAAAGTATACCATCTCATATATGACAGCCGCGCCATATCCAAGCAGGGGATCGCCTCTGCCCTGCAGATGGGTATGAACACTGTGACACAGAATCTGAAGCTTCTGGAGGAGGAAGGCTTAATTGAACGGAACGGTTATTTTGAATCCACAGGCGGCAGAAAGGCCCAGTCCATCCGCATTCTGCCCAGGGCCAGAATATCTCTCGGCATTGAGATACTCAGAAAAACGCTGCATATTGCCGCTGTGGATTTATACGGCCGCATTCTGGAACAGGAATCTTACCCCCTCCCTTTTCATGTCTCAGATGCATACTGTGAAAAAGTAGGGCAAAAGGTAAATGCCTTCACAGAAAAATACAGGCTGCCCCGGCAACAGATCCTGGGGGCAGCGATCGCAATGCAGGGCCTGATCTCCACTGACGGTACCTCTGTAAGCTATGGCAGGGTGCTGGATCACACTGGTATGAAGCTTTCGGATTTCGCCCGCCATATTCCCTATCCCTGCCGCCTGGAACACGACTCCAAAGCAGCAGGTTATTTGGAAACCTGGCATCAGGAAAAGTTTCGGGATTCCATAGTTGTCCTGCTGAACCAGAATCTGGGCGGAGCTGTCATTTTGGATGGAAAAGTACATAACGGCCTTGGCATGCACAGCGGTTCCATAGAGCATATGTGTATCAATCCTGACGGCCCGCTCTGCTACTGCGGGGAACGGGGCTGTCTGGAAACCTACTGTTCCGCGGACAGTCTGGAACGGGCGGCAGGGACCGGCATTCCCGCTTTCTTCGGACAGCTCCGGCTCGGAACCCCCGCCTTCATAAAAATCTGGGAGGATTACCTGCGGCACCTGGCGTTTGCCATATGTAACCTGAATGTGGTGCTGGACTGCTATGTGATTATAAGCGGATATCTGGCTCCCTACTTTCTTCCGGAAGATTTGGAACGGCTCACACATTTGATCACAGACGCCTCCCCATATAAACAGCAGAAGGATTTTATTTTTCTGAGTACCCACGGACAGCTTGCACCTCCCGTGGGGGCGGCCCTCTATTATATAGATGAATTTTTGCACGAAATATAATAAGGTATGGGAACAGCCCCTGTGTGGACGGTTCCCATACCTCTTATTCTTCATAAAAACAAACTTGGTCTTTCCCGTGCTTTTTCGCCTCATAAAGTGCCTTATCTGACTTTCGGTAAAGCACCGGGAATGTAGTTCCGTCATCAGGCGCCACAGCGATCCCTATGCTGACCGACAGGCTGCATCCCTTGAACTCCTCCGGCAGGCTGCTCTGGAAATTTTCCATAAGCTGCTCCGTCTTTCTGGAAATTTTCTGCCGTTCATTCACATTCCTCATAAACACCACAAACTCATCGCCGCCCATACGTCCCGTAAAATCATCTCCCCGGAAGGTGTTCTTCATACAAGCTGCAAATAACTGCAGAACCCGGTCACCCTGGGGATGGCCGCAGGTATCATTCACATTCTTGAAATTATCCAGATCCAAAATCAGAAAAGCCCCTGCATTGCCGCTCTCCTCAATGACCGTATCCATCTCCCGCTCCAGTGCCCTCTTGTTCTTTAAACCGGTCAGGGAATCACTGAAGGCACTTTTCACAGCCTCTGAAAGCTGCTGTTTCTGGCGGCTGATATCTATAAAGGCGCACTGAACAACCAGATACCCTTCCTGTCTCTGCACATCAAAATTTCCGTAAGACCATTTGCTCTGCTTATTTCCGCATCGGATCAAGAACTCCCTGGACACCAGCCCCTCTTTGAGATTCTGAAACCACTCACGGTCTCCGCTCTCCAAGACCGGCCAAAGAAAGCTTCCGTATTTCTCCTGATACTCGCTGGCAGAGCATTCCATAAACTGGTAAAATCCGTCATTGGAATCCAGGATCGGCAGATTCTCATCCAGGCGGAAACGGACAATGGCACTGGGCACAGTCCGGTAAATAGAACGGATATTCTCATATGCCTGCTTTATTTTATTATGGGTCATACGGCGGCTGTTCAGCATGACAAAAACCATCAGACCCAGCACCAGCAGAACGGAAACACAGTACAGTGCCGTGCCGTCAATAACGTCCCTTGTCTTGGCATCCACCACATTACAGGGGATCACCAGAAGCAGATACCAGTCATTGATCCCCACAGCCGTATACTCTAATGTATATTCCTCACCCTTTTTTTGGTAACGAATAGATCCATTGTCTTTCTTTTTCATATGCTCTGCCAAATCCTGCAGATCCTGCCTGGTGAATTCTTTGCTGATCACCTTCTCCAGGTCTTCCAGCACATTCTCTTTGGCGTCCCCCTGCTCTGTGCGCACTAATATTTCTCCGGAGGAATCCGTAATATAGTTGTATCCTTCTCCATTGAAGTATTGAATAGACATCAAATATTCCAGCTGGTCCATGGTATACTGTCCCAGCAAGACCCCTTTGATTTCCCTTTCCCGGTATATCGGTACACTGATGACCATCATTCTTCTGCTGCTGTCGGTTCCAACCAGGCTCTCCACGGAGCTTTCCCCCTGCATGGCCTTTTTGAAATAATCCCTGTCTTTTACATTCCTTTGCTGCTCCATGCCGTTGTAATACATATCGCCGTCCAAATCCACCACAGCAAGCTTTGTAAAACGAGTTATTTGGGATTTCTGCTCCAGGATATCCAAAACCCGCTCTGAATAGACCAATGTTTTCTGTCCGCCGATAGAATCCGCGATCCCCTCCAGATACAGATAATCATTGTTTACCCGCTCATTGATCAGCTTTATACTCTGCTGCGCAAGCTCCTGGGCATAAGCATTCGTTTCATTTTCCAGAATGTCATAAATATATACAGCATAGAAGAAAGATGCCCCTATTATGAACCCAATGGCCAGTATGAGGATTCCGACTGTGATCCACCTCTTTTTTTTCTGCATGACATTCCTTCTTCCTGATTGCCGACTCCGTGTCCTTTCTATATATTATATAGGAGCGCGGATGCCCCGTCAATTTGAATTAAAGAAACTCCTTTACAGTTTCCCTTGCAGTCCATTATAATGAAACTATAGCAAAGGAGGAGGAAGATCATGGAAAAAGCAAAAACCGTTTTCAAAGGCATTGGTATCCTTTTACTGGTTCTCATTGGTATTTTACTGCTTCTTGTGGTTTACCTTACTGTTAGGGAATACCGCCCAAAGGCAGAGGAAACCGTGGAGGGGAATTACAAAGACGGTGAACTGCTCTCACTTAGCCGTCCTTTTTCCGTCATGAGCTACAACACCGGTTATGCATCACTGAGTAAAGATGAGGATTTTTTCATGGACGGCGGGAGCAAGGTCAAACCCGGCTCCAAATCCCTGGTGGAAGACAACCTGGACGGTATCACGAAAATCCTTCAGGACAATCCCTCTGACGTGTATTTCTTACAGGAGGTTGACATCAATTCCACCCGCTCCTACAGCATAGATCAACGCAGCGTCTACAGCGAGGCTCTGAACAAAACCAGTTTCTTCGCCTATAATTTCAAATGTGATTTTGTTCCCTACCCGATCCCTCCTATGGGTCATGTAGAAAGCGGCCTGGTCACTCTAACGGACAACTATGTGACAGATGCTGTCAGACTTTCCCTGCCGGAGTCCTTCTCCTGGCCGGTGAAGACCTGTAATCTGAAACGCTGTCTTCTGGTTACCAGATTTCCTCTGAAGGATTCCTCCAAAGAACTGGTGCTCATCAATTTCCATCTGGAGGCTTATGACAGCGGAGAGGGCAAAATAGCCCAGAGCAAAATGCTTGCGGATGTGCTGGCCCGGGAATATGAAAAAGGAAATTATGTCATTGCAGGGGGAGATTTCAACCAGACCTTTGAGGGCATAGACAAATATCCTGTCACCAATAAGGAAGACTGGGTTCCCGGTGTGATCGGGGAAAGCGACCTCCCCGAACATTTTTCCTTTGCCATAGATGATTCCTTCCCCACCTGCCGTCTGCTGAACGCCCCTTATACCGGGTCATACGATACCTCTCAAGTGTATGTCATCGACGGCTTCCTTGTATCCGACAACCTGGCGGTGAGAAATGTAAATGTCATTGATGTGGGATTTGAATACACAGACCACCAGCCGGTGCGCCTGGAAGTTGCTTTCAAGTAAGCATACTGATTTCAAGGATTTCCGCATAGAGTGTCTATAGAGGATATTCTGTGAAAAGGAGTCTTTACATGAAGGAGATCAGCCATATTCATTTAAAAAACCAGGGAAATTTTATTGTGCGTCCAGGCTTTGTCTATGTGGACTGCCGGGGCTGCCGGATTTATGAGAAGGGGCACACCATGCTCTCAACCGGAGCTTCCGCAACCATCAGTCTGAAGGATCATGGGATCCCGGAAGGTTCCTGTATCACTTTTTATGCGGAAGTCCCCCAGGGACCGGACCGGGAGGCCCATCAGATTTTTGTTTACTCGGAAGCCTGCCAGAATACTGCCCGCTATGTCATCAGCGGCACAGCCGCGGACAGTACACTGGGCTTTATCTCCGATGTATGCTAACTTTATACGGACAGGAGACACGCAAAAATCAGGTATCGTCTGATACCTGATTTTTGCATTTCTTATTCCATTTTCCTGCAAGATCACGCACCACTTTTATTGCAACCATCTGTTTAGAACATCCAGCAGCCGCTTAAGCTCAATGGGCTTCGCAATATGATCATTCATGCCTTTATCCCTGGCTTTTGCCACGTCAGCGGTAAAAGCGTCTGCTGTCAGCGCTATAATGGGCACAGTCCCCGCATCACAGCGGTTTGAAGAACGAATGGCAGAAGTGGCGTCATAGCCATTCATGACCGGCATCTGGATATCCATCAAAATGGCATCATACTCGCCCACTGCGGATGCTTCAAACACTTCACGCGCACGCTGTCCGTTCTCCACTGCGTCTACAACGAAATTCTGCATCTGGAGCAGCTCCACCGCAATCTCACGGTTCATGTCATTGTCCTCTGCCAGCAGGATTTTTTTGCAGTCTGTCCGCGTATGTATATTCTCATCCCTTGATTCTACCGTCTCACCCAGGTCTGAAGATATAAATATATAGAGTACCTGCAGCATTTTGGACTTAAACAGAGGTTTTGTGATAAACGCATCTGCTCCTGCCTGCAGAAATTCCTCCTCGATTTCCGAATAGTCATAAGCGGAAACAATGATAATGGGCACATCGCTGCCCAGTTCTCTGCGGATGGCTTTCACTGTCTCCAGACCATCCATCTCCGGCATCTTCCAATCCAGCACAACAGCAAAAAAATCATCCTTCTCTTCATGGGCTTCTACAATCCGCCGGACAGCCTCCTTACCAGATAATACCCAATACCCCCGCATTCCCAATTCATTGAACAGTGCCGCTGCACTTTCACAGGTGATCTTATCATCATCCACGACCAGTACCGGCAAACCGGCAAGTTCCTCACTGTATTCCTCTTTTTCCAGACAGAGTTCAAGGGGAACGGATACGGTAAATTTACTGCCCTTACCCAGCTCGCTCTGCACATTGATGGAACCGTTCATCATCCTGACAATATTCTCCGTAATGGTCATACCCAGGCCTGTGCCCTGCAGTTTACTGATACGGGAATCCTCTGCTCTGGTGAATGGTTCAAATATCCGGGGAATGAAATCATCGGCTATCCCAATTCCATTGTCGATACAGATAAATTCGTACTGGCTTTTCCCGGGAGACGGTGCGTGCAGTTCATTGATGCGAAGTATGATCCTTCCTTTTTCAGGGGTATACTTGATTGCATTGGACAAAAGATTCATAAGGATCTGCTGCAGCCGGTCACCGTCAGCAATGACATTCTCATGCCGTACCTGACCGATGCTGATTTGGAATTCCTGCTGTTTTTCTGTCACCAGAGGGCGGCACATGTCCGTTATATTCTGAACCAGCTCCGGCAGATTGACCTTTTCCGGCATCAGATCAATTCTCCCGCTTTCAATCTTTGACATATCAAGGACTTCATTGATCAGACTGAGCAAATGACGGCTTGATGTGCCGATTTTGTTGAGACAATCCCGTATCTTTTCTGGTGAATTTATATTGGCCTGAGCAATTGCCGCCATTCCCATAATAGCGTTCATGGGTGTCCGGATATCATGTGACATGGAGGAAAGGAAGTTTGTCTTCGCCTGATTGGCTATCCTGGCAGCCTGGCAGGCTTCTTCCAGGGCGATGCGCTGTCTCTGCTGTTCCTCCCGGTCATTGGTCATATCAATCCCTACACTGTAAAAGGACGGAATACCATCCCAGCTCTCCTCAGCGCTTACATAGCTGAACGTCATGGTGAGGATTTTAATTCTGCCGCTGCGTGTGATAATGCGGGCTTCGATACTTGTATCTCCGCCATTTTCTTTGGAGTTCTCCATGATCTTTACAGTCCGCTCCAGATCATCCGGGTGTACATAATCACAGCGGGAATGCAGTTCTGTTTCAAACTGCGATTTGGTATAGCCGATCACCTGCAGAAAACCGCCTCCATACCATAGAATCGTCCGCATATCCCTGGCATCCACCCTGGCAAATCCGCCGGGGATCGTCCGGATGATGGCTTCTTTTTCCCTGTCCTTTTTTGCCATGTTGTATTCCATGCTGTGGTTATCGTGGGACAACTCCAGACGTGCCCTGTGGCCTTCCCAGTAGACAATACGGTCCTTGATCAGAAATATGCGGTCCAGCACGGGATTATAAAATTCCCATTCATAAAATTCATCTTCTGTCAAAAGATGGTTGGTACAGAAGGGACAAGGACTGGTCCTGCCCTGTATTACCTCATAGCATTTGCGGCCTGCCACCTGCTCAAATGGCCTGCCCAGGGTTTCACAGGAAGACGAATTCAAATACAGAAGTTCATATGTCTCCAGATCAGCCAGATAGACATTTCCCACATATTCATCCATCATCCATTTAAAATAATCTGATTTTCTATCCGAATTGCAGGTTCCCTCTCCCACGGAGCTTGACAGCCTGCTGCACTCACCGGATGGCATGTTCCCCTCAGCTATGTTTCCTGCAGGGTCCGTATTTCTTTGACATTCCATGTCTTTCTCCTTCAACCAAATAATCCTCTTATATTCCAAAATATCTGTACCAAAACAAGTATTCCTGATTTGTTCACATACACATTTATGTATTATATCATAAATAGCAGAAATAGCAAACAATAAGAAAATGGATTTACTTTGCCTCTGTTTTCATAAACATCATAAGGAAGCGAAGCAGTCGCCCGCCGCTGCCGTTACTCTTGTTTTTGGTGATGCTATCTCTCCGCCTGCAGAGGTGGGAGAATGTCCTCCATGCTTTCTTCTATATAAAAAGGATAACGCCATACACGTAAAAAAACCGTGACATAAATCACGGTTCTGGATAATGTTCCTAACTGCTTATTCTTTAAAGTACCGGTTTAAAGCATCCGGTTCCGGTATCACAAAAGTATTCTTATCATAGCGGACAAGAAATGTTCCACCAGAACTTTGAGCTGGCGGGAAGCTGTCTCCCTTTTTGTTCCCAGCATATCCGCGATCTGGGTCACGGTGGGTTTCAGGCAGATAGGACACCTCCCTCCTCCTTTTTCCCGTCATCACGTGCCAGCTTCCACAGTTTGGCTGCCATTTTTCCCCTCTTGTAGCATTGGTGGTATTCTTTAGCTGACGGTACAGTCTCCGGACCTTATGAGACTGGGAGAAAAAAAGAAAATGCAGGAGTCTGGCATCTGTTTCCATCAAAGACAAAAGCTGCTTTCCGGGAATCGCCAGAATCTCCGCAGCCTCCATAATCTCACAGCTCACAGGTTCCGGCAAATCCTGAAGTATCTCCTCATTCAGGATACTGCCTTTTCCCAGGACGAAGATCACCTATCCGTCACCCTCACGCTCCTATCTTACGTCTGATCTCATTATATCTCCAACCGCATCCATGACTGCCGCCAGATGTTTTGCCCACACGCGGCATGACTTTTCCTAAGGCTCATTATAACGTAACAGATATCGAATATCTACCTATACTTATAAGATACTTAACTTCCTGTTAATAACAGGATACACGTATAGAGCTCAAATCTACATATTGATCATAAAAATATCCAATCCCCGCAAACAGCATCAGCAAGACTACCAGAAACAGGATAAAATAATACTGATGCTCACTGTGCATGACACTTATCTTATAATTCATAAACCAAGTCTTTACGGATCCACTGCTGCCCAGGATCAGGATAGCAGCCTGTATGGCGGGAAATACCAAAATTTCCGTATTCTCTCCCAGCATAAAATATGCGGGAACAGTAAGTATTAGTGTCAGGGCAAAGATGATCCAGGCCCTTTTATTATTTTGAAATATCATATTGTCTTCTCCTTCCACTGTCCTTTCCCGCATCTTAAGACGGTTTCTGCAGAGTGTCAATAGGATACTCACAATATCCGTTTTTTTCTGCCTGAGGTACATCCCTCCCTTATGCCTGTACCTGTTTGGCCCCGGCTCTGTCCGCGCTCAGGGAACGCCTTCCATGAATACACAGAGCACCATGGGGATCCAGATAAAGCTGGCCTCAATGTATGCAAGTGCCTTTGGTGTCTGGGCAGTGTTTGCCACATAGCCGCCCTTTTTCAGAAGCAGGCCGATGACTGCGCTGGCAAGGCCCATGCCGGCCTTTACAAAGAAGCCCTGAAAAGCGGCAATGAGACCTGAAACACTTTTGTTTTTCCTTTGGCAGTAGGTCCGCGCATTGACTGCGCTGACCGTAAGAAAGTGTTCGGCAGCCGGCACCCCATGGCCAAAGGCAAAGCCGCTGAACAGTTACAAATTTTTCAGAAGCAGGTAAAAGCGCCGTCCACAATAAAATCAGAACCTGTGGTAAAGCTGCTGGTATCTCCCGCCAGATACACGGCTATGGACTGCAGCTCTTCCGGGCGTCCCATACGTCCCATAGGCGCCATGGCATTCCACTGTTCGATCAATGGTTTCAGGCTTGGGGAATTGAGTGTCAGCTCTGTTCCCATGTATCCCGGGCTGATACAGTTTACCCTCACACCGCGTTTCGCAAACTCGATGGCCATGGATTTTGTGAGCTGGATCACGCCCGCCTTCGACGCATTGTAGGAACACTGGGGCTGAGGTACATTCACAATGTGTGCTGACATGGACGCTGTGTTGATGATAGAGCCGTGTCCCTGTTTCAGCATTTGTTTTGCAGCTGCCTGTGCTGTTAAAAATACGCCGCTTAAATTAATATCAATGACTTTTTTCCACTGTTCATAAGTCATCTCCTCACAAGGGATATTCATGCAGATGCCCGCATTACAGAATGCGGCGTCCAGCTTGCCGAATGTGCCCACGATCTCTTCCATCATGGCATTGACTTCTTCGGGCTTTGTCACATCCGTCCGGATGGCAATGGTCTTCACACCATTTTCCTCCCCAATGACTTTTGCGGTCTTATTCGCTTCCTCAATGTCCACATCCACGATTGCCACATCACTGCCTGCTTCCGCAAGCGCGATCGCGATCTGTTTGCCGATACCTCTGGCACCTCCTGTTACAAAAGATACTTTTCCGTCCAGTCTCATTTTCTCGATAATACCCATGGTTTGTCTCCTTTTCTTTGTGATATTTGTTTTGTGATCCATTTTTGTGAAATCATTTTGTAAAATCTATTTATATAATAATCCCCGGACGGCAATTCGTAAATATGCATAACTATCCAAATATTGGGTTGCATTTTTATGAATTTCTACCAACGGTGTTTATTGGATGTTTGTGTTATACTCTATTGTAGAAAGTTTTTTTATAAATATCCTTTATAAATCTAAGGCTGCAGGGTATCTCCCCCTGCCTGCAGGAAAGGAATGAAAAGAATATGGAAAATATTACATTGACCGATATAAAGAAAAACAACTATTCTTTAATTTATAATCTTTTGTACGAGCAGGAAAAGCTTTCCAAGCAGGAAATTGCAAACCAGCTTCACTTGAGCCTGCCAACCGTCACACAGAATCTGGTCGCGCTGGAGGAGGCCGGACTGATCGAAAAGGGAGGACAGTTTGAATCGCAGGTGGGAAGAAGGGCTGTTGCCTACACCGTCTGCCCTCATGCAGGAATTGGGATCGGGGTGGAAATATTAAAGAAGCAGGTAAGGATTCTGGCAGTTGACCTGAAAGGCTGGATCTGTGGATGTGTGGAACATAAGCTTCTCTATAGAAATGACGATGCCTATTATAAGGAGACGGCAGACTTTGTCAGTGACTTTATCCGGGACAGCGGATTTGGAGAAGAACAGGTTCTTGGAATCGGATTTGCTGTGCAGGGCCTGACAACGGCTGACGGGCAGGAGATTATCTTTGGTAAAACACTGGGGTACACGGGGCTTAAGATCACAGCTCTTTCCAGACATCTGAAATATCCTTGTATGTTTCTCCATGACGCCAAATGTGCTGCTGCCACAGAGCTGTGGAACCGCAGGGATTTGACGGATGCTATCTATCTCTCCATCGGAAAGCATCTGGGTGGTGCCGTGATCATCGGGGGACAGACTGTGATGGGAAAACAGAACCATGGCGGTGCCGTGGAACATATGACCCTGATCCCAGGAGGACGGCCCTGTTACTGTGGAAAATCAGGCTGTATGGAGGCATACTGCTCTGTCAACGCGCTTATTCATGAGGAGGAGACATTGGAGGAGTTCTTCACCGGACTTAGAGACGGGGAAGCGGAGAAAAAGAGACGTTTTGATGAATATCTGGATCATCTTTCCACAGCGGTGAATAACCTGCATATGGTGATGGACTGCGATGTGATTCTGGGAGGACATATGGCACCTTTTCTGACAAAGGCGGATATGGATATCCTGCAAGAAAAAGTATGGGGGAAATCTGCGTTTCCGGATGAGGAGGATTTTATCTTTTTATCGGAAACTGCAAGGGATTCTGTGCCGGTTGGGGCGGCGTTGGAATTTGTGAGGGGATTTTTGGACGGTATTTAATGTATTTGCGGAGGGGCGGAGGCAGTATGACTTTGCAGCTGCCCCTGCTCCTCCACAAATGCAGGCCCCCTGTAGCTTTTCCACACCTGCTGCCATTGAGCATGGCTGGTACCGCCGTGCTCAATGGCAAATACAATCCTCTTTATGTTCCATCCCAACTGAAATAAGATTCCAGACTCTCCTGCAGCCGTTTCAATGATTTCACCTTTCTCACCGTCACCCGATCCTCCGGCAGTATCTCACTGCAGAGGATCGGAGAATCTACCCTATGTTTCTTCCTTCCCCCAGCCACGGCAGCACCGCTTTGGTTGGCATAACAGTAGAGGCATCCATGGGGACAAGTGTCATAGGCGCCAATATCAATACTCTCCATGCAGCCGCATTGGCTTCTCTGGTTCTTGTCCTTTCCGGCTTCCAGGCCGCAGCCGCACAGGCGCTGGATCAGTTCTTTGTCTATACAGCTCCCGTGGGCGGTCCCGTATTTCTGAAGGTCCGCCTTTTCCGCGCAGGTCACGATCTCCATGCCGTGGCTTTTGGCGGTTTGGGCCAGCAGCCCGGCCAGCGTACACAGACTTTCCTCCTCAAAGGGCTCACAGCCCAATTTTTCCAGGTTCTTTCGTATCTTAGGATAGAAATCCAGAAAACTGATGACCACCCGCTTTGTATATCCTTCCAATGCATCCGCAATCTGCGTAAATGCCCGCAGATGGTAAGCAGCCGTATACCGTTCACTGAAAAAAATAGGATCATACCGCCATATGACACGCTCTGCTCCAAGACTCCCGGCAAGTGTCCTGAATGCGGGGATCAAAACCTGTTTCTTATCCGGCAGACCGGGCTCCACATCTTTTCCGTATCCGGTCAATGTAAACTGAAAGTAATACATGTATTCTTTCAGTAAAGAAAGCCGTTCCAGCATAGGCGCAGGATTCTTTGTCCAGAATACAATGCAGTCCACCACCTCCGGGGCCAGGGAAATACGGCTGACCTGGTGGTGGGAAATAGGATTACGCACACAGGCATACCCCGCTTCTATCCGCTCAAAAAACCAGTCCGAATAATATGCCGGCACATCTGTTCTCCGGCTCACACTCAGAATCAATCATGTCACCTCTTTTCCGAAAATATGTTCGTTTTTCTGATTATACACCATTCTGTCCTTTGACACAACCGTGACACAAATTTCAAGGAAAATCCCCCAAAATTCGTCTTGTCCCACTCCTCTTGATTGTCTATACTTAAAGACAGGAAAAGTATAGAACAGAAAGGTAACGAACAGTTATAGGAAAAGTTTTATAACAGGAGGAAAATTCATGAACAGAGAATACCATGTAGCAGTCACAGGCTGTGATCACGGGGAGGGAACAAAAGAGGCTCCCTTCAGAACCATATCAAAGGCAGCAAAGACCGCCGAAACAGGGGATAAGATCATTGTGCATGAGGGTGAATACCGGGAATGGGTAAAACCGGAACACAGCGGCTACAGTAATATCAGCCGCATTGTATATGAAGCCGCCCAAGGAGAAAAGGTGGTGATCAAAGGCTCCGAACGAATTCAGAACTGGGAAAATATAGAGGGAACTGTCTGGAAAGCCGTTGTTCCAAACACACTTTTCGGGGACTATAATCCATACAAAGAACCGCTGTGGGGTGACTGGTTCATCTATCCGGATGACAATTCCGTCCATGCAGGTGACGTATACTTAAACGGCAAATCTTTCTATGAAGCAAAATCCCTGGATGAGGTGAAAAATCCTCAGATCCGTACAGAGGGATACAATCCGCCGTGGACCAAACATCCGGAACCGATCAAGGATAAAGCATGGACCATTCATCAGTGGTACGCTGAGACTGACCATGAAAATACATACATTTACGCCAACTTCCAGGGCGCTGACCCAAACAAAGAACTGGCTGAGATCAATGTGCGCAAGTGCTGTTTCTACCCTGAGAAAACAGGTATGGATTATATTACGGTGCGGGGCTTTGAGATGGCTCAGGCCGCCTGCCCGTGGACACCGCCCACGGCTGACCAGCCGGGTCTTCTGGGTGCCAACTGGAGCAAGGGCTGGATCATGGAAAATAACATTATCCATGATGCGAAATGCAGCGGTATCAGCATTGGCAAAGAAGCATCCACAGGTCATAACCACTGTACCAGAAGGCACAGAAAACCAGGTTACCAGTACCAGATGGAGGCCGTGTTCCGCGCTCTGAAAATCGGCTGGAGCAAGGAGAAGATCGGTTCTCACATTATCCGGGGCAATGTCATCTATGACTGCGGACAGAATGGTATTGTAGGTCATATGGGCTGCGTATTCAGCCAAATTTATAACAACCATATTTACAATATCGCTGTCAAACATGAGTATTTCGGCTACGAGATTGCAGGCATCAAGCTCCATGCAGCTATTGACGTACAGATCCGCAATAATAATATTCATGACTGCACCCTTGGTACCTGGCTTGACTGGCAGGCACAGGGCACCCGTGTCAGCAAAAATCTGTTCTACAACAATGACCGTGACCTGATGGTTGAGGTGACTCACGGACCTTATATGGTGGACAACAACATCTTTGCCTCTGCCTATAACTTTGACAACATTGCCCAGGGCGGCGCTTACGTTCATAACCTGTGCTGCGGAACCATGAGAAGAGAGGATGTTCTGAACCGCTCTACCCCATACCATTTCCCGCACAGCACAGAGGTCGCAGGCACTACCCCTGTATATGGAGGGGATGACCGTCTGTACAACAATATTTTTGTGGGCAGTGCGGATGCCTATACCGAGCAGTCCTTATGCGGAACCGAAGGCTACAACGGCTCCACCTCCACCCTGGAGGAATATATGGAGACCGTTGCCTCCATGGGTAATGAGGACCTGGAAATGTTTGAACAGGTAAAACAGCCGGCCTACATCAATCACAATGCCTATCTGAAAAATGCCCCGGCATTTGATAAGGAAAAAGATAACTTTAAAAGTCAGGCTGACCCGCAGGTAAAAGTCTCCGTTGAGGGAGAAGAAACCTACCTGGAGATTCAGCTTGAAAAAGACATGCTTAATATACCTTCTGAGATCATCTGCACAGAAAAACTGGGTATGGTCCGCATTCCGGAAGCTCCCTTTGACGGCCCTGACGGTGAATCCATTGTTCTGGACAGTGACTACAACGGCACCAAACGCTGCGGCACACCCGCAGCCGGACCTTTGGAAGGCCTGAAAGAAGGATACAACAAAATAAAAATCTGGGGATAACCCATAACAATGAAAACGGGACGCCGAAGATCCAGGCGTCCCGTTCCATTATTTATCCAAATACCTCTTTTCATATTCATCCACAGCGATCGGTTTACTGAACAGAAATCCCTGCGCCAGTTCCACACCGCAGGAACGGAGGACTCCAAGCTGTTCCTCTGTCTCTATCCCCTCTGCCACGATCTGGATACCCATCTGTTTCCCCATCTCCACAATGGAACTTATGATAGCCCGGGCTTTGGGATTTTTCACCACATCATCCACCATACTCTTATCCAGTTTCAAAACATCGAACTCCACTGCCGACAAAAGAGCCAGATTCGCGTATTCTGTGCCAAAGTCATCAATGGTCACAATAAATCCCGCCTCCCGGATTTTTTCGATCAAAGTACCAATATCAATATCATTGACGCTTCTGACGGTCTCTGTTATTTCTATCTCAAGATATTTGGGTGAGATTTTATATTTTTCGCATATGCCTAAAAGACGTTCTATGAAATGCGGCTGGGCCAGGGAATATCTTGAAAAATTCACGGATACAGGAAACCCCTTCTTCCCCTCCATGCTCCATTCTTTTATCTTGGAACAGATAAATTCAAACACAAAGAAGTCAATTTGGCTGACTGTCTGGGATTCCTCCAAAAGAGGGAGAAAATTGCCCGGAAGAACCAGGGAGCCATCCCTGGACTGGTATCGGATCAGGGCCTCCGCGCCCACTGCCATTCTGTCCGAAGATGAAATCTTTGGCTGCAGATAAACCACAAACTGGTTCCTGCTGATTTCTTCCCTGAGTATTTCAGGATCCGTCAGATAAAGCAGCTCGTCACTGTGGTGACGGTACCTTTTGGAAACCGGGTTATTCCTGTAAAATTCCTTCTTGTCCTCATACATCCTGGCATCCGCATTTGCCACAGCCTGACTTACGTCCACCAGCTTCTCTGTCCACTGGGAACCAATGGCTGCCTTGCACAGTTCATCTCTTTTGAAAGATGCCCGCAGAGCATTTACCTTTCCACGGAAATGCTCTTTTGATACGCCGGGGCAGACAATCACAAACTCGTCGCCTCCCACCCGGTAAAAACTGCCGTCCTGAAAAACCTGTTTCATGCGCTCCGCGCATTCAATAAGCACTTTATCCCCGAAAGCATGGCCAAACTGGTCATTAATATCCTTCAGCCCGTTGACATCCAGGTATACAATACCCACGCTTCCCTCTCTTCCCGCCAGCTTCTGCATATCTTCCATGTAGCGGTTTCTGTTGTAAAAGGATGTGAGGGTATCAAAATAACTGAGATGGGACAACTGCTGCTCATCCTCTGCTCTGCGATAGGAAAGCAGGATAAAGTAGCAAAGTGTCTGAAGGATCGAACCGATATTTAACAGTCGTTCCTCCGGGAGATTATCCACACCAAGGCATCCCACCACCATCCCTTCCTTCTCCAGAGGGGATATGGCTAAGTTGCGGATATTCCGTTCCCGGATGATATCCTCACTTCCCGGAAACATTTCCCTGAATTCCTCCGCACTTTTTATGACTATGCAGCCTTCCTTTCGCAGTATTCCGCGCCACTGTTCCATTTGTTCCCTGTGCAGGTTCTGCAGAACCTCCTGCCGGGATTCCACATTTTCGGCACACCATTCATAGTCGTTATTGAAAAATCCTCCTGTCAGATCAAACATATATGTTCTCTCTGCATTTAAAAACATACCACTCTCCTGCAGGACATCTTTTACCGCGTCTCCTATATCTTTTTCACAGTACAGAGTTCTGATGCATTCCATCACCATCTGCTCTGAGCTGAGGGCATACCGCAGCTTTTCTTTTTCATACTCTGCTTCCGTAGTATCAAAAGCCAGCTCCAGGCGCGCCTGTTTTCCATCCCACTCAATCAGACGGTCTTTGAACAGGTAATGCCGGCCTGTAAGGGGATTGGTATTTTCCCAAGTATAATTCTCTCCGCTTTTCAGATATTTGGTGGTGCAGAACGGACAGGGGGTATCTCTTCCCTGTAGTACCTGATAGCAGAGCTTCCCCTTCACATCATCTATATGAAAACTGCGCTTTCCCGCTTCATTTATGAATAACAATTCATATGTGTCAACCTCAGAGACATACAGAAGTTCAGAGATTTCATTCATGGGCGCCTGAATATCCTCTGTCATTCTGGAAAGTTTACGGCTCTTTTCCAGATTGGCATTCTCCATCAGTGCAACTGCCTTACGCCTTTTCTCCTGCTGCTTCATATAAAATGCCAGAAAGATTGCCGCAGCCGTACATATAAGGGTCAGCGCAGCAAAACAAATCTGTGCCATACGCACGTAACCCTCCGCATACTGCTCCGCAACTCCTACACTCTTATCAGCCAGCTCAAAATATTCTTCGCTCAAACGGTAAAGTGCACTACTGTCTGCCCCCTGTCTCACCTTCAGGATCTCCTGCTTTATCTCTTCCCAGCGTTCCTGCATAAGGGCCATCATTTCCTGATATTCCGCGTCATTGAGCCTGGCCAGATGATTTTCCCCTTTTCCCGTGCGCAGCTCTTCTATGATGCCGTCCAGCTTATCTATCAGGGCATCATCCTGGGTTCCTTCCAGTTCCTCTTTCACCAGCCTTTGGGTTGCTCCGCGCACAACCCCGGTATAGTTGATGACTCTTGCATTTCCCTGGAGGCTCCTCATGGAATATAAGGACAGAAGCCCGGATAATACCAGAGCGACCAGCAGAAAAATGTTTCTCATCTTCTTTTGCATATGCACTTGCCCTCATACCTTTCTCACAGACGGCCTTGCCGTCTTTAGGGAAACGGCAGCGCATCAGTAAACGGTATTTCTTCTTTCTTCTAAGTATAGAATGTATTTTACTGCAAGTCAATGCGCTTTGTCTTTGTCCATTAAAAACCTTTTTCTATACTTTATTTTCCCATAGTCCAGTATTCTTTTGAGATAAACCGAATCATAGACTCCGCCAATTACCCCTGCCACCGGAATCCCCTGCAGGAACTTCATATACAGCAGTTCTTTTGAGAGGACAGAGGAGGTTTTTCTGATCTGATCGCCGCTGTCGTATCCCCCGGGTACTGTCTGCTCCATGATATATCGGTCTGTCTGCTCATTGATCTGCCTCAGAGTGTCTCCATAGGACAAGGCTCCCTGTATGAGCAGCAGTATGAAATACTTCTCCTCCTCAGTATCATACGAATATCCATAATGAAGCGCGGTTTCATAAATACTTTTCAGGATCATGCCTGTAAAAAGAGGAATGTCGGGAAGGCCAATGCCAAGGATCCCAAGGCCTACCCCTTCCACCCCTGCCAGAAGAAGGTTCCTGCTGCCTGCTGCCTGCGCTTTTTTCGTAAATGTGCGGAGTGTTTTTTTATTTTCCAGCAATCCGGCAGCGTAGGCATCTACTTTATACGTGTGCTCTATCTTCTCCCTGGAATATGTCTTCTCTATCACATCCGTCCCCTTCTCAAATATGAGGCCGAATGCTTTCTCAAATGCCTTATCCAGAGTCTCCTGCAGTCTTGCCGGAACCTTTGCTTCCAAAGTCCGGTCAAGAAAAGACGCATTCTTCTCCTCATTTCGTTTTAGAAATGCCTGCTCTTTTTTTAGAACTGCTTCCATCTCCACTGTCCGCGTAGATTTTTTTCTTCTCTTGATCATTTTTCCGCCTTTCCAAAAAAATTTCTGTCCGCTGCTTCTATATATATTCCAGTTCACTGAATGCTTTTTTATTTGCATGTGGGGACACCTGTTGTTTTTTTGTGGTTGAGGAACATTTGTTCTTAGTTTAGCATTTTTGGCGGGAAGATGCAATGGGGTTATGTGGCTCATGTGGATTGCATGGCTCACGGACGGAAAATAACAGCGGCCGCTGCTCTTTCCTGTTGGCGGAATGCGGACGGGATGGATGAAAGGAGGCTATTGGATTCGCCGGAAGGGAGCCTCAGCTTTTCCGGCTTTTGTTTATGAGGAAGAGGGCAGAGATCCCCGGAGTGAAGGATGTGCTTTTTGCAATTGATGATAACCATGAAGAGATCATGCAATCAATTCAGGCACAGTATGGGCTGAGTGAGGAGAACGCCTGGGCTTTGTATCGGCATTTGTGGATTTATACGCATTATGACTTTTGGCATGGATGAACTGGCAAGTCCCATGTTTACTGTGATCATTTTTATTATTGGTATCGTGCTTTCACTTACGACGCTTTTTCTGTCTGTGATTACCGTGGTGGATGCCAACACAAAGACGATCGCTATGATGCGGGTGTTCGGATATTCCCAGAAGGACTGCCGGAAGGCCATTCTTGACGGATACCGGCCTGTGGCTTATGGAGGATTTGCTGTGGGGAGCCTTTATCAGTACGCACTGATAAAAAGTATGGTTAAGATCATCTATAAGGATATCCCCAATGTTCCTGATTACACATTTAACTGGCAGGCGTTTTTTATTGTTCTGTTTTCTTATATTTTGGTTTATGAATGTATTATGCTGTGTTATTCTGTTAGAATAAAGAACATTTCTTTAAAGGAAATCATGCTGGAGTGACCGCGCCTTTCCTTGGGAAATGCCCAAAAATAAGATCAGGAGATTCTCAAATGAAATTAACCGTTCTGGTGGATAATAACACATATATTGACCAATATTATTTAGGGGAACCGGCAGTCAGCTATTACATTGAGATTGATGATATGAAAATACTCTTTGATACCGGCTACTCCCATATTTGCATTCAAAATGCAGGATCCATGGGCATAGACTTAAATTCCGTCACGCATATTGTGCTCTCCCACGGCTATAATGACCACAGCAGAGGCCTAAAATACCTGCGTGAACAATATGCCCTTCCAAACGCCCGGCTTGTGGCACATCCCCTGTGTTTCCAGCCAAAATACTATGAGAATGAATACATAGGCGCCCCCTATTCCCCGGAAGATATCACCAGGCTGTTTTGTTACCAGCCTGCCCAAGCGCCTGTTTCTCTCTCTGAAGATTGTCTTTTCCTGGGGCAGATCCCAGAGCTTTACAGCTTTGAAAAGCGAAAGGCCATCGGTACATCCATAATAGACGGCACAGAAAGGGAGGACTTTTGCCCGGACGACTCCGCACTGGTATGCAGGACAGACAAAGGACTTTTCATTATCACCGGCTGTTCCCACAGCGGCATCTGCAGCATCACAGAATATGCACGCAGAGTCTGCCGGGAACAGCGCGTTACAGGTATCATTGGCGGATTCCATTTGTTTGACAAAAATGCACAGCTTACAGAAACCATCCACTTTCTGGAAGCCCTGTCCGCAGATACTCTGTATCCCTGTCACTGTGTTTCCCTGAAAGCCAAAGCCGAAATGCTGAAGTGCATGGATATTGAGGAAGTCGGTGTTGGTTTGACCATACAAATATAGACAGCAGGTGAAAGTATGTTTAAAATAGGTGAATTTTCAAAACTGACACAGGTATCCATCCGGATGCTGCGGTATTACGATGAAGCCGGCCTTCTGAACCCGGCCAAGACAGATGCCTGGACGGGTTACCGCCTGTATTCTGCCGAACAGATCCCCACCCTGAACAAAATCATTTATCTGCGTGACAGCGGTTTTCAGGTGTCGGAAATTGCCGCTGCCCTGGCCGCTGAAAATGAAATGTCCCTGATAGAACAACTGGATAAAAAATACAGGGAGATTCAGGAAAACATCAAGACTGAACAGGAACGGCTTCAGAAAATCCAACTCGTCAAAAAAGATATTCTGCATGAACAAAATGGAATGCCGTACAATGTGACCATTAAATCCATTCCCGGCATTCAGGTGCTCTCCCTCAGGAGGATTCTTCCGGATTACTACAGTGAGGGGCTTCTCTGGAAAGAGATGTCGGATTTTGCAGAGGCAAACAGAATACAGATTTCCCCTGACACCTTCTCCCTTTACCATGACCAGGAGTATAAGGAAACACAGGTGGATGTAGAGATATGTGCACCCGTTATAAGATCCGGAAAAGATACCGGGGATTTTAGCTTCCGATTTATTGAACCCGTCCCAGTCATGGCCTGCACCATGGTATACGGCCACTTCTCCAATATAGCCGGAGCCTACCTTTCCTTTGCAGATTGGCTGCAAAAAAACGAACGTTACCAGATGACTGCCCCAAGCAGGCAGATCGTCCACCGGGGCCCCTGGAATGAAGACACCCCCAAAAACTATCTGACAGAGATACAGATACCTCTTATAGTCAAAAATATTCCTCTTGACTCTCACACCATGTCAGGGTCTACATTGAACTCATAAATAAATCATATATGGAGGAATACACAATGACAACATTCAAATTACATTCCATTGGAACTATCCACAATAACGGTGAAGAAATGTTTATAACCCTGGATCCGGAATACATCCCGGCTCTTAAGGCATTAGACGGCTTCAGCCACATCCAGGTGCTCTGGTGGTTCAGCGACTTTGACACAGAGGAAGCCCGCGCCGTACTGGAAGCGGAACAGCCCTACAAAAAATGCCCTCCCGTAATGGGCATCTTTGCCACCCGTTCCCCTGTCCGTCCCAACCCCATAGCCCTCACCACAGCCCCGGTCACATACATTGATCACGAAAACGGCGTCATCCACATAGCCTACATTGACGCAAACGACAACACTCCGGTCCTGGACATCAAGCCCTACACGCCCAGCATGGACCGCATAGAATCCCCAACGGTTCCCGACTGGTGCATCCACTGGCCTAAAAGCCTGGAGGAATCGGCAGAATTCCCATGGGAAAATGAATTTAACTTCTAACAAAAATGATGTGTTGCTTTGTGGGTACTTTATTTCACAGCCACCGGGGAGTGTGCTGCAGGACAGTGCCCACATCCTCCGCTTCCAAAATCAGAGAAACTCCGGCGGGGAGGGACAGGCCGGAGTTTCCCGTCCCTTTTTTTACTAAATAACCCCTTTCTGCAGCATCACATTAGCATAAACCGCCTCTTCCCCCGTAGCCACAATAGCATAAGCCTTCTTTGCCTCCTCATAAAAAGCAAACCGCTCCACATTCTGGATCACGCTGTCCCCGCGGTCCTCATACTTTTTCACAATTTCCCTATAAGTATCCCAGATTGGTGTCTTAACATCATCCCCGGGCATAACCTCCATAAGACTCATAGGATGTTCCACATATCCGTCCAGTGGGATCAGACGAAGCACTGCATCCAGCACCTCAGGCACTCCATGCCCATCCATCCGCACAACAATACAATCCTTCCCCATACTCTTGGCAGGGAAATTTCCATCCGCGATCACGATCCTGTCACTATGTCCCATCTCTGCCAGCACTTTTAGAAGCTGAGGTGGAATAATTTTCGGAATCCCTTTTAACATCACATTCACCTTTTATCCTTAACAAAATTTACTCCTGCCAAAACAGGCAGCGTCTCATGAATACTTCTTATATCCCGGATGCCTTCCGGTCACACCATATCCTTTCCGCATGGATATGAGCCGGTCAATATTTTCCCGTGAGATTTCCTTTGCTCCGCCAAGCATATGAGCGTTCAGGCTGATCTGTGCAAAAAGTTCCAGGGTCTCCATCCGGTAATAAGAGGTAATGACATCCGCTCCAACTGTCAGCGCACCGTGATTCTGCAAAAGCACTGCGTCATGTTCACCCAGATAAGGAGCAATGGCCTCAGGCACCTCATATGTGGAGGGCGTTCCATATGGTGTCACCGGCACAGAGCCAAGAGCGATCACGGTCTCAATCATGGAATATTCATCCAGAGGCTTATTAGCCACAGCAAACCCTGTAGCCACCGGGGGATGCGCATGTAAGACAGCGCCCACGTCCTCCCGCTCCTGGTAACAGCGCAGATGCATCTTAATCTCTGAGGAAGGACGGCACCCTTCCTCCGCTTCCAGAATATTTCCTTCCATGTCAATATGCACCAGCTTTTCCGGGGTAATAAAACTTTTGCTCATCCCCGTAGGTGTTGCCAGAAATGTCCCATCCTCTAATTTTACGGATACATTCCCGTCGTTTGCAGCCACCCAGCCTTTCTGCCACATTTTATGGCACACATCGCAAATCTGTTCCCTAAGCTCCATATAACTTAATTCCATTTCATTTCCTCCATTTTTTGTCTTGCACCCATTCCTCTCACGAAACAAACTTTCTATACTGTCCGTAAGCCTCCTGCCACTGCTCTGAATCCTGCGGCTCATACACTTTCATATTCTCAGAATTCCGGATGATCCTCCGAACTTCTTTCAAATTCTTTACTTCCCCTGCTGCCACAAGCTGCATGGCTAGATTGCCGTACACAGTGGCTTCCACAGGCCCGGCGATCACGGGAATGCCGCATGCGTTGGCCGTCATCTGACACAGAAGGGCACTCTGGGCACCGCCTCCCACCAGATGGACTGCCTGATACGTTCTGCCTGTACATGCACAGATTTCGTCCAGTACCATCCTATATTTAAGAGCAAGGCTTTCGTCAATACAGCGCACCACCCCGCCCACGCGATCCGGGACTTTCTGCCCGGTTTGTCTGCAGAATTCCCGGATCCGCTGCGGTACATTTCCGGCGGGTAAAAACTCCGGCGCATCCGGGTCCACAAAAGCGGCGAAGGGTTCCGCATCCCCTGCCATGGATTCCAAATGTCCGAAACTGTATTGGCATCCTTCCCGCATCCACTGTCTCCGGCTCTCCTGAATCAGCCAGAGCCCTATGATATTTTTCAAAAAAGAGGTTTTGCCGCCGCATCCCCCCTCATTGGTCATATTGCAGGCAAAAGATTTGCTGTCTATTTGGGGCACATCCAGTTCTGTTCCAAACAATGACCAGGTACCGCAGCTCAAAAACAGAAAATCATCTGTCTCTGACGGAACGGCAGCCATGGCACTCTGCGTGTCATGTCCTGCCACAGCTATGACATCCATGGGGCCAGCCCCCAACTCTTCCCTGATCTCATTTCTAAGGCTGCCAAGCCTTGTTCCCGGCAAAAGCACCGGCTCCAATATCCGGGAAGGAAGACCCAAGCCTTCCAGCACCTCCCCGGACCAGTCCTTCTTTCCCGCATCCAGCATCTGCGTGGTTGAGGCAATGGTGTATTCACTTGCCATTTCCCCTGACAGGAAATAGGAGAACAGATCCGGCATTAAAAGCATATGCTCTGCCCGGGCCAACAGCTCTTTTCTGTATTCCTGCTCTGCCATAAGCTGAAATGCTGTATTGATTTCCATGAACTGGCTGCCGGTGATCTCATAGAGTCTTTCCCTGTCCATGCGGGAAAAGGCCTTTTTCAGCATCCCCTCTGTTCTGGCATCCCGATAATGGACCGGATTTGACAAGAGCATACCGTCTTTTCCCAGCAATCCATAGTCCACACCCCAGGTATCCACACCAATACTGCTGATATCCGCACCTGACCTGCCCTGCATGATCCCCGCTTTTGTAATGCCTGTCTTCAGTTCGTGGAAAAGCCGCAGAAAGTCCCAGTACATGATACTGCTGCTTTTTCCGTTTAAAATCACAGGTTCATTGGCAAAGCGGTGAATTTCATGCAGAGAGATCCTTTCCCCATCGAAACTGCCCAGCATCACCCTGCCGCCGGAGGCTCCGTAATCTGCTGCCAGCATTTGTTTTCCCAGCATCTTCATCTTCCTCCAATTCATACTTTTTCCGGTAACGGTTCTGTTCCCTATTCGCCAAAAGCGATTCTGCAAGGGTACTGAACAGTCACTCTTATTTATAAAGGGGACCGTAAGCCGCACAGGCCCGGTAATCCTGTCCCTCTTTGTCCATACCAAATGCGTTCCATGCGGCAGGACGGAAGATTTTTTCCTCGGGTACATTGTGCATAGCCACGGGAATTCTCAGCATGGAGCACATGGTGATCAAATCCGCTCCGATATGTCCGTAGCTGATGGCGCCATGGTTAGCTCCCCAATTGTTCATCACGTCATATGCTGTCTTAAACGCACCCTCACCACTCACTCTGGGCGCAAACCAGGTACAAGGCCATGTATAATCCGTACGTTTCCAGATCGTGTCAGACACTTCAGCCGGGAGTTTAATGGTCCAGCCTTCTGCGATCTGCAGCACAGGCCCCAAGCCTTTTATCAGGTTCAGGCGGATCATTGTCACAGGCATCTCCGCGTCTGTCAAAAATCTGGAGGAATAACCGCCCCCGCGGAAATATCCGAAATCCGCCGCGTTCCAGGTAGTTGCCTGCATGATGGCATCCTGATCCTCTTTTGTCACATCAAACCAAGGTTTGATCAGACTGTTCCCATTTTCATCCTTTGCTTCCCCGCAGGCATCCAGGCAGGCCGCGCCGGAGTTGATCAGATGGATGAAACCGCCTGCCTCTGCCGCTTTGCCTTCTAATGTATAACCTGTTGCCTCCTTCACAGCCTCGGGGCTCCAGTATGTACGCACATCCGCAAAAATCTGGGCTCTGTTGGTGAGCAGTTTCATAAACATCATGCCCAGCCCGTTGAGCACATCGTTCTCTGTTGCCAGAATATAAGGCTCTCTGGCTCCATTCCAATCAAAGGATGTATTCAACATGGCCTCCGCAAAATCCGCGTTGGGATAAAAGTCCGTCCACTGTCTCTGCCCCTGGAAACCGGCTGCCAGGGCATTGTGTCCCACCTTTTCCTCCTCGCATCCCTCCGGAAGATTTTCATTTCCATTCATCAAATCCTTGATGATGCACATCATCTTCACAACAAATTCCCAGTCTGCATCTTTCTGCTCCCTGGTCTTCTGCACTGCCTCCGGGTTCTTGTCAAAGCCCTCAATACAGTGTTCCTTTGTCCAGGCCAGGGCTTCTTTGAATTCTTCCTCATCATAGATTCCTTCTGTCATGCGGCGGATCAGTTCCACTTCATCCACAGATTCCACACGCATTCCCAGATACGATTCAATAAAATCCGGGTCAATGATGGAACCGCCGATTCCCATAGTCACAGAACCGATCTGCAGGTAAGATTTTCCTCTCATGGATGCTGCCGCAACAGCCGCACAGCCGAACCGCAGCAGTTTTTCCCTCACATCATCCGGTATATCCGTGGCATCTGCAGCCTGCACATCATGGCCGTAGATTCCAAAAGCAGGAAGCCCTTTCTGCGCATGGGTCGCCAGCACGCTTGCCAGATATACGGCACCCGGACGCTCTGTCCCATTAAATCCCCAGACTGCTTTTATGGTCTGTGGGTCCATGTCCATAGTCTCCGCTCCATAACACCAGCACGGGGTCACTGTCAGGGTAATATCCACCCCTTCTCTTCTGAATTTGTCCGCACAGGCGGCAGCCTCTGCCACACGCCCTATGGTAGTGTCCGCGATCACTACTTTTACCGGCTGGCCGTTGGAATATTTCAAGTTCTCCTCAAAAAGCCGGGCTGCGGATCTTGCCATATTCATAGTCTGTTCTTCAAGGGATTCCCGCACTTTCAGGTATCCTCTTCTTCCGTCAATTGTTGGTCTGATTCCAATTACGGGATATGCTCCGATCAATCTGCTCTCTGCCATTTTTTCTGTACCTCCATACTGATAATAGTCCGCTCCCCTATGAGCCTCCGCTTTTCGGACAGGGGAGTCTGAATCGGTTATAACGTGAACAGTAACTGAACTGCTCCATAGTTTCCTTATATTCTCATCCTAACCTTGTTTTCAATATATTTCCTGTGATATAATGGCAAAAAACAGGACAATTTTCACATTTTCCATGACTCTTCACCACCTTCACCGTTACGAAAAAAAACTTATGCAAGATCATGCTCAACCATGGGGTGATCCACAGGAGGCACCTATGCATTATCTGGACTATAATGAAAAACAGGCTCACGGAACAGCAGATCTCCCTCTGGCCTATTACTACGTGGATGAACACCATCCCCGCTATCACATGCCCTTTCACTGGCACAAGGAGACCGAGCTGCTCCGCGTTCTGGAGGGACAGCTCCGCCTCAGTCTGGATGACAGGGAGTATATGGTAAGCGCAGGGGAATTAATTTATATTGGGGAGGGCGTAATCCACGGCGGGGAACCGGAGAACTGCATCTATGAGTGTGCGGTTTTTGACCCTCAGCCTCTGCTCATGCACACACACGCTGTGCGCCGTTATCTTTATCAGATTCAGCGCCGCCAGATTCAGATCCTTATGCGTTTCACCAAAAAACAGCCTGAAATCCTTTCCTGTGCAGAAACCCTGTATAGTTCCCTGCGCAAAAAAAGCTCCGGATGGGAAATGACTTCCCTCGGAGCGCTTTTTGAACTCTATGGAATTGTATTTGCCGGGGAATATTACACCCCCTGTGCCTCCAGGGACAATGCAGAAGGCAGGCTCCAGCAGCTAAAGCCCGTGCTGGAATATATTGAACTGAATTATCAAAACCCGATCACTCTGGATGACCTCTCCAGGCTGGCCGGCATGTCATCCAAATATTTCTGCCGTTTTTTCCGTGCGGTGATCCACAGGACACCCATAGATTACCTGAACTATTACCGCGTTGAACGGGCCTGCTATCTCATGGCCGCGGAAGGCATTTCCGTCACGGAAGCTGCCTACCATTGTGGGTTCAATGACAGCGGCTACTTTGTCCGGGCTTTTAAAAAATACAGGAACATGACACCCAGGCAGTATATGCAGCGTTTGGGAAAATCCGGCTAATATCTTTTTATTTTCTTGGAAGGTGTCTTCTCAAACTCTTCCTCCCTGATTTTCAGTCCGTGGATCTTTTTATAGGGAGGAAGGCCTTTATTGAAGTTGTCGATCACTTCCTGCAGTTTTCCTCTGATATCTTTGACTCTTTTTTTGGCGGCGTACTCATAGTCCGGAAAAATCTCGGCCTCTATGACTGATTCTGTCTCCCTGACAACAATCTCCTTTACGAAAGGGGATCTGCTGATCTCGTTCTCCAGCTCCTCAGGTGAGACATTTTCCCCGTTTTTCAGGATGATCAGGTTTTTCTTTCTTCCTGTGATGAACACAAAATGATCCTTGTCCACATACCCTAAATCTCCGGTTTTGAGCCAGCCGTCCTCCAGGGTCTCCTCTGTCTCTTTTGGCATCTTGTAATATCCCATCATAACGCTGGAGCCCCGCACCCAGATCTCCTCGTCCACCACCTTTGCCTCACAGTTGGGGAGGAGTTTTCCCACAGACCCTTCTTTTGCGTCCCCTTCCAGGTTGGTGCTGATGACAGGGGAACATTCCGTCATACCGTACCCCTGTAAAACGGTAATACCGTACTCGGCAAATGCCCCCACCATCTCCGGGGGAAGATAGGCTCCGCCGCTGCAAATAGTTTTTAAATTGCCGCCAAAAGCAGCTTTTGCCACCATTTTCTTTGGCAGGATCCCTGTAGATTCCTTCAGCTTTTTATAAATGGATTCAATCACCATGGGAACCAGAAGCACAATTTCAGGCTTGAACAGCTTCATGTTTTTTGACACATGCATGATAGAATCATTGATACAGATAACCATGCCGATATAGATTCCTTTCAGGATATCCATGGTAAAGCAGTAAGCGTGATGGATGGGAAGAAGGGTCATGGATACAGTTCCCGCCGGAATCTTCATATCCAGACAGGCGGCATTATCGGTCAGATTACGGTGTGTGAGCATAACCCCTTTGCTCTTGCCCGTTGTACCTGAGGTGAACAAAATGGCGCACAGTTTATCCGGCTCCAGACTACAGGAAAAGCTGCCTGCATGAATTTTCAGGAGCCTCTGCAGGGACATGACCTTCTCTGTGCTCTCTTTTGCCTGCATGGAAACCATGCGCTGAATACCCGGACACTTCTCTCCTGCCATCTCCCCCACATCCCTGCGGAGTTCATCATAGACCAGAACGCTGATATCCGCCCGGTTCAAAAGCTCACAGACATCCGCCGCCGGAAGCTGCGCATCCAGAGGGACAATGACACATCCGCTGTTTGCGGCTCCAAAATAAGTGATGATCCACTCATAAGTGGTGGGCCCGATGACAGCCACATGCTTTCCCAGCATTCCCATGTGGTCCAAAGCCCTGGAAAATGCCTCGCTGTCCTTTTTTATATCCTTATATGTCTTTGTAATGACTTCTTTTCTGACTTTATAACGGATGGCAGGATTTTCCCCGTAAGTTTCCGCCGCATAGCCGATAATATCCTTCATGGTGTTGATCTGACCGCTCATAATTCCCCTCCTGTTCTAGTCCTGAAGACTCTCGATATAGCGCATAGCCTCGCCCACGGTTCTGATCTCCGCAACCTCACGCTCCTCCACCTCAATATCAAAGGTATCCTCCAGTTCGCCTATCATGCTCATGAAATCATAAGAGGTGAACCCCAGATCCTCCACGAATCTGGAATTTTCCGTAACCGCGTTTTTATCTATTTCCACATATTCACAAATCATATCTCTCAGTTTTTCAAACATCTCTTATCCTCCCTCTCATATCAAACAGACTCTATGATCTCTCCCACTGTCATCTCCGGATTTTCCACACCTTTGAAAATGATCCGGCACAGGTAGTAATAGAGATACTGCAAATCCTCAAAATGTACCACACCCGTCTGGTGTTCAAAATTAAAGTTCATGCCATTGTCCTCAGCCCTGTGCATAACTGTCAGGTAAAGGGCATGTGCCGCGGCGCCGTTGCTGTACCAGGCGGATTTGTACCGGATATTCTCCAGGCGTTCCAGTCCCTTTCCCTTCAGGGTCAAAGGCTGGTAGGTCAGGCTCAGCGGTTCGTAGGTCTGTCCTGATTTTAATTTATAATACTTGTTTCTGTACGCGTAAAAAGCGGTTGGGTCGAAGTTGGCATGGCGGAATATCTGGTTCTGTCCGTCCCTGATTTTTTTCAGGCCCTCCATAAACGTGTCATTCTTTTCCACCACAGTGCGGAACGGGAAGCAGTGAATCCTGGTGCCTCCGCATTTCTTTTCAGACAAGGTAGCCCTCCTTGCCACTGTGGTGTTGATGGAAACATCATCATTGCCGTTCACCTTCTGCAGATATGTGCGCAGCCCCATCATCAGCAGGCACACCATTGAAATATGGTGCTCCTCACAGAACCGCATCAGCCGTTCTGAGGGGTCTGATTCCAGTTGGAATGTGATAATGTTGGCATCCACATTGTCGGAAACATTGGTTACTGCCCTTAAATCCGGGTTCTTTTCCGTTTCCCGCTCTGCCTCCAGTTTGCCCGGACCGAAAATGCTGTTGAAAATAGGTTCCGAGGAGGAGATCATCTTCTCAAAGAACTCGGTATCACGTTTCTTTGCCTTTGAATCCATCTCGTATTCCAGGTCTTTTTTCAACTGCTCTATGTAAGATTTCATCTCCTTTGGATATTCCATGCCCTCATATTTCATGTTGGCATAAATTTCTATCACATCTTTTAAAAACAAGATCAGGGATTGGGCATCCATGGTCATGTGATCCACCAGAAGATAAATCCCCTGGAAACCATCCGGTGTGATGATCATGACCACCCGGTTCAGCGGGGAATCAAACCGTTCAAAGGGAACGGAAGTCCACTCTTTCATCTTATCCATTGCATGGCACTCCTGCCATCCGGTGAAATCAAAGAATGCAATATCTCTCTCTTCCCTGTCGGCAATGTACTGATACACCTTGCCGTCCTCATCCTGTGTAAAACGCAGCCGCATGGACTCGCATCTGGCATACGCCTGGTAAACGGCTTCCTTCAGCGCGCCAAAGTCCAGACTCTGCTGAATGGTTAGGCTGGTGCCGATATTCAATACCTGCTTTTTCGGGCAGTATTTCTGGTAGAAAAAGTGCAGCTTCTGTGCTGCGGTCAACGGATACAGTGGTTTGCCAAACTTCTCTTTCATATGTCAAACTCCTCTCTTATTTACACGGGAACCGCGTCCCCGGTACTTCCCTCTCCGGTTACATCCGATACATAAAAGCTTTTTCCCGCAGGCACCTCAGCCTCCCCTGCTGTCTCCAGAAACTCTGTCAGCTTCTGTTCATATAGTGCCTGTTCTTTATAGAAAGCTTCCACGTGGCCAGCCCCGTGTACGATCAGCATGTTCTTTTTTGATGCGCAGTTTTTATAGATTTCATAACACATCCTGCACGGAACAAAGGTATCCGCATCCCCGTGGATAAAAAGTATGGGAACCTTTGCTTTCTTCACCTCCTCGGACGCGCTTAACTGCCGCAGTCCGTACCCCGCCTTTTTCCTGCACATGCTGTCGGAAATCTTCAGGATAGGATAAGCCGGTAAATGGTACTGGTCTTTCAGCACATGCTCAAAAACATCCCAGGCGGTGGTAAACGCACAGTCGGAAACTATCCCTTTTACCTGCAGAGGAAGCTTCAAACCGCTTGTCATAAGCACTGTGGATGCCCCCATGGAAGTGCCGTGAAGCCAAATCTCACAGTCACTGCCAAAGCGCTCCTCCACATATTTGATCCAGAGAAACGCATCCTCCCTGTCCAGGCACCCGAATCCGATGTAAGTCCCTTCGCTGTCCCCATGGGCCCTCTCGTCCACCAGAAGCATCTGATATCCTCCGGGCAGATAATAGTTGGACAGCCCTATGTAGTCACTCATGCCTTTGCTGGTATAGCCGTGAAAACAGAGCACAAGCTTTTTGCCCCCCTGCCCCGGAAAATACGTTCCGTGGAGTTTCAGCCCGTCACCGGATGTAATGTACACATCCTCCCGTTCCTGTTTCAGCATCCACTCTTTCATCTTTTTAAGCTTCGGCATGTAGCGGTCCCAGTTGGTGCCTGCCATATCCATAGTTCTCTTGGTTGTGGCTTTCTGCCGAAGCATGGTCCGTCTGAAAAAGTAAGATGCAATCCCATATTCCCCTGCAGCGGCCGCCGCTCCTGCTCCCAGTAACAAACTCCATCCATTCATAGATATTCCTCCTGTCTTCACGTCTGTCCACACATCCGCGGTGCCCCCCGCCCCTGGTTATCTGCCATTTGTTTATTTGTTTTTCAGCAGTCTTTTGACCGGTTTTTTGACTGTATTTCCCTTCGGCTGTATGATATCATCCCTCTTCACAGACACCGGGGTGTCCGGTCTGGCCGCGGCTTTCTTTTCTGCAGCTTTTTCTACTTTAGCCTGCTTTATCTCAGTCTTCAGGTTTTTCTCCTCTGCCTTTTTCTGCTTTTTCTTTTCTCTGTTGGCCTGTTTTGAGAAGTTCTGAAGCAGCAGTGCCTTGTCAAAGCTGCCCTCCACCTGCAGTTTTCCCTGTGTAAATGCTGCAATGGCATCCATGCTGCCCTCTGCAATGTTCAAAAGGGTATCCGCTGTGGTTATAAACAGCACATCCCTGTCATAATATTCGTAGGGCTCTATGTACAGCTTCCCCTCTGAAACTTCCGCGTAAAAGGCACCTTCCGCCTCTCCCCGGATATCGAACTGATAGGCTATGTGCTCTTTGATCCCGCTCACATCCGCCTGCATAAAAATGTCTCTGATCTCACTCACTAATTCCTGATAAGTCATGTATTTTTTACCTCCATACATTTTTCGCCATTTTTCGACCACTGGTCGAATTTGCCTTGTAAACAAAATACCACTTTTTCGACTGGTAGTCAAGTTTACAATTTTATGCTATCATGTTACTATTAAAAAAAATGGAGAACAGTGTTTATGCAAAACAATAGAAAAAAGGATATGATCCTGGACGCAATGCAGCGATTGATGAACCAAACCAGCGCCCGGTCCATATCTGTCAGCGATGTTGCCAAAGAAGCCGGCATCGGAAAGGGAAGTATCTACTATTATTTCAAATCCAAGGAAGAAATACTGGAGGCTGTCATTGAACGCTCCTATTCCTCAGCCATAGAGAAAGCCAAAGACCTGCTGGATGCCACGGATATGGACGCCCTGACCAAAATGGAAGTCATTTTCCGCACCTGCCGGGAGTCTTCCATGGAACTTCTGCGTCAGGAGACAAACAATTTCTTCGAGCTGCAGCAAAGTGCCCTGCTGCACCAGCAGTACATACGCATTATGGTGAGAAACCTGCGCCCTATTCTGGCAGACATTATCCGCCAGGGCAACCGGGAGGGATCCATGCACTGCAAATCCCCGGAAGAAGTCTCTGAGATTGTTCTGATTACTCTCACCATCAAGCTGGACAACCATCTCACACGGGACAGCCGGGAACACACCAAAAAGACACTGGATGTCTTTACTTATATGCTGGAAACCAGCTTTCATATTGAAAAAGGAAAACTAGCCTATCTGTGGGAAGACTAGAGTGTGTTTGAAAATTGCTTTCGGCAAGCTGTGCGTCACACTTTATGCTTATTGAGCTCTGCTCAATATGATGTGAGATTTGACTCCGATGAGGGAGGCGCAGCGGGCTGCGTTGACCGTTTTCAAACACACTCTAGGGCCGGATCCCAAAAAAGAGTATGCAGGCCAGATCACGATTCTGTCCGCATACCCTTTTTTTCACTTACGAATGTTTGACTGCTTCTATAAATGTTGCCCCTTCTATACAGTCCAGCACATTTACCTGGGAAAATCCTGCCTGCCGAAGAAGCTCTGTCTCATGCTCCAAAGTAAGGGGAATGTCAAAATGTACAAACTGCCCTTCCAAAATCCCCCCTGCCTTCCGTTTTCTGCCGCATTCCCTGCGAAGAAGCACTTCCTCCTCCTCACAGCAGGCAATATAATCCCCCTCCAGAAATTTTCCTCCCGGCCTCAGCGCTGCCCGGATTTTTTCAAACAGCCCTCTCTTTTCTTCAGGCAGGAAATGATGCAGGGATTCAAAAGAAATCACCATATCATAACCGGCCGCTTCAAAAGGCTCCTGAAAGTAATCGCCGCAGATGAGCTTTATATCCTTTTTCCCGTATTTGCGCTCCAACTGTTCCAGCATGGTACTGCACATATCAATCCCTGTCACACAGATATGGGGATACTTCCGGAAAATAGATTCCAGTTCCAACCCTGTTCCGCAGCCCAGATCCAGTATACTTTTTGTATCACTGCCTATCCAGTCAGCAATCCTTACATAAGCCTCCTTCCAGGTCTGCATCTGTTCCTCATACGACCCGATACGCCGCTTAAAAAATCCGGACATCTCCTCAAGGGGCACATCTTTTTCCTGCTCCAGCCAGTCCCGCAGATTCTGCATATACTGCCCCCGGTCCTCTCTTATAACAACAGACATTCAGCCTTCCTCCCCGTATATGAATTTCTATTCCCCTTTACTTTACAGGACGGCTCTTTGAAAATCCACCTCATACATCCTTCTATTTAAAGTTGATCCTCTCTCTTCTCTCCTTCAAATCCGCCACGATCACATCTGCATCCGCGCCGCAGACTCCATATAATCATGAAAACCCCTGTTTTTCGTTGACCTGATGTTCCCTCCGGCGTTATACTCAAAGTAACAGTAAAAGCGCAGACCTATTGAATCGCTATGGAGGTATCATTCATGACCATCACGGAAGTAAGCAAAAAATACGGGTTAACCGCCGATACGCTTCGTTACTACGAGCGCATTGGCCTGATCCCCTCTGTTCCCAGAAATAAAAGCGGGATCCGGGATTACGACGAGGAATCCTGTCAATGGATCGAGCTAATGAAATGCATGCGGAAGTCGGGAGTACAAATTGAGGCGCTCATTCAATATGTCTCCCTGTTCCAGGAAGGGGACGCCACACTTGACGCAAGAAAAAACCTTCTCATTGACCAGAGAAACCAACTGGCGGAGCGCATGAAAGACATGCAGGCCTCCCTGGACCGGCTGAACTACAAAATCGAGCGTTACGAGCAGAGCATGATGGCCGCCGAACGAAACCTGCAGAGACTACACGAAGAAAAAAACGCACAGGACGGGGACGGCAAAACAGCATAAAAATGCGGCAGAGCTTTATTGCCCTGCCGCATTTTCCTATTCTTTTTTCATTTCCCGCTCCAGCAGGTCACGTTCAATCTGCGGATACATTTTATCCAGCTTGTACATCAGCAGGATCACAACCGCTGCCCCCCATACAATAATGGGACCAAACTTATAAATATTTCCTATCGTCCTTACAGCAGAGTCCGGCTGCATCACCTGTGTGCCTGTAGAGCTGATATAGCCACTCACGGTCATAAGGCCTGTCATGATGGCACTTGTGATACCAGTTCCCACTTTGAAGCCCAGACTTGCGCCGCCAAACACCAGGCTTTCCTGGCGAAACCCATTTTTCCAATAGCCGTATTCCACCACATCCCCCAGCATACCAAAGATTGTGGCTGAGAGCTGAGATGCCCCTACGGAACGGATAAGCGTCACGAAAAACAGCCATTGAAAATTATAAGGATTGACCAGTACCAGTATCTGGGAGCCCACCGCGATCAGACAGCCCGCCAGTGTGACATTCCTCTTCCCCCATCTTTTGATCAAAAACGGGCAGGCTACAGCGCCGCCGATCATGCACACGGTTTCCAGGAAATACAGGGTGCTGTACATCCACGTATCATTTCCGAAAATATATTTACAGTAATAGGGCAGGTCTGTTCCCACAATTGTCATATGGATAACCTGGATCGACCACAGCCCCAGCACACACCAGAAATACTTGTTTGTCACAAGAGCCTTTATATTCACCCCCACGGAACGCTTCTCCTCTTTTTTTGCCTCTGCCGCCACTGTCTCCTCGCACCGGAAGAAGCAGAACAACAGCAGCACTACAGCGATAACAACCCAGATGCACATGGTCTTGATCCATGCGGACTGGTCATTTCCAAATACTTTCACAAGAGGCATGGTAAAAGTCACGGAAATTATACGCCCCACCGGTGACAAGATCATGCGGAAAATAGAAAGCAGATCCTGCTGATAAGAATCCCTGGTCATCATGGTGGACAGCGAACCGTAGGGCACATTGATGGCTGTATAAATAACCGTAGTGGTCAGATTATAGGTGACGAATATGTATATCCCCTTCAAAAAATCCGTGGTGTGGGGCACTGTAAACATAAGGATCGCGGCTATGGCATAGGGAACCGTCATCCACAGGATCCAGGGTCTTGATTTCCCCCATCTGGATTTGGTCCTGTCCACCAGAAATCCCATGATCAAATCAGAACTGCCGTCAAATACTCTTGACACCAGCATGACAATACCGATAGTCACCGGTGAAATCCCCACATAATCTGTGTAAAACAATGTCAGCAGCGTGGATATCATACCGTACACAATATTGCAGGCCGTATCCCCGCATCCATAAGCTACCCTTGTCCCAAAGGTTATATTCTTCTTCATAATGACCTCCCCGCCACATGATCTTCAATGTTTTTTATATTATCTTTTCAGCATTCTTCCATAATAGCCTTCACAGCCGCCGCTGTATCATCCAGCGGAAACAGTTCATACCCCACATACCCCGTGTAACCGCACGCCTCCAGATGGCGCAGAACTTTTTTATAATTAATTTCACCTGTGCCCGGTTCATGGCGCCCCGGGGCATCCGCCACATGGATGTGCCCAAACTGGTCTATATACCTGGAAACAGTATCACAGATACAGCCTTCATTAATCTGCATATGATACACGTCATATAGCAGTTTCAGCCTGGGCGACCCAATCAGACGGCAGATTTCTGCCCCCATCTGCGTCGTTTCCAAAAAATTCCCCACATGGTCAGTGGTAATATTCAGAGCCTCCAGATTCAGATAGATTCCTTCTTTTTCCGCCACTTCCACACAGTCCAGAAGTGTGCGGTACATGGAGCAGAGCTTTACTGTATGAGAAAGATCATCATAGTGATTTACCACAATCCCCCCATCGCCCAGGGCATTGGAATGGATCGTCACACTGGCTGCCCCTACAGTCTTTGCCGCCTTTACAGATTCCTTCAGGTATTCCACATACTTTTCCCTGTGTTTTGGATCAACCAGGGAATAATCCGCATCCCCGTTAAATCCGCTGATGGCAATCCCCGCTGCTTTCGCTGCTTTTCTGGTATCCTCCAGATTCCGGATCCTCCAGTCCCAAAATTCCACAGCGTCAAAACCGTCTTTCTTTGCTGCCAGGAATCTTTCCTCCCAGGGCAGTTCTGTATACAAGGTGTCAATACAGGCGCATTTTCTCAGACTCATTTTCACTCTACCTCCTCAATTTTTACAGGTCTTCCCTCTTTCAGGGATTTTGTGGCTGCGGCTGCCATCAGAACAGGATACAGCCCGTCCATTCCGGTAACAGGTGTCTCCTTATCCTTCTCCACGGCCTCCACAAATGCCTGGATCTCTGATACAAACGCACCTGTGTAACGGTCCCACATGACCTTATATGTATTCTCACAGGTGGTACTTACGGCATCTGAAAGCACCACGGTATTGGGCACATCATTTTCATTCCGCACACATCCCTGGGAGCCAAACACTTCCACCCTCTGGTCATAGCCATAGACAGCTTTTCTGCTGTTGTCTATAGTCGCAATAATTCCATTGTCAAACTTCAGCATTACGACAGCCGTATCCACATCACCCGCTTCCCCGATAGCCGGGTCAATCAGCACAGAGCCTGCCGCCACAACCTCCGTCACCTCAGCGCCCCCAGCCAGAAAACGGGCCATATCGAAATCGTGGATCATCATATCATAAAAAATTCCGCCGGACACTTTCACATATTCAATGGCTGGCGGCTCCGGGTCCCTGGAGCTGATTTTGATCATCTGTACTTTCCCGATCCTTCCATCCTGTACCATATGGTAGACCCCTCTGTGATTATGGTCAAATCTGCGGCAGAATCCAATCTGCAGCTTCACCCCGGCGTCCTCAGCCGTCCGAATCGCTTCCCTGACTTTTCCCAGGTCATAATCTATTGGTTTTTCACAAAAAATATGCTTTCCTGCCTTTGCCGCCTCCATAATATACCTGGAATGGGTATCTGTGGAGGAACAGATCAATACCGCTTCAATCTCCTCATCCTGCAGAATATCCTCCGCATTCTTTGTCACATTCTGTACCCCGCATTTTCTCAGATACTTCTCTGTCTCCCCGTTCATAAAAGGGTCTGCCACGGTCTTGATCTCCACCTCCGGTACAAACATAGAAATATTCTTCGCATGTACCTTTCCGATTCTGCCTGCTCCAATAATTCCTGCTTTCATCTCAATACTCCTTTACTCTCCATTATTTTGTTATTTATTTTGTTTTCCCACCCACTGTAACTCTTTCACAGAGCCGGCCTTCCGCACACATCTCTTGGTGCTGAGCCGGCTTCCATTTACATTGCTGCTTAAATTTTCATTGCTGCTTAAATTTGCTTTACTTCCCAGATTGCATTGCTTCTTTTTTGATTACTTTTTCTATTTTGGTATATACCTTGTGCCTTTGCACCTTATGTGCTTTTGCACTTACAATTATATGAAAACCACAGCGTTTTGTCAACATTATGTCTCTCTTTTTTTTATTTTTAGCAACATTTCACAATTATGTGCTTTTGAACATGCCATTTTATCAGCCCTCCTCCCTTCCCCCATTGTTAAACTTAACTAATTCCCCTATTTACAACCCACTTCCCCATATGATAAAATTCATTTATAAAACATCACACACCGAAAATATCACTCCGTGCAATAGCACGTACACATAGACATAAAGAAACAGGAGGAAACATGATAAATAAAAAACCAACCATACAGATGGTTGCCGACAAAGCAGGTGTATCCCGGGGAACGGTTGACCGTGTTCTCAACAACCGTTCCCACGTAAGTCCTGATGTATACGACAGAGTCATGGCGGCCATTCAGGAGACAGGCTACCTCACACCCCGAAGCACTTATCAAAAAACCCTGTTCGGCCAGGGTTTCCCGCCGATCAAACTGGGTGTGCTTTTACCCAACTGGACCGGTCATTTCCGCTGGGAAATCATGCGCGGCATAGAAGCTGCCCAGGCAGAACTTACAGACTTCCATGTAAAAATCCTGGTAGAAGAATGTGAAACCGACATACCGGAGGAAAGCATTGAAAAACTGGACACTCTGCTAAAAGAAGGCATTCAGGGCGCTGCGGTCTGCACCATGAACGATCCCGCCATTGAACAAAAGATCCAATCCCTCACCGAAAATGACATTCCGGTCATCACCTTCAACAGCGACCTCCCCGGCACAGACCGGCTCTGCTTCATCGGGCAGGACTACAACAAAAGCGGCCGGATCGCCGCCGAACTCATCAGCAAATGCATCCCTGCCTCCGGCAAGATCCTGGCGGCTGCTGGCAATTTAGAGTTTGACGGTCACCGGGCGCGGCTGGACGGTTTCCGAACCCGCATGGCTGAGATTGGTTTCCCCCACGACCGTATCCAGGTCATAGAAACCTACAACAACTACCAGCTCACCTACAAAAAAGTCCTCACCGCCCTCCAGCAGGACAACACAATAAAAGCCATCTACATGGCCAACCGAAGCGTAGCCGGCTGTACCAAAGCCGTGGAAACCGCACAGAAAAAAGGAGAGCTCCGTATCATCTGCCATGACATGTCAGAACACACGAAATCTCTCCTCACTGATGGAACCATAGACTTCTCCATCTCCCAGGACCTCCACCGCCAGGGCTACCTCCCCCTGATATACCTAAGAGACTACCTCCACAAACAAAAACTCCCTCCCACCCAGGACACCGCCGCCAACATCTCCATCCTCTGCTCCCAAAACCTCTAAAACGGCCTGTCCCCCCAGTAACTCCGCCCTATAACACCCTCACCACTTAGTGACCACACCGCTTCATGACCATACCGCTTCATGACCATACCGACGTAACATGCCAAACGAACGCCCCCAACCTCCCGTTCCCACAACCAGTCACTATAGATAGGAGGCCGGAGGGCTGGTCGGTCCGTGGCCTCCTATCTATAGTGACGTCCGTGATCCCCCCTCCTATACCCCCAAAAGAAATACCCCACACACAAAACAATCTGCACCGCCGAAGAACAAGGCGTCGCCAGCCCCACCCCAAACAGTGAAACCGGCACCATCCGGCTCATAAGAAACGACACCGGAATCCTCACCCCAAAAGCGCCCACGATTCCCTGTACCATCACAAACAAAGTCTTTCCGCACCCATTAAAATACCCAATCATACAAAACATCACCGAAACCAGCAGACAGTCAATGGCATACGCCTTCAGATACTCCGCTGAAGCCGCGATAACCTCCCCGTCCCTGGCAAAAATACCAGACAAAATATCCCCATGGAAATATGCCCCATAAGCCATCAAAACCCCCACCGCCAAAGACATCCCAATTCCACACAGCAGCGCCTTCTTGGCTCTCTTTGTCTCTCCGGCCCCCATATTCTGGGATACAAATGCCGCCATAGATTGATTAAACGCTGAGGGCACCAGCATAATAAACCCACACAGCTTTTCCGCCACACCCACTCCGGCAGACGGGATCACCCCAAGGGAATTGACAATCGCCGTGATCGCCAAAAATGAAATCCCCACCAGAACATCCTGAAACGCGATCGGAAATCCCAGCCGGAACACTTCCCCCATTCGCTTTTTGTCAAAGACAATATCCTTTTTATGAAAAACAAAGGGAAACTGCCTCCTCCTAATGATCAGCAGGGAGATCACCACACTCAGCACCTGCGCAAGCACAGTAGCAATAGCCGCCCCCGCGGCGGCAAGCCCAAAGACTCCCACCAGCAGCAAATCCCCCGCAATATTAAACACACAGGCGATCGCCACTGTAACAAGCGGCATCTTGGAATCCCCAAGCCCCCTGAAAATACTGCCGATCACATTATACGCCACAATAAAAACAGCCCCCGCGGAACAGATCCTCACATAAGAAACTGTGGCTTCAAATGCCTCAGGGGGGGTCTGCATGATCCTGGCAATAGGCACGGCAAATACTTCCATAATAACAGTTATCACCACACCGATGACAATAAAAAGCATGATACTGGCACCAATGATCTTTCCGCCTTCCTCTGCTCTCCCCTCACCGATTTTTCTTCCCAGAAGAATGGTGGTACCCATGGCGATCCCCACCACAAAAGCCGTGATAAGCTGCATCAGCCAGCTTCCTGTGGAGACTGCCGATACATCTGCCGCCTGCGCAAACTGCCCCACGACCAGCATATCCACTGCCCCGTACATGGTCTGCAAAAATATAGCTGCAAGTACCGGCAAAGCAAATTTAACCAGGGGCATCAGGATTTTTCCTTTTGTAAAATTCTGTCCTTCACTCATGATATCTTTCCTCTCCTGTATCTGGTACAGCCTCGCAAGACCAACACAACGCTGTACAAAATTTTCATTTTTACCGGAAAAAAACCGGATAAGAAGCAGGCATCTCAGCCAGCATCTTATCCGGTTACCATTTCTTTACGAATGGTTCACCTCCGATGAACGCTGTCATTATATAACATGACTTTTTATTTGTCAAGATTCATAAGTCATCCAATTTTAATGACCGGCGAAGGCCCCCGATACAGGATTTTGATCAATTTTACTGCCCGATCAATTCATCTATTGTGAATCTCTCATATTTCAGTATGTTCTTTAAATGCAGTTCATTTCTTGACCATGAATCATATTTTTCATACAGCAGGCCAATCTCGCCGCTTGGCAGCTCTGTCAGACAGGAATAGGAATATCCCATCTGCGGATCGTCAATAGCATAGCAATACTTCCATTCCACAGAATATTTATTGACCCCGGTTTCCCCCGTATCATTTATCAGTCCAACCCAGATCTTACCGTTCTTCCGGCCCTCTGTGGCGTTTGGTGAAGACAGGATTATGGCCGGTTTTCCGTCAACAGGTTCAGAGTAATTGATAACGGACAACTGTGTGCCGTAAGAAGTTGTACTGATTCCTGTCAATGGAACTCTGTCGCTCCAAGTCTCTCCTCCGTCAACGCTTGTGACTTCCGCGATATAACCGGAGCCTGTGCGCAGATATGTTTTCAAGGAGCCGTCCGGCATCTCAACGATCTGTGCTTCCGCTGTGGCGCCGCCTGTCCGGTCATCCGCTTCCACATAAGTCCAGTTATCCCCATGGTCATCACTGTACATAAAGCCAAGTTCTGCCGAAGATTTGGAGTACAGGGGAACCAGCAGCCTTCCCGCGTATTCACCTGTTGTTATCTGCTTGCCGACGCCGGGACCCACCACTAAAAATTTAGACTCCTCAGGCTTAAAGGTACTGACAATATTCAGGTCAGACCATGTCTCTCCCTCATCATCCGAATATCTCATGGCAAGATAATTTGTTGGAAACGCCTTAAAAACAGAATCTTTATAAAATATGTTCATATTTACATCTACATCCGTCTGTGTCTCCAAAAGAGTCGAACCTTCAAAATTATAATCATACTGTCTGCAGGTCAGATTATTTCCGTTCTGGTAAAGATCATATTCCCCGTCTACCGTATATTCGGTTGGCTCACCTGTGGTATCGTTATAAATAACACCGTTTTCACGGACAGAATAATTGTAAGCACCCGCTCCATCTTCATGCCATCTGAGTTTCAGATATTTTTTGCCGTCTATCTCTTTAAAACCAGACCCTACAGAGGCATTGGAGCTGCCAATTCCTGCGGGCATCAGATCCGCAAAAAGAAATACTCTTTTCGTTTCCTTATCCTCCAGCAATACAGGGTCAATATAAGAAGCGCTTCCCTGGATCTGTACATTCTTACCTACAGAGTCCCTTGGCCAGTCTATATTTTTTGCCACGTAATCCTCAAATTTTAACGGCAGTATAGGCTCTCCCCATGTATTTCCCCCGTCTGTGCTCTTGGCAAACGCAATATTAATTTTACTTTTGGAATCATGGGTTCCTCCATATCTGGCGTCTGCTGCAGCCAAAACAGTCCCGGAATCCAAAGTCAGCAGGGAGGGTATCCTAAAATAATTGGATTGTGTAGCGTCCCCCGCGTAGAAAATATTTTCTGCGTAAGCCGTCTCTCCTGTTGTCCCGATCAATTCCTCATCAGAGAGAACATCACTGTATATTTTCATGTTTCCTATAGTCCCTCCAAAAGGATAAGCCACACTGCCCTGACGCATGGTTCCTCCCAAAGTGACGTTATCCACTCCGGTAATATCACTGATAAATTTAAAATCATCCTCGTCCAATACCGCCAGCAATTCTCCGTTGGCGAACAGCTTATACTGTTTATTTTCCGAATCCGCCTTGAACGCAACCGTATTAAACACTCTTTCCCCTTTATAGAGGCCGCGGACTGCCGCCGGTCTGTCAAGGGTATATTTAAACACCCCATCCGTATTTCTCAGCTCCATACCCACACCACCTGAACTTGTCACATAGATATGGAAATGTCTGTTCTGGTTCCCTGCCGTGCTGTTTCCCACACTGAACAAAGACTGAATGGCATTTTGGCTTGTGGATTTATAAGAAATAACAATAGTACCCTGGGTTAACGCTTTTACAGATTCAGCTCCCTGCTCTTCATCCAGACTATATCCCTGTCCTTCCTGGATCTCTATATTATCCGCTTCTAAAACAGGCGTTCCCATTGCCGTTTCCACAAGCTCTGTGTTCCCGGCTTCCTGCTCTGTCTCTGCTTCTTGCAGGTCAGTATTTTCCTGTTCCTCCGCTGTCTCTGCTTCTTGCAGGTCAGTATTTTCCTGTTCCTGCTCTGTCTCTGCTTCTTGAAGGGCAGTATTTTCCTGTTCCTGCTCTGTCTCTATTTCTGTTTCTGATAAATTCCGACTGTCCACTGCTGCATAAACATTGAAGGAAGCAGCACAAACTGCCGATGCGACTGCAAATACAACGATTCTTTTCTTGAATTTATACATAGCTTTATTCTCCTATTATTTCACTTAACTGCACTTTACGGTTCTCATATCTGGACATGGTACATGCGTCCGCTGTTGCGATGGCGGCTCTTGCTGCCTCACCTGTCAGCAGGGGTCTGAACTCATCATCGGCTGTTGCTCCATGCATGATCCCATTTAAATATTTCATCTCATTTTTCATAATACTGTGCAGCCACATAGGCGGCTTTTTACCCGGTTTTCCGTACATAATGGCCCCGTCCATCTCGGTTCCGTGGTATATCCTGGTGCGGTCATCATCCTCTTCCCGGGATTCATGCACCAGGAAATGCTCCTCTTTTCCGTCCACTTTCAAGGTCCCTCCGCAGTCGCACATATCAATACGGATAGCCCCCTTTGTACCCTGGACCAGTACATAATGTTCCGGCCAGTGGAAGGCTGAACCCCATTCCAATACTGCGTAACGGTTGTCAGGAAACTCCATATTTACAAACAGCATGTCGTCCTCATCGCCAAATTCATCCCCTTGATGGGCAACATTTCCCCCTGTCATGGTGACCGTTTCCGGCATCCCGCCCATCAGGAACTGCACACAGTCCAGCTCGTGAATATGGTGATACAGATGCCCTCCTGATTTTTCCCTGATTTTCTTCCAGGAAATGGTTGGCTGCGGTTCTTCCCAGCCGTTTCTGGCAGAATGGCAGTACAGAACTTTTCCGATCACGCCCTCATTGATCAGTTTTTTCGCGTAACGCACACCCCGGAAGAAATTCATAACATGTCCTGCCATAAATGTGACCCCATGCTGCTGGCATGCTTTTACCATCTCATGGCAGTCTTTATAGCTCAGTGCAATAGGTTTCTCACAGAAAACATTTACTCCGTGTTCCGCCGCTTTTACGACCGGCTCTTTATGCAGATAATTGGGCGTTGCCACGATCACTGCGTCCACATCCTGGCGGCTGTACAGGGTATCCAAATCTGTTTCCACGTCACATCCCAGTTCTTCTGCCACAGGCTGCGCATTTTCCGGGTCAAGGACCGCCACGATTTTAGCGCCTTCCTGTTCCTTCATAATACGCCCCAGCTCTGCACCGAAATAACCGGTTCCCACAATTGCGTATCCTATTGTTTTCATATCCATTACCTCCATATATTCTAAATTATTTTACCGCTCCATCCGTCATGCCGCCCGCAATCTTATTCTGGATGAACATAAAGAAAATAACAGACGGAACTACCACCAGGGCGGATGCTGCCATCATATCTCCCCAGTTAAGGATCTCAGAACCCTGAAGGGATTTCAGGGCTACGGACACAGTCATTTTATCTGTGCTGTTAATAAGAATCAAAGAATACAAAAATTCATTCCATGCGTTAATAAAAGTATAGATGGCGGTTGCCACGATTCCCGGCATGACCAGGGGAAGTACGATCCTCACAAAAGTCTGGACCTTATTGGCCCCGTCCACTCTTGCCGCCTCCTCGATGCCCAGGGGCACGGTTTTGAAAAAGCCTACCAGCATCCACACCGCATACGGCACACTGAAGGAGAGATACACAATGACAAGGCCCACTCTGGTGTTGACAAATCCCAGCTTTGCCATAACCATGGAGTATGGGATCGCCAGCAGGATCGGCGGAAACATATACGTTGCCACCAGAACCTTTGACATAACAGAGCCCAGCTTCGGAAAGAATCTCACGATGCCATAGGCCGCCATGGATGAGATCACAATGGCGATACAAGTGGTGGACACCGCAATAATTATACTGTTGCTGATATTTCCCGCGAAGCCCAAATCCTTGATCACATGGACAAAGTTTTCAAGGGTAAATTCTTTCGGCAGAAAGCGGGTGGGATTTGCCGTCAGTTCTCCTGAGGATTTTACGGAACACAGCAAAACCCACACTAAGGGGAAAAAGGCAATAAAGGACAAAAGGATCAGGTATACATGGCAAAGCCCATTGCCGATCTTTTCTTTTCGATTTGTCATCACTTGTCCTCCTTTTCCCATTTTCCGATAATTGTAAAGTAGATCACACAAACCAGCAGCAGGAAGGCCAGCAGGAGCATGGTAACTGCCGATGACCTGCCCAGAAGTTTCGTTCCCCAGCCCATATTATAGGCATAAATAGGTACTGTGGTGGTGGCATTTGCCGGGCCTCCTCCTGTGAGAAGATAGATGATATCAAAGTTGTTGAATACCCAGATGGTACGAAGAACCACCAGCAGGCCGACCACGATCTTAATATGGGGCACTGTAATATGCCAGAACTGCCGGAATTTGGAAGCTCCGTCAATCTGAGCCGCCTCATACTGGTCCTGAGGGATCGTCTGCAGTGCGGACAGCACATTTACCATGATCATAGGTGCACCAAACCAGACATTGATCAGGATCAATGTCAGAAACACCAGGCTGCTGTCACTTAAAAACTGCGGGAGTTCACTGCAGATGCCCACCTGGACAAGAATATTGGGAAGGAACCCTGAAACACCGTTCAGTATCCACTTCCAGGAAAGTGCGATCACAATAGACGGAAACGCCCAGGGAATGATCATCAGGGTTCTGTAAACACCTTTTCCGATCTTTACCCGGTTGATCGCCAATGCCGCCGTAAATCCTATAAACAACTGGCCCAGAAGGGAACCCAAGGTCCAGAGTATGGATGTAAAAAATGCCTTATAAAAATTAGAGTCCGATAAAACCGCTTTATAATTTTCTAATCCTATAAAATCATATGTAGCTTTAATCAGATGCTTGGTAGTCATACTGTAATATAAACTGGAAAAAATAGGATATATGAGCAGTATCCCCACAACCAGCAATGCAGGAAGTACGAAAATCCAGCGGGCATAATCAAATTTTACTTTTCTATTCACCAAAATGCCGCCTTTCTTAGGGATGGGACTGCCCGCTTATGTGGTGGGTGGGGCAGTCCCTGGTAACATGCTATGTATTCAAAATCACTGTACAGTGCTGAATACCTCATTCAGTTTGTCTTCCGCTGCCTGTGCAGCTTCTTTCACCTCTGTTCCGTTTGTGATAATATCCTGGAACATGCTCTCTATGATTCCCTGGGAAGTGAGAAGGCCCGCCTGAACGCTGGGTCCCTGTTCAAACCCTATGGCTGTTCCCATATCCATAGCTTTTGTGATAACCTCTACAGCATTTGAGAATTTCTGTACTGTCTCATTTTCTTTATATTCCGCCGTATCGGAAATCCCTGTAATGGATGGCAGCATTCCCACCGGGGTTGCTTCCAGGAATTTGATGTAAGTATCTTTTTCGTATAACTTTTTAATAAATTCCTTACATATTTCCGGATGCTCTGAGTTTTGCCACACCACCATAGGAATATTGGAAGTTTCCGCGCCATAGTCCGGATCATCTGCATTTATCTTTGGAAGAGGCGCACAGTCGATCTGGTCCACTAAATCAGGAGAGTTGGTCTCAACACCGCCAATCTGGAAACCGGAGTTAAAATCAAAGGCTGTCTTTCCCTGGTAAAACAGGGTTGCCTGGTCTAATACCGCATAGTTTACAGAATCCTTTGGGGAACAATTGTTATAAATATCCAGCCAGTAGTTAATGCCATCAATAGCCAGGTCACTGGTCAAGTCTGCTTTCAGGTCTTCTGTAAGCAGGCTCCCGCCGCCGCTTCTCACATAGAAGTTCAGGAACCGGGTTCCCATAAGATCATTGGAACCGCAGGGGAAAGAACAGCCATAGACGCCGTCTTTTGTAAGTGTTTTGGCTGCCTCCGCAAAATCATCCCAGGTTACAGGGATCTGGAGACCTGCTGCCTCCAGCAAATCTTTTCTGTACCACATAACCTGCGCGTGGGAATACAGGGGCAGGGAATAACAGGTACCATCCTTTTCCCCCTCTGACAGAGCGGTCTTTGAAAATTTATCTCTTCCTATATCGTCAATCAGATCATCCAGGGGAACCAGGGCCTCTGCGTCCATCATCTCCACAACATGTCCGGGAAGCGCTGTACTCATATCCGGCACATTCCCTGAAGCCAGGCCTGTGGTCCACTTCGTATAAAAATCACCCCAGGAAAAAGTCTCGATGGTGATATTCACATCCGGATTATCCTTCATAAACTGGTCTGCCGTCTCCTGTATAACCTCCAAACGGGGTCCCTGTGTAAAAGAATGCCAAAAGGTAATGTCTCCTTTCAGTTCCCCTGTTTTTGCTGTTGTCTGCTCACTTTCTGTACTGCCGTTCTGTCCGCATCCTGCGAGCATGGTGGAAACTATCATTGTCCCCACTAACAATATTGCCAAATTTCTTTTCATAAAGCTCTCCTTTCTGCTCACTTTGATTCTGTTTTTGATATCGGCCGTATCAATATGTAAATGATAGGTATATTTTACCTATTTTTTTTGTGTACATCTACTAACCAAACGCTCAATAATAGCACTGGACACTTATCTTATTCTCTTGCCACCCTCCTGTATTGATTGGGCGTAAACCCAAACGCTGACTTAAATTCCCTGATAAAATAATTGGCATCCTCATACCCCACCTCATAGGCAATGTCATTGATATTATCATTGCTCACCAAAAGTGCTCTTGCCGCCGTTGTAAGACGGATCTCCCTCACATATTCCATGGGTGTTTTCCCCATATTTTCTTTAAAAAGACTGCTGAACCTCTGTTTGCTCAGTTCCGCCATGTTTGCCATTCGTTCGGGAGTGTATTTTTCTTTCGGGTGCAGGACTATATAATCTGCCACTACCTGAACCCTTGAATCAATCTGTTTCTTGGTTTTCATGGCTCTTTTTTTAATTTTTTCCAAATCATACTCCGCGCTTTTGATCTCCCCTTTGTCTCTGTCTATTTTCTCTCCTCTGACGGAAAGGGAGCCTATGAGCAAATCCAGATATCCACGCACAAAACATTTTTTGGCAGTGTGTTCTGTTTTCACCCATCTGTAAATCTCTCTGAAAAAACTGTCCTCGCCCATATTTTCCGTAACTCTTGGTATTCCGTAATACTCTTTTAAAACATCCTCTCCCTCATAAAAAACAGAGGTGGTAAAACGGATACTGAAAAATTCAAATGTATCGCTGAGTGCATGGCAGGACATACTGCACCCGCTGGGTATGTAAACGATCTGGTCCTCTTCCACCAGGATCTCTTCATTATCAATGCAGAACTCTGCCTTCCCTTTCACAATATAACGGAAAATATTATACGGAATCACTGATTCCGGGTATACCCATGTTCTTCCCATGGAGTACAGATCAATGTAAAGAAACGTAAAACGTATATTGTCAATCACTGACATGCCGTAATCCCCCTTGTATCCTTTTATGCATCCGCTTTCTGCAATAAATAAGACAGCTATCAGTGAAGATACTTTTATCTATCTGCACTTTATAGCTGCCCGTCCCTTCTCTTACTCTGTTAATTGCCCGTTTATTCCGTATCTTCCCAGTCACGGACCTATGGCCGCGTTCACTGCACGCTTATCTTAACCACCACTTTTTCTATTTTCTCCGGCTTATCCTCCATCATTGCCACCATATGGGCATCACTGGGATAACAAACCATAAAATCACCTGGTTTCAGCAGACTATGTCCGGACGCACGGCCTTTATAAAACCCGATGTCCTTATCCGCGTCATAGGGCACCGTCTCATCCAGTGATCTGACATCCGCTGTGGCGATCCTCTCTTTTCCTGACACAATGTAATGTAAATCTATGTACTTTTTATGTGCTTCATAAATACATGCCTCCTCTGGTTTTGATGTAAAGGAAACAGGATTGCAGAAAATTTTATTTTCAGCGATCACGGTATTGGGCTGAGGGAGCTCCCCCTGGTGCAGGCCCTCCAAATAGCACAGTACCGTATAGAGTGTTTCATACTCCCTGTAGTTTTCCTTATTCCTGATAGAATCAAAAATCATGGTACTTTCCTCCTGATATTCTTCCCTGTGTGATATTACAGATTGATCTTATATTGATGCAGCGTATTCTTCAAAACTGCTGCCATAATTTCATACCCTCTTGCGTTGGGATGCAGACCGTCATAAGTAATGCCTCCCAGCAGCTTGTCCGTTCCCGGAAAGGTGGTGGTAAGATAATAATTTACATATATAAGCTTTTTCCTTCTGGCTGTCAGCGCCAGCCATGCATTCATCTCTTTGACATATCTTTTTCGGACCGCCTCATTTAACGATATTGGAATGTGTATGGGCAGCAGGGAGGTGAGGATCAAAGTGGTATCCGTATTTTCTGTCTGGCGTATAATATCACTTATATTTCTCTGGGCGGCTGTAAGAACCTCCTCATAGGGTGTCGGTTCCAGCCTTCTCCAATAGTCCCCTTCCAGCTCAATGGAATCATTAATGCCAATGCCCATTATGCAGTACCTGGGTTTTAACTGCAATGCATCTGCATAAAACCGCCTTTTCAGATATTCTGTAGTGTCTCCGCCGATTCCCCTGTTCACGATCAGCTGTCCCGGCAGATTAAAATATGCATTTAACTCCCAGTAATGGGTGATGGAATCCCCAATGAACAGGAAGTCCGGCTTCTGGTCCGTATAAATAAGAGAGTGATTTTTAATGTCAAATTCTTTCCTTCTGCTGTCCGCTGCTGCCGTTCTGGAAAAATACTCCAGCCTGGCATATCCCTCGTTCGTTGCAATCATGTGCCATCCCTCCTTCTCTCCTTTGCACGAAGTCACCTGCTTTTCTTAAAAATTATAGCAAAATGTTTCCGATCTTGATATGGAGTATACACTCAAAAATAGCACAATATGCTCATTTCCAACACTGGAGCACTGTAAATTCCCCGCAAAAAAAGGCTGCCAAAAGGGTCCTTACAAAGAACCTTTTCTGGCAGTCTTCCAATTGCTGGGCACACCTGTTATTCAGATACTTTATTATAGCAGATTTTAATTCTGCTGTCTATTTTTTCTCCTGTAAAAGTCAGGATTTCGCCAGTGCCTTGATCTTCTTATATGACGGCAGGTCTGAGTACAGGTCTGTCTTATACGGATTCCGTTTTGTCTTGCGGATATGCAGGATCATATAGACGAATACCCCTATATTTGCAAGCAGTGCAAGAAGACTCACAAGAAACAGTGCCGTTGTGCTGGGATTTGCTGACGCAAGCCGGTAAATACCCGGCTCCACCAGAGCGGTATAACCATCCGCCGCCACATACCCCTGCGAAACCGCGGCATCTGCAATGGCTTTACTGGATGTGGAGTGTACCATCCACCGGCTGGCGTCCTGGAAAGCAGGCACAGTCTGGGCAAACATACACCACAGTGCCAGCGTGTGGGCCCTGTGCTGCAGCCAGGCTCCTTTTCCCACTGTAAATGCACATACGGTAGGCGCCAGAAGCAGCGCAAATCCGCAGTACCAGGCATGTGTCGGCAGGCAGTTGTACGTGTACGCAAAGTTCCACAGATCGTAGGCTACTATCCAGAACCACATCATATCCGGCCAGAGCATATCTTTGCTTCCATCCTTTTTCGTGACTGCCCGGATGCAGATGCCAAACCATCCCGTAATGGTGATGATATTCAGGATCCCCGCAATGCCGTTCATGTAATTCCAGGCACCGCCGATATAATACTGTGTCTGGTTGTTGGTATACTCCATGACCGGAGTTACATATCTTCCAATCTCAAAGTCGCGAAGCACAGCCTCACAGATATTGACTGCCAGGATCAGAGGCGGAAAGCACAGAGCGATCCGATTGGATGACAGTTTCTTCACATGCCGGATGCACCAGAAACCAATACAGCCCGCAGTGGAGGAGTACACCTTTGCCAAATGGAACCAGTCCATATACGCAGTATCCTTAAAGGCGGTGAGCCACAGAACCGTCAGCACTACCGGAAGAATCACAAAGGCGGAAAAGCCCACCCACTTAAATCTTCTGGTCACCTCATTGAGCGCAAAGAGACTTACAAACACGCACAGCCACACAAGCAGTACCAGCGCTGTGGGAACACCCTCATAAAATGCAAACATACCCATTCCCCCTACTTACATAATATTTCTTTGATCATCAGGTCATTTCCCGATAGGATTTCCATTTGCTGCCCCTCACAGCCGGGGCAGCGCATATCATACTCCATGGCATTGAAGACCCTGCCGCAGTCCCGGCACTTTACCATGCCGGGCACGACGCAGACCTCCAGTTCCGTCTCCTCCATGGAAGTTTTATATCTGGCGGCAGGCCAGCACTCTTCCAGATATCTGGGCACAACTCCGGAGAGCTCCCCCACATCCAGAACAATCCGTTCCACCTCTTCTGCCCCTTCCTCACGCACCACATCCTCAATGGTGTGGATCATGGCATCCAGGATTCCCAGTTCGTGCATAGGATCAGTCCTTTCTCCGTGTAGCTTTTGCGGAGGCGGCGGCGATCTTTCCGGTTCTCTTCACCGCGTTTGCCGCGATCTTCACAGGAAGCTTCTCATATAGATCCGGTTTGGAATGACCGGTACGTTTCAGATGGACAGCGTCAAATTTACACTTTGTGGTGCACATGCCGCATCCCACACACATATAGGAATCCACCTGTACGGCCCCGCAGCCCAGGCATCTCTCTGTCTCTTTTTTAAGCTGTTCCTCCGTGAATGTCATCCTGTCGTCCTGGAAGGTCCCCTTCTTCTCCTGTGCGTGAGCCGGGCGCTGCCTTGGTGTATTGTCAAAGCTCTTCAGGTCCACAGTCACATTATTTTTATCAAACGCGTGGTATTCTCTTCTGTCACGTCCCAAAGTCAAGGTCTGCCCCGGCTGTACATACCGGTGAATGGATATTGCGCCTTCTTTTCCGGCTGCGATAGCATGAATGGCGAATTTAGGCCCGGTACAGCAGTCACCTCCCACAAACACATCCGGTTCCTTGGTCTGATAAGTCAGGCTGTCTGCCTGTGCCGTGTTTCCCCGTCCGAGTTTCACCTTGCTGCCCTCCAGAAGGCCGCCCCACTCAATGGACTGTCCGATGGATAGAAGGACCGTGTCTGCAGGAACCGTAACGGTATCCTCCTCATCATATTTTGGAGCAAAACGGTGCATCTCGTCAAACACGGATACGCAGCGCATAAATTCCACGCCTGTCACTTTTCCGTCCTCTGTCAAAATACGTTTTGGTCCCCACCCGTTCTGGAATTCCACCTGGTCAGCTTCTGCCTCCTCGATCTCCTCATCCAGGGCAGGCATCTCCTCACGGCTCTCCAGACAGTACATGTCAACGGTGTCAGCCCCCTGCCTTGTTGCCGTACGTGCCACATCTATCGCCACGTTGCCGCCGCCTACTACTACTACATTTCCGGAAAGCGTCCGGCCTCGGCCCAGATTCACTTCACGCAGAAATTCCACACCGGATACCACCCCCAAAGCGTCCTCACCTTCCACATTCAGCCTGCGCCCGCCCTGAGCACCCACTGCTATGTAAAATGCCTCGTAGCCCTGTTTTCTCAGCTCATCCAGTGTCACATCTTTTCCCACTTCCACGCCGGTCTTAAACTCCACGCCCATCTCTCTCAGCACGTCGATCTCTGCATTCAGCACCTCTTTTTCCAGACGGAAGGAGGGAATTCCAAGGGCCAGCATACCGCCCGGCTTCTCCTGTTTTTCAAAGACAGTCACCTGATAATCATCGATGGCAAGGTAATACGCGCAGGAAAGTCCAGCAGGACCGCCGCCGATAACTGCTATTTTATTGCCCAGATGATACCTTTTTGGCGGAACATAGCGCACATCACTGTCCAGCTCTTTATCTGCAATAAACTTCTTGATCTCATCAATGGCGATGGGCTCATCAATATCCCCGCGGGTACATTCATCCTCACAGCTGTGTGGACAGATACGTCCGCAGACAGCTGGGAAGGGATTTTCCTTTTTGATCAGCTCCAGGGCTTCTTTATATTTTCCTCTGGCAGCCAGCTTGATATATCCCTGCACCGCAATGTGGGCCGGACAGGCTGTCTTACAGGGGGAAGTCCCCTCTTCCGCCACATCCTGCCGGTTCTCACGGTAATCCATATTCCAGTTCTTTTTGCTCCACACATGGTCTCTGGCTGTGGGTTCCTCTTTCTTTGGAACCGGATTTTTGGCACAGAGTCTCTGTCCCAGCTTCAGGGCATTTGTGGGACAGTTTTCCACACACTGGCCGCAGGCCACACACTCCTCCGGGTCCACTTCAGCGGTAAAGTTGGAGCGGATGGCATCCGGAGTGCGGAATAAGGCGGCAATACGCATGGAAAAGCAGGAACAACTGCAGCAGTTGCAGATTGCCGCTGATTCTCCCAGTCCGTCTGTGGCAGGCATCTCATGCATCAGGCCATTGTCCTCCGCAAATTTGAGGATTTCCAGCACTTCCTCCCTGCTTACCTGGCGGCCTCTCCCCGTCCTGATATAATACTCCGCTCCGGTTCCCATCTGGATGCAGATGTCCTTTTCCAGATGACCGCAGCCCTCGCCCAGCACTTTTCTGGACTGGCGGCAGGAGCAGTCCGATACACTGAATGTATCATATTTCCGCAGATAATAAGACAGCTTTTCCCATGGCTGAACCCCGGGCAGATCCTTTATGGCGCTCTCCACAGGAGTCACACGCATCATGGCCATACCTTCCGGAAAAAGAGGGGCCATAGGCGCGATCCTTTTTCTGGTATACTCCTCAAAAGCCTTACCGATCTCAGGGTGCGCGGCTAACTGTTCCCGGTTATTTACCATCATTTCCAGCATACCCGGCGCAAAAATGTTGATAAAATACCTGTCCCGTTTATCCTTCTTGTCGGTCCAGACCTTTACCACACCTGTGTAGGTAAGCCGGTCCAGAAGCTTTTTAGTCTCCTCCCTGCTCTTTCCGCATTTTTCCACAATATACTCAAAGGTACGCGGCTGGCGAAGCCCCATCACCAGGGCAACATCTGCCATATCATCCGTCACCACAGCATTCAGTGCATAATATTCCGGGGCCTTCTCATCAATCCGGTTCATGGCCCCTGCAACACCGCCCACCATCTTTGCCAGTTTCACTATTTTCGGTCTTAAATTTGCCATATACCAACCCACCCTTTCTATACCATTCTGCAGTTACCCTGTTTCTGTTCACAGTCTACGCTTCTTCTCTCCAGGTTTTTACTTCTGCTCTCAGCCAATCTGCCCAGACATCCACACCTTCCCCTGTCTTGGCACTGAGGGGGATCACTTTTGCATTAGGATTGCGGAGCCTGATGTTCTCCCTGCACTTATCCAGATCAAAATCAAAGTAAGACATCACATCCACCTTGTTGATCAACACCACATCACATACAGAGAACATCAGCGGATATTTCAGCGGTTTGTCATCTCCCTCCGGAACAGACAGGATCATGGCATTCTTCACAGCCCCTGTGTCGAACTCTGCCGGGCAGACCAGATTTCCCACATTCTCCAGCACAGCCAGTTCCACGTTCTCAGTCCCCATAGCTGCAAGTCCCTGCCTGGTCATGTCCGCGTCCAGATGGCACATGCCGCCTGTGTGGAGCTGTATTACCTTCACTCCCAGATTTTCTATGGTGCGGGCATCCACATCCGAGTCGATATCTGCCTCCATAACACCGATTCTCATTTCCGCCCTCAATACCTCAATGGTCCGCTGCAAAGTTGTAGTCTTGCCTGAGCCTGGGGAAGACATGAGATTTAAAAGAAACACTTTCTCCTTCTTCAATTCTCTGCGGAGTTCCAAAGCCTGCCTGTCATTATTATCAAAAATGCTTCGTTTTACTTCAATGGTACGGAATCCTCCCATACCCGCATCCCTCCTTTTCCCACTGTTTTATACTATCATCATACTATGCCGGAACTGTTTTTACTATAGACAAAACCGGCAATTTGTCAAAAATTTTTGATAAACTTCCGGTTCAAAGCCCGGTAAGAAAGCCACGAAACACCATCACAATCCCCATCCCATCCTTTTCCCTCTCCGCAAACACCTCTTCCATCCATCTTCCTCATGATCTCCCTGCATATATAAAGCCCCAGCCCGCTCCCCTGCTGTCCAGCCAATCTTCCGCTTTTTCACTCTCTGTTTCTCCCCGCATAATGAAGTTCACACCGGGGATTTTTGAATAGCTTGTGTAATAATCAATGGCTGAACTCACAACCAGGATTTTATTCACACTGCTGGCCAGGAAAATGGTGGCAATGGTGATAAACAGAAACCGTATCACATTGACTCCTTTTCTCCTCAGCAAATCCTTCTTTAATATTCTGTAAAGCATTTGGCTATCCTTCCCTTTCCTGTTTTCTGAATTGATTATAACGTGTCAATTGTGAAAAAATCCTTAAATCGGATATATTTTTTATACATGGGAGGAAAACATTCCTGATTTTCCTATACAAACCTTCCTACATACAGTATAATCATACCGGAAAGCAAAATCATGTTTAAACTGTAAAAGGAGGCATTTTTTATGAAACGATATGTTATGACCGCGTAGCAGAGGCTATTGCGGATTATGATCGAATATTGAATAGCCTTTGCGAATCCTGGAACTAAAATAACCGAGGAGGACAGGATGAGCTACAAAAAGGCTGATAAGATTCTTCCAAAAGAATTGCTGGAAATGATACAGCAGTACGTGGAGGGCGAAAGCATCTATATTCCCAGAAGGACAGAACACAGACGTTCCTGGGGAGACGGTACCGGCATCCGGCAGGAAATCGCAGCGCGCAATTCCATGCTGTACCGTGATTACCAGGATGGCACAGACCCCCACCGGCTGGCAGACAAATACTGCCTGTCTTTGAAGAGTGTACAGAGAATCTTATTACAGGAAAGAAGAAAATAGGTAACTGCTCATTATGATCACAGTTACCAAAACAGCAGCAAATATAAACAGTGTCAGCATAACCTGCATGAATGGGTTATGCTGACACTTCTCTTTTATCTATAATAGCCTGAATCACGGCAGTATATTTTTCTCCGTCATGGGCAAGGGATGCTGACATATCCAGAGGGTTGGCCGGTGTGGCATAGTCCGGCAGGAGCGCTTTCAGCTTATCCATGGTCTCAGGGGCAAAATCAGGATATTGAAGTCCCAGCAGTGTTCCCGTATCCGCGCACACGCCTGTCTCTCCACCTACCTTTTTCCTCATTGTCTTTTAGAAAAAAAGTTAAGGTAGAAACCCTATTCTCCCCCTGATATACTATCCCTATACTGAAAAAAGGAGGAGCCATTCATGTCCAAACCCAAGAGAAATGCATAGCAGAGGCTATTGCATTATAACAATTCTATAGTGAAATAGCCTTTGCATATCCTGAACCGATAAAAGACCGAAAGGAATATGCATATGAGCTATTTAAAAGGAGAGACTTGGACTCTTACCCCTGTCTCTTCGTATAAAATCATAAGAAACTGTCCAAAATGCGGCACAAAATCCCTCTTTCAAAGTACCGGGAATTTCCGCATCAATGCCAACAAAAAATGTGTAGATATCTGGCTTATCTACCAGTGTGAAAATTGCAGATCCACCTATAATCTCACAGTCTTTGAGCGCGTCAGCCCCAAAAAGCTGCCGGGAGAATTATATAAAAAATTCCAGGAAAACAACAGTGGCCTTGCCCTGGAAATCGGAACAGCCAAAGAAATATTCGAGAAAAACAGAGCTGTTGTGAAGGAAGAATCCATCTCATACATTGTAACCAAAGAGGATACAGAAATACCAGTTTCTTTACAAGCTTTGGAGGGAAACTGCCGTATCATCTGCATCCAAAACCCCAATGACCTGAAGATCAGGGCCGACAAGTTCCTGGCAGAGCAGCTTTCCATCTCCCGGTCAAAAGTAAAACATCTGATAGCGGACGGGTTGTTACAGGGGAGTAAGAAGGAGAATCTGGAAAAAATCCATCTCGCCAACAGTCTGCTCATCCTTCTTAAAACCGTTGCCTGAGCGAGTGCCGAAAAACGGCAGGGAAAGCCATTTTACTGTGCTTTCCCTGCCGTTATCCGTACCTTTATTATCCTGCATTTTCTGCCGCAGGCACAGTGTCCTTCTGTATTTTCTCTATGGTCCATCCCGTCTGGGCACATATCGGGACACAATGGGATTGATAAAATTCAGGAAACAAAACGGTGCGTAAATGCCTGTTGTCACCCCAAGGACTCCTGATAGGAATGCTGCATCTGTCCCCCACGGAACAAAGGGAGCACACAGCGTTCCGGTATCCTCCAAAGCCCTTGACAGGTTCTTTGATGCAGTCCCCGCTCTTTGTATATGTCTTTGAACATTCTTCCCGGTATGATCAGTGCCACATACTGCACACCTGTGGCAAAATTAGTGAAGATCGTGGACAGAAGCGTTGCCGTTATGACAGCGGAATCCTTCTTGGCGTTCTTAAGCGCCCGCTCTATGACAGTGCTCACCATGCCGCTTTTCTCCACGATCCCTGCAAAGGAAATTGAGATAAGAATCAGGCAGATGATCTCCACCATACTGGTCATACCGCCCCTGTTCAGCAGTTTATCCACCTCTGCCACTCCTGCAGTTCGTCCCAGGCATAACCGGAACTCACAGCCACAATTCCGGCCATAACAGCCGCCATGAGCATTGCCACATAACTCCTGCTCCACGGCTTTTCTGTCTCTGCCTTCCCTGATGCGCTCTTCTACCTGTTCCCCCAGTTCTAAAATCCGTTCCAGCTCTCTGTCTGTAGCACGTTTTGCCGCATAGTAGGCGGCCTCCGGCTCGAAGATCAGCCGCATCTCGTACAGGTCTCCTGCATCAACCCTGGCCGCTGTCAAATCCGACAAGGCCTCCATGGAAGGGTCTGCAAAGTCCTCCCTGACATATGTACCTCTTCCCCGCCTGATTTCCACTACCTGGCCTGCAGCCAGAATGCGGAAGGCTTCTCTCAGGGTGGTGCGGCTGACTTAAAGTATTTCGGAGAATTGGTTTTCATTTGGAAGTTTGTCGCCTGGTTTGTATTTTTTATCTACTACGATCATGGACAGGATCGTGTCTGCTACTCTGTCTGACAGCCTTTTTTGTGACATTATTTTGTTCTCCCTGGTTTGTGGTTTTTGTTTTATTTTAGCATGTTTGGGGTGTGGGGGCAACTGTGGGACGGTGCGCTTTAAAAAACTTTATGGGGTTATTTTTTTAAGGGTGGAGGCGGTTTTTAGCAGGCGGAATACTTGTTCTGTGGTGTCTGTGAGGTTGGCTTGGGCGTTTTGGGGGGTCATGGCTTCTTCCAGTGTGGTGATGCCCCGCAGGATGGGGAAAAAGGCGTCTATTCCTTTTTCGTTGCAGGTTTTGGCATCTTTTGTTACACTTCCTGCAAAAGCGATGACTGGTTTTCCGTGTTTTTTTGCAAGCTCTGCTACACCTACAGGGGCTTTTCCCATGGCGGTCTGGCCGTCCAGACGGCCTTCTCCGGTGATGACCAGGTCAGCTTGTCTTATGTGGTCCTCTAGTCTGGTTTCTTCCAGGACAATGCGGATGCCGGATTCTAAAACTGCGTCGGTGAATGTGAGGAAGGCGAAACCAAGGCCTCCGGCTGCTCCTGTTCCGGGCTGCTTTGGGTCCGCTTTGGGGAAGTTTTTCTGCGCCAGTGAGGCGTATTTGCCAAACCACTCGTCCATTTGGATGATCATGGAGGGGGTGGCTCCTTTTTGGGGGCCGTATACTGCGCTGCAGCCCTGCTCCCCGCATAGTATATTGGTCACGTCGCAGGCAATTTTGAATTCACATTCGGCCAGCCCGGAGATGACGTGGTCTGTGGTGATGGCTGTAAGTTCGGAAAGTCCCTCTGCTCCGTACCGGACTTGTTCCCCCGCTGTATTTAAGAAACCGTATCCTAATGCCTGCAGCATGCCAATCCCGCCGTCGTTGGTAGCACTGCCTCCTATGCCTACAATGAATCTTCTGCACCCTTTTTCTATGGCGTCTTTTATTACCTCGCCTACACCGAATGTGGTGGTGTGAAGGGGATTTCTCTCTTTGGGGGTTAGAAGGGTGATTCCCGCTGCTCCTGACATCTCAATAATGGCTGTCCCGGTGTCTTCAATGATTCCGTATTGGCATGTTACGGGTTTTCCGAGAGGGCCTGTTACGGTGACGTGCTGAGTCTTTCCGTTCATTCCTCCAACCAGGGCCTCCACAGTACCCTCACCACCGTCTGCCAGTGGCCTGACTTCCACTTCTGCCTCTGGGTCTGCACGGAGTATGCCTTCGCGGACGGCTCTGCCTGCTTCCATGGATGAAAGGCTTCCTTTTAATGAATCTATGGCTGTGACTACTCTCATTTTTATTTCCTCCCGTGTATTTTTTCTTTAATATAGCAAAAATTAGGTGTTTATGAAATGTTATATGTAATGTTTTTTTGAGGATTTTTTAAGTATTTATGGTATTTGTACTTAAATATTGTTATACTGTGATCAGTAATAGTTTTGATGTGTATTGCAGGGTAGACTTTTAGTGGAAATGTATGATGGAACTGTGGTTGTGAATAGTTATGGGGGAATATAGTGGAAAATTCTTTTGATAAAAAGCTGGCGCAGCAGATTGTCGCCACGGTAAAGGATGTATGCGGACAGAATGTGAATTTTATTGATCGTACAGGGATGATTTATGCCAGTACGGATGAAAGAAGAATTGGTAGTTTTCATGAAATTGGAAAGCAGGCTGCAGAGAAGGGGGAAATGCTGGAGGTGGATACAGACAGCCTGTTTGCCGGGACGCAGAAGGGTGTCAACCTGCCGGTCTTTCATAATGGCTCTTTTGTGGCTGTCATCGGTATCAGCGGACCGCCGGACCAGGTGCGCAAATATGCTTATCTGGCTGAACGTATCACCGGCCTTTTGATTCGGGAAAGGGAACTGAATACTTTCAGCCGTACCCAGGCAGAGAAAATGAATTATGTGATCCATTCCCTTATCAACCGGGAAAATCTGTCTCAGGCTTATCTTCTGGATACACTGGAACAATTTCATGTGAACAAAAATGGCAGTTACAGAATTCTTCTCATTCATATCCACTCCGGCAGAACACCTATGAATACTGCGGAAGCAGAACAAAACATACAGCAGATGTTTGCCAAAACCGGTATTACGCTCTGCACGTTTCATTATCCCAGTGAATATCTGGCTGTTATGGACAGCAGCAGATTTCCGTTGATTTCGCCTGTTCTCGCAGAGTTCGCCTGCCAACAGGACGGACGGCTGAAAATCTCTGTGGGAAAAAGCTGCCCTGTCTTTCAGTTGTCAGAGTCTTATGAAACGGGGACTGCTGCACAAAAAAGTATTGCCTCCTCCACCGACCGGCATTATGCGGTCTTTGATGACCTCACCCTGGAACTCATACTCTCCTCCGTGGAGGAGGGCTGCAAAGCGGAATATCTTCGGAAAACACTGGATGCCCTGGATGCAGAAGATATTTCCCTGCTTTCTGTATATTTTGAGGAGGATATGTCTCTTGGACATACCAGCAGCAGGCTGTTCCTGCATAAGAATACACTCCAATATAAGCTGGACCGTATTTACAAAAAATGCGGACTGAATCCCCGAAAATTTCGTGACGCAGTGGTTCTGTATCTGGCATTGAAGCTGGCCTGACAGCCTCCGGTCCCATGGCGGCTGTCACTTCCGGTTTTCTATGATAGGAAGTGCCTCCGGCAGTGAGTGTATCACTGTGATTCCATGGCAGGTTTTACCGCCTTTTCTGTCCAGCAGCACAGGGGTGATCCCTGCTCTGGAAGCCCCTTCCACATCTGAAGTGAGGGAATCTCCGATATGGATGACCTCCTCTGGGCATAGGCCGCTTACCTCCAGCGCTTTCAAAAAGATCTCTCGGTGGGGCTTATATGCCCTAACCATGTCTCCGCAGATTATTCCCGCGGGGTGCAGGTTCTTGTCACGCATGCCCTCCTCCACGTAAGAAAGACCGTTGTTGCTGATAACGTAGATCGGAACACTGCATCTTTCAAAGAATTCCTTTGTGTCGGGAAATGCCGGGGCGTACGCCCAGAAACGCTGGCAGAGCCGGTGCAGGTCCTGGAAATCTTCCTTCAGATGGATTTTTGCTGCACACTCCTCCAGTGCTTTATCCACAATCTCATCCTCTGTAATATAGTTTTCTTTATAACTGACAGCCTCAAAAGTTTTTATCAGCTTCCACCAGTAGGCCAGCATTGCCTCCATACTCTCAATGTCGCTGTTTTTGTAACACCGTCTCAGCATCTCCATGCCGTCCGGGCCGCCCTCCTCAATGATGGTGCCTGTATAATCTAAGAATACTGCTTTTATCATCTCTCTGCTCCTTGTCTTTTCTGTTGGATAAAATATCCTTTATGCCAGAAAAATTTCATTCTCTTTTCTGCCGGCACAAGTCTTTTTCATTTTTGCAGCGGCAGCCTTCAGCATAATGTTGTTTACCCCTCTGGCCTTCTGCGGACAGACGGAAATACAGCGCATGCAGGATATACATGTTTCCTTGTCCGTCTCTGACGGGTTCGGCCGGGCAATTGCCCCCACCGGACATTTTTCCGCACAGACTCCGCATTTTGTACAGGATTTATTAGCTTTGGGCTTTAAGGGGATTCCGTTGTAGCTTCTGTAGGGTTTATTTCCCGGTACCTTTACTTCCCCTTCTCTATCCTGTCTCTCAAGCTTCTTTTTTATACTTCCTGCAAATCCCTGCAGCTCTGCCCTGTCTGCTTCATCCGGCCTTCCTGTACCAAACTGCCTCATAACAGAATGTTCCGCCACAGCCGCTATTGCCGCTGTGCAGTGAAATCCGGCACCTGTAAGTGCCTCCCTAAGCTCCAGCAGTGTGTCATCATAAGCCCTGTTTCCATATACTGCAGCGAGAACAGCCTGCGCCCCCCGGCCGTTCATCCGTCCAAGCGCGTCCAGGGCTTCCTTCGGCACTCTTCCCCCATAAGAGGGGACTCCCACAATGCAGATATCCTCTTTTTCAAAAGTATACTTCTTGTAGTCTGCTCCAAAGACTGCCAGATCAATCTCCTGCTTTTCTTCTTCCCAGACGCTGCTCAGAATATCCGTCACCTTTTCCGTTCCCCCTGTAGGGCTGAAATAAATATTATATATTTTCATCTTCTATCCTCACCTTCACCTTAAAAAACCGCCGCACAGTCTGTTTTCAAACTGTACGGCTGTCCTCTGGATCATAACCCGTAAATCCTTAATGGCATTTACTCCATCCGCAGCTCTTACAGATATTGCAGCCCTCCTCAAAGACGAGGGGTTCGCCGCACTCCGGGCAGTACATTCTCTCTGTCTCCGCTTCGGTTACAGCTTTGGCTTTTGGGGCCTTCTTGTGTGAACGGCTGCCTTCCTCTTTTTTTCTCTGGGCAAGTTCTGCCTGCATTTCATTATACATATCCATCAAGGCATTTCCCACCGCCATAGGACAGCACGCTCCTTTGCTGGTATCCTTTCTGGTCACACGGCGCGCTGTGTAGGAAGGGCAGGAACCGCTGGAATTGAGCTGGTCCACAATGGTTTCAATATCAATCCCCCCTCTGGCACTGATGGAGATCATTCTGGATAGTCCTACCATAAAGTTGTTGCAGCCTCCTGTGGAGCCTTTGCTCAGATAAGTTTCCAAAAGCGCGCCTGTATGGGGATCAAATAACGCGATGCAGTGAAGGCTTCCGCATCCGGTAATGAGTTTGCGCTTTTTGCCTACCACGTCGTCTGTGACCAGGATGATATCGCCCCTCTTCAGCCCTTCTCCCGCAGCCACTTTCTTGGTCTCCTTGGTGTTCAGGATCCCGGTCCGCCTGCAGCCGTCACGGAAGATGGTGATTCCTTTTAACCCGCTCTCATAGGCGTAAAGATACAGGCTCTCCGTCTCCTCCACAGTAAAGCTGCCCGGCACATTCACCGTAGAGCTTATGGACGCGTCAATATGCTTCTGCCATACAGACTGCATATCAATCCTCTGACGGTAATCCAGTGTCATGGCTGTGACAAAGTATTCCGGCAGGGATTTGTCATCCTTTATTTCAAACCGTTTCATATAGTTTTCCACAATCTTAGTGTACACCTTGTAATAGACATCCGTTCCATGCAGGGATTCTGTTTTCCGCTCATAAAAATTGGCATACACAGGTTCAATTCCCCCGGAAATCCCCAGCATGGTGGACAGGGTTCCCGTTGGGGCTATGGTCAGAAGCTGTGAATTACGCAGGCCGTATTTGCTCACAAGGCCTCTTGTCTTCTCTGTGGTATTTGCCGTAAAATATGGCGTCTCCATGATCTCGTCCACACAGCAGGCCGGAAAAGCGCCCTTGTCCCTGGCAAGCTTCGCGGAGGCAGCAATGGCTGCATCTGCCATGGCAAATCCAATCTTGTCGCACATCTCCACAGCTTCGGCCTCCCCATAGGTAATCCCCAGCTTAATAAGCGCATCTGCAAGCCCCATGATACCGAGCCCAATCTGGCGCCATTTTTCCACGCTTTTTCTCTGCTCGTCCAAAGGATGCAGGGGCAGACCTTCTTCCAGAACCTCATTCAGCGCATTTACAGATGCCTGGACACAATTCTTAAAGCTGTCAAAATCAAAGAAGGCGGTGTCCGTAAACGCATTCTCAACAAATTCTGCCAGATTCACACTTCCCAGCAGACAGCTTCCCCCTGCCGGGAGCGGTTCCTCGGCGCATGGATTTACACCGGCATAGACAAAATCCTCCGTATTACTTAACAGATTCCAGCCTGTAATGCGGTCCCAGAACAGCGCACCCGGCTCTGCATAATCCCAGTTCGTCTCCGCAATCCTTCTGAACAGCTCCCTGGCATTGACAGTCTTCTCGATCACTTCCCCTGTCACTTCCCTGGTGTACCGCAGAAGATAATCCTTATTTTCCTTTACCGCTTCCATAAAATCCTCATGGATACGGATGGAGATATTTGCCTTTGTCACTTTGTCCAGGTCTGTCTTCAGATCAATGAACTCCTGCACATCCGGATGGGAACAGTCAATGGAGATCATCAGCGCCCCGCGCCTTCCATTCTGCCCGATCAGAGAAGTAACTAAAGAATACAGCTCCATAAAAGACACAGACCCGCTGGTCTCCTTGGCCGCATTGTTGATTTTTGCTCCCCTGGGACTTAATTTTGATATGTCAATGCCGCATCCGCCGCCATAACTATAGGTGCGCGCCAGTTTTTTTGCACAGTCAAAAATACTTTCTATTTCATCCTCAGGGGGCGCAATCACATAACAGTTGGAGTATGTCACCTTTCTGTTCTGTTTTTGAAGACCTCTGTTTGAGAGAATCCTTCCGCCAAACAGGAATTTTTTCTGTCTGATATACGCTCCAATCTCTTCATTTCCCCCGCTGATCCTTGTAAGCCAAGCCTCGAAATCCTCGTTTTCACAGCAGTATTTCTTTGTCCAGATATCCATTCCGAGCTGGTTCTCCTCACCCAGCCACTCTTCTATTGTCATAACATCGCTCCTTATCCAGATTTAGTCAACGATTTTTATATTACCACAATATATAGGGCAAATCAAGGTTCGAACCATAAGTTTTACACGGTTGTCTTTAAATTTAGGTACATAACTCCTTTTGCTCTAATATACTAAATTGATTGGAGGTATTGCTATGTCTGAAAACAAAATTCCCTGTCCCTTCCAGGGTCCGGGACAACAAAACCCTGAATTTATAGGCGGATATGACATGATCCGACCTACCGATAATCCCCAGGAATCCGATTACTGGATCTCTTCCGGAGAAACTGTCGTATACGATGCAGGTGAGAATATGGGTTCCGGCGGAAATCTGCACTTTTCTGACCGGCTTCGCATCTCAAAAGGTGCCGTGGGCGGCTGTACCAGCACGGTCACCCTTGATATAGAAGGAAACCCGCTGATGTATTCTTACTATCCGCCCCACTCCCTGGATATTATATTTGTGCTGGACGTGACAGCCAGCATGATGTCAGGGGGGAGCCGGAAAATGGCACTTGCCAAAAGAGCGCTGATACAGACCATAGAAATGCTCTGGCAAAAAAACAGGGAAACGGTTATCACTATCATCCCCTTCGCCCGGGATGCCTACATTCCCCAACCGGAGGGCGGCCTTTCCTACAATTATCTGGGCACCTTGTTCACCTGGAGGCGGTCCACTACCGGCGGCAACATGATAGGACAGATTCTTGGCTACCGGAACGGCAGCTATGTGTCTGCCACAGATATCCCGGCTTACATGCAGAATTCCGAACCGATCGCTGCCAGTGCGGAACTGAGCCTTTATAATTATTACAATTATTATAAGATCCGGTATTCTGATATTTATAACGCTGACGGCAGCCCAAAACCTGACACCGTTCTGGAGGATTATCTGGCCTCCGTATATGCGCAGAACCCTCAGGCTTATACCGGGAATTTTATAGAAGCCGTGGCAGACAATAGAGAACTGACTCCGGCCCAGCTCCCCTACAGCATGCATGACAATGGGTACCAAAACAATACGATCCTGGATAACCTGATCTGGGCAATCCCATACGGCGAGGATACCAACACGGAAGCAGGGCTCAGGGAGGCCTACAGCTTTTTTAAGACACCAGGATTTGCCCGGTCGGAGGATATTCTGAGAAGGGCTGTGATCCTCATAACGGACGGCCAGGCCAACCGTTCCATAAACCCTGCATATTCCCAGATCTACGCACAGCCTGACAGCGTGGACAGCGACTTTTTCCCGGACATTCCCGGCAGCCCATGGAGATACTTTATGTATCTGCAGCAGACATTGCCGAATCTGATCTCTGAGATTGGAAACCGTTCAGCCACTTATGATGAATTGATACTTGCCCTTCAGCGCGCCTGGCAGATATCAGAAAAACTTAAGGACCCAAAGGACGGCAATGCATCCGTATTCGTACTGGGTATAGAAATAGGCGCACAGTCCCCCGGTCCGTATACAAGGGAGAACGTTCTGGATATCATGCGCACCATTGCCACCACAGGCTCCTATCTGCATGAGGCAGCGGAGAACGGTTCCGAGAATCCCATCATTGAGGAGCTGGAACGTCTTGTAAAAAATCTTCTGGTTCTGACCGGAAGTCTTCGGGTCACGATCACAGATACCATCAATACCGCTCTTTTTGACTATGTACCCGGTACGCTCCGCATCAGCGGCACACAGGACGGCATAAAGCTGAAATCCAAAAGTGCCCCTGACATTACAGACCCCTCCGACCCGGATTACACTGTCTATGAAAAGCCGGCGCTTCTGCCGGATGTCAGTGATGGCAATGTGGCAGGCGGTGTCATCACTGTTGACCTGGGGGCAGTGCCCTTCCCCATTGCCTCCTCTGACAGCCAGGCGAAAGTACGCTTAATGTATGAGATAAAAGGCAAAGGCTCCGCGTACGGAACCCATCTGCATACAGACAATGACAGGGAAACCTATGCTTCCTATTCAGAGCCCAGCCATCCCACAGCGGACAACAGTGACCTTACCTACAGCGGTCCGCCCCGCAGTCTCTATTTCCAGACCCCTGTAGTGTTCTGCCGCCCTGCCTATACAGTGGAAAAATTTGTGGGCATTTCCCCGGAAAATACCAAATATAAATCTCTGGAAATCCCTGCCTGCCAAACAGCATTCTATCGCGTTGCAGTGGGAAACCACACAGATTCTGAGGCCGCCTTCCCTCTGCTCTACGAGGCGTCAGGTGCGGCCACCTTGGAAGAAGCCATACACAGCACAGACCGGCGGATTCTGGCGGAAAACCTGACCGTCCCAGCCAACAGCGTCCGGGAATTTACTTTCCGGTATAAAACAGACTGCTGTGACCACATCATTCCTGATTTTGCCGTTCTGGAAACCCCAAGCGGTCTTCTCTATGACAATGCTTCCATTAAAGTACAAGACGGTTTTGCAAGTTATGTGATCCAGTATCTGGACCGCCGTACAGGCAGACGCATCTGCCCTGACAAACTGGTGGAAAATGTCAGTGCATGTACAAAAATCCCTGTATGCCGGTGCATCCGGCGTATCCCCTGCTGGAGATTTGTGGGCGCCTCTGCCTGCTGCCTTGATTTATGCAAAGGTGACCATGTTTTGAAACTATACTATGTACACAGATAGACGAAAAGAACTGCGCATAAACGTTTGTTTATGCGCAGTCTTGTCTTCTTATTCTACACAGTCATCCTTGGCCGTTGGAAAGGTGGACGGGGATGCCCTGTAATTTTTCAGGCTGATCCCGTATCTCTTTGTCAAAACAGGACTCTAATCTGTGTAATTGATCCTCATAACCAAAGAATCTTTGTTCTGCATACATGGATATTCTTATTACAGAGTCACACCCTGTTTGAAGATTGCAATGTCATGATACCCGGCTGTTTCCGCCTTGACTTTTTCCCCGGATGCCACCCGGATAATATAACGGAATAATTCTTCTGCCAGTTCCTCTTTCGTCTTATCCTCCACCATCCTGCCCGCATTAAAATCAATCCAGTTTGTTTTGTAAGAAGATAATCCGGAATTAGAAGAGATCTTTACAGTGGGAACAAGAGATGCAAACGGTGTTCCCCTTCCGGTTGTGAACAATACGATCTGCGCTCCGGAAACCGCCAATGCGGTGGAAGCAACCAGATCATTTCCCGGTGCCGACAAAAGGTTCAGCCCTTTTTTCCTGACCCGCTCAGTGTATTTTAACACATCCGTCACAGGTGCAGAACCTGATTTCTGGGTGCAGCCAAGAGACTTGTCTTCCAGTGTGGAAATTCCTCCTTTTTTATTTCCGGGGGATGGATTTTCATAGATCGTCTGGTTATGGCTTGTGAAATAGTCCTTGAAATCATTGATGAGATGAACGGTCTTTTCAAATACTTCTCTGTTTTCGCATCGGTTCATAAGAATGGTTTCCGCCCCGAACATCTCCGGAACCTCCGTGAGTATGGTTGTTCCCCCTTTTGAGATGAGAAGGTCGGAAAAAGCTCCCACCACCGGATTTGCCGTGATACCTGACAGGCCGTCTGAACCGCCGCATTTCATGCCGATGATCAATTCCCCTGCATCGCATTCTTCTCTGACACATTTATCTGCATTTTTGTAGAGATCTCCAAGCAAAGCCAGTGCTTCCTCTATCTCATCCTCCGTATCCTGGCATTGTAAAAATTTCACCCGGTCCTCATCATACCCGCCGATATATTCTTTCAAGACAGGAATGTTACAGTTCTCACAGCCAAGCCCCAGTACAAGAACCCCTCCGGCATTTGGATGATGGATCATATCAGCCAGAACTCTTCTTGTATTTTCCTGATCATCCCCCATCTGGGAACAGCCGTAAGGATGGGCAAACGCCACAATTTCCTCCACATTTCCAAGAGGGAACCGCTTTTTGGCTTCCTGCTCTATGGCCTTTGCCACAGACGAGACACATCCCACTGTAGGAAGGATCCAAAGTTCATTCCGTACCCCCACGGTGCCGTCGGCCCGCCTGTATCCCATAAAAGAAGCTTTTTTGCCCGCCAGCCCTTTGAACGAAACCGGTTCGTATCGGTACTCCAGCACCTCACCCAGTGAAGTTTTCAGATTGTGGACATGAATCCAATTCCCCTTCAAAATATCTTCTTTTGCGTAACCTATGGTGGCGCCATATTTTACCACAGGTGTTCCCTTTACAATATCACAGAGGGCAAATTTATGCCCCTGGGGAATATCTTCAAGAAGTGTGATCTCCCTATTGTCCACTGTTATGGATGTTCCTTTCTCCAGTGGCTTTAAGGCAACTGCTGCCATGTCTTCCCTGTTGATCTTAATAAAATCCTGCATACTCTCTCCTTTACCCCAGTACAGCGCTGTAAGCGTTCTCCATTCCCTCTGTCTCAATACAGTCATACCATTTCTGAACCACATCCAGCATTGGACTTAAATCCTGTCCCCAATATTCTTCCTTCTTTAAAACGTCAGCAACAGAAGCCTCTTTCATAAATGCCAGGATTTCTTCCCCGTCGTTTGCTGCATCTGTGTGGTAAAACGCTATGAGGGCAGCCAATGAAAAGGTAAGCCCCTGGGGGTAGGTTCCGTATTTCTCTTTATATTCCAGGATCGTGGGCAGGACTCTTGCCCTAAACTTGGACACAGAATTTAAGGCAATGGATAAAAGCAGATGCCTGATAAACGGATTTGCAAAACGCTCTAAAACTGCCTGTCCGAAGTTTCTGTTGTCCTGTGAATCCCCGATAGTAGGAATAATCTCTTCAAAAATACATTTTTTGAGAAGTGCAGATACTTTTTCATCTTTTAGACATTCCCCTACTGTCTCCAGACCATAGAGATGTGCTCCCAGCACCATAGATGTATGGGCACCATTTAAAATTCTGACCTTTCTCTTTTTATAGGGATCTACATTGTCTGTCCAGATGACATTATAACCGGCCTTCACCAGCGGCAGCTCGTCCTCGTGGTTTCCCTGGATAACCCACAGATGAAAAATCTCCGCCGTATCCATCATATTGTCCTGCTCTTTGATCCTTTCACACAAAGCCTTATGCTCTTCCCTCGGAAAGCCTGTCACGATACGGTCAACTAATGTGGAACAGAAATCATTCTCTTTCTCCATCCAGTTCTTAAAATCTTCTCCAAGCCCCCACAAATCCGCATACTGCATACAGCATTGTTTTAATTCTTCCCCGTTATGGTCGATCAGTTCACAGGATAAAATGATAAACCCTTTTAATCCCAGTAAAAAACGTCTGTACAATAACTGGGTCAGCTTGCCCGGAAAAGATTTGGCCGGCTTGTCATCCAGTCTGTTGTCCGGGACAAACTCAATGCCTGCCTCCGTTGTATTCGATACAATAAATCGGAAGTCAGGGTTTTGGGCCAACGCCTCATACGCCTGGTGTTCTGTATAAGGGTTGATACATCTTGATATAATATCAATATGAGTGTGCTCATCCACGACTCTTCCCTTATCAATTCCTCTTAAAAAGAGATGATACTTGCAGTTTTGTTTCTTCAATTCTTCAATCATACCTTTTTCAATTGGCTGTACCACCACGACGGAACCGTCAAACATATCTTTTTCTTTTAATTTCTGAAAGAAATAATCTACGAATCCCCGGAGAAATCCTCCTTCTCCAAACTGTATTACTGTTTCTTTCCTCTGTGTACGCATAACAGAATCCCCTTTCGGTCTTATCTTATTTACAACAAACAAATTCCTTTTCGGTTTCCCCTATTATACTTCATATATCCCGTGTTGTATACAACATATTTTATATTTTTTTACTTTCGTGCCTTTCCATAAAAAATGTTTTTTCTTTTTGTGCGGATTTCATAAAAAGGAAATGACCGGTCTTCCTATTTATAAAGACCAGTCATTTCCTTTAAACAATAAATCAAATATGGCATTCTTAGAATAATGCAGATGCTCTTTCATGGCGTCAGCCGCGCCGTCCCAATCCTGTTTCAGCGCACATTTTGTGATCTTTAAATGTTCCTGAATGGTTTCTTCGCGGCGCTTTTCGGAACATTCTCCGCTCATGATCCGCATTCGTTTTATCTGGCTGTTGATCAGCTCATAGGTTTTCAAAAAATAAACATTGGAGGTAGCGTCCATAAACATCTGATGAAAAAGGTCATCCATATCATCATAGGAATAAGGGAGATCCCTGCCTTTTAAATATGCCTGATAATCCTGATAATAATTCATATAGATATCCTGCTCTATCCGGTTTCCATAGTGGGAGATGGCATATGGCTCCAGCATAAGCCTTGTCTCATATATCATATTGATCTGGCTCAGGGACAAGTCAGAAACCATGATCCCTTTTTTGGGAAGTATTTTCACCAGGCCTTCCTGCTCCAGTCTGCTGATGGCATCCCGCACCGGCGTCCTGCTGGCCGACACCTCCTCCCGCAGCAATTCTTCATTGATAAAAGTATTCGGTGCATATTCACAATTTAATATTTTTGCTTTTATGGCATTATATGCCTGTTGTTTTAAACTCTCTTTTTGCATATTGCCGCCTTTCTGATATTATTTCCGTATGATCGCTTTTGCAGCGGATGGGTTTCTTAAGTGCTGCAGGTTTTACACTCTCCCAATTCATAACCTGTAACATATTTTACCACATTCGGGCGAGATTGAAAAGCCTCTCCCTTCTGAGTTTTCTCATCGTTGTATACATTATTAATTTCATTAATCCAAGAACACTATCCGGCTTTGTACATATTGCACATTTTATCATATATTTATTTGTATATAGTTGACAATTCATTGATTTATACTGCATTTTTATCTTTTTTCTATTGACATTTCCCCCACCTTACCCTATTATCTCTTGTATACAACAAGCAATTTCCTATAACATTTTTGGAGGAACAACAATTATGAAAGCAATGTTTATTGACAACCCCGGACAAGTCTCTATTAAAGAACTACCTATGCCGGTGCCCAAAAGGGGCGAAGCCCTGTTAAAAGTATTATACGGAGGCATATGCGGCAGCGATTTAGGTTCTTACCGCGGTACATTTGCCTATTTTTCTTACCCAAGAACCCCAGGCCACGAATTTTCTGCTGAGATCATAGAAATTGAGCCTAATGACAGAGGTCTGGAAAAGGGAATGACAGTAACCTGTAACCCATATTTCAACTGTACCCAATGCTACTCCTGTCAAAGAGGCCTGGTGAACTGCTGCACCACGAACCAGACTATGGGCGTTCAGAGAGAAGGTGCTTTCGCAGAATATATTACAATGCCAATTGAAAGAATATATGATGGCAAAGGCCTTTCTCCTAAAACACTGGCGCTGATCGAACCTTTCTGCATCAGTTACCATGGCGTGACGAGAGCAAATACAGCAACGGGCGATAAGGTTCTCATTATCGGTGCCGGCACGATCGGCGTTCTGGCGGCCGTGGCGGCAAAGTCCCTGGGCGCTGAGGTTACCATCTGTGACGTGGCCCCAAAAAAACTCGCATACGCACAGGAGACTTTCGGCATTGACCACATTTTATTAAACGATGATCCGGATACTTTTATGGACAAGATCAGGGAAGCCACAGATGGAAATGGATTTGACGTGGCAATTGAAGCGGTTGGTCTTCCATCTACGTTCCAGAACTGTATTGATGCCGCTGCCTTTGGCGGGCGTGTTGTCTTGATCGGTGTGGGGAAACAAAATCTGGATTTCAACTTTACTTTGATCCAGAAAAAAGAGCTTAACATTTTGGGTTCCAGAAATGCCCTGAAAAAAGATTTCTTACAGTTGATCGACCTTGTTAAAGAGGGAAGGGTTGACCTTGATAAAATTGTTACCAATACATACAAATTTGATGATGCAGCCGCTGCTTTTGCAGATTTTGATCAACATGCGGCTTCTATGTTAAAAGTCATTTTTGAATTCTAAAAACAAACGGAGGTATTTGTTATGTCACATTCCGCATGGTTATTTATGTCTTTGATCATTTCCATGATCGTTATTTTATTTTTAATTCTAAAGGTTAAATTGAACGCAGCCATTTCATTAGTATTGGGAAGTATTTTAATGGGCGCTTTATCCGGCATCTCCCTGGTTGAGACCATAGACGGTATAAACGTGGGCTTTGGCAATATGCTGAAAGGCATGGGACTTCCTATCGGTTTCGGCATTATTCTGGGTGAGCTTGTGAGCAGGTCTGGCGGCGCTCAGATTATTGCATCTAAAATCGTTAAAGCATTTCCAAAAACAAAAGCCATATATGCCATTGGTCTGGCTGCTTTTATTTTAGCCATACCGGTATATTTCGATGTAACATTTGTGATTCTGATTCCCATTGGCATTGCCCTGATGAAAGAGATCAATAAATCCATTGCACATATTGTGGGTGCTATCACGATCGGGGCGGCTGCGGCCCACACCATGGTGCCTCCTACACCAGCCCCTTTAGCTGCCGGTGAAATTTTTGGATTTGACACCGGTATCATGATCGCATTTGGCACGGTTTTCGGATTGATCGGCGTATTCCTTGTTATATTTATCTATACAAAATTTTTAGATACAAAGACCGCCTTCTGGAATCCTGAAACCGATGAATCTTCCGCAGGTGTCCATATTGACGCCCAGGAAGACAGTTCCATCACACCGCCGTCTTTTGGCTTTGCTTTGCTGCCTATTTTTATACCCATTATTTTGATTCTTTTAAACACGGTTACAAACAGCGCCATGGGCGACGCACAGCCAAGTATTTTTCTCTTCTTAGGCGATAAAACAGTTGCCCTGTTAGCAGGTGCTATTGCCGCTTATCTGATCGGTGTAAAGTGCATGGGCAAAGAAAAGGCGGAAAAGGCTGCCACAGACTCGCTTTCTTCTGCGGGAATTGTATTCCTGATCACAGGTGCAGGCGGTGCCTTCTCTAACATTATTACAATTACAGGTGTCAGCGATGCCATTGCCGATATTGTAAGCGGATTTGCACATAATGTATTTATTGTTCTGATCTTGTCCTATCTGGTTGGTCTGCTGATCAAACAGGTGACCGGTTCCGGCACGGTATCTGCCCTTACCAGTATGACCATTATGTCCGGCGTAGCTGCCTCTATTGCACTGCCGCCTGTGTTTGTGGCAATGGCCTGTTTATCCGGAACCCTTTTCGGAGCAACGGTAAACGACAGCGGTTTCTGGATCGTAACAAATATCAGCGGACTGTCTATCAAAGGGGGGATAAAGACATATACCGTATCGGAAATGTTAGAATCCGTTTTCTTCCTTATTTTGCTATTGATCGCTGCCGGCGGATATATGATAATATTTTAATGACAACAGGAGGTTCCAATCATGAGAGAAAGACCCTTTGTAGCAAACCTGGTCAGTGACCAAACAATACCTAAAATGTTTAAAGTAAAACAGGTATTTCCCCGGCCCAAAATCCAGCCGGAAGAAATCCCCCAAATAATACACACTCTGCTTTCCGGGGAAAAGTTCTCCTCCAAAGTAAAGCCGGGGATGCACATTGCCATCACCGCAGGTTCCCGCGGCATCGCAAATGTAGCGCTCACAACTAAATGCATTGCTGATTTTGTCAGATCAAAAGGCGCATATCCATTTATCGTACCTGCCATGGGCAGCCATGGAGGCGCCACTGCCGACGGCCAGCGGGCAATCTTAGAAGGCTATGGCATCACGGAAGACTATGTGGGGTGCCCTATCATTTCTTCCATGGAAGTCAAAAAAATAGGGGTGAACGAGGAAGGCATGGATGTATTCATTGATAAAAATGCCGCGGAATCCGATGGCATAATCTTAGGATGCCGCATCAAACCCCATACGGCTTTTCGCGGACCATACGAAAGCGGGATCATGAAAATGATGGCCATTGGTCTTGGAAAACAGCATGGAGCTGAAGTCTGCCACGAAGCGGGATTTAAAAACATGGCGAAATACGTCCCCATGTTCGGCCGCGCGATCATTAAAAATGCACCTATTTTATTTGCAGTTCCAACGATTGAAAATGCCTATGATGAAACCTGTAAGATCACAGCCGTAAATGCGGAGGAGATCATAGAAAAAGAACCGCCGCTTCTGCAGGAAGCCTTTGCAAACATGCCCAGGATCCTGGTTGATGCATGTGATGTATTAGTGGTTGACCAGATCGGAAAGAATTTCAGCGGAGACGGCATGGACCCTAACATTACCGGAACCTTCTGCACCCCATATGCAACAGGCGGAATCAAATCCCAGCGGGTATGCGTTTTGGATCTAAGCCCTGAAACACATGGAAACGGTATTGGTCTTGGATATTCCAGCGCTACCACCAAACGAGTATTCAACCAGCTGGATTTATCCTCCATGTACCCGAATGCGATCACATGCACCGTTTTAGGCGGTGTACGAATCCCCATTGTGATGGAGAGTGATAAGGAAGCGATCCAGGTCTGTATAAGAACCTGTAATGAGATTGATAAAAAGAATCCCCAGGTTGTACGGATTCCAAACAGCCTTCACATAGAACATATTATGCTGTCAGAGTCCTACTATGAAGAGGCCAAAAACAATCCGAACCTGATAATCGAAAGTGAACCGGAGTATCTTCCTTTTGATGAGAACGGAAACCTTTGGTAAATGAAATAAACCCGGCTCCCTTTAAGAAGCCGGAAGAAAGAAAAGATGCCAGCCGGGAATCTATCCCGGCTGGCATCTTTTCTTATTGGCTGTCTCTGGTAATATCCCTGACCCAGTTATATTTTTTATAATGTATATACACCGCCGGAAGCTTCACGATCTCATCCAGATTAATGATAAAATACACCGCCAGGATCGGGATCCTGAAATAAAAGGCTGTCAGCAGACCAAGAGGCACTGTCACTGCCCACATGGTGACCGCGTCACAGAAAAGCCCGAACCTGGAATCTCCCCCCGCACAGAAAATGCCTGCGATCACAGTGGAATTCACAGACTTTCCCAACATATAGTAAGAACACATCACAAGCATTCCCCTCAAATATCCGTGGGCAGTTGGACTCAAATTGGAAAAGCCCAGGATCAGAGGGCTTAATCCCAGAAGCAATAGTCCCGACAGGGCACCCAGAACAATGGAGAGCCGGCACAGCCTGTTCCCATAATCTTTTGCACCGGACAGATTTCCCTTTCCCAATTCATTTCCCACAATGATCCCGCCGCCGCTGGCAAGTCCCAGACACAGGCAGGCTATCAGGTTTTTCACAATATTGGCAATGGAATTGGCTGCCACCGCATCGCTGCCAAGATGTCCCATAATGACCGAATACATGGTAAATCCGCATCCCCATATCAGCTCATTTCCAAGCACCGGAAAGGTATAGTGAAAGAAATCCCGTCTCAAATCCCGGTCAGCGTGAAACATATATTTTACATGCAGCTTTATCCGGTCACGCCGCAGGGATTCCAGGAACGCCCAGATAAGCTCCAGCACTCTGGAAAGCACCGTTGCCAGCGCGGCTCCGGCAATCCCCATGGCGGGAATCTTCCATACGCCGAAAATAAAAACCCCGTTCAGCACAATATTCGTCACCATGGAAACAGAGCCTATCACCGTGCTCTTCAAGGTATATCCGCTGTTTTTCATGATACACAGATAAATCTGGGAAATCCCCATCAGAAAATAAGAAACCCCCACGATCCGCAGATACTGGGTCCCCTGTCTGATCAGGTCTGCGTCCGGGGTAAAAATCCGCATAAGCGTTTCCGGTATAAACAAAGTCCCCAAAAAGAATACCAGGGATATGGCAGAGGAGAATTTCAGCGCAATGGCAAGGATCTTCTCCACAGACACCTTATGGCCTTTTCCCCAATACTGGGCTGCCAGAATCGTAGTGCCAATGGTCAGGGCTGCCAAAAACAGACTGAGTACAAACTGTATCTGCCCTGCCAGGGAGACTGCAGACAATGCCTCCTGACTGATCACGCCCAGCATAATGGCGTCAGAGGCGCTCACCGCTGCTGTCATAAAATTCTGGAACGCAATAGGCAGAACCAGAGTAAACAGCTTTTTATAAAATATCCTCTTATCATTCACCGTTATCCATTGCCTCTATCTCTGCCCAGGATTCCGGGTCAAATTCTTTGTCTTTATAATAGTATTTTTTATCTTCCTCTGTTATCTTACGGATAACACGGCAGGGGTTTCCCGCTGCCACCACATTGGCGGGTATATCTTTTGTCACTACGCTGCCCGCGCCGATCACCACATTGTCTCCAATGGTCACACCCGGGGTGATGACCACATTTCCCCCAACCCATACATTGTCGCCGATGGTCACAGGGATCCCATATTCATATCCCGACTGCCTGGACACAGGATGTATCGGATGCCCTGCTGTATAGACAGATACATTGGGCGCGAATAAAACATTTTCCCCAATGGTCACCTTTGCCACATCCAGTATTGTACAGTTGTAATTTGCAAAAAATCCCCTGCCCACCTGAATATGAAAGCCATAGTCACAATAAAACGGGGGCATAATGGAAACTTTCTCCTCCGGACTGCTCACGATCCTGCCTGCCAGCCTGCCCAAGGTCTCAAAATCTGAGGGGTCTGTGGTGTTAAACTCTCTCAAAAGTCTTCTTGTGATCTTCTGCTGATCAAATACCGCATCATCTGATATGTAGGGAAGCCGGGCATCCCTGCGTGTAATATTGTCCATTTCTTTTCTCCTTCACAAACAAGTATTTTCATGTATAATAATAGTGTATCAACCGGGTATATTCTATCAAAATATGCCTTTATACTATAACAATCGTATCTGGGAAGGAGGATTTTGTGAACGGAGTAAGTATTTTAAAAGACGCCTCGGAAATTGTCCACTACAACAACCCGAATATCCCCCTGTACCTGAAGGAACGGTGGCTCTCGTCCTACATCAACATGGAGGCACTCTGCCACTGGCACGAAGATATTGAATATGTGAAACCACTGAAAGGCCATATGGTCTATTATGTGAATGGAGAAAAACTGCAGATCAATGAAAAGGACGCTCTGATCGTAAATGCCAGGCAGATGCACTACGGTTTTTCCGAGGATAAAACAGACTGCTATTTTGCGTGCATTGTGTTCCGCCTTCACCTGCTGTGCAACAATCCTGAGCTTACGGAGAAATATATACATCCCATTGCCGGACACCCTGATCTGCCTTATATTTATCTTCACACAGATATCCCCGCTGAGGCAGCAGTCATCCGGCTCTTTGATACAGCATGTGAGGACAGCCGCGGACAGCAGGAGGGCTATGAGCTTTTGATGGTCAGCCGGCTTACAGCCGCCTGGGCAAAGCTTTACCGTTTATTAAGCCCATGTCTGCTGTCCTGCAGCACTGTTTTTGAGGAGGACCTGTCTGTGCAGCGAAACATGATATCCTTCATATACCGGAACTATGCCATGAAGCTTTCCCTCAATGACATTGCTGCAGCGGGCAATATATGCCGCAGCAAATGCTGCAGGATTTTTAAAAAATATCTGAACAAAACACCTATTGATTTCTTAAATGCCTACCGCCTGGAAGTCAGTATGCGGCTCCTGACCGATACCTCCATGAACATTACGGAAATCGCCCTGTCCTGCGGATTTCAGAGCCCCAGCTACTACGCAGAAATCTTCCGGCAGCATAAGGGCTGCACGCCCAGTCATTACCGGATCCGCCAGGCAAATGGGTATGGATCATGATATCCATCTCTTCATGATCTTCAGCAGATGCCCGATCTCCAGCGGTTTTGTTACATGTTCATCCATCCCCGCCTGCTTCGCCTGGTAGGCGTCATCAGCAAAAGCGTTGGCTGTAAGGGCTATCATGGGGATATCTGCCGCATCGGACAGCTCAGGCTACTCCATAAAGCGGATAATGCCGCAGGGAACTGTATCGTAGATGCTTGTGAGAAGCTGTGTCTGCTCCCTCAGCCGCCGCGCATCCTCTTCCGAGCGGGTGATATCCAGATACAGACTGTTCACCATCCAGTTGCCGTCCACATCCTGTGCCTTTTTTCCACTGTCAATGACCCATTTCAGACTGCCGTCCCTGCAGCGCACCCGGTAACGGGTGGAATATGAAAGATTTCCGTCCCGGAAAGCCTCATCTCAGTCAGCCAGGGCCTTGGGTAAATCCGGAGGATACACGGTGCCCACTGCACTGCCGCCGGTAACCTCCATAAATTCCTCCACAGTATCTGCATCATGTTGGCAGTAATGCTTATGCATGATGAGCCCTGCCAGTTTTTTTACTTCCTCAATCCGTTGTTCGTATCCCATCTCTGCTCTTAATTTCATTCCCATTCAACCTGCTTTCCCCCATTCCTTGGCTCAAATCTAATCCCTCTGCCCCTTCGTTTTCCTGACTTTACGAACCTTTCCCTTTATGGGTTTTGTCTGGAGACATTCTATAACCTGATCCCCTTTATAATTCAACACTTCCACATAGCTTAAACTGTCCCTGATATCCACAATGCCTATATCAGAGGCTTCCAGTCCTTCTATGCTGCAGATAGTTCCTACAATATCGCCTGCCCGCATTTTTGATTTCCGTCCTCCGCCGATTGACAGACGGGTAATACCCCGGTTTAATGCTGCCCCTTTTTGGGGCTTTGCTTCTATTTTAATGCGCTGGGATTTCCAGAATGCCTTTTCCTTCTCTTCATCTGCAGCCGGAAGTTCCATGCAGGGCAGCTTCTGTCCCACAAATTCCTCCACCTGCGCCAACATCTTTTTGTCCTCCTCCGTTACCAGGCTCACTGCCGTACCGCATTTTCCGTTTCTCCCTGTCCTTCCGATCCGGTGGACATAGGTTTCCTTTCCCGTGGGAAAATCATAATTCACCACATGCGTGATCTGTTCAAAATCAATCCCTCTTGCCGCCACATCCGTTGCGATCAGGAACCGAAAACAGCCTCTCCTGAACGCATCCACTGTCTTCAGCCGTTCCCTCTGCTCCATCTCACCATGCAGCATCCCGCAAAATATCCGTTTTCTGCGCAGCTTCTGAAACAGAACATTGGTCATCTCCCTGGTTCCGCAGAAGATCATACAGCTTTGAGGATCCTCATCCATGAGGACCGTAAGAAAAGCATTGTATTTATTCTCCTGATCCGTAAAATATAACTTTTCCGTAATGGCTGCCGCCTGTTCATCTGTCGGTTCCTGCAGCACTAATATGTTATCCGGAATATATTCATTGGCCAATTTCTGTATCTCCGGTCTCAATGTGGCGGAAAACAGGCATATCCTGCAGTTTTCAGGAACCAGGGAAATAATGTTTTTAACTTCCTCAATAAATCCCATGTCCAGCATCAAGTCCGCTTCGTCAATGACCAGCCATTTTATCTTATTCAGCTTCAGGCTCTCTCTGCCCAGATGGTCCATAATACGGCCCGGTGTACCTGTCACAATATGAGACTTCTGCCGCAGTGTCTGGATTTGCTTGTCAATCGGGAATCCGCCGAATACTGCGGGTACTTTCAAACGCTTTTTTCTGCCTATATGGAACATCTCCTCACTGACCTGGACTGCCAGCTCCCTGGTAGGTTCCAGCACCAGTGCCTGGGGCGCATTCTCTTCCCACTGGACGCCTTCACAGATTGGTATGGCAAATGCCGCTGTCTTCCCGCTGCCTGTAGGTGCTTTCACCACTACATTTTTTCCCGCAAGCATGGGTAAAATGACCTCCCGCTGTATGCTTGTGGGTTCTTTGTATCCCAGCCCCTTCAGTGCATCCAGAATTTCTTCTGAAATTGCGTATCGGTTAAATTCGTTTCTCATTCCTTTATTACCTTTCTTTATCTCGCCCGTCTTGTGTGGACACCGGCCATATTTGCGAACGGCAGCGAAAGCCCCATCACAACATCTATTTTATCAAAATACAGGCGGAATTGCCAGACATTTGCCCAATCTCTCCCGTATATCATAATTCTACCTGACTTTCAAGCTGAAAAATACATACTCCATAACCAAAATTCCAGACAAATCCTCCAATAAAATTGGATTGCTTGCACGTATCAATCAAATCCGCATTTCGTTATAATGATTTTATAAAATATTTCGTGAAATTTTATAAACCTATCTCATTCACAGGTGTGCCATTTACGCCGAACAGCATCCGCTATACGAAAGAAAGTGAGGGATCTCTATGGAAGTAACCAGCAGTAAAAAAGAAATCTGGACAATGGGAAGTTATTCTCTGCTGACCCTGGCAATCATGGTTGGATTCATGTATCTGAACACATTTGCCACCGAGGTTCTGGTAATACCCGCGGGCACTCTTGCGCTGGCACTGGGTGTGGCAAAACTGCTGGATTTCTGCTTCAGCCTGTTTGCCGGTGCGATCATCGAGAAAGTAAAAATCGGCAGAACCGGCAAGAACCAGTCCTGGCTCTATCTTGGCCGCTGGATTCTCGCTGTCTCCATCATGGCTGAGGTCTGCAACACCAGTTCCGCCCCCATGATCGTCCGCGTGGCAGTCCTGTCCGTATCCTATACGGTTCTGAACTGTCTGATGAACATTCTGCAGACTGCATATTACGGCGTCCTTGCAGCCGTTGCCGGCCCCAACATGGCCAACCGAAATGCCATGACCATCAATATGACCCGCCAAAGCACCGTTATCACCATCATCAGTTCCTTCATTCCAACTTTTGTTACTATCCTTCCTTTCGGAAACTGGAACTATTTTATCGTGGCTTTCGTGTTCATGATCCCTATGCCTTTTGCTTTGGGAGCCATCGCCAAATGTGCGGACGGCAAGGATGTCCCGGTGGGGGCTACCAGTTCCGTCAACCAGGTCGGCATTGGTGATATGTTCGGCACGCTGCTTAAAAATCCTCAGATGCTGGTTCTCTTCCTGGTATTTACCATCCTCTACATTGCCCAGTTCACCTACCAGGCTAACTATACCTATTACTTTATTTATGTTGTGGGCGATTTTACGAAGATGACCCTTGCCACTTTGATCAATGCCTTTGTAGGATTTCTGGCAGCCATGGTAATGCCAAAGCTGGGGGCAAAACTGGGAAAGAAAATGTCCTGTGTGACCGGATTTGCCATGATGAGCCTTGCACTGATCCTGGTATCGTTTTTCGGAGCTCCAAACGGCGTTCCTAATCTGACCGCTTACATTATCATTATGTCTCTGCTGATGGCCGGAACTTATACCTGGATGCCTTACATGGTTGTTCTTTTCCTGGATGCAGGTGAATACTTCCTGTATAAAACCGGAAAAGACACCCGTGCTATCGCCGCCGGCCTGGCCTCTCCGCCTATGAAGATTGGCATGACCGTTGGCAACACCCTTGGACTGGCGCTGCTGTCAGCCATCGGATTCGTCTCCGGAGGTGCTTTTGAAATAAGCGTTACATGGATCACCAATTTCATGCGTGTTACCTTCATGCTCCCCGGTTTCATCTATCTGGCCGCTGCTGTTATCATGCTTCTCTTTTACAAGATCAGCGACAAAGATGCCGCCAAATATGCACAGGCAAATGCTGAGAAGATGAGACAGGATAAACAATAGAAAGTACATTTTGCGCACTTCCTATTTCCATGATATAAAAATACACTCAGAACAGGAGATACTATTATGTCGAAAATTCCCTTTGATGAAAAAGAAATGAATGTTGCTTATACTGTTCCAAATTTACTCGACCCTGCCATTCCCGAAAGTCCTGCCTGGACCTATCCACAGTCCGAGAAGGACGCTGTAAAAGAACTGTATTCCGGAACACCGACCTGGTGTCTTTCCGGTTTGGAGACTGGTCTTTTTGCCCCCTCCGTAATCCCGGACAACATCGCCCGCGGCTTTGTCATTGAGGGCAGCCCCTTCGATATGGCAGACTACGGCGGTCCTGATATGTTCGGCATCCAATGGGAATATGTTCCCGTAGCAGGGGGCTCCATGGTCCGCCCCGGCACACCTTTTCTTGAGGATGCCAATGACTGGCGCAAAATGCTGAAATTCCCCAACATTGATGCCTGGGACTGGGATGCCAGCGGCAGAGAGAACTATGACTATCTCCATAACGGAAAAGCAAATATGCTTTGGTTCTTAAACGGATGCTGGTATGAGAGACTGGTTTCCTTCATGGATTTTGAGGGTGCTGTGGTCGCCCTGATAGACGAGGAACAAAAAGATGCCTTAAAAGAACTGTTCGCAGAGACAACTGCGCTGTACTGTAAGCTTGTTGACCGCTGCGCTGAGACTTACGGAGAAGGTATCTCGGGCTTTACCGTACATGATGACTGGGGTTCCCAGAGAGCGCCTTTCTTCTCTCCTGCAGTGGGGGAAGAAATGATCGTCCCCTACATGAGAGAACTGACGGACCACATCAAGTCCAAAGGGCTGATCGCCGACCTGCATAGCTGCGGCAGTCTGGAGATGCAGCTTCCGAACTTCATAAAAGCCGGCTGGCAGTCCTGGTGTCCCATGCCAATGAACCCGACCCAGAAGATGTATGAAAAATACGGTGATAAGATCCTGCTCCACGTGGAACCTGATCTGCCCGAAGGTGCCTCCGAAGAGGAGCAGGAAAAAGTAGGCGGAGAGTTCGTAAAGAACTATTTCAACCCCGGCAAATACTGCATCCCCAACTATATGTACTTTCCTCAGAAGATGACACCGGCGTTCCGCAGAGGTATGTACCGTGCATCCAGACAGCAGGCGGTAAGCAGCCTCTGATTCCACCGACTGATTTGATACCCTTTTTCTTTTCATCAACAGCGCCCGAAAGATGTATCTCTTTTGGGCGCTGTTCGTTAATGGCATGCCTGTATTTTACTGTAATCCTGTGTGTGCGGACCCAGCTTACAGAATGGCTGTACATATTCTTCTATCCATTTTGCTTTTTGAAAGTGAGGAAACAAATGTCAAACAAAAATCCGTCTTCAGCGGCAGTTCTGCCGGAAGAAAATAATATCATGGGTACTGCTCCCATTCCAAAACTACTTGCAAAATTCGCCATCCCCTCCGTCATTTCCATGCTGGTAAACTCTATCTATAATCTTGTGGATCAGATCTTTATCGGCCAGGGTGTGGGGTATCTTGGAAATGCTGCCACCAACGTGGTATTTCCTTTTGTCACCATCGCTATGGCGGTTTCACTGATGATTTCCGTGGGCACCGCTGCCAATGTAGGGCTAAATCTTGGGGGAAAGGATCAGGACTGTGCCAATCTCACCCTTGGCAACGGCCTTACGCTTGCCCTGTCAAGCGGCATCCTCCTCTGCATTTTAGGTGAACTCTTCATGGTCCCCCTGCTGCGCCTCTTCGGCGCCACGGACACGGTACTGCCCTATGCCATTGACTATGGCCGTATTTATCTTCTGGGCACCATGTTCACCAGCGTGGGCATTATGATCAGTGATGAGATCCGTGCTGACGGCAACCCTGGCTATGCCATGAACTCCATGCTGATCGGCGCTGTACTGAACTGTGTGCTGGACCCCCTGTTTATCTTTGTCTTCCACTGGGGTGTTAAGGGCGCCGCCTTTGCCACTATCATCGGACAGTTCGGCACACTTATCTTCTGCCTGTTCTACCTGAAAAAATTCCGCACACTGACAATGAAGAAGGAAAACATGAAGCTTCGGTTATCTGTTGTAAAAAGCATCCTGATCCTTGGTCTTTCCTCCTTCCTCACGCAATGCGCGGCACTTGTCATGCAGATCATTATGAATCAGCAGACCATCAAATATGGTGCGCTCTCCCAATACGGCGCGGACATTCCACTGACTGTATTCGGAATCGTCAATAAAGTAAACGGCCTGATGATGTCCCTGATCATGGGCATCTCCGTAGGCTCACAACCCCTGTTCAGCTATAATTACGGCGCTAAATTATTTACCCGTGTAAAAAAACTGGCGAAAACCTGTCTTATTGTGTGTGTCACCATCGGTTTTCTCGGTATGCTCTGCCTGCAGATCTTTCCCCAGCAGATCATTTCCCTGTTCGGGCAGGAAAATGATCTGTATAATGAATTTGCCGTTATGTGCCTGAAGAACATGACTATTTTTATCTTTGTTATGGGGGTTCAGATGGTAGCCAGTGTATATTTTCAGGCAGTGGGAAAGGCGATGGGAGCCACGGTGCTCTCCCTGTCACGCCAGGTATTGTTCATGATTCCCTGTATGCTGATCCTTCCCCACTTCTTTGGGATTATTGGTCTCATGTGGTCATTCCCGGTATCCGATGTTTTTTCGGTGGCTATGGCGGCTGTCATGCTCACCATGGAGATGCGGAAACTCAACCAGCTCATCCGGTTTCCGCTGGCCCCGGAAGCTAATGTATAAATATGCCTGACTGCGCCTTAAAAATAAGCCAGCCAATCTTTGGCTTTTGCAAAGATTGGCTGGACAGCGGCCTTCTGGAGTCGACACAAGATAATCCTGTGGTATTATGTCTTTACATGTATATTTCCAGCTTTCTTCATATACTCCCGCAAACCCGCATAGAATCAACCTTTCCGCACCAGCAACACGGCTATTTCAACAGTTCTATACTCTAGGATCATATCCACATACAATACCTATATTTTTTCCAGCAGCCTATCAAAATCACTTCTATTATTCTTTGTCTTGAATTGTCCTATACTTCTCGAATTCACTCTCCGCAAAAGCTTTCGTCTCTGCTGTAACTTTTCCCTTTCCCTGTAAAATCGTTTCTTCATTAATCTGGATTTCATACCGTTCCTTTTCATACTGGAAACGAAGCAGCTGCTCCTTCCGAAACAGATACTCCCTAAATGCCTGCTTTTCCCTGCCGAATCTGGCCAGCGTAAGTCCGGCTGCAAAAACAACTTTGTCACTATCTGATACCCTCTTATATATTCATAAACAACAAAAAACAACATTGAGAATTTTTCCAATGCTGTTTATTTACAATTACTCTATTTACTATATACACATATTTACCCATCAACTGTGTCTTCTGTACCTATATTCCCATCCTTTCTCACTGTATGTACTCTATACACACCTAAATTCCATACCGCATTTTAGCTCAAATTGATACAATTTAAAAATAGAAGCTATCGTTTTATGAGCATGCGAAAACGCCCATGGTTAGGGCGTTATTCGTAGTGGGGACTGCACCCAATCGTTAAACGATAATTTGACAGGATTTCAATCATTCTCTGCTCTTTTTCCCCCAAAAAAATCATTTCACTCATTCTCTCTACCAGGCAATCTGGAAATCAGCTAAAAAATCCTAACACAACGGTAACTATCATAATGACAATAAGAATATATACTGTATAGTCCGGTTCCTCGATTCTGTTATTTGAATGTAATTTTACAATTCTCAGCTTTGCGATCAGTCTAAAACAAAGATAGCCTACCATTGTTCCGATTACATTTGTAAGAATGTCATCTATATCTGTTGCCCGGTATAATGTAAATAGCTGAATAATTTCAATAAAAAGGGATAATCCAAAACCAATAAATAAAGTATTTCTCGCACGCTCAAATGTTTTACTTATAAGCGGACACAGAAAGCCTAACGGGATAAAAAGGAAAATATTCAAAATAAAACTCAAACTAAATCCGTCACTGAAAGGAATAAGGTTTATATTTGGATTAAAAAACGCTTCTCCCAACCTTGACAGTCTTTTATATTCACTAAGTGTAGGAATACCTACGATATGTGTCAACATTACACATAAGTAGTAATACATTACCAATGACAGAATAGATGTTCTAACTTTAGGGATACTGCTGTCTTTTCTAAAAATTACAACTAATAAAATACCGATAAAGATAATCCCCAACAAAAAAATGGGTTCAATCAACAATAAGTCTATAATAGTGTCGAACAGCCCAATTTGAATTTCGACACTTGATTGACTACTTGAAACAACATCCATATGCAAAATCCTCCTACTCTGAATTATTTCCTGTGAACAGAATACCGGATAAATCTTAAAATCCTCCTGCTAAAATTCTTAAAAAGTAATAAATAGTTTACCCAGATGGCTCTGTAGTATTCTATGTTCAGTTATCCTCCGGCCTTTCTCCAGGTTTTAGAATTGCTGATTTTGACAAAAAAGCATACCGTCATATAAAGAAAACTCTACCAGCCATACCCCTTACCCTTTTGCACGTTCCCTAACATTTTAATCCCTGAAGGATGACGCATCTCCAATCTCTGTACACACGATTCACATGTCACCGTTTCTGCAAAAACGTTCAAACCGTCTGATGCGTCTATCCACATCGCGCTGCAGTGCTTTTGTCAAGCGCACATCCTGCTCATACCAGATATTTTTTATATCCAGCTTTACTTGCTTTTTATCATAAGCCATTTCAATCCTGCCCACAAATCTATCCCCATAAAGAATCGGCAAAACATAGTAACCATATTTACGCTGCTGCTTCGGCGTATAGATTTCCCATTTATACGAAAAATCAAAAACTGCTCCAATAAGCTTCCTATCCCAGAGCAGATTATCCAGCGGTGCAATAAATTCGCAGCGCTTTTTTATCGGGGAATTTTCCAATACAAATTCTGCGAATCCTGCATCCTCCCTGCGGCAATACAATGGCTCCGCAATCTCCTCCACTTCCACTTCAATGATCTTTTCTTCTTTTAACAGCGTCTCGAAAATAGCATTTCTTTGTGACGCCTTCAGCCCCCGTATGCCCAGCCACGCATCAGAAGCACGGTTCCACAAAAGCCCTACAGAGCCAATGCGCTCTGATATCAGACATTTTCTGTAATCAAAATCCGAAGGAAAAGGCTCTGGTTGATTCAAAAGCTCTGCCGGAATGCATTTTTCAATCAGATCATAATATTTCAGTGTCCCGTTCTTATGATGGATTCCCAGTTCTCCGGAAAAATACATATGTTCCAATGCCGCTCTCGACAACTTGGTATCACACCAATACCAGGATACCTTTCCCGATATGTCCAGATCTGCGCTGCACAGCGGCCCCCGCCGTGCAATTTCCTCACGCACCCGTTCCTGTACTTCCAAAATTTCTGTATGGCTTCTCTCCCAGCTCCGGTGAGCCTGACGTTCACGCCCAAAATATTTCCAATTTTCTATCGGAACAATCGCAAGATTTTTATCAAAATAGTCCACCAGCTTCCGGTCAACGTATAAAAGCTCATAAAGCATCGTCTTTTGATAGCCTTTTATTCTTGACTGAAAAACCAGATCCGCATTTCTGCCGCAGACATCCACCGGATCAAACTGAATACATCCTGCCTGGCGGACAAAAGAAAGAATTCCTTCTTTTCCAACAAATTTGTAATCTCCCAGCAAGCCATGCTTTAATAACAAAAACTGCCGCGCCTGCTTTTTCGTAAAATAAATTCTGTCCATTAACCCTCCCTCCGCTAACACAGGAAGTGCCACGATCCCTCATCATGCTGCTATGACGGATTCTGCCATCACGTTTCCTATTTCTTATTTAGAACCCAATAAAATTTATACTGGCTGCCATTGTGTCCAATCAGCACATGATCCGATTTTTCATACTCCAGTTCCATCAATGCCCGAATGCGTTCTTTTGCCGCTGGTACCGCTTTCGTTGCCAACATCCGGCAGGAAAACATGTCAAACGCCGGGGTGCCTATCTGCTGCAAAATCTCCGTTATTACATCCACTTTTTCATAGTCACTCCGCAAATCCAGCCGCAGCAGCCCACAGTCTGTGAAATAATCATCAGAATCCCTATGGAATAACTCAACCGTTCCTATTACCTCTTCCTCTTTATGGCTGAAAATGCTCCATCTTACAAACCCTCTTCTTCCATACTCCCAAAGCCAGTATCTGACTGCCTCCTTCATCCTCTCCAGGGATGTATAATGGAAGTCATCCCCGCCGCAATTATCACTGTTAAAAAACGAAACCGCCTGCTCATCCGAATAAACCTTCAGCAAATCCCCGGCGTCGTCTTCTGCAACCAGACGCAGGCAATAGTTTCCATCATCAAAAACCGGACAATCCTGGTAAACATCCCCACAATTTCCAAGCAACGCTTTCACAAGTTCACTCATCTTATTATCCTTTCTTCTTGGCGCCTCCATAAGCGCAAAATATTTTGTGTTCTATAAAGCAACTCCATCATACCATGCTTCTGCGACAGCTATATGTCGTAATTAGATAAAAAATTTTGAGCTGTCCTGATCAGCTCGTTGCGATAAATCTCCGGCGAAATGATTTCCACATGGCTTCCCATGCTCAAAAGCAGCGCTTTCCAAAAACGCTCCCCCGGAGGAACCTGAATCCATATTCTTGCTTTTTCCCCTGACCGTTCTTCTATTCTGCTGTCTGGAAAATATTCTTCCATCAGGCACGTATCTTTTTTATCAAAATCCACCTCCAGTGTTACACAAGTTTCACCATATGCCCTGTCTGAATGTTTAAGAAGTTCCTTTACCGCCGGATGTTTTCGATCAGACTTTCCCGACGTAATCTGAAGTCTGCGGATTCGTGCAACTTTAAAAGTACGGTAAACCTCCTGCGGAACAGACCATGCGAACAAATACCAGGAATACCATTTATACTGCATGGCAAGAGGTTCAACCAGCCGCTGCGTTTCCCTTCCCTGTGCATCCCTGTAAAAGAATTCAACCAATGCATTTGCCTCAATTGCCTGCTCCAGTATTTGATTCCATTTCTGCACCTGTTGATTCTCTCTCGCGATTCCAAAATCAAAAAAGATACTCTGCTCCTGATTCCTGTCCAGAAGCAGATGATACTTTTCAATTAAACCCGCCAGCGTTTCATTTGCATACGAGGTTGCAAGGCTTTCCAGCGCCTGCCGGATCAACTGCTGTTCTTCCTGATGGATATTACAGTTTCTAACCCTATAGGACGGCAGGATGGAATATCCCCCGTTCTTCCCCTGATTAGAATATACAGGAATGCCTGCCTCTGCAATGCTGACCATATCTCTCTGTATGGTTCGGACAGAAACATGGAACCGTTCCGCCAGGTCTCTGGCAGAAACATTCTCATTATTTAAAAGATAAAAAACAATTTTCAACAGTCTGTCTATTTTCATTTGTACAATTCTCCATAATAATATCTATCCGCAATTTCCATGATCCTGGCTGCCACCTGTTCGGGTGTCATATGGGACGTCTACTTCCAATGATGCCTTGTCATAAACCACGTATTCTCCTCCAAATACCTGTTTGTCTGTTGCTTACTAAATCCAGTATAACAATCAGGTGTAAATTTTCCATTTACTTTTTATAAATATCCATTCATTTTTATCTTTTCTGCCAATATATCCATCTTACTTTCGGTTTGTAGCCAATCTTCTTATAAAATTCACTCTCGCCACCCGTCATACACAAACTTCAATCTTATTGTACGAAAAACAGAATTGTCACACAAGTATCAACTTATCAACTGCTTGCACTTTCATATCTGTGTACTCCATATGTCCAAAAAGACAGTGCAATAAAAGTAAAAATACACACAATCACTACCCCGAAAATCAATCCTTTTGCCGACAACGCCCCTATCAACGCCTGAGTTGGCAGTGTTGCGATCACACCATACGGTAATATAAAATAAAAAAAGAACTCATAGATTCCATCAAAAGCAATCCCCGGTATTTTCATGCACAGATCCATGGCTGTGTTCTCTATTTTCACCAGATTGTTTACCGAGAAGACAAAATAGGCAAAACACCGTAACAGAAGCTCCATATCGTAAAATAGTATGGTCATCAAAAGAACCATAACCAGATATCCAATGGCATTCACATAGGAAAGATTCATTCCGCTTTCTCTCACTCCATATCCAATGATACATGCACTGAATAGCAGAAGCGGTATGGCGCCTGGATTCACTTTTTCAAAAGTAATCCGCAAAAGTGGATTCACTGGTTTGGTCAGATATAAATCCAATTCCCCGGTCTGTATTTTCTCAGGTATGGAAATCACCCCAAAAAAGAAGATTACCATATTTATAGAATCTATCAGTGAAAAGGTTCCAATAAAAATAAGTATTTCTCCATGTCCCCATCCACGGATATTTTCTATATGTCCGTAAATCGCTTCAAAAGCAAAAAGCTGAACCAGAAAATAACTGGTATTGATAAAAAACGGGCCAAAGAATCCCAATCGGAAAGTCATGATATGGGATAGTCTTAATTTGATCAGTTCCGATATAAATTTAATATTATTTTTCATATTCCTGCTCCATCATATTTGATTCGATAATGATCATAAACTGCCTGATTTAAAACAAAAAAGACAATACACCACATGCTTAAAACCATTAAGCCTGTGAATGCTTCCTTCTCATATTTCCCGATAAACAACATACTTGGGAGGTATGTGACATAATAGAAAGGCAAAAATCTCATACCTTCTATGAACCATTCCGGTAAAAGTGCAAGGGGAATCACCGCCCCGGTGACAAATGCTGAAAAGTTGTCTTTTATCATGAGAAAGGTGCTGATCTCCTCAAATTTCAAAGTCAAAATCCCAAGAAAGTAATTCAGCTCCGCCATAAACAACAGTCCTAAAATAACCATGACGCTTCCGCATAACAGTATCTTTAAATTAGCTGTATGCACAAATGGAATCCGGAACAAATAAAACCACAGAACCGTTGTCAAAAGACCAATGCCTGCTGAAAATGCAATCTTCCCGGCCTCCATCGCCACAAAATACCCCTGTGTCTGTACCGGTATCACCATATATTTTGAAAATGTACCATTTCTCAACATTCCGGTCATCTGCTGGCTGATTTCAGCGGATTTCTCAAGTTGGAACAGATAGGAACTTACAATGTAGTAAGAGATCATAGCCTGAAAGCCAAGTCCCGCTATCTGCTCCTTTCCTTCAAACAGAATACTCCATAAGATCCATGCAAACAATATCTTCGCCACCGCCAAAATCACATCAACAAAGGTATCCGACCTCCAGATCAACTGTGCTTTCATGTATGCATTAGCGATTTCCAAATATTTCTTCATGTCCTATACCCCCTTATAGATGCGTTCTACAACAGAACCAATTTCTTCTTCCTCCATTCCAATATCCCGAATCGGATAATGTCCGATATAAAATTCCAGAACTTTTTCTGCGTTCTGTTTTGGTATTTCAAGCACCAGTTTGTCATTCTCTTTTTCTAATACCCTGCAATATTCCGGTATATCAGGTTCTACGCTGTGCTCAAAGTATATCGTCATTCTCTTACTTTTTTGATAGTGCTCGAATAATAAATCCGTATCGCCATCATATATTTTTCTGCCGTGATTCACTACTATAGAACGTTTACACAACACCTTAATATCCTCCATATAATGCGAAGTCAGCAGAATCGTCGTTCCTCTTGATTCATTCACATCTTTTAAGAAAGTCCGGATCTGTTTACCTGCCACAGCGTCCAGTCCAATGGTCGGCTCATCCATAAAATGGGGCACCCCTCTGGTATGCCTTGAAAATACTGGGTTTAACGGCATACAAACGAGTGCTTTGTGTCACTTCTCTTAAAGAAAACTGGTATGCTTTAGTTCATACCAGTTTTAAACATCCAACATTTTATCTCTCTGTTACAATATTTGTAGCTCTTTCGTAAAAATATGAAGGATAGTCATTAAGAAAAAGGAATACCTCTTTTTGAATATCTTCATTCAGCGCCATTACTTTTTTTATGTCCCTTTTATTTCCAATTTTATATTCACTTTCTATAATCTTAGAAAGTTGAGTTGCTATAAATCGGTCATTAAATCCCATTTCATATAAACTAATAGCACATTGATTATCCAGTCCATAACGCATGCGTTTTGATAGAAAACGGAAACGTTCTAATAATTGAGTATCCTCACAACTATAATTCACATTTTCAAAAATCGCTGCCATTACTAGAGTACATTCATATCCAAAAAAATTATCACAAATACTTATAACTTGATTAAATGTAAATATTCCTATTCTCCCTCTAGTCTTTGTCTGAATATTCTTTCTTACACAATATTGATAAATTTCCACATAACTTTTCCCATTAATCCACAACAATCCAAGAATAACTAATTCTCTTTTATCAGTGCAAAACTTTACAATTACATTATCGGTTTCCAAAATTATAGGTGAAATTATTTCCAATATATCTTCTTCATTCTTACAACTGCATATATCTAAAATATGTTCATTTACCCATTCTTCTATTTCAATTTCTTTTCTCACCCCCAACAAAGATTTACTATACCTATTTCTTTTTTCAGGAGTGTTCACAACCTTAACAAGAAATGTTCCAATCAAATCAACAATCTCCAATAATTGTGCCTTTTCTTCCTCATCAGCCAAATAATAAGCTAAAGTTTCTTTCACAATATTATGTATTTCGTCTTTGGATTCAGTATAAGTATCATCCATCAGATAGAAAAGAAGAAAACTTTCTATCGCTTCAACATTATGAAGCATTCTTGTTACATTAAATGAAACTTTTGAATAAATGCTTTGATCAACAGTATTCTTTAATTCTCTCAAAAAGCGATTGATTTCTTCCATAAAATCTTTTGTGGCATAATAATCTTTAATAATTCCTATAGTTTTTTCTAAATATATTTTCATTTCTTCTTCTACCCGCAACCATGCCAATAATTCACTTGTGCAGGGTTCCGCCTGATTACTATTCAAAAGAAGTTTATAGTTCCTCCATTTCCAGTTATTATAAGGATCGTTTCTTTGATTATAAACACGAGTCTCTGACAATAATATTGTTCCTTCTGTATATATACCAGCCCTTCCTGCCCTACCAATAAGATTCTGAAAGTCTCTAACTTTAATTCTATCTTTTCCTTGATATGTATTCGATATTATAAGATAACGAATTGGCAGATTTACTCCTTGTGCTAAAGTTGACGTGCAAGCCAATAAACAGATTGTCCCATGCTGCATTGCATATTCAACTGAGCAACGAATTCCCATTGGAATATTTCCGTGATGTACAAATACACCAATTTTTGCCGCCTCATAAAAATTGCTTTCTTTTCCTAAATTCTGTCTAATCAAGTTACTTAATTTATTTGCCTCATGTAAGTCGGTACATTTTGACAAATTAGAAATATCATACCCTCTTTCTTTGATATCTAGTATACGTTCTAAAATTTTATCTGCTGTTTCTCTTTTTCCACAAAAGATTGCTGTACCGCCATTGATGCACAAATTAATAGCAAAAGCAATCGCAACATCGTTTTTATTTTTGTTAACACCATTATTAATTTCCGGGAAAATCCTTTTTTTTCTTTCTTTTCCGAGTTTATCAATTTCAATTTGCTTGATTACTCTAGGAACATAAAATTCTTCATTATCTGGATTGTCCGGATCTAAGAAATATAGATATATATACCATAATTCATTATCACGGCCACGAATCTCTGTTATTCCTATTGTCTTTTCTGTTGTTTGAATTACATTATTTCTGATGACCTCTCCGTTTCCATCATTAAGCCATTCATTAATTTCTTCAGCATTTGGAATAACTGCAGATATTAATACTTTCTGAATTTCCTTTGACATATATAGTTTTATTGTGGAAATAAGTAACTCATATGTAACTCCCCTGCTGGTATCATCAAACAAATGTCCTTCATCAAAAATTATCAATTTAATATTTGAAAGAAACAGTATATTTTGTCTTATAACAAATAAAAGTTTTTCAGGTGTTACAATGTAAATATTTTTTTCATCCGTTTCATTATCACCACTTAATATCTGTTCAATAATATCCATTTGCATAACATCTGATATCTCGTTGACATGTATACTATTATCATAAGAAAATACAGAACTCATCTCATCTGTTATCTCTCTGCATAAGGAACGAAATGGAGCCACAACAATCGCATAATTCGTTTGATTTCTCAAAAAAGCAGATAGTATAATTAATGCTATAGATTTTGTTTTTCCCGAACTAGTCGGCATCTGTATACTTGCCGATTTCCCATTAAATATCCCTAATTTTCCTAGTTCTCTTTGCGACTGCCATAATTCTGTTATCAAAGTACCTTGACTAATAATTGCCTTCCAAACTGTTGAGTCCACCTCTGTGTATTCAGGCATTAGTTTGTAAGCAGAATGTTCAATTTTTAAATACATTATTGCTATCAATGCATCTGCAAAAAGCAATTCCCTATCACTACCTGCTTTATATATTAACCTTTTAAATTCTCTAAAAAGTGAATAATCAAAGTCTATTCCATATCTTAAAAACAAATTGTATTTTTTTACAAACTGATTTAGAATCTCATATTTCCCCGAATAATAAATCGCCTTTTTATCTAGCAAAACTTGCACAATGACTCTATCTATTCCATTAATATGTAAATCAACATCCGCTATTTTCAATGCTAGAACCTTTGCACTCCCATTATGATCACATAGATAATATACAATTGCGCCCAACAACAGGTAATAGTTTGGATCACCTGTAAATAAATTTGACTCAAAATAAGAATCAAAAAACTTCGATGCAAAGCGTAAACTATCCTGATATTCTTTATAATCAATTTCCCTTTGTTCAAAGCCCTCTAAAACTGCATTAGAAAAATCACCGATTGTTGCAATAGCAAGGACAATCAAATTAGAAACTTCTTTCTCTGTTATACCGTGTAATTCTTCAGGTATATGATATTCATACATCTTCGCTTTAGCACGTATTTTTTTTAATAAATACTGTGAATTTGCTTCTATCAACATATTGCTGCTCTCCTATACAAATCGGTAATTAACTCCTTTAGATTTTCATTATGTACAATTATCAACTCTAAATTCTCCGCTTCATGCTCTCTAATACTCACATTCGTTATATCTTCCTTAACAAATTTACTATTCGTAAGTACAGCTGCCGCTCCATACTTAATGACATATGGACGATCCGTAATGTTCTGAAATCTGGCAACATATTTAGCCTTCGCCTTGTCTCCCATATCCCACAACCGCATTTTCATGGCGTTTAATGATTCTGCATATCTATTTACATCCTTCTTTGAATCATCTATTGCAACTTGTAGACGCTCATACCCCTTTGTTCTTGAATCAGGATCTGCGGTTCCTTTTACTTCTATTATAAATACCTCATCCTGTCTAGAAGGTTTATCTGGTGCATACATTTTTAATCCTATAACATCACTGCCTTGAGACGATGTATTTGGATTTATTTTTCTACAGTATCTTGTCCTTGGAACATAATAATTGCGAATAAATTCAATATAATCTGCGAGCAATAATTCGCAAAAATCTCCGACCCTTGTAGCTGGTCCAAACCCCTTTTTTTCATCTGGAAATACACTCTCTAGTAAAAATTCTTCTCTTGACTTACCAGTTCCATCTCTCTCAAAATCTAAATCCTCCAATGTGCGATAATTTTGTCTAAACTGCTCTGCCCATTCATTTAAGACTTTGTCATCTTTTTCCGAATTTAGATTTAAAACAGTAACTTCTTTTCCCTCTCCTGTATGTAGCACTTCCTCTTTCTCATACCATTTGACATATTCCATAAAATACAGCCCTTTTCCTCTTATTATTGACTTTATTTTATCACTTGTCACAAAAAACTTCCATGCTATAGTTACTTTGTTTCCAGAAGATAAAAAAATATATATCAACTACAAAATGGGGATCCCTCCGGTATGCCTTGAAAACACTGGGCTTAACGGCATACAAACGAGTGCTTTGTGTCACCTTTTCCATTTTCCTTCTGAATATCTCAACTACAAACACCAGACATCCTCTTACTAAATGTCTGGCATTCGCAGATTGTTTTCTTCTCTAATTATAAATTCTTTATCAAATTCAAGTCTTTTTTATTTAGTGCCTTTTCCAATTTCCTATTCTTCTTTGCCAGTTCTTCATTCTCCAGACGTAGTTCCCTTACCTGCTGTTCCAATAATTCAATTCTACTTCTCATTGCCATATCCCCGATGTATCTCTTGGGATCGACCATACCCGCCTGCTGTTCCAGCGCCCGGTCAACGGCTTTCCTGACAGTCAGATTCTTATAAAAAAATCCTCTGGATAATCCTGTTTTACTCATCAATTTGGGAATGGTAACCTTTTCCCCATCCTCCAGCATTTTATGGATTGTTTTTACTGCCTTTGTTACCTTTTCTTCATTTGTTTTCTTATTTAAAGCAATCATCTTGTCGTATTTGCTCATACTCTTCTCCCCATCCATCTAAGTTTTCCAGTATCATTTCCGAAAGCGTATTTCTCGCCCTGCGGGTTTCTTCAGCAAGCAGCTGATTACTCATTTTACGGTAATACTTTACATTCTTAAGACTGCTGTGTCCTAAAAGCCTTGCAATTGTCCAATCGTCCAGATGCATCTCTGTTAGTTTCACACCATAATAGTGCCGATACATATGAGTTCCAAATCCAAACAGGTTTCCATCATCGTCCCTGATATCTTCTTTATAAATAAGATTCATAACTCTTTTTTGAAGCGTTCCATATTGTAACGGTTTTGCAGGTTCTCCCTCATTCACAAATATATACTTGGTTTCCCCTGTATTTTCCTTTGTATGTTGGATTGCCTTTTTAATCAGGGAAGCCAGTTCCGGGCTGATTGGTTTTTCAAAAACATGTGTTTTCATCTGCTTGATTCGTATGATCGTCTCCCCATTCTTCTCTGCCAGGCAGTCAACCTGTAAAGTAAGGGTGTCTGAGATTCTGGTTCCCAGCATTTGATGTATGACCATAAGCCTTGCCGTCTGTTCATCCATTTTTACCAGAAAGGCATTTAATCTTTTCAGTTCTGAATCCGAATACACTTTAAATTCTGCCTTGTGAGATGGAGGAATGTCACGGTTTAGTATGATATCATTTAAATTTGGATATCGGTATAAACTGCCGATTGTTTCTAATACCGCACGCAGCCTTGTCAACTCTGTACGAAACTGTTTTGTTGTTATGTACTCTGTCTTTAAATAAATCAGATATTCTTCTAAAATCATGCGGTCCAATTCGGCGCAGGATTCCAGCTGGGAGTGCTTTTCAGATAAATACTTTGAAAATCTCCGTATTGCAGTCATTTCCTTTTGTACACATCCAAGCGCCTCTGTCTTTAAATGCATATAGATTGCTTTCTTTAATTCCTGACGGATATCCGGTTGAAAAATCTTTGTGAAATTTATGGTCCGGCAGGGTCTTGTTAAATCCCTGTGGATATCAATACCCAGTTTATCCAAATCCCATATATCCTTTTCCTTTTCGTCCTCTTCTTTCGTATCATTTAAAAAATTCAGCAGCCGTTCTAAATATCGGAGTGTGGGTGCCCTGTTTATGATTTCTTCCCCATATACCCCTTTTGACCTGTGGCTCAGGGGAAGCCCTTTTTCCAGCATCCAGCCTTTCATCAGGCGTTCCCATTTGTCCTTTTCCCAATCCAGAAAACTATTTAACTTCCTTCCTTTTTGCTGTATCAGCTGGGATAAATGATTGTAAAATCTGTGTTCACTATATAATTTTTCAGCTGACAGAGCCCGGCTTCGTTCCATAATATAGGCAAACATTTCTTGACGCATTGTTTCCGAAGGGAGATATTCCAAATCAAAACATGGATTTTTTCCCATTCGTTTTTTTGCCATTTCACTTGCTTTCTGATAGCATCCTAATTGTTTGATATATATCTTATTTTCCACGTTTACACCTCTTTATGCCAGAAGCCAGACTATTTTCTTTATGGCTGAAATATTCTGCGTTGGCTTTTGCTATTTTTTTTGGCATATAATCAATGTACTGTCTTGTCATTTCTTCATAATCATGTCCCAGGTAATCCCGGACACTCTGAATGGATACACCTGTGTCATAGTAGAGCGTTGCCAGCGTATGCGGGTAGTCATGCGATTGGAACAGGTATTCTCCATTTGCAATCTGGTTTTCTGCACAGCATTTCAGCATTTTATAACGGAAAGTGCCATAGCTGCACGCATCTCCTGTCTTATTTTTGAATATGTACTCGTCCGATCCGATTTGATGCTTTTTTAGATAAACCATCATCAGCTTATAGATAGCCCACGGGATGGGTATCCGCTTATAATTCTGCATTTTTATCTGGTAGACCTGCATCCATGCATCTCTACCCTGCACATAGTATGCATTTCCTTTCAGACTGCACACTTCGCTGGCACGCAGTCCAACTGCCCATAGGTGCAGGAACATGAGTCTCATTTCCTCCGGAAAATATTTCAATTTCACAAGAACTTCTGCATACACTTCATCTCCGACACTTCTATCGTTGTGTTTTAAAATTACTTTTTTCAAATAATACTGTTCACAGAATGGTATTTTCTTAATAAGTCCCCGCACCTTTAAATAATCATAAAAATGGAGAATGCTTATGACAATCTGGTTAAAACTCTCTGCCTTTATGTCAGAACAATCCAGTTTCCTGAAATATGTTTTCATGGTCTCTTCTGTAACGCAGCTGATATCCTGCGGCTCTTCACGTTCCAGCCATACTGCAAAATTTCTGACTTGAGTAAACTCCCGCTGGATAACACCGATTGTCAGATGTGTAACGCCGAGACAATATTTCATATATTGCTGCAAATATTGTCTCTTTCCCTTATCTTCCACCTCGATGAATGAAACTTTCCTGACCGGACTTGTGGGGTTGACTCTTGTACTTTCAAAATGAAATCTTTCCAAATACCACACATTTGCATCCCAATTTATCTCCTTTGCTTCAAGGAACAGTATCTTTCTACATTTATCCAGCATATGCAGCGCCTGTTCCCGTTTTCGTTTATATGAGATACTGTCTGCAAACCTAACAATCTGATTTCTCTCAATGTATGCAAGATCCGATATCTGTTCAGTTGTGCAGAACTCATACACTGATTTCAGGGCTATCAGTTTTTCATTCCTGTCTGACGTATTCATATGTTGTCGTAGTACATAATGGAGTATTTTAAAAATCTGGCTTTTCAAGATATCCGGTGCTTCTCGCCGAAAGTCCCAAACCAAAGCGTCAACACACATAAACCGTTCAAACTGGCTTGCAATATCTTGATCTGGATGATAAGGCAGGAAAAGAAGTTTCTTATCCAACCCCTCCATGGCTTCTCTTCTTCCCTGCAGTGTCTGCATTTGTTGGCGGACAGAATGCTGCTTTATCCTGTCCAGTCCTTTAACATACTGTTGGATGGATTTCTTAGAAACCTCTTGTTTCAAAAACTCTTTATAAGCTATTCTTATCTCATAGTCAATCTCCGCAATATGCCACACACCCATGGATGCCAGAAAATGTTTTGCTTTATTTCTGTATGTGCTGATTATCTCTGTACAAGAATCAATCTCACTCTCCAACTGTTCTAACAGGCTTTCCAGTTCCGCATTTGCCTCAGGCAGCTGATCTATTTGTAACAGCCGATAAGCCGGCATTTGTTATCACCTCCTGTTCAGCAGATTCTGGACTCCATAAAGACTGGAATATCTGCTGTAAAATTCCCGACTTGCTGTTTTCAGCTTATCATCCATGACATTTAAATACCGTACTGTCGTATCCAGATGTTTATGTCCAAGCGCCTGGCTGATCATTTCCAGTGGCCAGTCTGCCTCCCAGCGCATATTTGCATAATACCTACGGAGCATATGCGGGGTGATCTTAATGCCCGTTTTCTTTTCCATCCGCTCAAACATGTCATAAACACTGTCAATCTTCATGGGTTTGCCCATCGTTTCTCCCTTAATATTCACAAACAGGTAATTCTGTTTCTGTATGATATTCCAGTATTCTGACAGGTAGTAAAGCAGAAAATCAAAGGCATCACTGCTCACCTTTCCTCTCCGCTCTTCTGCATTTTTTGCTCTGGCATCATTTTCATTATCATCCCGGAAGTCTACTTTGATCTCATAGTTTTGATAATCAATATCCTTCGTATAATCGATACCGAGTATTTCACCAATCCGGAATCCCAGCTCCGCTGTCAGCAGGATAAGTACCTGATCCCGGCAGTTAGTACATGCCTCCAGTATCGTCCGGATTTCACACTTTTCTGCTGCCCGGACATTTCGTTCTTCTTCCTTTAAATATCCCTTAAATGCCTTGCAGCGCAGTGTCCTTTTGACACCGACTGCATTCGCCATGGTAATCTGGTTATACGCTAATACCGATAATTGTCCTTCCTGCGCTTCACTCATTTCTGCAAAAAGATAGAACCTGAACACATCTTTTAGGTATGCGTTGCAGGTTCCATTATTGGGCAGTTTTCCATGATTTTCTTTATGCATTCCACTCTTCAGCCATCTTAAAAATCCTGAGAAATGGTCAAATTGTGTTTCATAATCCAGTTGATAGACATCCACTGCTTTCATCTGTTTTTCCAGAATATATTCCAGATAATAGCAGATGGCAAATGCACTTCTGCGGATGGTATTAGGAGAACGGTTCGCTTTTGTCATGTACGTTAAATATCTGGTTGGAAACAGTACGATGTCCAATGTTTCCAAATCCCGGATAAAATAATATTTTACAGAAGCGTCTCTCTGCATCTCTACTTTATACCGTCTCATCTGTTTCCCTTCCTTTCCTCTAACGTCATACACAGTATACCCAACTCATGCCAACATATCTATTCACAAATACCAACAATCCGGGCAAAATCCCCTCTGAAATACCACCAAACATTTTCCTCTGTTTTGTCCTGCTTTACAGCAGAACCAACAGTCCCCATGTGCCGGTTTTACATATAATATTCAGTCCCTTTCCTGCTGCGGATAAACTGTTCTACATCCTCTATGGATTCTGCCATCCTGCATTTCGGCAGTGCGCTTAAGACATCCTTATGGTACCTGCCTCCCGCCACTGCACGGGTATCCAAAATCGATACCACGCAGGTATCCTGCTCTGTCCTGATGGCCCGTCCAAATCCCTGCCGCAGTTTCTTCTGCATATCCGGCACGATGTTCTCCTGAATATATTCGTCCAGGTGCTCATACTGTTCCTTCTCCGCTTCCCTTACCGGATCCGGAACTGCAAAGGGCAATTTTACCATAATCAGGGAGGACACCATGTCTCCCGGAAAATCCACGCCCTCCCAGCAGGAGCCGGCTGAGAACAGAACCGCGTTCTCCAATGATTTAAACCGCCGGATTTCTTCCTGTGAATGCCTCCAGACCTCTATGAGTGGGAATGGCAGGCTGTCCCGAAGCTGCTGGCACACGCTTCCCATCAATGAATAGGAGGTAAACAGCACCAGCGTATGCCCATAGGTGGCGCCAATCAGTCTTTGGATATGGTCTACTATCATATGTACCTCCCCCAGACTTCCCTTTCTCATTGGTTTTAATGTCTGGGGCAGATATAACAGACAGTTTTCTTTATAATGAAACGGGGATTCTGCCACGTACTCTTTTACTTTAGATTCCCCCGTCAGCCCTGTCACCTGCCTGGTCCTCTCAAATCCATTTCCGGCCTTTAAAGTTCCGCTGGTTAATATAGCCGGAAGCCTCTGGCTCCACAGTGTCTCCTGTAAGCGCTTGGGAATCCTGCGGCTGATGGCACAAAAGACAGGAAACTGGTTCCTGCCTTCCTTCCAGTATAAAATGTAGTGGGGATCCTGATTGACGAAGGCAGCCAGTACCTTTTCTGCTTCTCCCAGCCGGTTTTTAAGCCACCGGGAAGTGCCTCCCGTTAGTTCCTGCTGGATCTGCCGGATTTGTGAAAGGCAGTTTTTAAGCGCCTCTCTCTGCTGTACGGAAAGTGATGCACTATGCCCATCCGGTTCTGTTGTTTCCGCTTGGCTTTGGAAAATTTCCATAAATGCATGATAAGTCTCCCGTAATCTCTTTGCCTGTTTTCTCCGGAATTCTTTTTCGAGAAACCTTCCAATCTCCTCAATATCCTCAACACCCAATGTCTTCCCATACATCTGCCTTGCGGCTTCTGGAAGCTGGTGCGCCTCATCCACGACTAATGCCCGGTAATCCGCAAGCAGCGCCTTATAGTCCTTTGCTCTGTGCAGGGCGTCTGCGAGAAGATAATTATGGTTACAAATCTGGAAAAAGACATCCCTGCTCTTGGCTTTTTTCAAATATTGCTGATAGCGGCATCCGTTCCGTCCCGGACAGTCTGACGGACAGAATTTGGGGACGCATACCTGCCTGCGATCAAAGCTGCTCAGTCCATGGACAGCATCCATGTCGCAGGTATCCTTTAATTTTAAGACTGCCTGTTTTTGAAGCGCATTCTTCTGCTTATGCCTGATTGCCTGCAGCCGGGATTCCAGCCTCTTGTCACACACAAAATGATCTTTTCCCTTCCGCAACGCTGCCTGGATCGGCTGCTGTATCATCCCTGACTCCTGCATTACCTTAGATAAAAAGGGTAGGTACTCCTGCATAATGGCTTTCTGTAGAGCAATGCTGGATGTGGATATGGTCACTGGCCTGTGGTCGCAGACCGAAAAATGACCGAGAGCAGATGCATACTTCCTCCAGATGATGCTGGCCGTCAGATAAGCATAGGTCTTGCCAATCCCTACCCCGGCATCACATAGTGCGATCTTATTTCCCAGCAGGGTGTCCAGCATTTGGTGGCTTAGCTGTATCTGTGCCTCCCGGACACATAAGCCATGCTTTGGGAGAATGTCCCTGAAAACTTTTTCTATCTCCCCGCGGGCTTTCTTTTCGTATTCTTTTCGATAAAACATACTCTCATCCTTCTCTATCTGCATGAAGTTGATACCACATCAATGCGGCCATGATCTTCACAGCCGCATGTATCTGATATCAACCACACACTTTCATTGATTTCTAAATTTAAAATGATTCTGGCTCCGTATTTGACCCCGCTCCCCCGGAAACCTTCCACAACTTTGTGGCGGGAACATTACAGGCAGACATCCGGCCAGATGTCATTCGCAAATTTCCAAAGGGTCTTGCTGATTACAACCCAATGTCCATCCTCTGCTCTTTGTCAGGTAAACGTATCATTATCCCCCGCTTATGATCATGGCGGAAAGCCAGCCACGGCTCTCTTGCAGATATAAGGACTCGCTCGAAACGAAACCGCCCCCATACCAGCTGGCAGGGCGAAAATTTCAAAAAGAAATCTCTCCTGCATTTCCCAGCCGGAAATATCTCCCGGCCGGAATACTGGCCTGGCTGCTGGTCCCATCTGTCCTGGCGCTTACTCTGCCACGCTACTACTTACGGGAACGTACCTGTAATGCTGGTATGAAGTTGTCAAAGAACAAAAGAGGCTAGAATACCCCTTACATTAAATAGAGCCGTTTAATTTGTCTCTTTTTATTCATCTTCCAGAATTTTTTTTATTTTTTTCTTCAGGCGGTTCATTCTTGTATAGAGTGTCTGTTCCGGAGTCACTGTCATTTCTGCAATCTTCTTTATCTGATATCCCATCATCTTAAACAGGATAATCTGAAGCGTGCTCTTATCCGCATCCAGCAGAGTATGTAGCAACCGCCGATCTTCTACGCAGTTCAACAATCCGCCTATATCATCAATGTCTGGTTCAGCCATTTCTCTCTCTGGCAGATCAGCCTCTCCAAGCAGCATGGCTGTATGCTCAAAGTACCGCCTCTCTGCCTTAAAATCCTCCCAGTCGGATTTCCGTAAATTTTTAATCATATCTTCTGAAACACCAGCCTCCCTCAGTTGACTTTCTTCTTTTTCCTTCCACTTCTTCCATGCATATTCTGCTTTTGCTTTGTTATAAGCCATCCTTTCTACCTCCGATTTGAATTTTTTAGAAATCAAATCGAAGTAGGTGGTGGCCTTGCTTTTGCTTCCCCAATGATGTAATGTATATAGGTGTCTGATTTTGTCGACAAAAAAAGTGCCTTAAATTCTTCTCGAATCCCGGCACTATATGGTCCACTAAAAGGCCTTTGCTTTTTTCTTTCGTCTGGCATTTCTGCAAATAAACTGCTCCTTTGTAACTAGGATTCTACCCCCCTTTTTCACACAATAGAGTAGTATACAAAATGCACCTGTCATTTTATGGTTGACAGCCAGTCATACTGCGGTCACTTTTCGCAAATTATGACAAAAAAGAAACAGCAGGCTACTTTTTATAGTCATCTGCTGTTTCATCCGCTATTATTTTGATTTAAACGAAAGCAATACCCGGTTTTGGGAATACTTTGTTTAATATTGCCCGCCTCAGGTTCAAGTTCGTTTAGTTTTTTTCTAATCCGCTTAATAAGACATCAAAGCACGTTATCTGTATTACCATGCGGATAACCGCCCCAGACTACCTGATAGATCTGTTCAAACGTGTAGACCCGTCCCGGTGTTGAAGCGATCAGGTATAGGAAATCATATTCGTATCTGGAAAGGTTTAACTCTTTTTCTTTCCAATATGCTTTCCGGAACACATAATTCATGGTTAGACCGCTTCCTGTATATTCTGGACAGGCCTGCGCACAAGCGCATAGATCTGTGCCTGCAATTCTTCATCGGCTGTGGATTTTGTCATGGCTATATCTGCCCCTGCTTCTATACATAACATTTTTTCCTCAATCTTCTCCGATGCTAATACAAGTATCAGTAATCTTCTAAATTTACGTATCGTTTTTATAGTACCATATGTAAATTTCATATCCTGTATCATATCCACAATGGTCAACTCATAGGAAAACATAGTTAAGTGGAACAGCCCGTCTTGCATACATTTTGTCCAGTAAGTATTTGCAAAGTTTTCAGTTAGTGTAAATATCCTGCTTTTAATTGAAGTTTCTTTGGAAATCAAAAGTATATTATACTTCATATGTATTCCTCCTGCTAATTGCACAAAAGCGGTTCATACCGTTTTCAAGTATAAACCGCTAAATATGAAACTACTCATTGTATAACTAATGAATCCGAAATATCTTTGTGTCAGCTTATACTTCAATTCAGAATAATTTCGTCCAGCTATTACCAATGAAGGCTCATTTTCCCCATCTTAAAAAACTCCCTGATTTTCAGATATACGCAAGTCCATTACCTTTGTCCATAGTTCTAAATCTATCAGATCTCCTTTTCATGATGTCACCATAAATTCTGTATGAGGAGTTATCTGCCTCCTGTATTATTTCATCCAGTTCCTCAATAAGTTCTGCTAACAATATCTATTGATACACAAAAAACTTCTCCTAACATTTATTTTCTAAACAAGGAAACAGTATCACTAACCGGAACTGCTTTTCATCTTCTTGAACAATAGATTTTCCACCCATTTTCTGCATCATATTATTTATATTCTGTATTCCAATCCCAGTGCTTTCTGGCTTTTTTCCTGACCTCTGAATACTGTTTTTGACAGAAAAACCGACCATATGCTCTTCCTGAACGGAAGAAATCTCCACCGGTGCTAACGGATCGGCATACTTCACAATATTAGAAGTCACATTGTCGAAAATCCGCATCACATAATCGGTTGAAATCTGTACAACACTATCCACCCAGTCGACATGAAATACAACCTGAAAACCTTTCTGCCCAAGAAAGCTGCAGGTCTCTGAAAACAAATCGTAAAACAAAACTTCATACTGCTCCGGTTTTTCCAGCTCTATCTCGCCCTCTCCTGCAATCAAGGAATATTCAAAAAGATGGTCTGTCAACTGCTTCATGCGATGAGCTTTCAGGTCAATCTTATCCAGATATTCTTGAAACTGTACCTCACTCTTATACTTCCCCTTCTTCAAGATTTCCGTATAAAGCATGATAGAGGTTACTGGAGTCCGCAGGTCATGGGACATCTCTGTGACAACCCGCTGGTTTTCCCGTACCATCTCGGCTTCCTGCTGTATCAGGCTGACAAAAGAAAGCCGCATGTTGTCCAGCCCTTCTGCCAGTTCAGATAATTCATCCTTTCCCTTTACCGTAATCTTATAATCTAAACTACCGCCCTCTAAAATTCCAATCTCATCGCTTAGTTTTCGAATATAATCCATTTTCCGACGAATGCCCATAAGGACAAACAGAAGAAACAGGACAAAAGAAAGTATTATCTCACCTAGCATAACATAATTATAAAACTGATAGATATATGCGCCTGTTATGATGACTTCCGCCGTACCATCTGAAAATTCTACCATATAGGAGCTCTCCCATGCATAGTTTTCAGCTGCAATCTCTTCTTCCCATATTTCCTGCCCCTGATATTCTGAATTGAATACCAGTATTTCATCTTTATACACTCGTATGAATAATAACTGCTGCTTTTTTACCCACGCATTCAACTTACTGGTATCTCTGGTTGAGAGTTCTTGTTGCTCAACATATTCTTGAAGTTTTACTACATATCGTTGATTCTTCTTTTCAACGTAATTTGTCCCTTCCACATAACAATCAGTCAAGTATTGCCCTGCAATATCCAAAACACCAAACATAGCCAACGCTGCAAATGCGGATACAATCAAAAGACGCAGTAACTGTGTATAAATGGAATTTCTTCTACTCGTTTCCCGCGCCAAACTTATACCCCTTTCCCCATATGGTTTTGATGTACTTCGGATCTTTCGGATTTTTCTCTATTTTTACCCGGAGTTTCCGGATATGCACCATGACTGTGCTGTTACAGGAATAAAAATAGGGTTCTTCCCACACACTTTCATAGAGGTTCTGTGCAGAAAATATCTTTCTCGGATGCTGCATCATTAACAAAAGTATGTGGTATTCAATATCAGACATTTCTTTTTCCATACCATCGACATACACCTCGTTAAAACTTTCATGTATTTTAATACCGCCATTTTCCAAGTATGACTCTTCTTTACCCGCTTCCGGCATATTTCTTCCCATATAGATGTTGTACCGGCGCAGCAATGCTTTTACCCTTCCCAGAAGTTCCGCATATGAAAAAGGCTTCGGCAGATAATCATCGCCCCCCACCATCAATCCTATTAATTTATCTGACTCCTGTGCTTTTGCAGTAAGAAAAAGTACCGGAACATTAGAAACCTTCCTGATTTCTTCACAGGTCCGCAGTCCTGACAACCCAGGCATCATTACATCAAGAATAACCAAATCCGTATTTTCATCTAAAAGTTCCAGCCCCTGTCTGCCATTCTCCGCTTCTACAACGTTGTAATTTTCGCTTTCTAATAAAATACGGACACCTTCCCGGATATCCGCATCATCTTCCACTAGCAATACACGTTCTTGACTCATATACTATACTTCCCCTTTCTTTTTAAGTGTTGCCTATCTGTTCTCCCAGAAGAACTTCCGTTTCCTCATCGCGCTGGGAACGTTCCTGTATTTCATTTTTTATTTTTATGCGGTTTTTTTCTAAAAGTATAATGATGGTGGAACCGCCAAACTCAAAATACCCTTTTTTCTGTCCCTGCAGCACTTTAGGGCTACAGGGATAATTTTGAATCCTTCCTACTAAAAGTGCTCCGATTTCCATCTGGACTATATGTCCTAAAAAGTCAGATTCTATTTTCATGTATTCTCGGCAGTTTTCTATAAAAACCGGTAGCAAAGTGTATGCCACTGGGCGTACACAATGTAGTTTCCCTTCTACTTTCCGGTATTCTCGCTGAATCCCTTCACAGACATAGCAATACCTATGTTAATTCTTTGGCGTTAACCGAAAAATCAAACACCAACCTCCGGAAAAATGTTTCGCCAGTTCTCTGTTCTCCAACAGTTGTTCTAAATGATACTCAATGTGCTTGATTCGATAAGTGCTGTTTTTGTCAATTGGATATACGGTCAGATACCCATCACAGGGACTTATTAGATGCCCCGGTGTGATATCAATCCGTGTTGCACGCCGTCTTCTTGTAAAAAAATCATTAAATGAAGTATACTTCTCCTCTTCATACTCTTTTAGATTAATACCATTCTTCCTTACAAACAGCGGTACAAGTCCTCTGGAAAATTTGGAATTAAGTATTATCCCTATTATTCTTGATATCTGCGGGTTTACAAGTATTTTCAAAATACACCGTCCGGGGATGGTATGATATAAAAATCGGATAAACAGTGTATCTTTCTTCATACTTCTAATCCCAACCCCAATAACAGGATAACAAATTCTATCACTCCCGTAAATATAATGCCAATTTTTCCGGCCAGATACGGTTTCTTTATTTTAAAAGGCAATACAAATGCCACAGCCATCATGGCAATAACTATCTGCAGTGTCCCTCCATAAGCCAATTTATTTTCTATCATATAGCAGACAGGCACAACCAATGCTACTGCAGTAACCGGGAGTCCCAGATACCACGCCCGTCTTCCGCTTTCCTTTTCCTGCCTTTCCACTTCCATAACATTAAAATATGCCAAACGAATCAGCGCACATAACACATACAAAGCCGCTGTCAAAAAAGAAAGATATGTTTTGCCACTGATACTGTATAAAAGCAAAGCTGGGAGAATGCCGAAGCATATTAGATCGCTTAAAGAATCAATCTGAATCCCAAACTGTTTTTCCCTTGCATCCCTTTGTTTTGTCGCCGCAACTGTTCCATCAAACATATCACAGATTCCGGAAATCATCAGGCAGATAACTGCCTGCCGGTATTTGCCTTCAGTCACAAGCACAATTCCTGTAAACCCCATAAGCATGCCCAAATAAGTCAGAACGACCGTATAGTTATAGTATCCACATAGTTTTTTTCTTTCTTCCATCTCTCTTCTCAATCTTTCCCTGCGTTTTGCAATGACAGCTCCCTTTCGCGAAATGGAGTGCCCATACTTATCCGCAGAATTCTCCTTTTATTATATTAGTCCTATCTACCAAGTGAATTAGAAAATATAAAGCTATATACAAAAATACACCAGGGTTTTCCCAAAACAATAATTGTTACAAATTTGCGGACACTCATATTTGTAACTCCGGTAAAATAGCAAAAATAATCATCCGGAAACAGTGGCAGCACCATACCAAGAAACAGAATCCCGGTATAGGACTTACTTTTAGCTGCCCAATCCGCCCACTTTTCATACCTCTTTCCCGGAAACATTCTGCTGACCAATCCTTGCCCATACCTTCTCGCCAGTAAAAACGCGATAATGGATCCTGCCGAAATTCCAATATAATTGCACCAAAAGCCACCCATGCATCCAAACATGACAGCTCCGACAACGCATCCTAAGAATCCTGGCAGTATCGGCAGCACTACCTGCGCTGCCTGAATGGCAGTCAGAATGACCGGGGCCATCAGACCAAATCCCGCGATGTACTTTTGCAGAGTATCAACAGAGTCGAACTTTCCATCCAAATATGCTTTAAACAGCAACACGCAAAAGGCCAGACATACAAGCAGAAATATCGCTGTTATCCACTTTTTCCAGTTTTCTGTTTGTTTTATTCTCATTATCTCTCATCACCTTCAACGATTTTTCTAATTTCCTTGTATAATCTTCTGCTTCTTTCATCCATGCAGTGTAGTCACTTTCCCCCCTATGGTCAGGGAGTACATACTTCTTGGTTAAAAATCCCCCCAGATATTGTGTAACCTTCCTGGCACCCGACAGATTCAGATGATCACCTTTATCCAAACTGTCAGTATTCCAATCAATCCCAACTTCTTTCAGTTTCATATTCATATCCAGGTATTCCAGATTGTGCTCCTTTGCATATGCATCAATGCTATTATGTCTTCGATAATTATAATTCAATGGAGATGGCGTTCCTAAAAGAAGCAACTTAGCTCCATTTTGCTTGCAAAGATTTATGATATCCCCCATATAATTTTTTACCATAGGCGGCATTTCCTCTTTCTGCTCGGTTTCCAGCATATAATCTCCCTTTTCATATGGCTGTACGCCACACCTTAACGCAAATCCTTTGAAATTTTCTTCTGGATACTCTTTATCCATTACAAAAGATTTCCAAATATCATGCCCACGGAAAATCGGGATATAGTTGTTTGCCCATTCTTCCAGTGTTTCTTTTAGATTAATCAAATCCTGTCCCCCTCTTCCCCTGAACATAGTGTTTGTTTCCAATATAACCAATTTGGGTGACTGTGCAGTAAATACATTTTCAAGCATATGAAATGTTTCCTGTATCTTTTGTCCTGATTGGCCGCAAACATAAGCAGTAATACCATGATTCTTCCATAAGTCCATTGGCGAGACTGATGAAAAACTCAGACTATCACCCACAACGATCACATCTATGCTGTTTGCCGGCTCCCTTAAAATCCGAAAGGTACTTTTATTCCTGCTCTGAACCAGATTATCATTTTCTATACAAGCCAGCTCTATTTTTTCTGATACTCCTACTAAAATTACAATCAGAACCGAAAAAAATACAACTAGTGTTCCTGCTCTGTTTCGTATACTTTTAAAATCCCGCATAAATCATGTCCACCTGCTGATAACCGCTTCCGTAGGCTCCAAAAATCGCCACCGCCAGAATGAGTCCATAATAGACCGCCCATCTGAGCGGAAGACACAATTTTCCGATTCCTTCTTCACCCAGCAGACTCCTTTCTTTTATCATTCCGACCACAGCCACCACCATACATCCGGCTATGATGGCATAATAGTCCGCCTGGTCCAATCCAAAGGTAAGCAGCGTCCCATCCCATAATTTCTGCAACTCGAAATTCCGAAACATACTTCTAAACATCCGAAATCCGGCAGCCAGACCATTTGCCCGGAAAAACAGTTCTCCAACAAATATAATAAGCCAAGTTTTTAAAACCTGTGGAACCCTATAATAAAACGCATGCTCATTCAAATGGGCATATTTTATGATTCTATTTCTTATCGGCTCAAGAGCGACTCCGGTCAGGAGAATCACAAAATAATACATCCCATAGAAAATATAACTCCACCTTGGGCCATGCCACAGACCGTTAAACAGCCACACTGGAAATAGGCAAAACGCAGAGACACCAAGCTTTGTGTCGTACTTTCCCAAATGTTTTTTCCCGAATTTATTCCATTTTTTTACTGCTGCAGATACCGATACCGGATAAAAAATATAGGTTTTAAACCATACGCCCAGCGTGATATGCCACCGTCTCCAGAATTCTGCTGCATTTTTTGAGGCAAAGGGCTGACAGAAATTTTCAGGCAAAGTCACACCGAACATTCTGCCACTCCCTATGATGATATCCATACACCCTGAAAATTCCATATAGAGCTGGATGGTATAGGCCACAGCCGCAACTGCAATTATCACTCCATGATAATTCTCATAATGCTCAAAAACAGCCTGTACCAACACATAGAGACGGTCTGCAATGACCATTTTTTTGAATAATCCCCACAGAATCCTGACACAGCCTTTAGATATATTTTCTCCTCTTAGGGAAGTCCCTGCCCAAAGTGTATCTGTGGTCTGGGAATACAGGCTGATCGGTCCTTCCATAATCTGTGGAAAAAATCCAAGGAACAATGCCACCTTTCCCGGATGCTGTTGTCCGTCGATTTTTTCCCAATAGACATCTATTATATAGCCAATAGCCTGTAAGGTGTAAAAGGAGATTCCAATGGGAAGCACCAGTATTTTAGCATCTAATAAAAGTTGGCTCCCTATTCCCTGCAACAGAATATTCGCATTCTGTATGAAAAAATTATAGTATTTTAGATATGCAAGTGCAGATATCAGTATAAAAATTCCACCAGCCAGTATTTGTTTCTCTTTTTTCTTATATCGTTTCTTAAGGGCATTGCTTTCTTCTCTGTGCAATCCTGATGTATTCATCTTACACTGAAGTTTTACTGAAGAGATCCACACGCCTATGTAATGGGTTACCAGTGTCGTCCCCACTAGATACAAAACCAATTTGCCGCTGACCGTCCAGAAAAACGTATAGCCACATAACACTAATGTCATCCATCGGAACTTTTTCGGCGTCAACTGATAGGCAAGAAGTGCTGCCGGCAAAAACAGGAATAAATATATGGACGTATGATAAGCCATATCAGTTCTCCTTTAACCTCTGCACCATTTTCCATATAGCATCCACAGAGTTCAGATTCTCAGGAACAATTTCCACCGCCTCTATTTCAATAGCAAATACTTCTTCAAGCTCCGAGATAAGAGTAATTACTCCGAAAGAATCCAACAGCCTGTCGTCAATCAATGAATTTTCCTTCTTCCAATCAATACTTTCATCAATTTCCATTAAAATATTCATCAATGCTTCCATCGTCTATCTCATCCTCCATATTCCATTTATATGTCTCCAGTTTTTTCCTTGCCAGCTTCCATCCCATTTCTTTACTGTAAAAGGCAGCCTGTGGTAATTCATGACTTAAGAACATCGCCATTCCCTCCGTTATGGCATAAGCTCCCACACGTTCAAAAATCAGTACATTTCCAACCCTCAAATTTTTAATTGCCACATTCTGCACCAATATATCATTAACCGTACAGAGAGATCCACAGACGGTATATGTTTTTTCTATACCAAACTCGTGCTCTGGGCTTACCTGAAGCTTCGGACAATACATACCTCTAATCTGTCCATCATAATGAATTTGATGAATCCCACCATCTACGATGCAGTAATTCCTGTCGTTGTTCAGCTTAATATCCTTTACGCTAGTCAGATAGTATCCACATCTTGCTGCAAGTGCACGTCCCATCTCCAGCATAACACTTCCTTTCCATTGCATTGCCGGAATTTGTTCGGCAATCATATGGATGTTTTCCTCCATCATATCCTGCTGTCCATCAAAATACGAAACAGGAATTCCAGGGCCATACTCCAATTCTTCTATTTGAAATCCGGATGTTTTTTCCAATTCCCTTAAAAAATTATCCAGATATGCTAACTCCTTTTTTATCTTTTCCATTGATTTTTTCTGTGTTCCGGAAAAGTAATGGATTCCCTGAATTTTCAAAAATGGACACATCTCCCTCATAGAAACTATATTTTGAATAATTTCTGCATCCATGCCAAACTGATTTCCGCTGGTCAGTCTGAGATATACATGAATTACTTCATTATTAGCATCGCACCACTCTGCAAAGGCATGGAACTGATTCAGGGATTCAATGGTATAGGTACATGCTCCCCCGTAATATCTCAGAATTGAATAAATATCCTCTTTTTCTTTCAACACACCTGATATCAGTATTTTTTCAGGCTCGATTTCAAGTTTCCTACAAATTTCAAATTCTCCCATTGAGCAGACTTCGATCCGGTCTATTAGGGCTGCCATCTGCCTTGTCAAAAATGGATTGGCTTTCATAGCAAAACAAAGCCCTGCCTTCCCTGCCAGTTCATTCCGAATGAGCAATACCGTGTCTCTCATTTCGTCCATATTGAATACATAGAGAGGTGTACCATATCTCACAATTCCATATTCCAAATATTCCATATCCATTTCATCACCCCAACTTCTGCCGGAAATGCTCCCGGTCTATTTTTCCATTTTTGTTTAATGGCATCAAATCTGTTTTTATCAACTTATGAGGAATCATATAGGCCGGGAGTTTTTCCTTCATCTGTTTCAAAATCTGTTCCTTACTTACATCCCCCATATAAAATGCCACCAGTCTGTTTGTTCTCTGATCCATCAGGCATAAGCCTCTCTCCAGACCGTCAGTCTGATCCATTGCATGCTCGATTTCTTCTAGTTCAATTCGATGTCCCATGTGTTTAATCTGAAAATCTTTCCGTCCAGAGAAGTAAAGTTCACCATCTTTTCCGTAGAATCCCAAATCGCCGGTTTTATAACAACGCACACCTCCATCACCACCTCGCACATAAAATATAAATTTCTCTTTTGTTTCCTTGGGGTTGTGATAATATCCTTCCGACAGCGACTCTCCTGAAACACAAATTTCCCCAACCATTCCTGGAGATACAATTTCTTTTTCATTTTCGTCTAAAAGGAACACATCTCTGCCCGGAAATGCTTTTCCAATCGGAATTTTTTCTCCGTCCTGAAGCATTTCTTTTACCCGATAATACGTGCAGTTGCAGGTGATTTCCGTAGGTCCGTATAAATTAACAAATTCTGCACTTGGTAATGCTGCCTGCCATATTCTGAGCTGCTTTACTGGCATGACTTCTCCGCTGAAAAGAATCTTTTTTACCGTCAAAGGTACTTGATAGGCAAGTCCTTTTAATGCTGACACCAGACTGAGGGCGGACACTGCCCATATAAGTGCGGTTACTTTCTTTTCACAAATATAATTAAGCAGTAGAGGTGGCGCAGAAAACATTTCTTTTGGAATAATAACAAGCTCTGCCCCAGTAAACATACTGGTATAAATATCTTTCACTGACACATCAAAATCAAAAGGTGCCTGATTTCCAATCCTGTCATGAACTGTGAATCCGAATGTATCCACAAAATGTGTGATAAAGTCCATCGCTGCCCGGTGGCTGACTACGATTCCTTTCGGTTTTCCGGTTGAACCGGAAGTAAAGATTCCATACAGGATATCTGTATCCCGACAGCCCCTTCGGATCTTCTGAAGAACTTGCCAATCTGTCTGTTCATTCATGGCATCCTTTACCAGATATGTATTCCTCTTGTAATCTATCTGTACTAAAAGTTCCCTTGTTCTGTCATTTGTCACAATAAGCTCCGGCTCCAGCACATTCAAAATCTCCTGTATTCTTTGTGCTGGCTGCGAAGGCTCAACTACAACATAGAAACATCCGGCATATACCGCCCCAAACATAGCTGCCAGCGTGACCGAACTTTTTTCTGCTAATATGACAATTGGCTGCCCTGGCTCTGTTTTTCCTGCAAATGCTGTCCCCATCTGTCTGGATATCTCTGCTAATTCTTTCCAGGTAAATACAAAGATTCCGTCGTCCAACGCTGTATGACAGGGGTATTGCTGTTCTGTCTTTTCCAAATATTCCAGTATATTCTTCATATTGTATTCCTTTCAGGAAAAATGGGCCGCATGTTCCCATGTGGCCCATTATGCTTAATTATTCTTTTTGTCTTTTGTTGTCGAACCACTTTTATTGGATTTCTGCACTGTGCTGTTTTTCTTTGTTGAATTCATTGTGTCAGACTTTTTGTCTGCTCCATCCTGCGCCTTTGTATCATCTGTCTTATTCTGATCCGCTCCGGTCGTGTTCTGTGTTTTTTCAATATCTGCATCATCCTTTTTCTCTGTCTGGGAAGATGGTTTCTTATTTGTCTTTTTATTTGTAGACTGCTCAGTTTGTGTTTTCGACGCTTTTGTATCTGATTTCTTATCCTTTCCACCACAGGCTACCAGCCCTAGTGCCATTACGCTAATCATGCAGAACACAAGTCCTTTCTTTAAAAATCCTTTCCATTTCTTATTGCGAATATTATTCATAGTTAAACTCCTTTCTAAATAGTGGCATATATCTTACATGCCATCATGGTTTCCCTTATTGGGATTCTACTATGTACTACCTTTTTCTGTTGGTAATTTCTCTGCCAGACAAACGTATCCACTGGCTTTCTCCTTTTATCTCCTTTCCACAATTTTCAAAAGCTGTTCCTTTTGATAAGTTCACTATAGCAGTAACATCTTATCCGTTTCTAAATGAATTCTAAACAAATCTAAACTCTCCTTCTTTTGATTTAGAAATATAATCTCTTTTGTAAACTCTTCTAATATCTTTTAGTATCTGACCGATTCCAGAACTTCCTTTTTTCTTAGTCGATCTGCCATTCGCCCTGTCATCAGTTTCTAATTCAAAAGTTATACTTTTTTGAATTACAGAAAAATTTTGGCTACTCAATTCATTTATCTCTGTATTTTGAGTAAGTTTGTTTTGAATATTGACTACAAAATTTGTTATAACCAACACTGTCAATATCATAAATTTTATTCTTTTACTAATTCTCAATCACCTCCTGCTTCAAAGATGTACTTATTATCGCAAGTAATGCTGAATAGATTCTGAAGGAAGTCTTAATAAATCTAATCTGCAATCCGGAAAATATTATGAATATCAGAACATGACGATAATAGTTGATGAAAACAAATATTACTATTTCTGCCATAACAGGAAGAAGTTGAGGTATTTCCAAATAAAAAATAGAAGAATATTCAAGAAATAAAAATAGAAATGAACATACCACCGTTTTCCTTAACAAAACGATTAAAATTTGACTCAAAAACTTTAAAAGGAAGGCAATAGAGAGTTGAGAAACATTACATCCTCTTTCTTTCAATTAGCCTTCCTTAGCTTTTTATTATATTTGAACTACTTAAAACATTTAATTATTTTTATCCCCCATAATCTTTTCAAACCGAAACATACACCAATCATCTTCTCCCTTCTTCTCTTCATGGGAATCCAAATGATGTGGATTTAAAAATTCAACAATTTTGAAGCCACACTTATTCACGTAAAAATGAATATTTCTTTTTTCAAAATATGGCGTAACTGTTTCCCAGACTTTCGTATCTGGATACATTTGTTCTATTTTTCTCCATGCAGCCAGACCTAATCCCTTATTGTGATATGTCCTATTGATAAATAATAACTCCAGCGAATTGTGCTGTGTCTTTGCATTTATAACAATCACCACACCTCCCGTAATCTTTCCATTGGAGATAATGTGATAAGTCTCTGCTCCCTTGGTATCCATCGCCTCTGTAATGTCCACCCTTGGAATAATTTCTTCCTCCTGTTCTCCGAATGCTTCTACAACTGCAGTTGCAAATGCTTTCTGTAAGTCTTTAATAAACCATTCCCGTTCATTTTCTTTGATTGCAATCAACTCTATATTGCGCTCCATAATCGTATTACTCCTTTTCAAAGTTAATGTTGCCAATATAAATCATACAATATATTTAAATCCTTAACTACTTCTTAACAATTCTTAACAGTCATTTTTTTAATAAGTTATTTCATATCCCTCAAGATACGACCCCATATTCCATAATGGAACTATAGCCTATAGGATAACTGTTTTCCTTCACTTCATCTCCTGGATTTCCTTCTATTGTATACACAATCCCATTTTCACACCATTCCACAATCCCTACATGATCGCTCTTCCCATCTCTGTTTCCATTCTCATCCGGCCAGTCAAAAAAGATAAATGTTCCAGCTGCAGGTGTATAATCTTTCCCTTTCCACTTGTTCTTTTCTCGAAACCACATGCAATCCCGTTATCACACAGTGAAAACTTGGATACTGCACCAGAATCTATCAAACCGCATTGGTCTGCATACCAGCTGATGAAGCAAGCACACCATGCTTCCCTCTTTGTAAATCCATACCAGGACCATAACTTTTGTCCTCCTTTATTTCCGATCTGTGTCTTCGCTATGGTTACGATCTGTTCATTTCCAAATAAACCGGCAAAGATATTTCCATTAGAATAATACCGCCGCACATGGGGCACATACTCTGGATTGCCATATCCTAACCATCCATGAGACACTGCCTGCTCCTGGCTGAACCGCAGGGCATTTTCCAATGTATATCCTCCATAATTGCGTATGAATATTCACGCATGGTACATTTCAGAAGTTTCTTATGATATACACCATTAGTTAGTACATTTATCCCACTAATCGCCCAAATTATTACAAGTTATTTTCCTATTGAGCCGTATCCCAAAATAGAATTAGAATTGACATCATAACTATTCCGTTTCACTTTGTTACCGCTATTTCCTTCAATCGTATACACCATGCCAGCCTCACACCTCTCCACAATTCCTACATGGTCACTGATTTCATCCTGCGCCCCGTTTTTTGGCCAGTCAAAAAAGATAATCGTTCCCGGCGTAGGCATATATCCCCTATCCTGCCATTTTCCCTGTGATTTAAACCATTCTACCCCTGTCGGACAGTAAGAAAATTTCAGCACGGACCCGGATGATATCAGTCCGCTTTGCTCGGCGCACCACGATACAAAGCAGGCGCACCATTCCACTCTCCCCTGAAAACCATACCATGACCAGAACTTCTGGCCGCCCTCATTTCCAAGCTGTGCCTTTGCTATCGAAACGATCTGGTCATTCCCGAAAAATCCTGCAAACAGATTTCCCCCGGAATAGTACCGCAGCACATGGGGGACATACTCCGGATCCCCATACCTCGCCCATCCGTGGGACGCTGCCTGCTCCTGCGAAAACTGCAGGGCATTAGCTTCACTATACCCGCCGTGATTGCGGATGGCCCAGGTTATGTATCCGTTTCCAAAATTATAGCCCTGTAAACTGAGCTTTAACTTGTCCATGTCATAAGGGCTGCCGCATCCTGCCTCATCCACACAGGATGCATAATACTGGATTCCCACCTCTATGGAATACTCCGGTTCCTGAATCGCATTGGGGCTGTTAGGATATCTGGTGTTATAAGGACACTCGGAGGACTGCATAGGGTCTGTCCCCCTGCCGCCGGATTCCTGCATCATGATTGCCTGTATAACGGGCACATATTCCGGGATGCTGTATTGGCTGGCGTATTTTTGTATCGTGGATGTGTATGCCAGCACCTCTGCGCTCAGCGGCTCTGCACTGGTGGTACCTCCGAAAAAAGCAGCGCCGCCGATGATGCCCGCTATCAGTATTAAGAACAGGACGATCCCGCCGCCGGCCGCTCCTAAAGCCATAAAGATGGATCTTACTACTGACGCGGCTGCTTTTATGCCTGCCGCTGCACCTTTGGCTGCTGTTTTTGTGCCGGATGCAGTATTCTTTGCCATCTGGATGGATGCTGCCGCGCTCTTTTTGGCGGCCTGCATTCCCCTTGCCGCCTGCTTTGACTGGTGGTATCCCGCCTTTAAGCCTGACGGAGATTTTCCAAACACAGGAGATTTGATGGTGCGGGGGGCTTTCTTGACCACATATTTTTGCTCTACAGACGGAAGGCGGTTGTCCTGCGGCTTTACCTTGATTTTTCCCTGCTTCGCGGCTTGTTCTGCAGACGTTTTCACCGTTTCCTTTTGTCTGCAGCCTGTCTGTGCTGCAGCGCTTCTCCCCATAGAAGCGCTGTCTCCGGAAGTTTTCGCAGAATCATGGGCAGCGCCTGATGCTGTCTCTGCTGTCTCTGCTGTCTCTTCCGCCTCCTGTGTATGCCCGTCCCGCTTGCGCTGCCTGATCTTTTCATAGGACTTTTTCACAGCCTTATACCCTGCGGCTCTGGCGGCTTCCCCTGCTTTGGCGGCTGTCCATGTTTCAGCTGACTCCAGTTTTTTGCTGGCATATTCTGAGGGGGATAGCCCGCTTACGCCGCTGTCTCTCCCCTCAGATATCTGGCGTGATTTTTCCTTCATCTCCAATGCAGCGGTTCGAACCAGTTCCTTTGGCATTCTGGAAGCGGGAACTCTGATCTTTAGCTTACTACCATGTTCTTTCGTCTTAATGTCTTTCATACACCACCTCCTTTGGGATGTCCTGCCGGCTTACCGTTCTATGTCTCTTCCTTTCCCGGTCTTTTCTGCCTTCCCTTCCAGCTTCGGCAAATACTCTTTCACTTCTTTTATGGCTTGTTTCACCAGCGGATGTTCCCAGTAAACCCCAATCAAGTTAATCTGCGTTTCACAGATCCGCCCCTCATAGAGGGGCCACCGAATCCGGGAATAATCCGGAATCCTCTCATCATACAGGACAAATCCAATCCCCGGCCCGCAGCTTGCCCCCTTCTTCAAGATTTGCCGGTAGGTAGCCACAGCCTGCTCCAGCGTAAGGTTCTCATGGAGTTCCCAATGGTCCGGGAACTCCATACATTGTGCGGCATAGAAGGTAATGCCCGGTACGTGTTTCTGTTTCATATGCTCTCCTTTCCACAGGCTCTTAGTTTTCGCCTGGCGTTGTTGTCATCAAACGGTATAGTTTTCCCTTGGGGAATGAGTGCTCGAAGGGCACGATGTTCCCGGCACAGCGGATCAGCCCATGCCCGGCGCTGACATTGGTGATGTAGCTGAGCTGGTTATCCGAAATGTTCAAGAGGTTTGCCAGTTCCTCCCTGTCCGTGCTGGACTGGTTCAGCAGGATCAGAAATTCACTGTTTGCCAGCATGAGCCTTGCCGTATCGGATTTCAAAAGCTCCTCCACGTTCTGGGTCAGCCCGGTCACAAAGCCGTTATATTTCCTTATCCTCTTATAAAGCCGATAGAAAAAGTCCGCACTGTACTGGTACCGGAACAGCAGATAGAATTCATCTGCAAAGATCCAGGTCGTCCTGCCCCGTTTCCAGTTCTGGATGACCCGGTTGAAGATGCTGTCCAGCGTTACCAGCATGCCAAGGGGCATCAGCTGCTCGCCCAATTCCCGGATATCATAGGCAATGATGCGGCTTTTGGTATCCACGTTGGTGTGCTGTGCAAAGGTATTGAGGCTTCCGTTGATGAACAGTTCTGCCGATAGGGCCAGACCTCTGGCTTCTTCCTCCGGCTGGAGCATCAGCTGGCGGTACAGGTCCTTCAATGTGGGCACTTCCCCGGTATAGCCGCCCCGCATGTAATCCCGGTACACATCCGCCGTACAGCGGTCCAGAATAGACTTTTCCTTTGCCGACAGGTTCCCGGCTCCCACCAGCTGCTCAAACAGGGAGAGGATGAACTCTGATTTCTCGATCAGGGGATTCTTGTCATTGCCATAGGCGGAATCCATATCCAGTGCATTCAGATGGGTATCCGAGGTGGCGGATATCTTCACCACTTCCCCCTGCAGCGCTTCCACAAGAGAGCCGAACTCGGATTCCGGGTCCAGGATCAGGATGTCATCTTCTGTGGAAAGCGCCAGGTCCACGATCTCTTCCTTTGCAGAAAAACTCTTCCCGGAGCCGCTCACGCCCAGACGGAAGGAGTTCCCGTTGAGCAGCTTCCTCCGGTCTGCCACCAGCATGTTTTTGCTGACCGCGTTCTGCCCGTAGTAGATGCCTCCGGGCTGCATGATCTCCTGTGTATGGAAGGGGATAAGCACCGCCGTGGACTCCGTGGTTAAGGTGCGCAGGGCATTGATCTTGCGCAGACCGTAAGGAAGGACTGTGTTCAGCCCGTCCACTTGCTGCCACTTTAAGACTGCCATCTGGCACAGGTGTTTTCTGGCCACGGACAGCAGGGTATCCGTATCAGAATCCAGCTGCTCCTTGGTGTCTGCCATATGCACCATGGTCAGAAGGCCGAACATCATCCGCTGGTCTCTGGTGGTCAGGTCATCCAGCATTTCCTTGGTCTCCTTTCTCTGGAGCTCCATATCATAGGGAACAATGGCAGAAAAGTTATTGTTGGCGTTCTGCCGCCTCTGCCAGTTGGTCACATTGGTTTCCACGCCCAGCAGCTTATTCTGGATCTCCCGCACCGCTTCATCCGTAGGGACTGGCAGGATGTCAATGGACAGCATCAGGTCCCGGCTTAAGTCGCACAGCTCCGACACCATGTCATCCTTCACGTAGCTGGCGTAATCCTGCATGAACAGCACCCTCCCAAAGCGTTCCCCTGCCTTGAAATAGTCCTTGTGAAACTCCATGGAGTCCGGGCAGATCCAATCCTTGAAGCTGTGCCCCTTTTTGGCAAACGCTTTCAGGTCAAAAGGGAAACTCTGGGGCGTGTCCGCCCGGAAGAAATCCCGGAAGATCTGCAGCCGTTCCTCTGCGTCCAACTCCTCCCCCACTGAGGAGAGCTTTGCCAGATGGGTGATGATGTCCGTACCCACGCGGGCAAAATACGTCCTTGCCTCATCAATGTTCTTCTTATGAATGCTGATGGTCAGGTATCTTTCCTGATAGATACTGTTGTTTGTGCCGCTGACTTTGGATAAGAGCATTTCGTTATACTCCCTGCGGTATTCATCCAGCCCATCCTCCTTCATGGGAATGAGAAGGGACTGTTCAAATTCCTCTTTGTTGATCCTTCTATTGTTCAGCGTGATCTTGGCAGATGTGCCGGAATCCAGTGCATTTAAGAGTTCCGAGTAATCAAGGAACATCTCTGTCTTGTCCTCTTTGCTTGCAATGGAATAATTGATATCAGAAAACCGAAAGGTTTTTGAAAATTTATTGCCTGTTTGAAAGATCCCGTCCCGCCAGATCCTGCGGATCGGGATGAATTGCTGTACGGACTTTGGGACTTTGAATTTCTCCCGGTCCATTTTGACTGCCTGATTTAATGTTTTAATCAAACGCATTCCCCCTTCCCTTTTTCTTTACAGGTTTCTTGCTTTTGTTCTGGGCGGCCTTCCTGCGCTTCATAAGGATTTCCGTCCCGTCTTTCCCTGTCTGTTCCCCGGCCCGTATGCCTTCCTCCAGACAGGCGTAATACAGATTTTCCGGTTTGGACACCAGCCTTTTCGGATAGAAAAGTTCCGATTTTATCACTGCCCACAAAAACTGTTCCGCCGTCATCCCGTGGTATTTGAAAAACCCGCAGGCGGCAAAAGGGGCTGCCCCCAGAATACTAAGCCAGCCTGTGAATTCCTCGCCAAGGATATCCCTTGTACCAAAATAAATGCCTATTGCGGCAAGAACCGCCAATAGGGAGAAGGCACACTGCCGGAAATCAAGTCCAAAAAACATGGATTCGTTGTAGTTGCGGATTTCCTTATTCATTTTTACTTCCATTTCTAACGTACCTCCCCTCTACTGTTTCTTTTTTTCTGTTTCTTTTCCTTTGGCGGCTCATGCAGTTTCCGGTACTTCTCCACACCCTTCTGGTCGAAGCTGGCCAACCGGTCCAGGTCAAAGGCTACCTTGCAGTATCTGGCATACCCGGAATACCCGGTCTCTGGAAGCACCTTCCCCAGCTTGTGTTTCCGGATAAAATCCAGCTTGCTCTTCTCGGCAAAGGTATCTATATACGCCTCGTTTGGTTCCGCCGGCGAGTAGGGGAGGTTGATTGTCAGGTCTGCAAAAGACTCTTTCCTCCCCTCTTCCATATGGCACAGCCCGATATACAGCCGGTCGCCATAAGTGTAAGCCCCTACCTCCAGCGTCAGTTCCTCATGTCCAAACTCCCAATCGTACCCTAATGTTTTCTTAATATCCATCCGTTTCCCTTCCTTTTCTTCCTTCATTTCTTTAGCGTTCCATCCCTTTCTTTTTTGTACAAGCTTTTTGTGGCTTATATAGTGTCATTACATCCTGCGTCACATACGGATCCCTAGTGAATATCCACTCTTTATTAATACCGTTTCTCTTGCAAAATTGCAGATATTTCTGCATACCTTTCTCGTAATGTATTTCATCTTTTAAATCACAAATCTCTCCCCAAACTGCGCAATGGCTCTCGTCTGACATCCAAAGTAATTCAAATCCGCTCTCCAGATATGGGAACAAATATATATCAAAATCAGTGAATCTTTCCCTCTTACAAGCAACATCTTGTGTTTCTTTTCCCAAGGGCAGTGAAAACGAAAGCACATCCTCTACTTCCGGAAAAATACCAGCAAAAGCCAGAACTTCTTGCGGTGCTGCTGGAGTTCCTTTTATTAACACATAAAGAAGCTGATAGTTTTCTTCGTCTGGATAATCATCTTTGCGAATCTCTTGGAAACAAGCCGTCCTTTTCAAACAAGACTCCACTTTTCTTATGATTCTTTCTCGATTTAATCTCATTGCTTTCACCTCCTACTATAATCCCATGATCTCCTTCACGATCCAGTCAGATGCCTTTACTGCACCTACTAGTATCAATAAGTTAAACACCAGCTCCCCGACATAATTCCAGACGATCGTCACGGCGGAGAGGCTGGTGTCTCCCACGGCAGGCGGGCTTGCCGCAAATACCGAAAAGATGATGCAGGCCAGGGCGATGATCGCACCTTCCAAACACACCCCGGCATAGGAACGCAGGAAGTTCTTTCCCACAGATTGTGTGGGTTCCCCCGCAAAGCTGGCTATGGGAAGGGGCGCAATGGCCGTGTACATATACAGCTTGAACATCCTTCCGTAAACGGTCAGTATCATCACAAAGGACAGCACCGTGATAAGGAGGCTGCCCAGCAGCGTCACGATCCACAGGGGGATCGATTCCAGCATGCCCACCGATTCTACTTTCTCTATGATTTCTGCGGGAAGCTCCGTCACACCGTCGTCCGCCATGCCCGAACCGGACATGATCCTGGATATGACTCCCTGCACAATGGAAAAGATGGAATTCATCAGCTCCATCCCATACATGACCGCCCCCTGTGCCAGCGCAAACCGGATAAAGGCTTTTAATGCATGCTCCGGTTTTTTCAGGTCCGTAAAGCTCCCGCAGGTCTTGACAAGGCCCACGGCAAAAAATAAGACCAGCAGGCCGTATCCGATGGCTTTTAACGCATCGTTGATATTTACCATCACGTTCCAGATGCCCCCGCCTTTAAAGGTTTCCGGGTTCTGGGTCAGCAATGTCCAGATTTCTGCCAGCTTCTCACTCCATGTCTCCAGCGCCGAATTCAAATTTTGTACGATCCAGTTATCACTCAATCCTTTTTCACCTCTTTTCCGCAAAAGTTAAGCGATGAGGATGCACCAGGCATCCCCATCTCCGCTTTATGGCTATCCCATGATCAGATCCAGGATTTCTTTTGCAAAGGTGATAATGACCCCTCCTGCCAGTGTCAGAAATCCGTTTGCCCTCTGGCTTGGGTCATGGCTCTTTAGGCTCAGGCCCACCTGTACCACGCCAAACCCCAGAAGGATCAGGCCGATGGCACGGATGAGCGAAAAAATAAAGGTGGACAGGTTATTGACCACCGCCAGCGGATCCCCTGCGGCATAGACGGAGATACCCCCGACCGTAAAAAAGCAGACAGCGCCCACATAGCAGAATGCCATCCCTCTCTGCAGCCGCTGTTTCGGTGTGTATTTTTTCTTGTCTTCTTTCGTTTTCTTACTCTTTTTTAAAATTTTAATCAATCACATTCCTCCCATCTGAAATGACTGGCTGTTTAGCCCGTCACAGAAAAAGGCTCCCCAAGGATATCTTCCTCAGAGAGCAGTTCATAGTCATCGTACCGTGCCGCATCAAATAAAAACCCATCATGGGCCAAGGGAGCCTCTGCATAATTGAAAGGCTTAGCCCCTCCATCCTCTGTATCTTTGATATTCGGATGCCGCGTAAGGTCATACTTGCTGTCCATGATGGCCCGCTCGCCCCGGATGAATAAAAGTGCCTTGGAATTATCCAGCATCCGGACTTCATCCGGCGTTAAAAGCTCCCTGCCACTCTGCTGGTAGTTCGTGGAATAGCTGCCGGATCGCCCTTTCGTCTGCCCGTAGGTATTGGTATCGATGGTCTCTTTTCCCAGCAGCTCCGAGACATATTTATGGGTCTCTTTTTCATTGCCGCCCAGATATAAAAACTGATCATGAGGTAAGGTTCAGCTCATCCCTTGCAGGACTTGCATCCCCTCCCTCCCAAACCGCACGTACACCTCTCGATGTATACGGCTTTCCGCTTACTATATTTGCGGTGTTTAAGAATGAATCAATTGATGGCAGTCCGGGCATACCACCAGAGTTTTTCGTCTCCTCTTTCGCATGAGAAGCACCCACTCTGAGTTGCCCTTCAGGTCTTTCAGTTTCTTAACTTGGTGAATTTCCAGATTTCTGCATTCCTTATTGCACAATTCACAGGTATGACGTTCCACTCTTTGCTTCAGGGTGTTGGTTTTAGCATATTTTGAGTATTGTGGCAACTCACTGACATTATCAAATTTTGTTGCCTTTTCTTTACGCTTGAATCCATCCCTATAAAAAGTTGTGGTTTTCCTGCCTGCTTTTGTATCATATGCAACCGTAAATAAGTCTCCGACACAATATCTGCGTTTGATTTCATGGACATTTGTTTTGTATTTACACGCAAATGTTTTGTACATACTATATTTCATGACATTGGCAAATTTACCTATTTTATGGGCATCATTTGCAATAGAATAGTAATTGTACAATCCACGTACTTCTGCATTATATCTTGCCAGAATCTCTATATCACTCTGATTCACCAGCTTGCCCCTGTGCAGGGCAACGAATCTTTCTCTGCCATTTTCGTTAATCTTGATTTTGATAGCATTATATTCCAGTAACTTTCCTACCCACTTTTCTCTGGGTACCAGCAATCTCACCACTCCTGCATGGCTTCTTACTTTATAACCACCTGCTGACTTCTTTAATTCCTGACTTCTGGATACTGTGATGTCATATCCTAAAAATCTGGCTCTGTCTCCGGTATGCGTTACTTTCGTTTTTGCATCGGACATCTCTAAATCTAATCTGTCCATTAGGAACTTGCCAACGTCAGATTTAATCTGTTCGGCATCTTTTTTGTTCCCGATTACTCCAATAATAAAATCATCGGCGTAACGTACATACTGGATACGCTTATAGGAATCATCTAATGGCAGTGCAGGTGTTATTTGTCTTTCCACTGTTTCCAGTGCCTTTAGCCTTTTAGTTCTTTCCATGCGTTCATCCGGGGATAAATCCGTCCACTTTTCCTTGCCTTTGCGCCTAAAATAAGATGCTCTTTTCATGGCTTTATTGTACTCCGGTTTCATTCTTCTTTTCTTTCCCTGACTAAATGCCTGTGCATAGTTTTCCATGAACTTATCCAGTTCGTGTAGATATACATTTGCAAGCACTGGACTAACACCGGACCCCTGCGGGACACCGCTGTATGTCCTGTTGTATGTCCATTGCTCCATATATCCTGCTTTTAGGAACTTCCAAATAAGCTGTATAAATGTCTCATCATCTATGCGCTTTCTCAGAAGCCGAATAATCGTGTGGTGATTAAAACTATCAAAACAGGCGTGAATATCACCTTCTACAAACCAGTTTGCACCTGTAAAGGTACTCTGTATCTGCTGTAATGCCGTCTGACAGCTTTTGTTTGGTCTGAACCCATGTGAGGTTTTTCTGAACACTGGTTCATAAATGCTCTCTAAAATCATTTTCACTACTTCCTGCACAAGCTTGTCATTTCCCGACTGGATTCCCAGCGGACGCTTTTTATTGCTGTTTTTCTTTGCAATGTATTCCCTTCGTGCAGGTTTTGGCTGGTAACTTCTGTCCCTCAGGGAATCTATAATCCCGTTGATTCTTTCGTCACTCATTCCATCAATCGTTGTTCCGTCAGCACCGGCAGTCATACTGCCGGTATTTGCATATATGTTCTTATATGCAAGCCAATAGAACTCTGGATTGTACAGATTCCGATACAACCTCTGAAATCTGTATGATTCATTCTTTGACTTTTCCGTCAAACTACATAATACTTCGATTGGATTTCTCAATGCCTCTCGCACCGTCCTTTCTTCTTGTATTAGTAAATAAGCTGCTCCCCTTCGCCATGTGAACGTCATTAACGTCTCGGACTACTATGGGAGCTGTGTGACCATGCCCGTTACCGGGTTTAGGTCATCCACGGTTAGTAAATATAGGATTAGCATTCAGTGTTGTCGGCACCGACTTTCGCCATTTACCCACTGTCTTGTGGTTGTCTTTCCATGAGTATCGCTTGATTCCACAATTGCGAAATGTAATCAACATGGAATAGCATACGTTTCAATCCTTTTCGTATGCGGAGTCGGGTTCCCCCACTCTGGCTATCGTTCAGGCAGTTTAGCTTTATACCTCATACACTGATTTTTATTTTTGTACATTCGGTCACTTAGGATTAACATCCTCCTGTACAGGCTCTCACTTAAAGGATAGTAAGAGCGACAACATGCTACACTCCCCTTCGGGTTTCCCCTCTCGGATAAGTTGTAAAATAATAGGCTGTGATTTTTCATCACTTGATACTTTTACCTACCGCTTGCTAAAGGCGGAATCCTATAAGTACCACGTCGCCAATTTATATCGCGCTGGCGGCTTCCGTGCGCACACAATTGCCCACGAGACTTTCCCAGCTGTCCTTGAACAGCGCCTTTAGCTGGCTCATGTTCTGGATAATAATGCTGCAAAAAATAGAGCGGGAACGGCAGGTCGCCAATATTTTCTCAAACTCATTTGGCAGAGAAACATTTGGGAATTCATCCATGATACAGTTTACAGGTACAGGCAGTTTCCCTCCATGCACACGGTCTGCCACGTAATACAACGTTTGAAACAGCTGGCTGTAGATCATTCCTACCAGATAGTTGAGACTGGAATCCGCATCCGGGATACAGCAGAACAGGGCCACCTTTTTCTCCCCCATGCTGGCAAGGTCCAGTTCGTCCATACAGGTCAGGCTGGCAATCTGCTTGAGGTTGAAAGCCGCCAGCCGCACACCCACGCTGATCAGGATGGATTTCGCCGTCTTCCCTGCCGCCTGTTTGTAAATATGGTACTGCTTTACCGCAATGCTCTCCGGCTCCCGCATCTCCAGCCGTTCAAACAGGATATCAAGGGGAGACTCATATTCCTCATCTTCCTCTTTTACCTGTGCGGAGCCCAGCATTTCCATGATCATGGAGAAATTCTGTTCCTCCGGCGGCGCTTCATGGATCAGATACAGCATCAATGCCTGCAGGAGCGCCGTTTCGCTCTTCTCCCAGAACGGGTCCTGGGACTGCGACCCTTTTGGCGTGGTATTCTGGATCAAGTTGGATATCAGGCGCAACACGTCCTTGTCATCATGGACATACGCAAACGGGTTGTAGCAAAAGGACGTGTCCGGGTTGATCAGGTCGAATACCCGGACTTCATAGCCTTTTTTCTTTAACAGTCCCCCGGTCTTTCGAAGCAGCTCAGCCTTTGGATCCGTAATGATCATGGAACAGTTGCACTGCATGATATTGGGCAGGGCATACCCTCTGGATTTCCCCGCACCGGAACCACCCACCACCAGTACGTTCAGGCATCTGCGGTGCCGATAGGTGTCCAGTCCGATGCGGAAATTCTGGGTCATGAGGAGGTTGTGGAAGTAATCCTTATCCTCGTACTTCTTTCGGAGCCTTTTCACATCCCCCCATTTTGCAGAGCCGTGCTCTTCTCCCCGGCGGTAGTTTTTCTGGCTGGAATAATAGATGCCGATCCCCATGCCATAGATCCCGGTACAGATCAGTACCGATTTCAAAGTATACTTGGTCGCATGAAGTGCAAAGGGATGCTCCAGCTTTTGGCTCAGTGCTTCCATGATCCCAAGCAGGTTCTGGCCCGGCTCTATGCAGTCTGCAAAAAGCACCGCTCCCCACCAGACAATGGGTAAAGCAAAAAGCCAGAGTATCCACTCTGACTTTCTGCTCTGTGCTACCGGGACGGCACCTCTTTCTTTTTCTCCGGGCCGCCGGTCTTATGGAATCTGTCCACCCCCGGTACTAATGCCAGCGTACTGCCATTTTCCCACTCCAGCTGGATCTGGCCGACATCATCCACATGATAGACCGTTCCTTTTAACCCGGCCGGCATCTGTGGCTCCCCGTCCATCTCATCCAGACAGATCCGCGTGCCTGCGGGGTATCGTTTTCTTAATTGTTCAATCTTTGCTCTCTCATTGTCCAAGCACATCCCTCCTTCTAAAATAATTTCATTCTCTACAGAAAATCTGTGTCCGTTTTTTGCATGCCAGGTAGAGTAGGCGAGTGATATTTTCACTCGCCCCTCATCAAACCGTGCATGAGG
>ERZ778512.20-NODE-20-length-181597-cov-18.526291_pt1 | contig 181597 bp, 129 predicted proteins | sample MGYA00510346_ERZ778512 | MGnify/ENA primary metagenome ERZ778512 (study PRJEB29527, sample SAMN07138962) | mouse gut metagenome | material: feces | host: mouse | place: China:Nanjing | collected 2016-01-25 ...
CATATTAGATTACCATATCTTTTCTGACTTGTCAACAACTTTTTTAACTTTTTTCGTAATATTTGGAAGTTATTCTTCCATATTATAAAAAATAATTACCAGTCATTTCCTTATCGCATTTAACAGCAACTCTGATATAATATCATATATTTCATTGTCTGTCAATGACTTTTTTTAACTTCTTTTTCATTGTTAAAAATGAAAAAGAAAACGGAGAAGGAGGGATTTGAACCCTCGCACGGCGCAAACCGTCTACACCCTTAGCAGGGGCGCCTCTTCAGCCACTTGAGTACTTCTCCAACGCCTGAATAATCACTTTTATTCAATTGTGCTCAATTACGTGATCAAAAATTATTATAACCAATAAAATGACATTTGTCAATCACTTTTTCTCATTTTTTTCAATAACTTTTTCAATTCTTCTTTTTACTTCTGCAGCAAGCTCCACGGATTTCATATTTTTGTACTCTTCATATCTGATAGGCTCTAAAAAATGCACCTGTACGGTCACCTTTTCTATTGATCTCACATCAAATGGTTTATAGGCATCTATCAGCGCCACAGGGACAACGGGACACTTTGCCTTCATGGCACTTTTAAAGCTCCCGCCCTTAAACTCATGTACATGGTTCGGATCCTTTGTCCTGGTACCCTCTGCAAATATGAGATAATTTCTGCCCTCTTTCACCTCTTTTGTCACCTGGATGATAACCTTCATAGCCTGCTTTACGTCATCCCTGTCAATAGCATATGCCTTCATGCAGGCAAATACCTGTTTTAAAAATGGGATATTCTGAATTTCTTTCTTCATGACAACAGAAAAAGGCCTTGGGCATGCTGCCATAATAGACAGCACATCAAACAATCCCTGATGATTTGGGAAAAACATAAACCCATTCTCCTCAGGAATATTCTCCTGTCCATGAACGTCGATCGTAACCCTTCCGCCCTTGATCGCACGGCTGTCTATAAAACGCAGTACCTTATAACGTTCTTCCTCTGTATATTTATCTACATGGCTGGCATAGTAGCATAGTTTGAACCACATATAGGGCACAAGAAGGATATTATATGCAACCATTAACATTATTCTTTTCATAATATGAATTCCTCTCACATATTAGAGTTACTGTTTCCCTCTCTAAATAAGACGCAAAACCATACACAGTAACACAACAGCCAGCCATATATACATGGCCAGCTGTCTATTTTCTGCCTGCTGCTCCACCTTTTTCCCAAGGAGACGTTCACCCGGGGTACGCAGATCTGCTGGATCGTTACTGTTATTTTTCCATCTCTTTTTTCAGGTCTTCCTCAAAATTCGGATTTTTCCTTATAAACTTCTTGTAATCCTTCTCGTAGGTCTTGTACTCTTCCGTCTTCATGAACTTTGCAAATTCTTCACTGGATATCTTGCTCATTTCATCTGTAACATCTTTTGCAGGCACTACATGATACTTTTTATCTTTTTCCTTCACAAAATACATGGACATAGAAGGGATCTCCAGAGCTTCTGACTTTTTGTCATCCTTATCCTTCTTCACCAGATTGTAAATAGCATAAACCAGTTCATAGCCATTAAAATTCCCCAGGGATTCGCACTTGGTGAAGTTTACCTCTGATGCACCATAGGCCTTAAACTGTTTCATATTATACTTTATTTCCTGCGTGATCTCATCCGCACATTTTTTGTCAGGGTCCTGGCCGAGGCATTTCTTTGCTGCCTCGGTATCCCCTTTCTGATATGCATTTACAATAGATTTTGTAACACTCTCCGGTGATTTTGTGCTTACCTTTACGCCGCATCCGCTCAAAGAAAATATAAGCATTATCACCAAAGCGCAACATAGAAGCCCTTTTAATCTACGCATTTTACTCTCCTTGGTTCTCTTCTGTCTGGGAATCTGCCTCTGCGGATTCCTCACCTTCACTTTCTTCCTTCTCTCTTACCTTCGCAATGCTGGCTACCGTCACTCCCTCGTTCAGGTCCATAAGCTTTACTCCGGATGTTATTCTGCCCAGAATGGAAATTGCACTGCACTCCAGGCGGATGACAATTCCCTCTGTTGTGATCAGAAGAATATCATTTTCCTCATTGACCGCCTTTACCCCGATCACGTTTCCTGTCTTCTCTGTGATCTTATAGCATTTAACACCTTTACCGCCTCTGTTTTGGCAGGTAAATTCTCCTATAGAAGTTCTCTTGCCCATACCATGTTCAGAGACTATCAGCAGATAATCTCCCTGGCAGTTGAGCTGCATACCAATAACTTCATCCTCTTCAAGCAGATTAATACCACGTACCCCCATAGATACACGTCCGGTCTTCCTAACATCTGTTTCGTGGAAACGGATACACTGGCCGAATTTAGTGATAAGAATAATATCTTTCTTATTATCAGTAAATTTGACTTCGATCAGCTCATCATCCTCTCTCAGGGCAATAGCTGCAAGACCTGTTTTCCGCACATTGCTGTAATCCTCAATTGGCGTTTTTTTCACAAGGCCGTTTTTCGTTGCCATAAACAGATAATTTCCCTGTTTAAATTCATTAATAGGAATCACCGCGGATATTTTCTCATCCGGCTGCAGGGAAAGCAGATTTATGATCGCAGTTCCCCTTGCTGTTCTGCTGGCCTCCGGAATCTCATAAGCCTTCATACGGTAAACCCGTCCCATATTAGTAAAGAACATGAGGAAATGATGTGTGGTTGTCATCAAAAGCTCCTCAATGTAATCGTCATCAATGGTACTCATACCCTTGATTCCCTTTCCACCCCTGTTCTGGCTGCGGAAATTATCAACGGTCATACGTTTGATGTAACCTAACTTTGTCATGGCAATGACTGTATTTTCCTTTGGAATCAGGTCTTCCATGGAAATATCAAATTCATCATAACCGATGGAGGTTCTTCTGTCATCCCCGTATTTATCGGAAATACCCAGGATTTCCTCACGAATAACGCGGAGCAGAAGGTTTCTGTCCGCAAGAATAGCCATTAACTCCCGGATCCTTTTCACCAGTTCATTATACTCGCCCTGAAGCCGGTCTCTCTCCAAACCGGTCAGTGCACGCAGCCTCATATCTACAATAGCCTGGGCCTGGGCCTCAGAGAAGCCAAATGCCTCCATAAGAGAATCCTTTGCCTGCTGTGTTGTCTTAGACGCACGGATAATACGGATCACCTCATCTATATGTTCCAGGGCTTTTAACAAACCCTCCAAGATATGTGCACGTTCCTGTGCTTTGTTCAGGTCATACTGTGTCCTTCTGGTCACAACATCTTCCTGATGGCGCAGATAATATTTGAGCATTTCCAGAAGGTTCATGACCTTCGGCTGATTATTCACCAGTGCCAGCATAATAACCCCGAATGTATCCTGAAGCTGGGTATGCTTGTACAGCTGGTTCAGGATGACATTGGCATTGGCATCTCTTCTCAGTTCAATACAGATACGCATACCTTCCCTGTTGGAATGGTCATTGATAGCCGTGATTCCATCAATTTTCTTATCCCTTACAAGTTCTGCCATCTTCTCTATCAGACGTGCTTTATTGACCATATAAGGCAGCTCTGTAACAATGATCTGGCTCTTGCCGCTGGGCAGTGTCTCTATGTCTGTAATTGCCCGCACTTTAACTTTTCCGCGGCCTGTACGGTAAGCCTCCTCAATCCCCCTTGTGCCAAGGATCATGGCTCCGGTTGGGAAATCAGGTCCTTTTATGATGGACAGAATCTCCTCCAGCTCGGTTTCCCTGTCCTCTTCAATGATGTTGTCAATAATTCTTACAACAGCAGAAATAACCTCCCTCAGATTATGGGGCGGTATATTAGTTGCCATACCTACTGCAATACCTGATGTACCGTTTACCAGCAGGTTTGGGTATCTGGAGGGGAGAACCAGGGGTTCTTTTTCCGTTTCATCAAAGTTTGGAGCAAAATCAACTGTATTTTTATTAATATCCGCCAACATTTCCATGGAAATTTTACTCAGGCGGGCCTCTGTATAACGCATGGCAGCAGCACCGTCACCATCCACAGAACCAAAGTTTCCATGCCCATCCACCAGAGGATACCTGGTTGACCATTCTTGTGCCATGTTGACCAAAGCTCCGTAGATAGAACTGTCACCATGAGGGTGATACTTACCCATTGTATCACCTACGATACGTGCACATTTTCTGTGAGGTTTGTCGGGGCCGTTGTTTAATTCTATCATGGAGTACAGTATTCTTCGCTGTACCGGCTTCATACCGTCCCTGACATCCGGCAATGCCCTGGATGCAATAACACTCATGGCATACTCAATGTAGGACTCCTCCATTTTTTTCTGTAAGTCCACTTCCTGGACTTTATCAAAAATATTATCTTCCATTTAGCTTCTCCTTAACTCCGCTTCCGTCGGCCGCTTATATATCCAGATTCTTAACATATTTTGCATTTTCTTCTATGAATTCACGTCTAGGCTCCACTTTATCTCCCATAAGGGTTGTAAATGTAAGATCAATTTCAGAAGATGCCTCTTCATCCATGGTAACTCTCAGAAGTATCCTGCGTTCCGGATCCATGGTTGTCTCCCAAAGCTGTTCTGCATCCATCTCTCCCAGACCTTTGTAACGCTGGATCCTGTTATTGCCGTCACGTCCGATTTCATTTAATATCAAATCCTGTTCTTTCTCAGAATAGGCATAAAAAACTTTCTTATTTTTCTCAATTTTAAAGAGAGGCGGCTGAGCCAGATATACATGGCCCTGTTTGATCAGCTCCGGCATAAATCTGTATAAAAACGTCAGCAGAAGAGTTGCAATATGAGCGCCGTCCACATCGGCATCTGTCATGATGATGATTTTTCCATAACGAAGCTTGCTGATATCAAAATCCTCGTGAATACCGGTTCCGAAAGCTGTGATCATAGCTTTGATCTCGGCATTGGCGTATATTTTGTCCAGTCTTGCCTTCTCCACATTAAGGATTTTACCTCTCAGCGGAAGGATCGCCTGTGTCGCACGGCTTCTTGCGGTTTTCGCAGAGCCCCCGGCAGAATCTCCCTCTACGATGTAGATCTCACATTTTGAGGGGTCTTTGTCCATACAATCTGCCAGTTTTCCCGGAAGTGACATTCCTTCTAACGCAGACTTCCTCCTTGTCAGTTCTCTGGCCTTTCTGGCTGCATCCCTGGCACGCTGGGAAAGTACGGATTTTTCTATGATTGTTTTGGCAACAGAAGGGTTCTGCTCCAGATAGATTTCAAGCTGGCTGCTCACAACATTGTCAACAGCCCCCCTGGCCTCACTGTTTCCAAGTTTCTGTTTTGTCTGTCCCTCAAACTGGGGGTCCTCAATCTTAACACTGATAATAGCAGTCAGACCTTCACGGATATCCTCACCGGAAAGATTTGACTCGCTTTCTTTTAAGATTTTATTTTTTCTGGCATATTCATTAAAGGTTTTGGTAAGGGCATTTCTAAATCCCACAATATGCGTGCCGCCCTCCGGCGTCGTGATATTATTTACAAAACCATAGGTATTTTCTGTATAGGAATCATTGTGCTGCATAGCTACTTCCACAACCACACCGTCTTTTGTCCCCTCAAAGTAGAGAATATCTTCATAGAGGGAGGAATTACTTCTGTTCAAATACTGAACAAACTCCTTGATACCGCCCTCGTAATGGAAGATCACTTCCTTTGGCTCTTCATCCCGCTTATCTACAGCAATGATCTTCAGTCCTCTTGTCAAAAATGCCATTTCACGAAATCTGTGTTTCAGGGTACTGAAATCAAATATAGTCTCCTCAAAGATTTCCGCATCCGGAAGGAAGGTGACCATGGTTCCTGTCTTATCCGGGTCACAGTCACCGATGACCTTCAGTTTATATATGGTTTTACCCCGCTCATAGCGCTGACGGTAGACCTTTCCTTCGTGATAAATGGTTACCTCCAGCCATGTGGAGAGGGCATTTACAACAGATGCGCCAACGCCGTGAAGACCGCCGGAAACCTTATATCCCCCGCCGCCGAACTTGCCGCCTGCATGGAGGATGGTAAAAACTACCTCCACGGCCGGGATCCCTGCTTTATGGTTGATACCTACGGGAATACCACGTCCGTTGTCAGTAACAGTAATGGAATTGTCTTCATTTATAAATACTTCTATAGTATCGCAGTATCCGGCCAGGGCCTCATCTACCGCATTATCTACAATTTCATATACCAGGTGGTGCAGACCTCTGGCGGAGGTGCTGCCGATATACATACCGGGCCTTTTCCTAACAGCCTCTAATCCCTCAAGTATCTGAATCTGATCTGCTCCATACTCTGTTTTAAATTCTGTGCTCATGCATTTCCTCCTGTTTACCGGCAATGCTCACCGGTTTTCCGCTGGTCGTCTCAGGGGGCAACTGTCCCCTCCACCACTTTAAACAATTTATTGATTTCAAATCTTTTGTTTACAAAATCATCCAAACCTGTACAAGTTATCATAGTCTGCACATCCCGGATACTGTCCAGCAGATAATTCTGCCTGTTGGCGTCCAGTTCCGACAAAACATCATCCAGAAGAAGGATTGGAACATCCTTTATCTTTTTCTCCACCAGATAGATTTCCGATAACTTCAGGGATAGGGCAGCTGTGCGCTGCTGTCCCTGTGAACCAAACTTGCGAATATCAATCTCATTTATTCTAACACATAAATCATCCCTGTGGGGTCCGGATGATGTATTCCTGAATTTGAAATCCTTTTCCCGGTTTCTTCCCAACTGTTCATAGAACTCATCGCTCCTTACATTCGGTTCGTAAACCAGTTCTATTTTTTCTTTTCCGCCTGTTATGCTGCTATGTATCTCTCCGATAATATCATTTATATCGCGGACAAATTCATGACGGCTTTCAATGATGGATTTTCCGTAACGTACCAATTGTTCATCCCACACATCCAGTGTGGCCGCCAGGCCGCTGCTAGATCCAATATCCTTTAACAACTTGTTTCTCTGGTTCAGGACATGGTTGTAACTGGATAGATCAGATAAATACACCTTATTAAGTTGACATAACTCGGAATCAATAAACCTTCTCCTCTCACCAGGACCGTTTTTAATAATATTCAGATCCTCCGGCGAGAAAAATACAATGTTGACAATTCCGAACAGCTCACTGGCCCTTCGGATGGGGATACCGTCAATGGCTATGCCCTTAGCTTTATTTTTTTTCAGATGCATATCAATCTTGTGGGATATGCCGTCCTTATTCACAAACATCCTGATATGGGATTCATCCTGTTCAAACCGGATCATCTCTCTGTCCTTACTGCCTCTGTGTGATTTTGTGGTGCCACACAGATATACAGCCTCCAAGATGTTGGTCTTTCCCTGGGCGTTATCCCCATAGAGAATATTTGTTCCCTTGTCAAACTGCAGGGATAAAAGATTGTAATTCCTGTAATTCTTCAGTTCTATAGACTCAATATACATGTAAACACCTGTTGTTGGGGGGCGCTGAAAACTTCACGTGACAGAAACGGTAATAGTAAATTCATTTTACTATTTTGATCTCCTGACCGTCATAAGCCACCAGATCCCCATCGTAAAGTTTGCGGCCTCGTCTGGTATCGGTCTCACCATTGACTTTTACAAGACCGTCCTGTATCACATATTTGGCTTCCACCCCGTCCTCCACAAGATTTGCGGCTTTCAGGGCCTGGCCCAACTTAATAAACTCATCTTTTAATTTTATGATTTCCATTCTTTCTCTCCTAACGGCTTTCAAACCCGTTTTTATCTGCTGACAGCATTAAAGTTTACAGGAAGGATCAGATAAATATACTGCTCCTCCTCATCCCGGATAAAGCAGGGCGCTTTGGGATTCATCAGATAAATACAGACTTCCTCATCATCAATCACCTTCAGCGCATCAATCAGAAATTTGGGATTGAAACCAATGAGAATATCTTTTCCCTCTTTTTCAATGTCAATGTCCTCTTTCATAGAACCAATCTGAGAATCAATCCGCAGTTCCATGGAGCCATCCTCAATATGAATGATAATGGGTTTTTTATCTCCCTCTTTTACAAGAAGGGTTGCTCTGTCAATACAATCTAAAAATTCACGTTTATTAATCTTGACTTTTGTTTCGTAGTCACTGGATAACATCTGGTCAATCTTAAAGTAATCGCCCTCGATCAGACGGGATACTACCTTGGTATTATCAAATTCAAACAAGATATGGTTTTCCGCAAGATAGATTTCTACCATATCTTCCATTTCACCGGATAAAATTTTACTGATTTCATTCAGTGTCTTACCGGGAACAACCACTTTCTTATCTGCGCACTCTTCTTTCAGCGCAATTTTTCTGATGGAAATACGGTGTCCGTCAAGGGAAACCACACGCAGCATATTGTTTTCAATCTGAAAAAGTTCACCTGTCATCAGCTTATTGTTTTCGTTTGCTGCTATGGAAAAAATAGTCTGACGGATAATTTCTTTTAAAGTAAACTGTGAAATCCGTACACAGTCATTTTTTTCAATGAACGGAAGATAAGAAAAATCCTCACCGGACTTTCCCGGAATATTGAATTTTGCTTTTTCGCAGGTAATCAGAGTGTTTAGTTTCTCATCTGTTGTTATGGTAACATTATTATCCGGAAGCTTTCTTACGATCTCAGAAAAAATCTTAGCATCCAGAGCGATAATACCCTTTTCTTCTATAGTACCGTCAACAATGGTTTCAATTCCCAGTTCCATGTCATTGGATGTAAATCTGATTTCATTGGCTGATGCATCAATAAGAATACATTCCAGAATGGGCATTGTTGTTTTTCCCGGTACGGCTTTCATGACAATATTTACACTTTTTAATAATTCTGATTTAGGACAAATTAATTTCATGATGTGTATAACTTCCTTTCTTTGCAAAAGTGGCTTTATCTATAAAATAATATTAAGGAATCCGCAGTCGTAGCCTTAGGGGATGTGAATTTGTGAATAACCCTCGAAACCCGCAGGAATTGCGGCTTTCATAGTATGGATAACTTTGTGGGTTAAAGCTGAAGTTAAAGTGAATAAGCTGTTGATAGAATCATGGGTAAAAAACGGGGTTCACGTTATCAACACTTATCCACATGTAAGTCACTTTATATTCACCTAAGGTTGTGGATAATCAAATACTGCAGGAAAGTGTGTGTGCATAGCTTGAGGATCACTTGGCAGGATTGATTTTTTTCTTCAATATATCAATGATTTCTCTTGTGTCGTCGTTCTCCTCAACTTCCCGCTCTATTTTATTTATGCCGCTCATGATGGTCGTATGGTCTCGTCCACCCAGGCTGTCACCGATAATTTTCAGGGTGGTTTCTGTCATCTGGCGGCACAGGTACATAACAATCTGTCTTGGATATGCAATTTTGGAACTCCTCTTGTTTCCGGTCAGGTCAGAGGGAGTGAGATCAAAGTGTTCTGCTACTATATTAATAATGAGTTCCGGTGTTATGGTCCTTTTCTGGTTTGGCGATATGATGTCTTTCAATACTTTTTCCGCCAGAGCCAGGTTGATCTCCCGGTTCTCCAGATTTGCATATGCCATGATCTTATTCAGGGAACCCTCCAGCTCACGGATATTTGACTTTACGTTCTGTGCAATATATTCAATGACCTGATCATCAATCTGATAGCCGTCCAGCTCCTCCTTTTTTCTAAGGATCGCCATTCGGGTTTCAAAATCAGGTGAGGAGATGTCCACGATCAATCCCCATTCAAATCGGGAACGAAGCCGGTCCTCCAGGATTTCCATATCTTTGGGGGGCTTATCCGAGGAGATGATGATTTGTTTTTTCGCTCCGTGGAGAGCATTGAAGGTGTGGAAAAATTCTTCCTGGGTGGATTCCTTTCCTATAATAAACTGTATATCGTCGATCAAAAGTACATCTATATTCCGGTATTTCTCACGAAACTTGGACATAGTTGTATTATTGCCGTTACGGATTGATTCAATCAGTTCATTGGTAAAATATTCACTGGTCACATACAGTACCTTGGACTGCGGTCTTTTCTGAAGCACAAAATGTGCGATGGAATGCATAAGATGGGTTTTTCCCAGACCAACTCCTCCATATATAAAGAGAGGGTTATACACCTCACCGGGAGATTCCGCCACTGCAACGGAAGCTGCGTGTGCCAGTTTGTTATTGCTTCCGACTACAAAGGTGTCAAAGGTATACTTAGGGTTTAAGTTGGCTTTTTCAATACTTTCATTCACGGCAGCGGATGATACGGGGGTATCCGCCGTTTCCGGCGGCACGTCATCCGGTAAGATCAAAGCAATTTCGTAGTCTTCTCCCGCAGTTTCAGCAATTGCCACTTTTAATGGAAGAAGATATTTGTTGGCAATATAATTAATGCCAATCTGGCCTGTGGGGACTATGATGGTAACGGTATCCCCTTCCACTTTGTGGACTGTCAGGGATTTCAGCCAGGTATTAAAAGAGACATCAGATAACTGATGCTCCGTTTTTATCATATTTAATATGTCTGTCCATTTTTCCTGTATTAAATGCATTTTGAATTCTCCCGTTTGTTTTCGCGTTTCCTTTCCAGACTTGTGCAATATGGAGAGGGATTGATGATCATGTTGAAAAAGACGTTCTTTTTTCCCTTGTTTCAAAGCACACAACAATAGAAAGTACGCGCCTGCGGACTTTCTATTGCAAAAAACGTATTATTATCTATATATTATAATAAAATAGAATTTTTAGCAATGAAAAAATAATTCTAAACAGAAATCCACAAGGTTATGTTAATAATGTGGATAATACTGTGTGGAAAATGAGGATTACAAAGTTAAAAACATTGTGGAAAAAGGAAGATGTGAGAAATGTGTATAACTCCATTTACATCTTCCACATGGCGAAAATCGTGATAAATTAAGGTTTTTTTGTCGAAAAGGGCAAAAAAGTGTGGGGAAAACGGAAAAGTTATCCACAAGTTATCCACAATTTGTGGATAACATTACGTAAACTAGAATCGTGTGAATAACTGTGGGGATAATCATTTTAGCAGAAGCGTCCCGGGAACTCTTTCCACAGAACGGAAAACCGGAATGTGGAAAACAGGTGAATACTCGGATTTCAGCCTATTTCCGTGATAAATATATTTAAAGAAAAAAATAAAATATATCTTGACGAATCAAGGGTTTCCGAATATAATTGAAATGATGTTTTCTATCATGCATAATTATAGGAATACTATCTGAATAATAGATAGATATTTGGTTTAAAGGAGGTGCCTGGAATATGAAAATGACATTTCAGCCAAAAAAGAGAAGCAGATCCAAAGTTCATGGATTCAGAGCAAGAATGAGCACTAAGGCCGGAAGAAAAGTTTTAGCTGCAAGAAGATTAAAAGGAAGAAAAAGATTATCAGCTTAAGACCGCAGATATGTGGTCTTTTCTTCTCTTCTTGTAATTATTCAGTTACCTGAATAATTACGGGTATTTGCCCATTAAAATCGCTTGGCGATGGGGCCGATACCTGATGCCGTAACTCTTATATACGGTCAGCGCAGTGAATGCGCAGACCTGATTGAATAGTAACCTCTTCTTTCATTAAAGGATGGTTTATGAAATATTCGGAATCGTTAAAGAAAAACAGAGATTTTCAGCTGGTTTATAAAAAGGGAACATCATTTGCAAATCGGTACTTAGTTATGTATGTGTTAAAGAATCAGTTGGACAAGAACAGAATTGGTATATCCGTAAGTAAAAAGGTAGGAAACAGTGTCGTAAGACATCATTTGACCAGGCTTCTCAGAGAAAGCTACCGATTGAACGAAGAAAAATTCAAGTGCGGATATGATATTGTTGTAGTAGTCAGGGTAAATGGAAAGGATCAGGGATTCCATTCCATGGAGAGTGCGCTTTTGCATTTAGGTAAGTTCACAAAGACCATAAGAAGTGAAGAGAATGAAAACAGTATTGATTAAGATGATTCGGCTTTATCAGAAATATTTATCCCCGTTAAAGAGAACCCGTTGTCCCTATATACCCACGTGTTCTCAGTATGGATTAGAAGCAATTGAGAAATATGGTGCAGTAAAAGGTAGTTTATTGGCTTGCTGGAGAATTTTAAGATGTAATCCATTTTCAAAAGGCGGATACGATCCGGTACCATAAGTATTGTTTTATCTTGTTAGGAGATAATTATGCACCGCCCTTTTGTTACAAAGGCGGTATGCTTGAGAGATGAAGGTGACAAACCGGCTATAAGGAGGAAAATATTTTGGTTGCGTTGCTAACAAAGAGTACAATGCCGATTGTAAAATGGGTGGCTGAGGTAATGGGCTGGCTGATGAACGGCATTTACAGTATCGGGGTCACAAATCTTGGCCTCTGTATTATTTTATTTACAATTATCATTTATATGTTCATGACGCCGCTGCAGATCAAGCAGCAGAAGTTCTCTAAGATGAATGCTGTCATGTCCCCGGAATTACAGAAGATCAGTAAGAAATATAAAGCAAAAAAAGATCAGGCCTCACAGGCGAAAATGCAGGAAGAGACCATGGCTGTATATGAGAAATACGGCGTATCTCCCACAGGAAGTTGTCTGCAGATGGTCATTCAGATGCCTATATTCTTTGCTCTGTATCAGGTTATCATAAAGATGCCGGGATACATTGGAGGAATCAGAAACATGTTCGATACAGCAGTTGTAAAAATTACAAATGTTGACGGATATGTAGGTATTATCAGCGATTTTATTAAAGATCATGGTATCAGAAGTTACAGTTGGCCTACAAACGGCAAGGGAATCAATGATAACCATGTCATCGACTTTTTATACAGTCTGTCTCCGTCACAGTGGGCAGACCTTGGAGAAGTGGACAAGTTCAGCGGCTTTGCGCAGACGTTAAGTGATACTGCCAATAAGATTCATCCTATGCAGAATTTTCTTGGCCTGAATATTGCGGATACACCACTTTCTTTGATCAAGACAGGATGGAGTGACCACACTTATCTTTTGATCCTTGCGGCGATCATGATCCCATTGTTATCCTGGCTGACTCAGATGCTGAACTTAAAATTAATGCCAACAGCAGCAACAGACGATACAAACAGCCAGATGAATGCCACAATGAAGGGGATGAATACCTTCATGCCGCTGTTTTCCGCTTTTATCTGTTTTTCCTTCCCTGTAGGTATTGGTATCTACTGGATTGCCGGTTCTGTGATCCGTTGTGTTCAGCAGCTTGTCATCAACAGACATCTGGACAATATGAATATGGATGACTTTATCAAGAAGAACCAGGAGAAGATGGCTAAGAAGCGTGCAAAAGCAGGACTTCCGCCGCAGAAGATCACACAGCAGGCAAAGATGAATGTAAAAAACATCGAGGAACCAAAGAAGATCTCTGCTGAAGACAGAAATGCCGCAGTGCAGAAATCTACAGAATACTACAAGAATTCACAGAACGCAAAACCGGGAAGCCTGGCTTCAAAGGCAAATATGGTTGCTCAATTTGATCAGAAAAACAAATCCAAGAAGAAGTAGCGGTAAGGGGGAAGAAGTATGGAATTCAAAGAATTTTCTGCAAAAACTGTAGACGAAGCGATCACAAAAGCTTGTCTGGATTTTGAGACTTCCAGTGAAAATCTGGAGATTCAGGTTTTATTTGAAGGCAGTTCAGGATTTTTGGGGTTCGGAGCCAAACCGGCCAGAATTAATGTACGCAGAAAAGAAGTATCCTTACCAGAAGAACCAGTAATTGAAGAGGCTGTTCCGGTAAAAGAAGAGAGAAAAGAAGTAAAAAAAGAGTTTAAGAACGAGCCGAAAAGAGAGCCTAAGAGGGAACCGAAAAAGGAAGTAAGAAGAACAGAGGCTCCCAAAGAGGATGTAAAACCGCAGCACGAAGAGCGGAAGGTCGTTGAGAGAACAGAAGAAGAAATCACAGCCGTAAAAGCAGATGCGGAAAAGTTCTTAAATGGCGTGTTCAAAGCCATGGAGCTTGAAGTTGAAATCAAGATGGAGTATAAGAGTGCGGAAGGTAACCTGGAAATTGAATTTTTAGGCGAGGATATGGGCATTCTTATCGGCAAGAGAGGACAGACGCTGGACTCTCTGCAGTATCTCACAAGCCTTGTTGTGAACAAGGGAAGACAGGGATATATCCGTGTGAAGCTGGATACTGAGGATTACAGAAACAGGAGAAAAGAGACTCTGGAAAATCTGGCAAAGAGCATTGCCTACAAAGTCAGAAAGACCAGAAAACCTGTATCTCTGGAGCCTATGAATCCCTATGAGAGAAGGATCATCCATTCTGCATTACAGGGCAACCGTTATGTGGAGACTTACAGTGAGGGAAATGAACCTTACCGCCATGTGGTTGTAAAGCTGAAAAAATAATATATATAAGGAATTATGATTATTCTAGGTGAAAGCGTGAATAATGGAGAATATTTTTCTCTGCGCTTTTGCCTGGAATATTTTTTTTGACTATAAGTTTACGTTACCTGTGTTAAAGTTGAGTTAGAATCAGAGGAGTTGAGAAAAATGGCTGATACCATCGCAGCAATTGCCACGGCTATGACCGCGTCGGGAATCGGAATCATCCGCATGAGCGGTCCCGAAAGCCGTAAAATCGTAAAGAAGGTTTACCGCTCCAAAGGGGGCAGAAAACAGATTGAGAAGGAGCCGTCCCACACCATCCATTACGGATTTATCTATGATGGGGAGGAGGAGATTGACGAGGTGCTGGTCATGCTCATGGACGGTCCGAAAAGTTATACGGGCGAAGATACCGTAGAAATAGACTGCCATGGCGGCATTCTGGCTATGAAGAGGGTGCTGGAGACTGTGATCAAATACGGTGCCCGCCCGGCAGAGCCAGGGGAATATACTAAGAGGGCATTCTTAAACGGAAGAATTGACCTGTCCCAGGCGGAGGCGGTAATTGATGTCATTAATGCTAAAAATGAGTATGCACTGAAAAGTTCTCTGAACCAGTTGAAGGGTTCTGTACAGAAAGTGATCAAAGAAATCAGAGAGCGTATCATTTATCAGATCGCTTATATAGAGTCTGCGCTGGATGACCCGGAGCATATCAGTATAGACGGGTATGGGGAAACCCTGGAAAAAGAAGTGGCGGTACAGAAGTCCAGAATTGAAAGGCTTCTGGAAACTGCCGGGGAAGGAAAAATGATGAAGGAAGGGATCAAGACCGTTATTTTGGGCAAGCCCAATGCAGGGAAATCCTCCCTTATGAACCTTCTGGTGGGAGAAGAGAGGGCCATTGTGACGGATATTGCAGGAACCACCAGAGATATTCTGGAGGAGGCCATTGTACTGCACGGAATTTCTCTCCGCATGATAGATACCGCCGGGATCAGGGATACAGAAGACCGGGTGGAGCAGATTGGTGTGGGGAGAGCAAAAGAGTATGCAAAAGATGCGGATCTGATCCTTTACGTGGTGGATTCTTCTATACCGCTGGACGAGAATGACGAGGAGATCATCTCTATGCTGGAGGATAAAAAGGCTGTGATCCTTCTGAATAAGACGGACTTAGAGACTGTAGTCTCAGAGGAAAGTCTTAGGAAGCGGATGAACCATCCGGTAATACCGGTCTCCGCCAAGGAGAAGCAGGGTATTGATGTGCTGGAGCAGAAGATCAAAGAGATGTTCTTTGAAGGGGAGCTGTCTTTTAACGATGAGGTGTATATTACAAATATCCGTCACAAGACGGCTTTGGAGGACGCAAAGAAAAGTCTTGAACTGTTGGAAAACAGTATTGCTATGCAGATGCCTGAGGATTTCTTTTCTATTGACCTTATGAATGCTTATGAGAGTCTGGGCAGCATTATAGGGGAGTCTGTTGGAGAAGACCTGGTGAATGAAATATTTTCAAAGTTCTGCACAGGAAAATAGAAATCCGGAGGTGTTATCCACAAAAATAGAGGAGATTGAAAAAAAATGTGGATAACGGGTTAAATACAAGAGGTTCATGTGAATAGATTTTGAGAAAAAGTAACTGTTCAGTACAGTAAATGCACAGACCTGATGAATAGTTACGGGAAAGGATGCCATTAGAATGAATAATCTGGTTGAGAATTATGATGTAGCCATAGTTGGCGCCGGCCATGCCGGCTGTGAGGCAGCGCTGGCCTGTGCAAGGCTTGGTCTGGATACCATTATGTTTACCGTGAGTGTGGACAGCATTGCGCTGATGCCCTGCAACCCAAACATAGGCGGAAGTTCCAAAGGTCATCTGGTGAGAGAGATTGATGCCCTTGGGGGTGAGATGGGAAAAAATATTGACAAGACATTTATCCAGTCAAAGATGCTCAATGTATCCAAGGGACCGGCTGTCCATTCTCTGCGTGCCCAGGCGGATAAGCAGGAGTACACCAGACGTATGCGAAGGGTACTGGAAAATACGGAACATCTGACCGTAAAGCAGGCTGAGGTAACGGAAATCCTTGCTGAGGAACATAAGATCAAGGGCGTTAAAACTTATTCAGGTGCCACTTATCTGACAAAGGCAGTGGTGCTCTGTACAGGAACATATCTGAAAGCCAGATGCATTTACGGTGATGTGAGCAGCTATACAGGGCCTAATGGCCTTCAGGCCGCCAATCACCTGACAGATTCCCTGAAAAAGCTGGGAGTTGAGATGTATCGGTTTAAGACAGGGACACCTGCCAGAATTGATAAGAGAAGCATTGATCTTTCAAAAATGGAGGAACAGTTCGGGGATGAGAGAGTGGTTCCCTTTTCTTTCTCCACAAACCCTGAGGATGTACAGATTGAACAGGCATCCTGCTGGCTTACTTACACCAATGAAAAGACACATGAGATCATTAAGAACAACCTGGACCGTTCGCCTCTGTATTCCGGTATGATCGAGGGTACAGGACCCAGGTATTGTCCTTCAATTGAGGATAAGGTGGTAAAGTTTGCGGACAAGAACAGGCACCAGGTATTTCTGGAACCGGAAGGACTTTATACCAATGAGATGTACGTGGGCGGAATGTCCAGTTCCCTGCCCGAGGATGTACAGTATGAGATGTATCGCTCGGTACCGGGACTGGAACAGGCGAAGATTGTGAGAAATGCCTATGCCATTGAGTACGACTGTATCAACGCAAGGCAGCTTTATCCAACCCTGGAATTCAAGGAGATAAAAGGGCTTTTCTCAGGCGGGCAGTTCAACGGCAGTTCCGGCTATGAGGAGGCAGCAGCCCAGGGGCTTGTGGCAGGAATCAATGCAGCTATGGAAGTGCTGGGCCGGGATATGCTGATCCTGGACCGCTCTGAATCCTATATAGGTGTTCTTATTGATGATCTGGTGACAAAGGAAAACCATGAGCCATACAGGATGATGACAAGCCGTGCCGAGTACAGGCTGCTTTTGAGGCAGGATAATGCAGACCTCCGCCTCAGGGAAAAAGGATATAAGGTGGGACTGGTGAGCAAAAAGGAGTATGAATATGTACTCTGGAAGAAACAGAAGATAGAGGAGGAAGCTGCACGTGTGGAAAATACCTTTGTGGGTGCATCCAAAGAAGTGCAGGAGCTTCTGGAATCTTACGGCAGTACGCTGTTGAAAAATGGTTCTTCTCTGGCAGAGCTGATACGCCGTCCGGAACTTTCCTACCGGGTCCTTGCTCCTCTGGATAAAAAAAGGCCGCAGCTTCCCCAGGATGTGGCGGAGCAGGTAAATATCAATATTAAGTACGACGGATATATCCGCAGGCAGTTAAAGCAGGTGGAGCAGTTTAAAAAACTGGAGACAAAACGTCTTCCAAAGGATTTGGACTATGACGGGGTAAACGGGCTGAGGATCGAGGCAAAACAGAAGTTAAAGGAATACCGTCCGGTATCGGTTGGGCAGGCATCCAGAATCGCCGGCGTGTCCCCGGCAGATATATCGGTACTTCTTGTATATATGGAATCTTACAGGAAAGGCGGAGTGCATAAGGAGGTGGATGTATGAGTGAAGTGACAAATCAGGTACAGGAGACGTATTGTTTAGATATTTTGGAGAATGGATCACAGGAATTTGGCCTTACGCTTACAGAAGGGCAGAAGCAGCAGTTTGTGCGCTATTATGAGATGCTGGTGGAATGGAATAAAGTCATGAACCTGACAGGGATCACGGAATTCCAGGAGGTTTTGACCAAACATTTTGTGGACAGCATTTCCATTGTAAAAGCGCTGGATATGGAGAATATAAAATCCTGTATAGATGTGGGAACAGGGGCGGGATTTCCCGGAATTCCCCTCAAGATCATGTTTCCCCATCTTCAGGTAACACTCCTGGATTCTCTGAACAAACGTCTTAAATTTCTGGATGCTGTCATAGGTGAACTGGGACTTGAAGGCATACACACGGTTCATGGACGTGCGGAGGATGGAGCAAGAAGGCAGGAGCACAGGGAGCAGTATGATCTGAGTGTGACCAGGGCTGTTGCCAGGCTATGTACCATCAGTGAGTATTGTATGCCTTACGTGAAGCAGGGCGGTTTCTTTGTGGCTTATAAGTCAGGCAAAATGCAAGAGGAACTTTTGGAAGGGAAAAAGGCAGTTTCCGTACTTGGGGGAAAGGTGGAGAAGACAGAAGAATTTCTCCTTCCGGGTACAGATATGGAGCGTTCCCTTGTGGTGATTCAGAAGGCAAAGCCTACACCGAAAAGATATCCGCGGAAAGCGGGTACCCCGGCGAAGGAGCCTATTTTGTGAGGTGAGCAGAATGGAATTAAAAGAAAGCCTGAAAAAGAGAGTAGAACTGTTTAAGAAGGAATATCCTGTTGCGGACAAGGTGAAAAACAGGATCACAGAGCCTTCCATGCCTTTCTTTGGGGAGGAGATCCTGGAGAAGGCTGTGACCGCCATTTTGGAGGGAGAAAATGTGCTTCTCTGCGGTGACAAGGCTACAGGAAAAAATGTACTGGCTGAAAATCTGGCATGGTTTTTCGGCAGGCCTCTCTATAATGTTTCCTTTCATGTGAATACGGACAGCAGCACTTTGATCGGTACGGATACCTTTGTGGGCAATGAGGTAAAGCTGAGAAAAGGTCCTATTTACCAGTGTGCCAGGTATGGAGGTTTTGGGATACTGGATGAAATTAATATGGCAAAAAATGATGCGGTGTCAGTCCTTCACGCAACGCTGGATTACAGGAGGGTGATCGACGTGCCGGGATATGACAAGATTGACCTTGACCCGGCCACACGTTTTATCGCCACTATGAATTATGGGTATGCAGGGACAAAGGAACTGAATGAGGCCTTGGTCTCCAGGTTTATGGTGATCAATATGCCCTCTATGACAGAGGACAGACTCATGGGAATATTGAGAAGCGCATTTTCTGATCTAAAGGACGCGGCACTTGAACAGTTTACCGGGCTTTTCCTGGATTTGCAGCTCAAGGCGAAAAATGGAGAGATATCAACAAAAGCGGTGGATATGCGCGGGCTGATTGGGGCGCTGAAGCTGATAAAGGGCGGCCTTAACCCGGTTGATGCCATTGATATGGGAATCACAGATAAATGTTTTGACGCATTTGAGAGAGAACTGATCGCTGATATTGTCATGACCCGGATACCTGAGGAGTGGACCCGCAGCGATGTATTTTAGCCTGGCCGAAGTGTTTGGCTGCTTCATTAAAGGAGATGTACTTTATGGAAAATGAAGATAGATGGGAAGCAGAGGCAAACCGTCTGGATATCCAGAACAGAATCAGGAACCTGATGTGGACGGTCAGCCAGGACTATGAACTGGATATTGAGGTGGACCAGGAGGCCTGGCAGAAATCAAAATACATTGCCTTTTATGATGCTGTCCGGGAAGGGGGATTTGCCCGGTATTTCAACGTGGAAGAGTATGAGGCTTACATAACAAAAAGAGTGTATGCGGGATGGGAGCCGTCTGTACTTCTGGCGTTGGGAAGGCTGTGTATAGACTGTGCTGTATATAAGAAGCTGGAAAAAGAGCGGCGCGGTGTGGTCTCCATACGGAGAAGAGCCATGAGGGATACGCTGGAAAAGGACAGCATGAGGCTTACACATACGGATTGGGGCTATGTGGAGGCTTGCTATCTGCGGTTTATGCTGGATGGGACAGAGGCGGATGAGAGGAATCAGGGATTGATCGGCCTTATAGGTACACTGGAAGATGCAGAGTGTACTTCACAGATCACGGATTGCCTCAGCGCGGTATATGAAAGGGCATACGCAAAGGGATTTACGAAAAAGTTTAAAGGGCTTAGCCAGGAGCTTATGGATTCCGGGGAAGAGAATAAAGAGTATACGGATAAAGAATATCTGGAGGAGGAATCTGAGGAGAGCCATGATGAACATAAGGTAAATCTTTTTACGGATGAACTCATGGAGGAGGAAGATTTGGTGAGCCGGCACAAGGCAAATGTGATCGTGCTGGATGAGGAATCGTCCTCCCGGATGGAAGAGTATGTGGAACGTAATTATGGAAAGAGTTATCTTGCCGCACAGGAACAGAAGCATCAGAACAGCCAGCTATGCAGAGGAAATCATGAGGACAGCCGGCTGCATTTCACAGACGGTCTTCTGCATGGGTGGGTGCAGGAGAGCGCTAAAGCGGAGTATGTAAAAAAGGTCAGGGATGAAAATCTTAAAGTGCTGGATCTGAACCAGATGGTGACCAGACAAAATGTACAAATGTTGGCAAATACACTGAAGCGGGCGCTTCTAACCAGGAATGAAAAGGAAGCAGTGTCCAGTGAGTACGGCAATATTTGTGCGCGAAAGCTGTGGAATCTGGGGCGTACAGACAACAGAAGGCTGTTTGAGCGGGAGATCATACGGGATAACACGGATTTTGTGGTGGAGGTGTTAATTGATGCCAGCGGCTCCCAGCAGGACAGACAGGCTCTTGTGGCGCTCCAGGGGTATATTATCAGTGAGGCACTGAGTATTGTCAGGATTCCCCAGAGGGTTATGGGGTTTTGTACGTTTGGGGATTTTACCATCATGCAGCGGTTCAGGGATTATGAGGATGACAGGGCTGCAAATGAGAGGATCTTTGAGTTTTACGGGTCTGCCAATAACCGGGACGGGCTGGCTGTGCGGGCGGCAGCAGATAGTCTGGAGAAACGCAAGGAAGAGAATAAGATATTGATCGTGCTCAGTGACGGACGTCCAAATGATGTGATCGCGGGAAGTCTGCGGGGTAGGAAGAAAGAGGCCTATTGCACGGAGTTTGCCGTGAGGGATACCGCTACGGAGGTCCGGAAACTGAGGAATAAGAGGATTGCGGTGCTTGGAGTTTTTGCGGGGGAGGAAGAGGATCTGCAGGCGGAGAAGAAGATATTTGGGAAGGATTTTGCTTATATACGGGATATTAGTAATTTTGCTAATGTGGTGGGGAGGTATTTGAAAAGGCAGTTGCTGGATGTGTAAAAGGGGGCGGGTCTTCCTTCCGCCCCTGGGGGCTGTGGCTGCGGGAGGTTGTGTGGTGCTGCGGGTGGGTGGAGGCGGGTATGGGGAGAGGGATTGCGGCGGGGAGGTGTTGGGTAGTTAGGGGGGATGTGTTAGTGGGTGGTTAGGGGGTGGGTTTCTAGGAAGGCTTGGGTGGTGGTGATGTTTTCGGTTAGGACGGCGTGATAGACGTCCATGCTGGTGTATTTATCGTAGTGGTAGAGACCTTTGGTTAGGAGGTCTTTTTTTATTGTTGTGATTGCGGTTTTTAGGGAGGGATTTTGGTGGCAGCGGGTGGTTATGGAGTCGCAGTAGGCCTGGGCTTTGGTGATGGTTTCCCGGTCGAAGAACCAGAGGTCAAAGTTCCAGAGTTCGTCCATGAGGATGTCCAGGTGGTTGCAGACCATCATGTCCATGCGGTAGCTGCCGATCGGGTGGGGCCCACCGTAGGTTCCCAGCTCTTTGTAAAGTCCGGTTTTGTAAAGGATTCCGTCGGCTTTTTTTCTTGTCATGTTTGTCTCCATTGGTATGAGGTCGTGCAGGTTTAAAGGTTGTGGGCGGCAAAGTAGGTGCGGAAGCGTATGGCGTCGTCCAGGGTGTGGCGCCAGGAGTATTTTTTTAGGTCAATGGTGTGCTCTGGGGTTACAGGGATGCCTTCTTTTTTTAGGAGGGATTCCTGGGTGTCTGGGTATGTGAAGGAGGCTGAACCTGAGAGGTAACCTTTGTGGTTGACTATGCGGTGGGCAGGTATGTCCGGGGATTTGATTTTTTTGTTGAGGGCATAACCTACCTGGCGGGAATGGGAGGGCATGCCGCATAATAGGGCAATCTGTCCGTAGGTGGCGGCTCTGCCCCGGGGGATTTGTTTACATACATATTCTACTCTTTTGTAAAAGTCCATGGTGTACCTTTCCTTGGGGATAGCTTTGTTTTTTTTGAGCATACGATAATTTGGGGGAAATGTCAATGAGGGAGCATGGCATCCTGTAGTGGCGGATCCGGGTAAATGAGAAGAGAAAGAGAATGGGGTGTTATAGGAGACTTGCCGGAGGGGCGGAAATTATGGAATTTTGTATAAATGTGTGAGATTATGGTATTTGGATGAAAAAGGTCTGGTAATGTTTCACAGAAAAATCACAGTCTTACCTAATTTTTATCACAATTAATAATTAAAATTAGAAAGTCATAAGTAACGATTCAGTAAGCCGGTGCATTTACTATGCTGTCTGTAAGAAAGTAAAAATATCCCGCAGCAAGCATGATACCATGGCAGAAAGTGAACTCCTATGGAGTTTTGCAGGTAATTGTGAAGGTGCTGAATTGTTATTATAAGAATATGGAAGCAAAAAATTAAAGGAGGGAACATTTTGATCGAAGTTAGGAATCTGGTGAAGAAGTACGGAAATCATGTGGCTGTAGACCATCTGGATTTTACTGTGGAGAAAGGTAAGATTTATGGATTTCTGGGGCCGAATGGAGCGGGAAAATCCACTACCATGAACATGATCACAGGTTATATTGCGTCCACAGAGGGAGATATTCTGATTGACGGGCACAATATTCTGGAGGAACCGGAAAAGGCTAAAAAGTGTATTGGTTATCTGCCTGAACTGCCGCCTTTATATCAGGATATGACGGTTATGGAGTACCTGAAATTCGTTGCGGAGCTGAAATCCATTCCAATAGCAGAGATAGGAAAGAACATAGCAGAAGTTATGTCAACTACAAAGCTGGATGAAATGAAAAACAGGCTGATAAAAAACCTGTCAAAGGGGTACAAGCAGAGAGTTGGTCTGGCGCAGGCTCTTTTGGGATATCCGGAAATTATAATTTTGGATGAACCTACCGTGGGTCTTGACCCTAAGCAGATCATTGAGATCAGGGATTTGATCAAAAGTTTGGGTGAAAAACATACCGTGATCCTCAGTTCTCATATCCTATCAGAGGTTAGCGCTGTATGTGACTATGTGCTGATCATTGATCATGGCAGACTGGTTGCCAGTGATTCACCGGAAAATCTAAGTAAAGTTATGACGGGTGCAAACTCTCTGGAACTTACGGTAAAGGGACCTGAGGAGGACATCAGAAAGGCATTGGATGTTGTAGATAATATTGAAGAGCTTATTTATCATGAATCTGTGGTAAATGGTGCCTGTGACTTTACTGTCAAAATAGCAGGGGACCAGGATGTGAGGGAAAATATCTTCTTTGCTTTGGCAGAAGTAAAGTATCCTATCTTAAAGATGCAGTCAACGAATATGACACTTGAAGAGGTATTCTTAAAACTGACGGATAGCGGGGAGGAAAAAGAAGATGCTGGCAATCTATAAAAAAGAAGTGAAGAGTTATCTTACGTCCATGGTTGGTTATGTGTTCATGGCATTTATATTATTAATATTAGGAATTTATTTCACTGCATATAACTTAAACTATGCAACACCTGATTTTGGAGCTACTTTAAGTTCAGCCACGTTTATATTTCTGATCATCACACCGGTTCTGACCATGAAAATACTGGCGGAAGAAAAGAAAAATAAGACCGACCAGCTTTTGTTTACTTCTCCGGTAGCGGTTTGGAAAATCGTGCTGGGAAAGTATCTGGGTATGATAACGATCTATGTTATCCCTGTTATCATCGCCGCTTGTTATCCTCTTATCATGGGTAAATACGGTACGGTGTCTTACCCTATGGCCTACACGGCTGTTATTGGTTTTTTCTTCCTTGGCTGTGCCAATATTGCAGTAGGGCTTTTCCTGTCCTCTGTTACAGAGAGCCAGGTGATCGCAGCGGTTTTGACTTTTGGTGTTCTTTTCTGCAGCTATGTAATGAATGGCATTGAGTCCTTCTTTTCACAGACCGCGGTGAGCTCCATGCTGGCATTTGTGGTGATTGCACTTGTGATTGCATTTATTGTATATCAGATGACAAGGGATGCGGTTCTCACTGGAGTAGTAGGTGTTATTCTGGTAGGGATCACGCTGGTCCTGTATTTTGTAAAATCATCACTTTTTGAGGGCGCTATTCAAAAGCTATTGGATTTATTTGCAATTGCAAATCATTTTGATAACTTTGTAGGCGGTATACTGGATGTGACAGGAATCGTATATATGCTTTCCATAATATGCATTTTTGTATTTCTGACAATTCAATCCATACAAAAACGGCGTTGGAGCTGATTTTGGAGGTCGATGAAAGGAGAAAATGCAGATATGAAAGAATCAAAAAGTAATATTAGTAAGAAAAAAATTGATATTAAGAAGATTATTAGTAATAGTAAAGAAAACAGACGAAAAAACAAGAAAAATCTGAGGCATGGAACGTACAGTATGGGAGTTGTTGCGGTTTTCGTAGCAATTTTAGTAGTAGTGAATTTGTTGATCCAGGAACTACCCTCAAAATTTAGGGAAATAGATTTAAGTACACAGAAAATGTACAGTATCGGCGATCAGACAAAAAAGCTGTTAAAGAATCTGGATAAGGATGTCACCCTATATTATATAGCACAGAGCGGTTCTGAGAGCAGCGATATAGAAAAACTGCTGGAGCGCTACGAGGAAAGCAGTGACCATGTAAAAGTAGAAAAAAAAGACCCCGCTGTCAATCCTAAATTTACTTCCCAGTACACCACAGAGGGGGTAAACAACAACAGTGTAATTGTGGTTTCCGGTGATAAAAACAAAGTGGTGGATTACAACTCTATGTATGAAACATCTGTAAATTATCAGACATATTCCAGTGAGGTGACCGGCTTTGATGGGGAAGGACAGCTCACCAGCGCTATCAATTATGTAACATCAGATAATATGCCTGTAATGTATACCTTAGAAGGTCATGATGAGTCATCAATGAGTGATTCTTTAAAGGATATGATACAAAAAGCAAATATTGATATCCAATCTTTGAATCTGCTTACAATGGATACCGTTCCAGAAGATGCGGACTGTCTGTTTATATTTGCGCCGGCAAAAGATATTTCAGAGGACGAGGCACAAAAAATTATATCCTATCTTGAAAATGGTGGCAAAGCATTGATTGTATCCAATTATACAGGGGATGAGATGCCGAATTTTGCCTCAGTTTTGGAAAATTACGGCGTGAAAACCGTGGATGGTATCATACTGGAATCCGATACCAATCACTATATCTCTCAAAACCCGTCATATTTACTTCCGAATATAGAAAGTAATGAGATCACCTCTAATCTTTCTTCCGGAAGCCGTTATATTCTCATGCCTTTGGCCCAGGGAATTGAGACGGTGGACAATTATAGAGATAGTTTGACCATACAAAACATTTTATCCACATCAGACAGTGCATACAGCAAAGTAAATGTGGAAAATATGCAAACCATGGAGAAAGAAAGTGGAGACATTGATGGGCCTTTTAATGTTGGTGTAGCGATCAGCGAGGATTTGGATGATGATAAACAAACCCAGATTGTATACTATTCCTCAGAGGCACTCTTTAATGATAGTATGGACGCAATGGTATCAGGTGCAAACTTTGAACTGGTTTCCGCCTCCGTCAACTGGATGTGCGCAAACGAAGAGGAAAGCGCAATTTCTATTCCGAGCAAGAGCTTAGATACCACTACTTTGACCATACCTGCAGCGGATGCCAGCTTCTGGAGCATATTTGTTATGGCAATAGTACCTGCATTTCTAGTGATCTTAGGCGGTGGAATCTGGATGAAGAGGAGAAAACAGTAAATGAAGAAAAAAAATACAGCACTAATTGCAGGCATAGTAGTATTGGCATTGCTGCTGGTGTTTTATATAGTTCTTCATAACAGCAGCAAAGAGGATAGTAAGGATACGGAGAAATCAACAGAGACAGCGTTTGAAACTGATGTAAATGATCTCAGCCAAGCAATATTTAAAACTGGCGACGCAGATTATACATTTACAAAAACAGACGACATCTGGAAGTATGATGCAGATAATAACTTTCCTCTGGATCAGTCGGCGTTTGAAGGGATCATAAACAAATTTGAAAAAATAGCGGCTGACAGAATCCTGGAAGAACCAGAAGATATAGCCGAATACGGTTTAGACAGCCCTGCGGTCACTGTGAATCTCAAAGATAAAGATGGAAATGAGCAAACGCTTCAGTTTGGAGATACAAACTCCGTAACAAGCAGCAGCTATATGACGGTAAATGAAGATAATAAAAAAGTTTATATGGTGTCATCTACTATTGTCACAGCTTTGCAGTTCAATATTAGTGATTTAGCAGAAAAAGAGGCTTTTCCAACTATATCAAATATCACAGGTGTATCTATTGAGAAAGATAGCCAGACATTCACTGTGACTAAAGACAGCAGTTCCAGTACAGGATGGGCTGTAACAAATTGGGATGGAACGAAGAAAGATGCGGGAAGTTCTCAGGTTTCTGAGTTTACCAATCCAATAACAAGTATGTCCTGGTCAGAATTTATAACTCAAAACACCGATGATTTAAGTCAGTATGGGATGGATGATCCAACAGTCATGACTATAAATTATCAAGTTACAGAGACTAAATCTTCTGACGATGCTGAAAAAAATAGCACTGATACAGACTTTGACAATGAAACGGGAGACGATAGTGCCAACACTGACTTAAACAGTGATTCGGAAAAGGATACGGATACAGAAGAAAAAATAACAGTTGATAAACAGGAAACATTGTTAATAGGAAGTCAAAAAGATGATGGCAGTTATTATGCAAAACTTCAAAGCCAGTCAGGCGTTTACACATTAAGTTCTTCTACTGTTGAAGCCTTTTTAAATGCGCAGGTAAATCAATTTCTAAGTACCTATGTCTCAGATTATATATTTGCTGATTTAGATAAAGTTACTATAGAAAAAGACGGAAATACTTATGAATTTACTAAAAAAACAGAAGAACAGCCGGTAGAAGATGACGGTAAAGAAGATAACAATAAAGATGATAAGGAGGATACTGATTCAGAAGACAAAGAAACCACTACGGTTACAACCTATTATATGAATGGAAACGAAATAGAATTAGAGGATTTCTCTCAGTTCTACAGTTTGATTAGCAGCATGGAATGCCAAGAGTGGTTAGACACAGTGCCGGATACAGAAAGCACACCCGAAATGAAAGTTCACTTCTTCAAAGAAAATGGTGTTGATGTTGCAGTTGAGTATTACGCATATGATTCTAGTTTTTATCTTGTAAAAGACAGCAAAGGAAATGCATCTCTGGTAAACAAAATGAAAGTAAAAGAGCTGACAGAAGCTTTTGACGCGTTTTTAGAAAAACAAAATAAAGAATCATGATCAACATCAATAAATCAAGTACAGTAACTTATCCATAAAATAATATAAATTAAACTTTATCAATTTTCTATTATTATAAATAAAAGGGAGAACTGCGATATCTATATCACAGTTCTCCCTTTTATGTTTCACGTGAAACATTTAATCAAGAAATATACTTAATTGTTCCATAAGTTTATCCGGCGTTTCCATATGTGGCAGATGTTTCGCACCTTTTAGGCTGATTGCTTCAATAGCAGGATTACATTCGGTATACTGGCTGATAACATCCTTACCTTCTCTTTCAGCCTCCCCCTCAATAATAAAAATACTCTGGTCAATGGCTCTCAAAGCATGGTTAATATTATTGTTGGTATACCTGCCAATCATACTGGACAACAAGTACCTGGAACTACTCATACCCTTATGAGCAGCTTCATAGTAAGTGTCCAGCCACTCTGCTGTCATATTAAAAGGATTATACAAATACTGCTCAGTAAATAACAATTGAATATTACTCTGACAAGTGATCATATTATAAACTAATGTTCCAAACACAGGTACTTCCAGTAAAAACTTATACAATTTACTCTTTTTATCAGGAATCTTATTCAAAGCATTTAAAGACGGTGGATTGATCATCACGATTTTGCCAAACAAATCCGTCTCATTATGACAAGCCATCAAAGCAAAAGAACCGGAATATCCACTAGCTATCACATCTGTCCGCTCATGAATGACATTCTTTATAAAGTCAGATATAAGCTGCACATACAAATAATTTGTATAAGTTATTCTCTGTTTATCTGACCGCCCGCATCCCAGAAGATCAATCGTATAAACCGTATGGTTTTCAGCCAACTTATCCACTATCCGATTCCATTCATAAGCTGAGCTATAGACAGTCAAATCATGCACCAACAAAACCGGTGATCCGGAACCGATTTTCTTATAATATATCTTGCCGAATCTCCAATTATAATAATTGTTAGCTGTGGACTTCAACATTTCCTTCAATACAGCCGTTCCAAATATAAGGCGATTAATCACATAAATAATACCCGTAGCAATAGAAAAAAGTATACTAGCCGTGATTATTTTATGCCTGGATTTTTTCATAAAACGGTCCACCTCCCTAGAAATAATATACTAATATTATAAAACATTAAAGGCAATTATACAAGTTTAAAATAATAGCAACTCTTCATAACCCTGACAGCTATAATCAATAATTTATCAATAACACATCAGTTACTCATCAATAGCTTTTTAAAATGTAAGATTCCCAGAAGTATGAAAAAAATTACATGGTCGGCCTACTAAGCAAAAAATCTACTAATTGTCCATAACTAAAGTAACTACTCAACATTTTTACAATTGCGAATAAAACCTCATAAAAAAACCTATATCTATTAATAAAAATGAAACATAGATTAATATCCTCAAACTGAAACATAAATTTTTTGCTAAATGTTTCACGTGAAACATTCCCCACGCCCTCCGCCTCCTTCTTCACCGTCCGCCCTTCTATTTTATCCATATACAATATAACCAATAAATTCCCAATAAAAAAATGTTTCACGTGAAACATTCTTGTAGAAATACTCCTGAATTAATGCTATAATAAACACGTATATCACATTCAAAAAATATCACAAACTTTTCCACACAGATGAAAAGAGGAGAGTATAATTGGGAAGAATTATAGCTATAGCAAACCAAAAAGGCGGCGTAGGCAAATCCACAACAGCCATTAATCTTTCCGCCTGCCTGGCAGAAATGAGCCAAAAAGTCCTCATTATAGATATCGACCCTCAGGGAAACACCACAAGCGGTGTTGGCGTAGAAAAAGAAAACTTAGACGCCACATTATACGAACTGCTTCTTGGGGACTGCGATTTATCTGACTGCCTGATTGAAAACGTATTTGAAAACCTATCAATCATCCCGTCCAATGTAAACCTGGCCGGAGCAGAGATTGAACTGGTAGGAGTAGAAGACAGAGAATTTTTATTAAAAAAACATATTGACAGCATAAAAGACAAGTATGATTTCATCATTATGGATTGCCCTCCATCACTTAACATTTTGACGATCAATGCAATGACAACCGCAGATTCCGTTCTAGTGCCCATTCAGTGCGAGTACTATGCTCTGGAAGGACTTACACAGCTCATCCATACCATAGAGTTAGTGCAGGAACGTTTAAATCCTTCACTTGTTATTGAAGGCGTAGTGTTTACCATGTATGATGCAAGGACAAATCTTTCCCTGCAGGTGGTAGAAAATGTAAAAAGCAATCTGAACCAATCAATCTATAAAACAATCATACCGAGAAATGTGCGGCTTGCTGAGGCACCCAGTTATGGACTGCCAATTACAATGTACGATAAAAGATCTGTAGGAGCAGAGAGCTACAAGCTTCTTGCAGAGGAAGTTTTACATAAGGGGGATGAAGAATGGCAGTAAGAAAAGGTGGACTTGGAAAAGGACTTGATTCCATGATTCCGGATACCAGTGCTAAGGTCAAAAAGAAAAGCCCTGCCTCGGCACCTGCTGAGAATACAAAGGAAGTTGACATAAAGGATGAAAGATCTGTACAGCTCATTAAAATGTCAATGATAGAACCAAACAGGGAACAGCCCAGGAAACAGTTCGGAGAAGATGCTTTGTTGGAGCTGGCAGAGTCAATAAAACAGTTTGGAATTTTACAGCCTCTTCTTGTACAGAAAAAAGGCGATTACTATGAAATTATTGCCGGTGAACGTAGATGGAGAGCATCAAAATTGGCAGGCGTCAAAGAAGTTCCTGTTATCATCAAAGAGTTTTCAGATCAAGAGGCAGTAGAAATCTCGCTTATTGAGAATATCCAGAGGGAGGATTTAAACCCGATCGAGGAGGCAGTGGCCTACAAGCGTCTCATGGAGGAATTTCATCTGAAACAGGATGCCATTGCAGAGAGAGTATCTAAAAGCCGTACTGCAGTCACCAATTCCATGCGTCTTTTAAAGCTGGACGAGCGTGTGCAGCAGATGCTCATTGACGAGATGATCACAACAGGACATGCCAGGGCGCTTTTGGCAATAGAGGATGCCGAAATTCAGGTTGTAGCAGCAACCAAAGTATTCGATGAAAAATTAAGTGTCAGGGAAACGGAAAAACTGGTAAAAGAAATCCTGAATCCCGTGCCGGAAAAACCGGAAAAGCCTGTGGACGAAGCGCAGAATCTGGTTTATCAGAACCTGGAGGAAAAAATAAAACAAATTATTGGTTCAAAGGTAGCAATACACCGGAAGAACAATGATAAGGGGAAAATAGAAATAGAATATTACTCCAAGGATGAACTGGAACGTATTGTGGAACTACTGGAAACAATCAGGTAACTGCAAGAATGAACAGTTATACGATTAGAAAAATAAGGGAGTTGTGAACAACAGATGAGTAGTTTATTAGAAAGTCTTCAGTCTCACTCCGGAATATTGATGGTTTTACTGCTGATAGTAGTGATCATACTGCTGATCTGTGTATTTAACCTTTCATTGGGACTGAACCGGCTAAACAGAAAATATTCGCTGTTCATGAAGGGAAAGGATGGACAATCCCTTGAACGGCTGTTTAAAAGAAAATTTGATTTAATTGAAAAACTGGTACGCTCCACAGATAATAACGGGGAGGAAATTGAGAAAATATGGAAAGTCATGGACAAGTCCCTGAACAAATACGGCATTGTAAAATATGATGCCTTTGAGGATATGGGAGGAAAACTTAGTTTTGTACTTGCCATGCTTGATAAAAATAATACCGGTTTTCTGTTGAATGCCATACATAGCAGAGAAAATTGCTTTCTCTATATTAAAGAGATAGTAAATGGGGAATCCTATGTAGTATTGAGTGATGAAGAGGTAGAGGCATTGAGACAGGCTGTAAACTTCGGTATTTTGCAGGAAACTGAATTAGAAGATTAATAAAGAGCATAATTGTAACTATGAGGATAGGACCCGTTACAATTTATCTTATGTAAACAAACTTGTGAGACCAAAAGGAGAACTGAGATGTTAGACATTAAATTTTTAAGAGAAAACCCGGATCTTGTAAAACAAAATATTAAAAATAAGTTCCAGGACAATAAATTACAACTGGTGGACGAAGTGGTAGAACTGGACAAAAGAAACCGTGATATCAAAAAGGAAGTTGAGGCTTTAAGAGCTGAAAGAAATAGAATTTCCAAAATGATTGGCGGCCTGATGAAGGAAGGAAAGAAAGAGGAAGCAGAGGAAGTAAAAAAGAAAGTCACAGCCAATGCTGAGACTGTAGAGCGTCTTTCCAATGAGGAGAGAGAAGTAGAAGAAAAAATCAAAACCATTATGATGACCATTCCCAATATTATTGACCCCACTGTGCCCATTGGGAAAGATGATACGGAAAATGTTGAGGTCCGGAAGTACGGCGAACCGGTGGTCCCTGATTTCGAGATTCCATATCATGCGGAGATCATGGAGAGCTTCAGCGGTCTTGATCTGGACAGCGCCAGAAAAGTGGCTGGAAATGGATTTTATTATTTAATGGGCGATATTGCAAGGCTGCACTCTGCTGTTATATCTTATGCCAGGGATTTTATGATCAACAGAGGCTTTACCTACTGTGTCCCCCCATTTATGATTCGCAGCGATGTGGTCACAGGTGTTATGAGTTTCGCAGAGATGGATGCCATGATGTATAAAATTGAGGGTGAAGACCTCTATCTGATAGGAACCAGTGAGCATTCTATGATCGGTAAATTTATAGACACCATCATACCGGAGGAAGAACTGCCAAAGACTCTGACCAGTTATTCCCCATGCTTCAGAAAAGAAAAAGGAGCACACGGACTGGAAGAGCGAGGTGTGTACCGAATCCACCAGTTTGAGAAGCAGGAGATGATCGTTGTCTGCAAACCAGAGGAGAGCAAAGCGTGGTTTGAAAAATTATGGCAGAATACCGTAGATTTATTCCGTTCCCTGGATATACCAGTGCGTACACTGGAATGCTGCTCCGGAGATTTAGCTGATCTGAAGGTGAAATCCGTAGATGTGGAGGCGTGGTCCCCGAGACAGAAAAAATATTTTGAGGTGGGAAGCTGCTCCAATTTGGGGGATGCCCAGGCCAGAAGATTAAAAATCCGTATAAATGGGAAAGATGGCAAGTATTTGGCGCATACCTTGAATAATACAGTTGTCGCTCCACCCAGAATGCTTATCGCATTTTTGGAAAATAATCTCCAGGCAGATGGTTCTGTAAGGATTCCGGAAGCTCTGAGACCTTATATGGGCGGGATGACAGAGATTAAATAAATATTATGTAAACAAAATTATGTAAACCTTAACCAGACGGAGGTATTTATTTGCACAGTTATTTGAAATCCATTGGGTTTTCCGGGATAAACGGAAAAAAAGAGGTGGACCGGATTCTTAATGATGTAATTTTACATTATGATGAGAAGACAGTGGTAGAAGACAGAAAAAATCATCTGTTTGCGGAAATCTCTAAAACCTATGGCTGTGATTTTGGGATAACGGTCTGCGGAGAATATGATGAGAATAATGAATTTCAAATGGAATATTATTTTCCGTATTTCCGCGGCACCGGGATTACTACCCAGGAGGATGTGGTAATCGAAAAACATGCAGGAAAAGAATCTTACGCAGGTGCCTGTGATGACGTGAGAATTGGAGTTACCATTATATTTTATCTGCAGAATGCAGGGGAATACCTCACAGAGAGAAGCCATGGGAATTACTCCAGAGGCTCCTATGCCATAACCCTTGCGGCCCTGGCTAAGGAGGGAAAGATTCTTCTCCCTGTCACAAAGGATGAGAAGCAGGAAAAAGAAGATAAAGAAAATACCATTAACCGCAACCGCATGATAGCGGCAGCCCGGAATGGGGATGAGGATGCCATGGAAAATCTGACCATGGAGGATATTGATATTTATTCCATGATTTCCGGGAGAATCCCCAATGAAGATGTGTACTCTATTGTAGATACATACTTTATGCCCTACGGGATGGAATGTGATCTGTATAATGTCATGGGTGAAATCCTGGACTGTTCCAGAGTAAGAAACGTTATGACAAATGAAGAAGTATATGAGCTTAGAATTTCCTGCAATGATTTGGAGATTGATGTGTGTATCAGCACCAATGATTTGATGGGGGAGCCTGAGGTGGGACGCCGTTTTAAAGGTGTTATCTGGCTCCAGGGAAGCATTCATTTCTAAAACAGAAATAGTGAAAGGTATCGGACTATGTCCGGTACCTTTTTTGTAAATACTTTCAGGCCCGTGCTGTGTATGACTGAGAACAATATGACCCGCAGTGATTGTTGGAATTGCATAAATAGGAATCAAACACATTGACGTTTATGTGCATTCAGCACTATAATGGAGATATTAACGGTGCAGGAGACGCGTTGGAGGTCTTATGGAGAAGCTATCGGGAAATGAAAACAGTAAGATATATATTATAGATGGTGATTACAGGATTGTCAGCTACAATGAGGAGCTGAAGAAGACATTTCCTGAACTGGCATGCGGACAGATTTGTTATGAGGTTCTGTGCAACGAGGATGAACCCTGCAGAGAGTGCCCCCTGATTCAGAAGGTTAGGGACAACGCTATTTTCTATAATAAAAAAGTACAGAAATGGGTGGAAGTCAATTCCGGTACCATTGACTGGCCGGGAGCCGGTATCTGCAACATGGTGCTGGCAAAGGAGATACATGAGGGAAATAAAAGTCTGTTCTTTAATCTGACAAGCCTTACCGCATACGATGAATTGTATGAGCTGAATATTACGCAGAATACATATAAAGTGCTGTACCAAATGGAGGGCAAATACCTTCCTGCGCCGCCCACAGGCAGTCTTACCCGGATGCTTGGTGATATGGCAGAACAAACGATTCACCCGGAAGACAGGAAGGGATATTACGAGTTCTGGAACTTACACAATATTATGCTGAGACTGGCAAAAGACTCCGCAGAAAACGTATTGAGGGGACAATGCAGAAAGAAAATGCAGAATGGGGAATACTGCTGGGTCCTTCAGACGGTTGTGCCGCTTCGGTATGGTGCGGGCGGAGACAAAATCATTATGTGTTTTATCCAGGACATAAACATGCAGAAAACAAAACAGATAAACCGGGAAAGGCAGAGCCTGATCCAGGAAAATTATTATGACAGTCTCACGGGGCTTTATAAAAAAAATATTTTTTTTGCCAGAGCCGAGGAATTTTTGAAAAGGAACAAAGAGAAGAAATACTGCTTGATGGCTGTTGATATAGAGCATTTTAAAATTTTCAATGAATGGTATGGTCAGGAAGCCGGAGACCGGTTTCTTGTGAAAGTAGCAGGTTTTTTAAACAAAGCTCAGGAGAGCGGAAAAGGGATCGCCGGATATGTGGGGGATGATGATTTTGTCATTATACTGCCTGATGACAGAAATGCTATAAAGCGTCTGCAGGATGATATCCTCTTCTTTGTGAAGCAGTACGAAGGAAATGCAGGGTTTCTCCCTGCCTATGGAATGTTTGAGATAACAGATAAAAATCTGTCGGTGAGCACCATGTATGACCGGGCATCTATAGCCCTTGAGTCCATAAAAGGAAATTATGCAAAGCGCGTATCCTGGTATGACGCGGTCATGATGCAGAGAATAGAGGAAAACCATTTGCTTCTCTCGGAGGTGCAGAAAGCGCTGACAAACGGAGAGTTTGTATTCTATGCCCAACCCAAATGCAATATGATGACAGGTAAGATCATAGGTCTGGAATCACTTGTCAGATGGATTCACCCTGAAAGAGGACTGGTCTCTCCAAACGAATTTATCCCTCTGCTGGAAAAGAGCGGATTTATTGCGAACCTGGATATTTATGTCTGGGATAAAGTATGCAGCAGTGTTAGAAAATGGCTGGACAATGGCCACAGGGCAGTTCCCATCTCAGTAAATGTATCAAGAGTTGATATATATACGGTTGATGTGGTGGACTGTTTCTGCGGTCTTGTGAAAAAATACAGACTGGACCCGTCACTCATAGAAATAGAGATCACAGAGAGTGCGTATGCGGAGAATTATAATATTATCAAAGGAACTGTGGAAGAACTGAGAAAATCAGGTTTTACGGTTCTTATGGATGATTTCGGCAGTGGGTATTCCTCTCTTAATATGCTCAAGGACGTCAATGTGGATATTCTTAAAATAGATATGAAGTTTCTGGATATGAGTGGTGAGAGTGCGGACCGTGGTGTGGGTATCCTGGAAGCCATATCCAGTATGGCGCGCCTTATGGGAATCCGTGTGATCGCAGAAGGGGTTGAGACAAAGGAGCAGGTGGATTTTCTCCTGGATATGGGATGTATTTATGCCCAGGGTTATTATTTTTACAAACCCATGCCTGTGGAGGCTTTTGAACCGCTTCTTACAGATGCGGACAAGGTGGATTTCAGGGGGATCAAGGCCAGAGAGATTGAGCGGTTCCGCATTAAAGACATGTTTAGAAAGAATGTATTCAGTGAAACCATGATGAATAATATCCTGGGGGGAATTGCGTTTTACGATGTGTACAAGAACGAGGTAGAACTTTTACGTGTCAATGAACAGTATTACAGGATCACAGAGACGGACCCTGTGGAGCTGGAAGAAAATAAAATGCGTATTTTCCGTTATATTTATGAGAATGACAGGAATGTAATGCTGGGTATATTCCGGGAAGCATTTGAGAAACAGGTAGCGGGAGCCAGTGGTGTGATCAGGCGTCTGAAAGGGAATGGAAAAACCATTTGGATGCATATTCATGTGTTTTTCCTGAAGGAGCAGGACGGACACAGAATCTACTATGGGGCAGTCAGTGATGTGACGGTACAGAAAGAGAGGGAAGCCATGCTGGTGTCTTCCCAGAGGGCACTCTCTGCTGTTGTACATGTCTCAGAAAATGATGCGTCTTTTATGAAACTCACGGAGGAGAACAGGAAGACGGCAGCCACTATTTTTGCGCAGATGTCGCCGGGCGGCATGATTGGGGGATACTGTGAGGAAGGCTTTCCGCTTTATTTTGCCAATTATGAGATGATCCGTCTGCTGGGGTATGAAAGTTATGAAGAGCTCAGCACTGCCATTGGGGGAATGGTGTTAAATACCATCCACCCCGATGACAGAGAGTGTGTGGCGAACGATATTGGTGAGTATTATCCCGGTAAAGAATATACCACAACGTATCGTATGCCAAAGAAGGATGGTACATGGTTCTGGACTTTGGATAAGGGAAAGATCATCCGTGCAGAGGATGGAAGGATCGCGATCGTCAGCGCGTGTACCGATATTTCAGAGACTATGATGGTGCAGCAGCAGCTGGCAGAACGGAATTCCATGCTGCTCAGTCAGAACCAGGAGCTGAAATTTCTGAATTATGACATGCCCGGAGGATATCACCGGTGCGCGGATACGCCGGAATATGATTTTCTGTATATCAGTGATAAATTCCTGGAAATGTTCGGTTATACAAGAGCTGAGATACAGGAGCTGTTTCAGAATAAATTTTTGAGGATGGTACATCCAAAGGACAGGCACCTGGTAAGCGACGGTGTTGACTGCTTAAGCAGCAGTGCAAAGACTCATAATCTGGAATACAGGATTTTAGGAAAACATGGGTATGTATGGGTCATTGACCAGAGCAAATATATGAATTTCCACGGCACCTCATTCTTTCAAGGGGTGGTTATAGACGTGACGGAGACTGTTGAGCTGAGAAACAAAATGCGGATGCTTATGGTAAATTCTGCGGACAATGTGGTGCTTATCAACTATAAGGATGGAAATTTTAAGTATGAAATCTTGGGAGACGGGCTTTTCCGGGAACTGGGATATACAAAAGAAGAATATGAAAAGCCATGGAATTTAGGCCGGGAACTGCAGATCACCAGAAAAAAACTGTCGGATGCCGTCAGGTGCGGGAGAAATTACCAGGACACCATACAAGTCAGAATGCCGGATAATATGGAAATATGGCTCAGTGTGGATGGCAGGTTCATAAGGGAAGATGAGGAGGGTGTGCTGTATTTCTGCATTTACAGGGATGTGACGTCTATAAAGAAAAAGGAACAGGAGCTGTGGCTTATAAGGAAAGAGATTGAGAGTATGCTCCGATTGGCAGATATCAACGGATGGGAGTGGGATATTCCCCGTAATCTGCTTACAGTGTCGGATATACAGCATTTAAAATCCGGGAGAAAACAGGACACCTCCCGTCTGATCAGAAATTTTCCGTACTGTTTTCTGGATAAAGCACGTGTTCCGGAAGAATACAGGGATTATTTCATAAATGCCATCAAAGAACTGTGCAGCTCTGCATCTGACACAGGTGTGGAGTGTGTGTTTCCGCTGATAAAGGCAGATGGGGAAGTCATGTGGATCAAGGCGGCAGGTGAATCCATCTGTGATAAGGAGGGCATTCCCATAAAAGCAGTGGGGTACTACCTGGATGTAACAGAACAGAAGAACCAGGAGCTGCGTCTTATTAAGATTGCCGAGGTGGATGCCTTGACAGGGCTGTTTAACCGCCAGACAGCAATACCGCGGATCAAGAGATACCTGGCAGAAATGGAGGACAGGGAAGAATCCGCAGCCATCATTATGTTTGACCTGGACAACTTTAAACTGGCCAATGATGTGTTCGGCCATGCATACGGAGATGAGATGATTTCCCGGAATGCCGGGAAACTGAAAGGATTTTTCAGAAGTGATGATATCTTGTGCCGTATAGGAGGCGATGAATTCCTTATATTTTGTAAGCGCATCAAGGATAAGGATGTACACGTAAAGCTTCAAAAAGTGGTGAAAAGTATGATAACGGTCCGCAGTGACGGGGAGCACGAGATTGTATTTTCTGTGTCAGCAGGTTATGTTATGATACCGGAACAGGGCAGGGAGTTTGATGAACTTTACAGAAAGGCTGATGTTGCGCTTTTCAATGCGAAAATGAATGGAAAGGGTTCCTTCAGAAAATTTGAAAGTAACATGAAGGAAATCAGATATGAGCTGGCAAAAGACAAGTAGTCTTTGCTGAATGACAGGTATCGTTTATGGTACCTGTCATTTCTGATTCATAAAAGGATAGGAGCACTGATTGGAGGAGACGATGAAAAGAGAGAAGGGGAAAGTTCTTGGAAAGGCAAGAATCTCTGTAAAGCTGGCATTTTTGTATATGGCATTGCTTTTGGTATCATGGAGTATTATATTTTTTATATTTTACCGGGTCAGTGACAAAAATGCCATGGATTCCGCCAGGGCGCTTTCAGCTCAGACCTTGAATACAGTCAGCAAAAATATTTCAACCCTCATAGATAACACGGCGTATTATTCCAGGATCATATTGTCCAGCAGCGACATTACGAAGGCGCTGGAGATGAAGGATGAAAAAATGCAGAAGGAAAGCCTGCATCAGTTTACCTCACTTGTGGATACAGAGACGCATATCAATGGTATTTATATGTGGGATATGGACAGCCACGGCTGCAGTATTGATAAAAACCATGTGAGAACACTGCGCACGGAAGAGATCAGAAAGACAAACTGGTATGAGGAGGTCAGGGAACTGGCGGGGTCCTACTGCTTAATATTAAATGCGGACCGGGTCCTGACACAGAGCAGGGCGGAGACCACAGTGTCCCTTATCCGGGTGATCAACAATCCTACTGATTACAGGCCTGTGGGGATATTGATGATAAATATGGATTTAAATGCTTTTACGGACAGCTACAGCGGTCTGGATGAAAAAAGCGTGCCTGTTATATATGTTCTGGACGATACGGGAAAGATTGTCACATCACAGGCAGAGATGCCCCTGCCTAAGGTAAAAGAGTCACTGAAAAGGCATAAGAACAGCAGCAGATTGTATCTGGCGCAGCAGGATATAGACTATATAAGCTGGAAGGTGCTGGCAGGGGTGCAGATAGAAAATGGATTGGAGCAGTCAGGGATCGGCGGGATCATCTTTGCTATGGCTATGATATTTCTGGCTTTGTTCTGCGGCACCGGTTACTTTATCATGAAGCGTTATGTGGCAGACCCTCTGGAGGAGATGGCAGGCTCGATGAACCGCATGAGCGGAAGAAAGTTTGAAAAAATCAGGGTTCATGAAAACTGGCACCGGTCTTTTGGAGAGATGGAGATCCTGGAAAGCACTTATAACAAGATGGTGGATGAGATCGACGCCCTGATCGGGAAAGTCTATGAGGAGGAAAAAATAAAGAGAAAGGCAGAGCTGAATGCACTGCAGGAACAGATGAAACCGCATTTTCTCTATAATACCATTGACGCCATGAGCTATCTTGCACTGAGCGGGAAAAATGAGGAGGTATATGATGCTCTTGAGGCTTTTGGCAGTTATTACAGGATACTGCTGAGTAAGGGAAGAGAAATGATCTCTGTGAAGGAGGAGGCAGAGATGGTAAAAGACTATCTGGAACTGCAGAAGCTAAGGTATGGGGATTCCCTGCATTATGTGCTTAATGTAGAACCGGAGATACAGGGGACATTTATTTTAAAGATGGTGCTGCAGCCCCTGGTGGAAAATTCTGTAAACCATGGAATACGCCATAAGGAAACTCCAGGTGTGGTGTATGTGGAGGGGGTGGAGGAAGGCGGGTACCTGAAATTTACGGTTGAGGATGACGGTGTAGGCATGGAGAAAGACAAAATAAGGGAACTGAACAGAGAGAATATAAGCACAAACGAAAAAAGTTTTGGCCTGAGGGGTACCATAGAGCGAATGCGGATCTTTTACGGATCAGATATTGATTATACCATCAATAGTAAAAAGGGAAGAGGGACGACCATTGTGCTGCGGGTGCCGGTTTGCTATGAAGGAGATGAGGGACATGATCAAAGTAATGCTTGTGGAGGATGAAGTGGGTACCAGAAATCTGCTCAGGATCATTGTGAACTGGGAAGAGTTTCATATGAAGATCGTGGGTGAGGCACAAAACGGCAGGGAGGCGCTGTTTCGTATGCAGGAGGAGATGCCGGACCTGGTAGTCACGGATATTAAAATGCCTATCATGGATGGGATCGCCCTGGCGGAGGAGATAATGGAAAAGTATCCTGCAGTAAAGGTGATCATTGTCACCGCGTATGATGATTTCAAATATGCGCAGAAGGCCCTTCGCGCCGGTGCAGTGGATTTTATCCTGAAGCCTTTAAAGCGTCAGGAGGTGAAGGATGCGCTTCTGCGGGTGGGCAGGCAGATCGAGACCGTGGAGGAGGGCGCAAAGGATGTCATTGACCAGATACGGGATTACATGGAGGAGAATTACGCGCAGAGCAGCCTGTCGCTTTCCAAAGTGGCGGAGAAGTATTATTTAAATTCCAGTTATCTGAGCCGTACATTCAGAAAAAAGACGGGAGTACCGTTTGTGGAATATTTAAATAAGATCCGGATCAAACACGCCTGTGATTATCTCAAGTCAGGCAATTGGAAGGTGTATGAGATCGCGGAGAAGGTGGGGATTCCGAATCCCGACTATTTTGGCCGGTGTTTTCGGAAATATATGGGGATATCAGTTAATGATTATAAAAAAAGTAAAATATGTGAGGATTGATGTAAAAATACTGTGTTCAAAGTGATGGGGGGTATCCTCTATACTATAACTGTAGCAAGAGAAAAGGAATAGAAAGCTATAGTAAGTATAAGGGAGGAAAAGAGAATGAGAAGAAAAACGGCTATGTTTTTATGTGCAAGTATGGCAATAGGTCTGCTGGCAGGCTGCGGCGGGGGTGCAGGGGGAAACACACCGTCAGAGAGCAAAGAGGATAAGAGTACAGAGTCCTCAGACAAGGAGTCAGGGGAAAAAGTGAAACTGACGTTTTGGAAATCTCCCCATTCAGACCGTGAGGATGACATATGGGCAGGCATGATCGAGGACTTCAACAAAAAAAATCCCCATATTGAGGTAGAGTTTCTGAATGTGGCATGGGATTCCGTGGTTGAGAAAGAGACAGCAGCATTTTCAGCAGGAAGCGGCCCGGACATCAGTTTTCAGACAGAACAGTTCCCGCTGTATGCCAAGAATGGATATCTTCTTTCCTTGGATGATTATGCTGAGGATGAGAAATTGGCCGGTTATCCGGAATCAGCCCTGGAGTATTGTTCCCAGGATGGAAAATTGATGGGCATACCCTTTGTGGCATTGAATTCTGTCATGTTTTATAACAAAGATATGTTTGAGGAGGCAGGCATCACCCAGGTGCCCACGACCTGGGAGGAACTGAGAGAGACAGCTAAAAAGCTTACGCAGGATAAGGACGGCAATGGTGAGACTGACCAGTGGGGCATGATGTTTGAGATGGATGATTACTGGCAGCCGCTTAGTTATATTATTCAGGCCGGAGCGGATATGTGGAATAAAAACCTGACAAATATCGGATTTAATAATGACCAGGGAGTAGAGGGATTAACTTTCTTTGACCAGCTTTACCATGAGGACCAGGTGGTTCTGCCTCTTGAAAAATATACTAACAGGGATGAGGAGCGGGCATATTTCTATAACGGAGAGGTAGCCATGTTCCCGCAGCAGATCCACTATACCAACATCATCAAGGAGGCGTCGGACATTAATCTTGGCGCATTTGCTCTTCCGCAGGGTCCGGCCGGTGATGAGGAACACGCCAAGTGGAATTTTGCCAATATAGGAATGCTGTCAATCTCCAGCCAGACAAAATATCCGGATGAGGCATGGAAGTTTGTTGAGTTTATCACCAGACCGGAAGTTGAGAAAATATATCTTTCTGAAGTGGGGTTCTTCTCCCCGCAGCTTGCCACCAATGACATGATGTATGAGGGGGATGAGATCATGGCTGTAGCAGCGGAGGGAATCAAGAAATTACAGGTAAGCCCCGCTTCTGATTATGCCAATGCAATGCTTCAGAACCTGAAGATCATGTATGAAAATGTTGCGAGGGGTGAGAAATCACCTGCAGACGCCGTCCAGTCCATGTATGACTCTATGAAGGCGATCAGCGGAGAATAAGCGGTAAGGGCTGTAAAGCAGTCCGTGAAAGGCCGGATAAAAAAGGGGCTTTTGCAGTGGGGATGTATCTGCATTGCAAAAGTCCTTTGGTCATTTAGGAGGATGGTGTATTTATGAATAAGAAAAGACTCAAAGAATATGCGGTATCCTATAGCTTTTTGCTGCCGTTTGCGGTATTCTTTATTGTTTTTACCGTGATACCTATAGGATACGTTTTTTATCTCAGCCTGCATGACGGAAATTTCCTGCAGGCGCAATTTGACTGGGTGGGGCTGAAGAACTTTAAGGATGTGCTGCAGACACCGGACTTCCAGAACGCGTTTAAGAATACGTTCATCTATATGCTCATTGAAGTTCCGGTAAGTCAGTTCCTGGGAATCTTTTTTGCACTTTTGATCAAGAAAAAAACACGGTTCAGCCATGTGTGCGAAGTGATCTATTTTCTTCCCATGCTGATTTCTATGGTTGTTGCCAGTGTTCTGATCTCCTATATTTTATCGAATAACGGGCCTCTGAACCTGCTTTTCCAGGTATTGGGCATGAAGCCCATCAGTTGGCTCAACGGCAGATTCAGCGCGAAAATGGCAGTTATGATACTGGAGCTTTGGAAGGGCGGCACCTTTTTTATCTTTGTTTATATGTCCGCAATGCGTTCCCTTCCGGCGGACTGTCTGGAGTCCTCCAGGATTGACGGGGCAAATGTGGTCCAGGAGACAATTTATGTGGTCCTGCCCCTTATCAGAAACGCCATTATTTTATGTGTCACTATGAACACGATCTGGCAGTTTCAGATATTTGAATCCGTATATATGCTGACAAACGGAGGACCTCTTGGCGCCACCCAGACTGTAATATATGAAATATACCAGTACAGCTTTAAATATTACAGGGTCGGATTCGGGGCAGCAGCCTCACTGGTATTCCTTCTTGTGATCCTGCTTATATACGGACTGGAAAACCTGCTTCTGAGGGAAAAGGAACAGACAAAGAGAAGGGGGGAAAACGTATGAACAAATATAGGGTGAAGAAAAGCTTTTTTTTCTTTCTAAAGGCATTTATGTTATTTCTGCTGGTAGTTATCATTGCCTTTCCTTTCTGGCAGCTCATTGTATCTTCCATGCTGGACACTAACGCGATTATCAGTTATCCGCCGAAATTCTGGCCCCGCGGCGGTTCTCTGGATAATTATACAGAAGTTTTGAAAATGCAGGGAGGGGCGTATCTGCGGTGGATGATGAACAGTATTTTTGTGGCGGGAAGTAATACGGTGCTTGTGGTTCTGGTGGCATCCATGGCAGGATACGCCTTTGCGAAAAGACGGTTTCCGGGCTCTAAGGTTTTGTTTAACGTAGTGGTCGCCACCCAGATCATTCCCAGCGTGACTACCTTGATCCCTCTTTTTCTGATCGTTTCTAAACTGGGATGGGTGAATACATATAAGTCCCTGATCTTTCCCGGTGTGGCCAGTGCTTTTGGTGTTTATATGATGACACAGTTTATGAAGGATATTCCGGATTCGCTCTTAGAAGCAGCGAAAATAGACGGATGCAGCAATTACGGGACTTTTTTTAAGATTGTACTTCCCATAACAGTGCCCCAGTTAAGTCTTCTGGGGATCTTTAACTTTACCCAGCAGTGGGGAAGTCTGACATGGCCGCTGATCACAGTAAATGAAACCATGATGAAAACACTTCCCCTGGGAATTGCATCCATGAAGGACTTAAACGGAACTCTGACAGGAACCATAATGGCAGCATCTATGATAAGTTTTATTCCTCTGCTTCTTGCATTTATTTTTGCAAGTGATAAATTTATAGAAGGAATGACATTGGGAGCTGTGAAAGGATAGGTGCGCCCAGAAAAGGGCGGATAGTCTAGGGGGTGGAACACCCGCACGGCAAAGCGCAGCGAGCCGCCGTTAGCAAGTCTTGAGTGCTGTCTGGTAACAGACAGGGCTAAGCGTAGACAGCAAGGGAGCAGGGCTGCAATGCTATAGAGCCCCGAAACTTCACAAAGTCTCAGAGGACGACGCAGTTTATCCATGTGGAAGGCAGCATCGCGGCACGCGATATCACGAGTGTGCCGCGGCTCTGGCGGGGTCTGAGGGGCACCGCAGGCAGCCGGATGCGGGCATAGTACCAAAGAAACCGGTAATGACGGCGGAGGGAGAAGGCCTGCACATAATAACACTCTTTCTGAGGATACATTTACTGTACTCAGGGACGGGAGGATAAGAAGAGCTATTGCTCTCCTGCCATAAGGAATTAAATGGCAGGAAAGCAGTAGGGATCCATGAGGTGACGAAGGAGCAATACAGCCGGCTTTTGGAGTTCGGAAGATATGCGGAAGAAAGAAGCGCAGAGGAGAGGGAAAGACCGAGACCTTTGATTTCTTAGGATTTACATTCTATTGCGGAGAAAACCAGGCGGGAAAGAGTGGTTGAAGTACAACCGTACAAGCCCATTGAAAGTATTGATGCCGAGACAAACCGCAAACTGACAGGGCACTATCGGTACTACGGAGTAACGTATAATATACAGCCGCTGGTGAAGTATCACTATAGTACGACAAAACTGTTATACCACTGGATGAACCGCAGAAGTCAGAAGAAAAGCTACGATTGGGAGGAATTTAAGCAGATGCTGGATTACTATCCGATAGCATATCCCAAGAGATATTTCAATCTTTATGCGTAGCTGCCTGTAAAAGTTATTATGAAGAGCCGTATGCGGGAAAGCCGCACGTACGGTTCTGGAAAGGATTTCATATCATGAGATATGATTTTACTAAACAGCGTATGAAACGGATATTGTGTTATGGTGATTCTAATACCTGGGGGCATAATCCTAAACCGGAGGGGGAAAACTTCCGGTATGGAGATGATGTGAGATGGACCGGGGTTTTGCAGAAATGCCTGCTGGGAAGAGCAAAGATAATCGAGGAGGGACTCTGCGGGCGCACTATTATGTTTGACGACCCAACATCTCCGGACAGAAACGGGAGAAAATTTCTGGGCTGCAGCCTGCAGAGCCATCAGCCTTTGGATCTGGTGGTCCTTATGCTGGGGACAAACGATGTCCGGCACATTTTTACCCCCAGCGTAAAGGAGATCGCAGCAGGTATGGCGAACCTTGTGAGGATGGTGCGGAATCCGGATACCTACTGGGTAGGCAAAAGACCGGAAGTATTGGTGATCGTCCCGGCACCGGTGCGGGACGAAATTGCGGAATCTGATTTTTACGGTATGTATGATGAGGAATCTGTGAAGAAAAGCAAGGCTCTTTATGCTGCTTATGAGGCAGCTTTGAAAGATATGGACGGCGTCTGTTTGCTGGATGCCGGCAAGACTGCAGAGGTTTCAGTAAAAGACTGTATCCATCTGACCGGGGAGGGACACAGGAACCTGGGAACAGCCGCAGCAAAATGTATTGAGGAGATACTGAAAATCTGAGTTTATTAAAGGACAGCATGGGTGATAGCAGGTGGAAAAACGGCAGAAAATTATTTTATTGGGGTTTTTGTTTCTATTGGCAGCGATCATACTACTCTGCTTACGGTTCTTTCCAAGGTTTGAGGAAAAGAGAAGCCGTGAGGAGAAGAACGTGATAAATCTGCGGCTGTGGTATCCATGGGAAAATGAGGGGGAGGCGTATAAGAAATCTTTTTTTGAGGCTGTGGAAGCGTATAACAGCACCCATGATGAGGTACAGGTTTGGGCAGAAGGAACAGAGATGGAGTTGTACAGGGAAAAACTGCCGTCCGCCATTGCATCCAATGATACTCCGGATATTTATTTTTGTTTTGGAGACCGTTATCTCCAGGGGGCAGCGAGTTCAGGCAAACTACTAAAGATGAATGAGTATCTGTCAGAGGATATTGACAGCAGGCTCCATGAGGATGCTGTAAGAGGTCTGACTTATGAGGACGGGATTTACGGCCTTGGGTTCTCAGAAAATATAGCGGTCCTGTTTATAAACATGGAAATGTTTGAATCATATGGATGCCGGGTTCCATCAGACTGGGATGGCCTGCTGGAGGTGTGCCGGGAATTTATTTCCAGAGGTATCACGCCCTTTGCCTGTTCAGGTGACACGGATACAGGTTTCAGGCTTTACCTGGAAAGCATATGTATAGGAGCGGCTGGAGATGACGTATGCGCAAGAGTGCTGCAGCAGGAGGGGACCGGGAAGGAGATCGCCGCTTTTGCAGATGGTGTGGGCAAGTTCTGCCAGCTCAGGGATATGGGGGCTTTTGGAGATCCATGGTTTCCAAGAAGTACTCAGGATGTGGAAAATGATTTTTATCTTAGCAAGATTCCCATGTATCTGGCAAAAAGTGATCTTGCCGGGAATATTATGCAGGAGAACAGTCCCCTCTATGGAAAGTTATCTGCAGTGCCGTTTCCCGGACTGCAGAATACCGGGCAGATTCTTGGAGGGATCAGCGACGCTTTTGCTGTGAACAAGGCAGCAGCTTATCCCAGGGAGACCGTACAGGCTTTGGAGGAAATTCTACAGAATTTTGCCGTCAGGTTATACGAGAGGGGGGCAGGGATTCCGGTGTGGGATACCGGCCGTGCGCAAAAGCCTGAGGAAGAAATTTATTGGCAGATACGGGAGATTGCGGATACGGCAGAAACCAGGATGCAGTATTGGGAATTTTATCTGGACAGGCGCAGAGCCGAGAGGTTTATGAAAAGCTCTGAGGAGCTGGGCGGGGGAAGTATATCCCCGGAGCAGTTTATAGAAGAATTGTGTACGGCAGGTTGAAAGATCATCAGGAAAAGATTATGGCAGGCGGATTGTATAAGTCCGCCTGCCATTTCATATGGTTCTTTATACAGATGGAAGTATGTGGGCTGCATATATATTGCTTTATTCTTTCCGTAAGACAGAGACTATGTTATAATGAGTGGCAGAGACGGTCAACTAATGGTTGAATTTTGAAAAAAGATTAAAAATCAACCGACGGTTGCTTGTAAATGTGCTTAGATTACGGATATGCTGTTAGTATCTTAAAAAAGACGACGCGCCGTTTTATCAGATAATCTTCATACAATTGTGAGACTTATGATCACAGTGTGGGAAAGCGATGGGTAGTGAACGATAGCATAAAGTTACTTATAAATTTCTGAAACAGGAAAGCTGAATGGGTGAAAAGTATGGATGAGAATACAAATATGAAAACAGCAAATATTCGTCTTCCGGAATTATTTGGAGACAGGATTTCATTTTTAAGAAAGTTAAAAGGACTGACACAGGCGCAGCTTGCAGAGAAGCTGGGAATTTCAGCACAGGCGGTGAGTAAATGGGAAAGCGGTCTCTCCTGTCCGGATATTATGATGCTGGTTCCCCTGGCAGATATATTTAATGTCAGTACAGATATGTTGCTGGGAGGCGGTCAGCTCACCGGATGTGATGTGACTCCGAACCAGAATGCGGAAGCAGACCGGGAAAAGGGGTTCCCGGGGCAGACGGCTGCAGAGGGGAGAACGGAATCTTCTAAAGAAACGCAGAACCGGGTTGGACCGGAATGGCAGGTTGGCGTTGAATGGCAGATCCAACCAGAAGAAGACAGCAGGACGGGAGAAGAAGAGACAGGCGGAGCCAATGGTTATGTGAAAGCAGCCAGCCAGACAAGCGCAGCAGATGCAGGTGGAGCCGAGGGTTTTGGTAAAGCGGGCGGCCAGGCAGGCGCAGCAGATGCAGGCGGAGCGCAGGTTCAGAGTAAAACAGAGGAACAGGTAAAAGCTGAGTCACAGACTGGAGAGGCGGCTCAGGCAAAAGCAGAGGAGTCCGCCGACTGGCAGAGCCAGACCGGACAGGGGACTCAGGCCGGACCATCTGATACAGAGGGCCAAAGAACACAGGAGAATGTAAATCGGGAAGCAGACAGAGCTGGGGAGAGCGGAATGCACCAGGATTCATCCAACAGAAGGAAATGGGAGGAAAACTGGAAAAACGGCACCCTTGAAATCAGAAAGGTTTTCCGGGAGAATAATGTGATGATCCATTCCCTGCATATTGACATCGGCATGGCGGACGCCATTATCCGTGAGGGTGATGAGTTCGCGCTTGACCTATCCTGTTATCCAAACGGTGACTGCAGAGAGGAGGTAAGGGACGGGGTCTGGAAGATAAAAGACAGAGGATATAAGGACCTGTTTTTACTGAGCAACCTTACAAATATTTTTTCAGAACGAAAAATAATCATCATTATACCCAGAGGATATCATTTCAAGGATGTGAAAATAAAACTGGGTGCAGGCAAATTGGTGGGCAGAGGAATACTGACAGATTCCAGCAGCCTGGACCTGGGAGCCGGTGAGATCGTACTGGCTGATTATTATAGTGGTGACGCCAAGATCAAATGCGGTATGGGAAAAGTGATGCTGGAAGGACAGATGCGGGGCAGATGCAAACTGGACTGCGGCATGGGTGAGATTGCAGCCAGCCTTGTGGCACCTTCCGAATATGGCTACAGAGTCAAGGTAGGTATGGGTGATGTCAGAGTCGGAGAAAACCGGTTGGGAGGCATGGGAGGCACTTATAAGGTGAACAACAACGCGGAGAACTTCTTTGATATCAACTGCGGAATGGGGGCAGTGAAGGTTTTATTTGATGAATGAGAATTAGGAAAATAGCATCAGCAATGCAGGATCTCCCGTCTTAATGGCATGGTATAATCCATTGTGTTCGGCGTATGATATGGGAATTACCGCCATATGGTATGTGCTCTCCTCGGAGACGCCGGATATGAATACATGTCCTTTGGCGGGCAGGGAAAATGTGATCATCACACCGCACAGCGCTTTCACTCAACAACAACGGAATATCTGCTTTATAAAATTCCTGCTGAAAATGTGCTTCGCTGCCTGGAGGGGAATGATAAGGAGGCTGACCGTGTAGTGAATAGGGTGGGATTAGACTGAAAATATGAGATATAATTGAAAAAGGTGTTGAAAACCTGGGTTTTCAACACCTTTTTCAACGTTCCTGAGGTGATTCGAACACCCGACCTACCGCTTAGGAGGCGGTCGCTCTATCCAGCTGAGCTACAGAAACATAATATTTTCTTACGACCCTATAATTCTATACTACCTAAAGGAAAATGTCAAGACACCAGCTCTTTTTTTTCTGGCTTATTCTGAAGATAAATGGTAACAGTACATCCGCCTGAACTGTTACCATTTATAAAAATAACTGCCAGTTATTACACTCCATATTTGGGAAATATCGACAAAGTTTTCTTAATGTTTGTTAATAGACTATTCATTGCAACAACGATTTGCTATAATAGTAGTACAGAAAGGGAATGGTTATTCACAAGCAAATAAAGAATGAAAGAGGTGAAAGATTATGAAGCGCAAAGTGAAAAGAATGCTGGCTATGTTTCTTACTTTTATAATGGTATTTTCCATGGGAACGGTATTTGTTTCCGCTGCCGAGGAGGGGGCGGGCAAGAGCACAGAGACAGCAGTAAAACCGGAACTGTCCAAGAAAACAGCGGACAGTGTGATCCTGAAGACAAAAGACGGATATGTGTATGGCATTCAGGAAAATGGAAGCACATGGAAATGGGCGGATGATAAACAATATGATAAGACGGCAAAGACAGTATCATTTACAGGACTGAAAGCAGACACGGAGTATGTATTTGCCCAGAAGACGAAAGATGCGGAAACGGTACAGGATACCGATATACTGAAGATAAAAACAGATGTTGCAGCAGTGCAGGCGGAGACTCCAAAACAGGAAGGAGTAAATACAGAAAGTCCCAAAGCTGAGGAGCCCCCAAAGGCAGATAAACCTCAGGATGAAGGCATGAACGCAGAGCAGCAAAAACCTCAGGAGACAGATCAGACAGAGGCTGGGGCAGAAGGTAATAAGGCAGATGTGCCGGAAGAACCCCAGAAGCCGGATGACAGCAAGAAACAGGAAGAGAACACAGAGGTCAGTACCCCGTCAGGTACGGAAGATACCACGGATAAGACCGAAGGTACACAGGGTGTCGATAAGAACACGGCAGGAGACGCGGTAACGGACGATAATAACAGCCAAAAGACAGATGAGGCTAAGAAAGATGAACCGAAGGGTGAAGATACTAAGAGCGATGAATCCAAAACCGATGAATCTAAAACCAATGCAGGGAAGAACAACGATTCAGAAAATCAGATGAATGACAAAAACACCCCGCAGAAGGCCCAGACACCAAAGCCGCCTCTGTATGACAAAGTGACTGACACAAGTGTTGTACTGAAGCCCGATGGCGATGCTGGTTCGTATACTTACAGTTATAAGATGGTGTTAAAGGATAATAATGCGAAGGCAGCAGAATTGACCAGTGATACCGGAGAATTTTCAGGTCTGACACCGGATACGGATTACCTGGCTTATATCATGGTAAAAGGAAATGATAAAGCACAACCTTCATATACGGACAGTGACTGGAGCCAGCCGACAGAGATCCACACCTTAAAAGCAGCGGCAGAGAAACCGAAAGCAGCGCCTAAGCTGGCAGAGAAGACAGACACCATGATCAAGCTTGATACATCAACAGCAGGTCTGGATTACGGTGTATATCTGGATAACGGTAAGATCAGCTGGAACAGCGAAGGTGAATTCAAGGGATTGACAGCAGGCAAGGAATACAGATTTGTCACACGTGTCAATTTTGATGAGAAGGAGCAGATGGAAGGCCCTATCAGTGACGTTTTGAAAGTTACAACCAAAAAGGCAGCGGCAGCAGCTCCTGAAGCCCCGGTATGCATTGGAAGGACAGAGAACAGCATTACACTCAGGGCTGTAAACGGACAGGAATATGCAATGCTTGAGAACGGAAATCCGGGTAAATGGCAGGACAGTGAAGTTTTCAGCGGATTGAAGGCAAATACAAGATACTCTTTTGTTACGAGAGTTAAGTATAACCCCGACGAGGCAATGGAAAGTAAAGTAAGCGGCAGCTCTTCCGCAAAAACCATAATCGCGTTTGAAGGATCCGGTGTGACAGGTATTGAGGTAAATGGTGTCTATGATAAGAATGCTGTTGTAAACATTGCAGCCAATGGAAAAGGTACAGATAATCAGAAACCGGAAGTACAGGATACCAGATGGGTTCCCGAGAGCTGGAAATGGGGAAGCTCCGCAAAAGGCACCTGGAAGAAAGCCCCGTACACTGCAAAACTTACACTGAATAAGGCAGGCAAGATGGAACTTGAAGTTGTTTTCAGCCTGCAGGAGTATTCAGAAAAAGGCTGGACAGCTATGACCGCTGAGAAAAAGACGATCACGGTACCGTTCAGTGTAAAGGAACAATATACGATTACAGCTTCCGCAGGTTCCAATGGTAAGATTTCTCCTTCCGGCAGCGTAAAGGTAATGGAAGGAAATGATGCAGTATTTACATTTACTCCAAACAAGGGATATCAGATCTCCCAGGTGACAGTGGACGGCAAGGCCGTTTCAGTGAAAAACAACAAGTACACATTTGAAAATGTAAATGCCAACCACAAGATCTCTGTTACATTTAAGACTCTCACTAAGACAGTTCCGAAGACAGGAGATACTATGAATATGGCAGGTTATCTGATGCTGGCAGTTCTCTCCGCTGGTGCTGTGCTGGCAGTTGTGATTTCTGCAAAGAGAAAGAAAATGAACCAGAGATAACAGAAAATAAGTAATATAAGGAGGCCCCGCCGGATATACCGTCCGGCAGGGCCTCTTTTTTATATCGTGGTTTATGTTTATTCTTCGGAGGAAGTATCCTGCAGGGCAAGGAAACCTTCTTCTCCGGTACGGATTTTTACTACATTTTCTATGTCGTATACAAATACTTTGCCGTCACCGATCTGTCCGGTATGAAGTATTGCTTTTGCTGTGTCAATAACCTTCTGTACGGGAACAAGGCTGACCACAATTTCAATCTTGACTTTGGGAAGCAGGTTCATATCCATTTCAACACCTCGGTAATAAGTGGTTGAACCTTTCTGGATTCCGCAGCCGAGTACATTTGTGATGGTGATTCCCGTAACGCCGATTTCATTCATGGCGTGCATAAAATCTTCCAGCTTGCTGCGCCGTGTGATAATCACAACTTTGGTTAGCTTGTGGACCGTGGTGCCTTCTTTTAGTATATTCCTGCAGGCCTCAGCCGGAGCCTGCGTGGCGGATGCGCCTTCTGCAGCAGGAGTATAGTTCTTTGCGGTTCCCATTACATGGGGAACCGTACTCATGGAATCCTGTGTGACAAAATCGGCGTAGCTGCTTGCAAGGCCGTGTTCTCTTACATCCAGTCCGGCTATTTCCTCGTCAGGGGAAACCCGGAGGCCAACGGTATGTTTGATCGCCTGGAATATGATGATCATAGTTACCACGACCCAGGCGGCGGTTGCAATAAAACCGATAAATTGAACACCTAACTGCTGGAAGCCGCCGCCGGTAAAAAGACCTTTGGCCTCTGTACCTGCACCGTCTGAGAAAAGGCCTACGCAGATGGTTCCCAGTGCGCCGCACATGCCGTGTACTCCCACTGCACCTACTGGGTCATCAATCTTGCAGGTCTTGTCAATAAACTCAATTCCAAATACCACTACAAACCCTGCCAGGATACCTATGATGGCAGCAGATACTGTAGAAACGGTATCACATCCGGCTGTGATGGCTACAAGTCCTGCAAGGGCGCCATTCAGGGACATGGAAACATCCGGTTTTTTATACAGTATCCAAGTGATACACATAACAGTGATTGTGGCCACCGCGGCAGCCAGATTGGTTGTGACAAATATTTTAGCTGCAGATACAATGGCATTCCCTTCCATGGAAACCGTGGAACAGCCGTTGAATCCAAACCAGGCAAACCAGAGGATAAATACACCTAAGGCACCTACTGTCAGGTTGTGTCCGGGAATAGCTCTTGATTTACCGCATTTGGAATATTTTCCCATACGGGGGCCAAGGATCTTGGCACCTACAAGGGCAGCGACGCCGCCTACCATATGGACAGCACAAGAACCTGCGAAATCATGGAATCCCATTTCAGCTAACCAGCCGCCGCCCCAGATCCAATGGCCCGATATGGGATATACCACAAGGCTGATGAGAAGGCTGTAAATACAGTAAGAGGAATACTTTGTTCTTTCTGCCATAGCACCTGAGACTATGGTTGCAGAAGTTGCGCAGAAAACGGTCTGGAAAATCAGAAAAGCCCAGAACGGGACACCGTCGGGAAGCATCCCCGCACCATAATTGGATTCGGAGGCAATACCAGCCACGGAACCAAAGAAGCCGTTGCCTGCACCAAACATGGCTCCAAAACCAACCAGCCAGAAGGCAGGTGTTCCGATACAGAAATCCATCAGGTTTTTCATAATAATATTGCCGGCATTTTTTGCCCGGGTAAAACCAGTCTCCACCATGGCAAAACCTGCCTGCATAAAGAAGACCATTGCGGCGCCTAAAAGCACCCAGATTGTGTTAACAGATGAAAAATCACTCATAAAATCTCTCCTTCCTTTTTCAAGCTGAAACTCCTCATACTTTCTTAATGCTTATTGCAAACAAAAAGGGTGCGTACTTGAGAGCTATGGGAGACTCAAAAAATACGCACCTTTGCATAAAGAAAAATTACGGTTGTGACAATAGAAAGTCTGCAATGTGTGCAGCCTATTGTTTGTTATCCTCTGTGCAGCCTGTGAGATCCATGGGATATTGGCTGTCAAAACAGGCTTTGCAGAGAGGAAGGTGATCTGCCATGGACGGCAGATCCTCCAGTCTCATATAGCCCAGGGAGTCAGCGCCAATCATGGCACAGATCTCGTCAGCCGTGTGGGAAGAAGCAATTAACTGTTTGTTGGATGGAATATCCGTTCCAAAGTAACAAGGATACAGAAACGGTGGAGAACTGACACGGACATGAACGCTTTTAGCTCCGGCATTTTTCAGCATACGGATGAGGTTCGCCATGGTTGTACCGCGGACGATGGAGTCGTCAACAAGTATGATTCGTTTTCCGCGGACAACAGATTCTAAAACGTTTAGTTTAAGCCTTACGCTTGATTCACGTTCCTTTTGTGTCGGTTTGATAAAAGTTCTTCCCACATAGCTGTTTTTATAAAAGGCTAACGCAAATGGAATCCCTGACGCTTCCGAATAGCCTTTTGCTGCCGGGATCCCAGAGTCGGGAACACCGGACACAAGATCTGCATCCGCAGGATAGGCTGCCGCAAGGGCGGCACCTGCGCGGATGCGGGCATCGTAGATGTTGACGCCGTCCAGGGTACTGTCCAGCCGCGCGAAATAGATGTACTCAAAAATGCAGTGAGCATGTGTCTTGTGGCATAGCTGGCAGTTGGAGGTGATGCCATCCGCTGTTATGGTGATGATTTCACCAGGGCGGATATCACGGATGAATTCTGCGCCGGTTGCTGAGAGGGCGCAGCTCTCGGAAGCAATAATATAAGATGAGCCACGTTTTCCAAGGCAGAGAGGTTTCAGGCCAAGAGGGTCCCGGACGCCGATCAGTTTGCGCGGGCTGGCAATGACCAGACCATAGGCTCCGCGTATCTTTTTTGCCGTATGCAGAATGGCTTCTTCTACATTGTGTGTGTTTACTCTCTCCCTGGCGATGCAGTAAGCGATCACTTCCGAATCCGTGGTTGTATGGAATATTGCTCCGGTCTGTTCCAGCTCACACCTAAGGTCTTGAGTGTTCACCAGGTTCCCGTTATGGGCCAGAGCAAGTGTTCCCTTTATATAATTCAGAACCAGAGGCTGCGCGTTTGAAAGGGTGGCAGCCCCTGTAGTGGAATAACGAACGTGGCCGATGCCTAGATTTCCGTGAAGCCCCTCAAGTATTTCAGCCTTGAAGACCTCACCGACCAGCCCCATTCCTTTGTATGCGTTCATATTGCCTTTGGGGCCTTTGGTATCGCACACGGCAATACCGCAGGATTCCTGACCCCGGTGCTGTAAAGAACAGAGTCCATAGTAGATGGATGACGCAGCATCTTCCCCGTTGGGATGAAAGATGCCGTATACCCCGCAGGCCTCTTTTATTTTCATAGCAGACTGTGATTCCATGGAGTCATCTTCCTCAGATATAGAACAATAACTGGTCATAGGTTGGATAAGGAAGCAGTTCATCAGGAATTTTTGTCTCTGCTTCGTTAGCTGCAGTTTTCAGTTCTTCCATGAGGGGAAGCACTTTTGTAAGGAATAATTCAGCCTGTTTCTGCATATCTGTGACGGATTCCGCTTCGGAGGTTGCACTCTTCAGTGCGGCTGTACCGGCGGTGATAGTATTTGATATTTCAGTCAGACGGCATACCAGGGCCTCCTCGGAATCAGTGGAAAGTCCGGGGATCAGGGCTTTTTTGTCAGCAGCCTGTTTCGCAGCGGAAGCCGCGTAGCTGTTGACTGCCGGGAGGAAATCCTTTATAAGCATTTCCTGCAAGGTTTTGGACTCTATGGCAACTGTTTTGGAGTAGGTTTCCAGAAGGATCTCATAGCGGGAGTAGATTTCCTCCTTTGTAAATACGTCGTGTTTGATAAATAGATCCAGATTCTTCTCTGCAATAAAACGGGGCAGGGCTTCGGGTGTGGAGGCCAGATTATAAAGGCCTCTTGCTGCCGCCTCTTTTACCCATTCTTCTGTGTATCCGTTGCCGTTGAAGATGACTTTTTTATGTTTTTTGATAGCGCGTTTGATCAATTCATGGACCGCATGTTCCATTTCCTCCGGTGCAGTGTCTTTCAATTCATTATAGAACTGTGCTAATGCTTCCGCAACAGCAGTGTTCAGCACCATGTTAGGGTTAGCCACAGATGCAGCGGAACCCAGCATACGGAATTCAAACTTATTGCCGGTAAAGGCAAAGGGTGAAGTACGGTTTCTGTCGGTTGTGTCCTTGGTAAAGTGAGGCAGTACGTGTGCGCCCGTTTCCAGCTGTACCGGATGTGCCTTTCCAAAGTAGGCGTCCTCCTCAATGGATTTCAGCACGCTTTCCAGCTCGTCGCCGATGAAGATGGAAACAATTGCCGGGGGCGCCTCGTTACCGCCCAAACGGTGGTCATTGCCGGCGCTGGCAGCGGATACTCTCATTAGGTCTGCGTAGTCATCCACCGCTTTGATAACCGCCATGAGGAATACCAGGAACTGTGTGTTCTCAGCAGGTGTTTTGCCCGGTTCCAGCAGGTTGGTGCCGGTGTTGGTGCACATGGACCAGTTGTTGTGCTTGCCGCTTCCATTAATACCGTCAAAGGGTTTTTCGTGGAGGAGGCAGACAAGGCCGTGTTTTTCCGCTGTCTTCTTCATGATTTCCATGGTGAGCTGGTTGTGGTCAACCGCTACATTGGTGGAATCGAAGATGGGGGCCAGCTCGTGCTGGGCAGGCGCCACCTCGTTGTGTTTTGTCTTGGCCGGAATACCCAGTTTCCAGAGTTCTTCATCCAGGTCGTGCATATAGGCTGCGATTCTGGGCTTCAGAGCACCAAAGTAGTGGTCTTCCATTTCCTGGCCTTTGGGGGCAGGTGCTCCGAACAGGGTTCTGCCTGTGAAGATAAGGTCGCGTCTTTTTTCGTAGAGCTCTTTTGGGACAAGGAAGTATTCCTGTTCCGGGCCAACGGTGGTGGACACGCTTGAAACCTCTTTGCTGCCCAGAAGATGAAGCATTTTAACTGCTTCTTTATTCAGTGTTTCCATAGAACGAAGGAGCGGTGTTTTTTTATCCAATGCTTCTCCGCTGAAGGAGCAGAAGGCTGTTGGTATGTAAAGGGTATTGTCCTTGATAAATGCCGGTGATGTAGGATCCCAGTTCGTATAACCTCTCGCTTCAAAGGTGGCACGCAGACCGCCGGATGGAAAGCTGGATGCATCAGGTTCTCCTTTTACCAGTTCTTTGCCGGAGAATTCCATGATGATCTCACCGCTGCCGTTGGGTGAGATGAAGCTGTCGTGTTTCTCTGCGGTGTAGCCGGTCATGGGCTGGAACCAATGGGTGAAATGTGTGGCTCCGTTCTCTACGGCCCATTCTTTCATGGCTACAGCTACGGAATTGGCAACATCCAGTTCCAGGTGGGTTCCGTTTTGGATTGTCTTGTGAAGGGCTTTATATACGTCCTTCGGGAGTTTGTTGCGCATCACTTTGTCACTGAAGACCAGGCTACCATATAGTGTAGGAATATCTTTAGACATATTCACAGCACTCCTTTCAAAATTTATTTGGGGTTTTTGATTGGGCTGATAAAAATAAAACAAAAAAGGCACCTTGGATGGAGTCATCCAAAGCGCCTTTGCTTTATGGACTGTAGTATTGCACGGAAATGGAGAAATGTCAATAGGTTTTTTGAAAAATGTTTCGGGAGGGGGCAGGGTTTGGAATATAGAAAGCATTTGAACAAAAAAATAAATTTAGGGATTTACAAATGCGGGGAAATGAGATATAGTAATTCCATAATTTTTTGCAGTGCTTCTTTTGAAGTCGCAGAGATCAAAAGCATATAGAATAAAACAACGACAATGGCGTCGGCTAACCTTATATTGGGGTTGCCGGCGCCTTTTTGGTATATGGAAAATGTAGTAAGTTTTTCATGGGCCAGGTAACGCAGGAGGAAAATGTGATGGCAGTAAAATATGTATTTGTTACAGGCGGCGTAGTGTCGGGACTGGGAAAAGGAATCACTGCGGCGTCCCTTGGACGTCTTCTGAAAGCCAGAGGGTACAAAGTAACTATGCAGAAGTTTGATCCTTATATTAACGTAGACCCCGGAACCATGAATCCGATTCAGCACGGAGAAGTGTTCGTGACCGATGATGGGACAGAAACGGATTTGGATTTGGGGCATTATGAGAGATTTATTGATGAGAGCCTGGACAGGAACTCTAATGTGACTACAGGTAAAATATACTGGTCTGTTCTGCACAAAGAGCGTCATGGAGATTATGGCGGCGGAACAGTGCAGGTGATCCCTCATATTACCAATGAGATAAAGGCATGTTTTTACCGGGCCAAGGAACCGGATGAGGAACGGATCGCCATTATCGAAGTGGGAGGGACTGCAGGCGATATTGAGAGCCAGCCGTTTCTGGAGGCGATCCGGCAGTTTCAGCATGATGTGGGGCATGAGAATGCCGTATTAATTCATGTGACTTTGATTCCATACCTGAAGGCTTCCGGTGAATTGAAGACAAAGCCTACCCAGGCAAGTGTGAAAGAACTTCAGGGTATGGGGCTGCAGCCGGATATTCTGGTATGCAGGTCGGAATACCCCTTGTCTCAGGAATTAAAGGATAAAATTGCACTGTTTTGCAATGTACCGGAGAGTCATGTACTTCAAAATCTGGATGTGGAATATCTATATGAAGCGCCCTTGGCAATGGAAAAGGAAAATCTGGCTCAGGTGGTGTGTGATTGTCTCCGCCTGCCGTGCCCGGAACCGGACCTGGAGGATTGGAAATCCATGGTGGCGGATCTGCGGAATCCGAATACAGAGGTTGAGATCGCTGTCGTAGGTAAATATATACAGCTTCATGATGCCTATTTGAGTGTGGCGGAGGCATTAAAGCATGGCGGGATTGCCGCCCATGCCAGTGTGAAGGTGCGCTGGGTGGATTCTGAGTTTATCACAGAAAGCAGCTGCGGGGAACTGCTTGGCGGGCTGGACGGAATTCTGGTTCCAGGCGGTTTTGGAACCAGGGGGACGGAAGGGAAAATCCTGGCAGTGAAGTATGCCAGGGAAAACCAAATCCCTTTTTTGGGTATCTGCCTTGGAATGCAGGCAGCAATTATTGAGTTTGCCCGCAATGTGCTGGACTATCATGATGCCAACAGCATGGAACTGGATCCTCATACGCTGCATCCGGTCATTGCCCTGATGCCGGAGCAGAATGGAGTGGAAGATTTGGGCGGTACCCTGAGACTGGGTTCCTATCCGTGCAGGCTGAAAAAGGGAAGTAAATCCTATGCATTATACGGAAAAGAAGAGATTACAGAGCGCCACAGACACCGCTATGAGGTAAATAATGACTACAGAGAAAGGCTTGAGGAGAAAGGGATGACGCTGGCAGGTGTTTCACCTGACGGCAGAATTGTGGAGATGATTGAATTGACAGGACATCCTTTTTTTATGGGAACACAGGGCCATCCGGAATTAAAATCCAGACCGAACCATGCACATCCTCTGTTCGCAGGTCTGGTAAGCGCGGCTGTTAAGTATAAGAAAGAGAGAGGTTTTTGACTATGAGAAAAAATGAGGGATTGTACCGACAGCAGTTTGAACATGACAACTGCGGTATTGGAGCCGTTGTAAACAGTAAAGGTATGAGGAGCCATAAAACTGTGGAGAATGCTCTGAAAATCGTGGAAAACCTGGAACACAGGGCGGGTAAGGATGCGGAGGGAAAGACCGGTGACGGTGTTGGCATCCTGCTTCAGATCTCGCATAGATTTTTTGCTAAAGCCTGCAAAAAAGCGGACATCCATATTGGAGGAGAACGTGAATATGGTATTGCCATGCTGTTTTTTCCGCAGGACGAACTGAAATGCAACCAGGCGAAGAAGATGTTTGAAATCATTGTGGAGAAGGAAGGCCTGGAATTTCTGGGATTCCGTAAGGTTCCTGTATGTTCAGAGGTACTGGGGGATAAGGCGTTGAGATGTATGCCAAATATTGTGCAGGCGTTCATTAAAAAACCTGAGAACGTGGAAAAGGGGCTTTCCTTTGACAGAAGGCTGTATATTGCCCGCCGTGTATTCGAGCAGAGTAATGACAATACATATGTGGCATCCATGTCCAGCCGGACCATTGTGTATAAAGGGATGTTTTTGGTAAACCAGCTCCGCACATTTTTTACGGATCTGCAGGACGGGGATTATGAATCTGCCATAGCCATGGTGCATTCCCGTTTCAGTACCAATACAAACCCAAGCTGGGAGCGCGCACATCCCAACCGTTTTATTGTACATAACGGGGAGATCAACACGATCCGGGGAAATGCGGACAAGATGCAGGCAAGGGAGGAGACGATGGCCTCCGATCATCTGAAGGATCAGCTTCACAAGGTGCTTCCTGTGGTGGACACCAGAGGCTCAGACTCCGCTATGCTGGACAATACGCTGGAATTCCTGGTGATGAACGGCATGGATCTGCCTCTGGCAGTCATGGTGACAATTCCTGAACCTTGGGCAAATAATAGTACACTTTCCCAGGAGAGAAGGGATTTTTATCAGTATTATGCGACCATGATGGAACCGTGGGACGGCCCCGCCTCCATTCTTTTTTCCGACGGCGATGTGATGGGGGCTGTGCTTGACCGGAACGGGCTGCGCCCGTCCAGATATTATATTACAAAAAACGGAGATGTGATCTTGTCCTCAGAGGTGGGGGTTATGTCTGTGCCGGAGGAGGAGATCGTGCTGAAGGAGCGTCTGCATCCCGGAAAGATCCTGCTTGTGGATACTGTTAAAGGACAGATTTTCAACGATGATGAGTTAAAGGAAATTTATGCGGGAAAACAGCCGTACGGTGAGTGGCTGGACAGTAATCTGGTGGAGCTGCATGACTTGAAGATTCCCAATATCCGCGTGGAGGAATATGTGGGGGAAGCCCTTACCAGGATGCAGAAAGCTTTTGGGTATACCTATGAAGAGTACAAAAATTCTATTTACAGTATGGCACTGAACGGTTCTGAGGGAATTGCGGCAATGGGGACAGATACACCCCTTGCAGTGCTTTCTGAAAAGCATCCGCCCCTGTTTAACTATTTTAAGCAGTTGTTTGCGCAGGTTACAAATCCCCCCATTGATGCCATCCGGGAGGAGATTGTGACCAGCACAACGGTGTATGTAGGGAAAGACGGTAACCTGCTGAGGGAACGGCCGGAAAACTGCCAGGTGTTGAAAGTGAACAATCCCATTTTGACCAACACAGATATGCTGAAGATCAAAAATATAAATGTGGATGGCTTTAAGGCTGTTGTGGTTCCCATAACTTATTACAAGAGTACACGTCTGGACAGAGCTATTGACAGGCTGTTTGTGGAAGTGGATAAAGCTTACAAGGACGGCGCCAATATTCTGGTACTCAGTGACAGGGGGATTGATGAAAACCATATGCCTATCCCGTCGCTTTTGGCAGTGTCTGCAGTGCATCAGTACCTGGTGAAGACAAAGAAAAGAACTTCTCTTGCCATTATCCTGGAATCCGGAGAACCCAGGGAGGTGCATCATTTTGCAGCGCTTCTGGGATATGGGGCATGTGGGGTAAATCCTTATCTTGCCCAGGATACTATAAAAGAACTGATCCACAACAAACTGCTGGATAAGGATTACTATGCGGCGGTGGATGACTACAACAATGCCATTCTGCACGGAATCGTAAAGATCGCGTCAAAAATGGGAATTTCCACCATACAGTCCTATCAGGGTTCCAAGATATTTGAGGCGATCGGTGTTTCAGAGGAAGTGATCAATAAATACTTTGCGGGAACGGTAAGCCGTGTGGGCGGCATTTCCTTAGAAGATATAGCAGATGACGTAGACGTGCGGCATTCTAAAGCATTTGACCCTCTCGGACTGCCCAGCAGCCTGGAACTGGAGAGTATGGGAATCCACAAAATGAGGCGTGAGGGGGAGAAACACCGCTATGACCCCCGGACTATCCATATGCTGCAGGAGTCCACAAAAAGAGGGGACTACCGCATGTTTAAACAATATACAGAACTGGTGGACAGGGAGCAAAGCGGTTATCTGCGCAGCCTGATGGATTTTGAATATCCGAAAGAAGGTATCCCCATCGAAGAAGTAGAGAGTGTCGATGAGATCGTAAAGCGCTTTAAAACTGGCGCTATGTCCTATGGTTCCATATCCCGGGAAGCCCACGAGACACTTGCCGTTGCTATGAATATACTGAACGGCAAATCCAATACAGGTGAGGGCGGAGAAAGCGATGAGCGTCTGGACAGTGCGGGAAATGCCGTGGACCGCTGCTCTGCCATCAAGCAGGTGGCCTCCGGGCGTTTTGGTGTGACCAGCCGTTACCTGGTCAGCGCGAAAGAGATCCAGATTAAGATGGCCCAGGGCGCAAAACCCGGGGAAGGAGGGCATCTGCCGGCCAAAAAGGTCTATCCGTGGATCGCAAAGACCAGACATTCAACGCCTGGTGTAAGCCTGATCTCACCGCCGCCTCATCATGATATTTATTCTATTGAGGATTTGGCAGAACTGATCTATGACCTGAAAAATGCCAATAAATATGCCAGGATTTCCGTGAAACTGGTATCTGAAGCAGGAGTGGGTACCGTGGCAGCGGGTGTGGCAAAGGCCGGTGCGCAGGTTATCCTCATTTCCGGGTATGACGGCGGTACGGGAGCGGCGCCTCAAAGTTCCATCCACAATGCGGGGCTTCCCTGGGAGCTGGGTTTGGCTGAGACGCACCAGACGCTTCTCATGAATGGACTGCGCAGCCGTGTTATGATCGAGACGGACGGAAAATTAATGAGCGGACGTGACGTGGCAGTGGCTGCGCTGCTGGGCGCTGAAGAATTTGGATTTGCAACAGCACCCCTGGTGACTATGGGATGTGTTATGATGCGCGTCTGCAACTTGGATACATGCCCTGTGGGAGTGGCTACCCAGAATCCGGAGCTTAGAAAACGGTTTAAGGGAAAACCGGAGTATGTGGTTAATTTTATGCGGTTTATTGCACAAGAACTGCGGGAATACATGGCAAAGCTGGGCATCCGTACACTGGACGAGATGGTGGGGCGCACGGACTTGCTGAAAGTGAAGGAAAATGCTGAGAACCCTAAAGCCTCTCAGATTGACCTGCAGGCAGTTCTGAATAATCCATATGCAGGAAAAAATACAAAGGTTACATTTGACCCGGCCCAGGTATATGATTTCAGACTGGAAGAAACAAAGGATGAAAAGGTACTGCTGAAGAAGCTGAAAAAAGCAGTGGAGGAAGGCGGGAAAGCCGGTGTGGAGGTTTTGGTGACCAACACAGACAGGGCATTTGGAACCATGCTGGGTGCGGAGATCACAAGGCAGCATAAGGACGGACTGCCGGAGGATACGATCTCGGTTTCCTGTACCGGCGCCGGGGGACAGAGCTTCGGGGCATTTATACCCAGGGGACTTACCCTGTCTCTGTGCGGAGACTGTAATGACTACATGGGCAAAGGTCTTTCAGGAGGAAAGATCGTAGTATATCCGCCAAAGAAGAGAAATTACAAGGCGGATGAAAATATCATCACGGGAAATGTGGCTCTATATGGAGCAACCAGCGGAACAGCCTATATCGGAGGTGTGGCAGGCGAGCGCTTTGCTGTCCGCAACTCCGGGGCCTGTGCCGTAGTGGAAGGTGTGGGGGAGCACGGCTGTGAATATATGACCGGAGGCCGTGTGGTTGTGCTTGGGAAAACAGGCAAGAACTTTGCAGCAGGAATGAGCGGTGGTATCGCTTATGTGCTGGATGAAAAGAATGATCTGTATAAGAATCTGAATAAGGAAATGATATCTATAGAGAAGGTGGAGACAAAGCTTGATATCCAGGAATTGCATCATATGATCGAAGCCCATGTGGAAGCCACCGGTTCCCGGAAGGGACAGGAAGTGCTTGCAGGATTTCAGGATTATCTGCCCAAGTTCAAGAAGATCATTCCGGATGACTATAAGAGGATGACCACTCTTGCTGCAAGGCTGGAGGAGCAGGGAATGTCGCCGGAGCAGGCACAGTTAGAAGCGTTTAATGAGAATTTTAATCAGAAAGGGGCAGAGTAGGAGATGGGAAAGCCGACAGGATTTTTAGAATACAACAGAGTAAGTGCCCAAATGGAGGAACCAAAAGAAAGGATCAAGCATTTCAGAGAGTTTAAAAAATATCTGCCCATAGAAGAACAGCGGAAACAGGGAGCACGCTGCATGGAGTGCGGCGTCCCGTTCTGCCAGTCAGGGGATGTGCTGGGGGGCATGGTTTCGGGGTGCCCGCTGCATAATCTGGTACCGGAGACAAATGATCTGGTATACACGGGAAACTGGGAACAGGCATATCTGCGTCTCTCCAAAACACACAGTTTTCCGGAATTTACAGCAAGGGTGTGCCCTGCACTCTGCGAAGCTGCATGTACCTGTAACTTAAACGGGGAGCCTGTGGGAACCAAGGAAAATGAACTTGCCATTATTGAGACTGCTTTTGAGAGAGGATGGGTAAAACCACAGGTTCCAAAGGTGAGGACAGGAAAGAAGGTGGCTGTTATAGGCAGCGGCCCTTCCGGCATGGCAGCGGCGCAGCAGCTCAACAGAAGAGGGCATCAGGTCACTGTGTTTGAAAGGAATGACAGAATCGGAGGGCTGCTGCGTTACGGCATACCTAATATGAAACTGGATAAGGCAGTGATCGACAGAAGAGTGGGACTTATGGAGGAAGAGGGCGTTGTTTTTAAAACAGGTGTGGATGTTGGAAAAGATATAAAGTCGGCTGAGTTACAGAAGGAGTTTGACCGGATCGTACTCTGCTGCGGGGCTTCCAACCCCAGGGATATCAAAGTCCCGGGGAGGGATGCTCATCATATTTATTTTGCTGTTGATTTTCTTGCTTCTGTGACCAGGAGTCTGCTGGATACGGGTCTAAAGGATCATAAGTTTGTATCTGCCAAGGGAAAACATGTGCTGGTGATCGGGGGTGGTGACACGGGAAATGACTGTGTGGGAACAGCCCTCCGATTGGGGGCAAAATCGGTAACGCAGCTTGAAATGATGCCGAAAGCTCCCGATACAAGGGCTGACAGTAACCCCTGGCCTCAGTGGCCCCGTGTCTGCAAGACAGATTACGGACAGGAGGAGGCAATTGCAGTGTTCGGGCATGATCCCAGGATTTATCAGACTACAGTGACGGAGTTCATCAAGGATGAAAAGGGGAATGTGCAGAAAGCAAAGACCGTAAAACTGGAGAGTAAACGGGATGAAAAGACAGGGCGCATGAATATGGTTCCTGTAAAAGGGAGCGAAGAGGTGATTGATGCCCAGCTTGTGCTCATTGCGGCAGGATTTCTGGGAAGTCAGAAATATGTGACGGATTCGTTTAAGGTGTCTGTGAATGAGAGAACGAATGTAGCCACCAAACCGGAGGGATATGAGACCAGTATACCCGGTATCTTCGCGGCTGGGGATATGCACAGGGGACAGTCATTGGTTGTCTGGGCGATCCGGGAAGGGCGGAAGGCGGCTGAGGAGGTGGATGCATCTTTGATGGGGTATTCTAATTTGTAAAAATGTAAACTTTGAAAACGCTGTACCAGGCATAAAAACATGTCTGGTATGGTATTTTTTCGTTGCATGTTTGTCTGGTTTGTGGTATGATGTATTCATTATTTGATGCATTTTCTGCATAGAATTATTTTCGTTCTGAAAATAAAAAATTCCCACATTTTTAAAGCGATCATTAAAAAGGAAAACGTTTATCCAGGAGGGAGAAAGTATGGGGGAAAAGCTAAATGGGGATCAATTATTAAGTCAATAACAATTGACCAGGTCTGATTGTGGATATTAGGAGATCAGAAGAAACATGCATATTCAAATCAAACGATTAAATGCAGTAAAAGTAATTATGCCAAATTTCTGCCTCAGACTGAATCTATTGCATGTTACTAATAAATTCTATATCTCTATGTAGAATCCTGGGAGGCAGCAGTCTCCCAGGACACCAGATGTTTCAGTTTATTTTCTGCCGTAGTTAAGTACGGTGTCATACATCGCTTCTATGTTTTCGCGTTTCGCATTATCAATACTTCCATTTGTATCAAAGATATATCCGCCGCCCGGGGCACAGGTATCTATGAGTGATTTGCAGGCATCTATGACCTGCTGTTTTGTTCCGTATTCCAGCAGATAGATGGGCAGATTTCCGGAGATACAGGCAGTATTTCCAAGGATTTTCTTGGCCTGGGCCATATCCACACTCTCAAAATGATAGATAACTTTTCCGGCTGGTACGTCCGCAAGCTGTTCCAGACGGCTGTTGTATTTTCCTTCTGTGTAGATAAAGGGGGTGACTCCCATATCTATGAGGGCAAGCATGATCTTTTTCAGTGGTTTCCAGTATAGTTTTTCATACTGCCGGGGACTCATGAAGCCGTCCATCCCTTTGTGGAGCGGGAAGAAGACACGTTTAACCGGAAGTGGGGCATGTTTCGTTGGTCATAAAGACTCCTTTCCCACATTTTTTCTGCTTTTTGTGGAAAACCATGTCCATTTGGCAGTAGAATGTGTATAAATGGTTTCGTGCAAAGTTTATATCTTTATTATACTAAATTGCAGGGGAATGTAAATGAGATCAATGGATTTTGCTTGCATTTTTATGGTGTAAATGATATGGTTTGCGGGCAGACAACGAAGGAAAATAAATGGTTCTATACTTTTAGATATAGTATACAGTTAAAAGAAGGAGGCAGTATGGATAAATATCAAATACTGAAAAAATACTTTGGCTATGATACCTTCCGGGATGGGCAGGAACTGCTGATAGACAGCATTCTGTCGGGGAGGGATGTGCTAGGGATCATGCCCACAGGAGCGGGAAAATCCCTTTGTTACCAGGTGCCTGCCATGCTTATGGATGGGATCACCCTGGTGATCTCGCCTCTCATTTCCCTGATGAAGGACCAGGTGGGTTCTTTGAATCAGGCGGGGATCCATGCGGCGTTTCTGAACAGTTCGCTGACAGTGGGGCAATATTATAAAGCGCTGGATTATGCGAGACAGGGGAGATACCCCATTATCTATGTGGCGCCGGAGCGGCTGGTGACAGAGGAGTTTTTGGATTTTGCCCTTCATGCAAATATTGTGATGGTGGCGGTGGATGAGGCACATTGTGTTTCTCAGTGGGGACAGGATTTCAGGCCCAGTTATCTGAAGATTGTGGAGTTTATTAAAAAACTGCCGAAACGGCCCGTAGTGAGCGCATTTACGGCTACGGCCACCAAAGAGGTGCGGGATGATATTATGGATATTCTGCTCCTGGAGGATCCGGAGGTATTGACAACAGGGTTTGACAGGCCGAACCTATATTTTGGAGTGCAGGCTCCAAAGAATAAATATGAAGTGCTGAAAAATTATCTGGAAATGCATCCCGGTGAATGCGGCATTGTATACTGTCTGACCAGGAAAGGTGTGGAGGAAGTATGCGGAAGGCTGCGGGAGGATGGGTTTTCCGTGACCCGTTATCATGCAGGGCTTGGTGACGGGGAGAGGAAGCGGAATCAGGATGATTTTATATATGACAGGTATCAGATCATCGTGGCCACAAATGCGTTTGGCATGGGAATTGACAAGTCAAATGTAAGATTTGTGGTGCATTATAATATGCCGAAAAACATGGAGAGTTATTACCAGGAGGCTGGCCGTGCAGGACGTGACGGGGAGCCGTCGGAGTGTATTTTGCTCTATGGGGGGCAGGATGTGGTGACAAACCAACTGTTCATTGACAACAGCCAGGATAACCAGGAGCTTGACCAGGTGACACGGGAGATGGTGGCAGAGCGGGACAGGGAGAGACTTCGTAAGATGACGTATTATTGTTTTACGAATGAATGCCTGCGGGATTACATACTGCGGTATTTCGGAGAATATGGGGAGAATTACTGCGGGAATTGTTCTAACTGTCTGAGCCAGTTTGAGACTGTGGATGTGACAGAGATTGTAAAGGCCCTGATCGGGTGTGTGAAAAGCAGCAGACAGAGATATGGAACTACGGTTATTATAGACACGGTACACGGGGCAAATACGGCGAAGATAAGAAATTACAGGATGAATGAGAATCCCAATTATGGGGAGCTGGCAAAAGTGCCCACCTATAGGCTGAGACAGGTTATCAATTATCTGCTATTAAATGAGTATCTTACCGTTACCAATGATGAGTACGCAGTTGTAAAGCTGACCGTTAAATCGGAGGAGGTGCTGGCTGACGGGGTACAGATCACTATGAAAATGGCAAAAGAGCAGGAACATACATCCGGTGAGAAGAAAAAGAAGAAGAGCAGGAAAGGGCCTGCCGCCGGGTTTGCAGGAGCGGAATTTACGGAGGAAGAGGAACAGCTCTTTGAAGTGCTGCGGGGGCTTCGGACAGAAATTGCAAGGGAGGAGAAGGTCCCGCCTTATATTGTTTTCTCCGACAAGACCTTGACCCATATGTGTATATTAAAGCCGAGAACCAGAAACGCAATGTTGTCGGTTACAGGGGTGGGAGAATTTAAATATGAAAAGTACGGGGAGCGCTTTGTGGCCTGTATCAGGGATAATGTGCCGGATGACGGGGATAGTGTTTGACAGAGGATAAGGAACAGAGGTTTTTGTCTGCCGATAAGATGACGCTGAGTGAACTGGTCTCTCAGATAAATGAACTGCGTGATGAAAGCGCTGTGAAGCGTCTTACCAATAAGGCAGTGTAGTAAAAGCTGCTGGATGAAGGATATCCCGAAACATAGGGAATCGGGGGAACCCTATGCAGCGCGCAGCAGAAAAGGGAAAGAAAATAGGATTACAGCAGAGATGCGGGTAAGCGAAAAAGGGAATGAGTATGAGGTTCTGTATTATTCAAAGAATGCACAGAGGGCACTGCTGGAGATGATAAAGGAGGGGGAAAAGTAGGAGAAAAATTGGTTGTGAAAAAAGGTTTTGGATATTTAATTAAATTCAATTAACCTTTATGACATACAAAAGAGACGATAAGATAAATATTAAAGTGAATATTACAAATTTGCAAAAATTAAGAAAGAATTAATTTGATTGTTAATGGTTTTGTTGACAAAAGTAGTCAAAAATTATATAATAAATCAATGCAAGAGTTCGGGTAAATGCGGCATACAAGCAGTGGCTTGCAATATGATTATACGAAGAGTAAATGCAGGTTTGCTATTTTATCCGCATGTATCATCCACATTCAGGTGCAGGTATGTGGATGGAAAATAAAGTTAATGGAGGAATTCACATATGGTGAAAAAATTAAGGGAAAACCGGAAAAATAAAAAAGGTTTTACTCTGGTGGAATTGATTGTTGTTATTGTTATTATTTTGGTATTGGCGGCGGTTATGGTGCCCAGTGTGACGAAGTATATAGCTAAAGCTAACCAAGCTAATTGTAAATCTGATGCGGCTTCACTTTTAGTTCAGCTACAGTCTGATGTGGCAGATTTCTACAGTGATGATAAAAATGCAGGTACCGCTTTTAAATTTGAGAAGGTGGGAGACATTGGGGTGACCACGGGTAAAATATCAAAAGTGACGGCGAATAAAGAATATTTTGCAGAGGAAAAAGAAGGCGACATAACATATTTTGGATTCAGGAATGGTAAATATTGGATCCAATGGACAAAGGATGGTGGTTGGACAGAACCAGTTAATAATAAATAAAAGTTTTGTAACGGTATTTAGCACAAATAATTATAGAGGAGGTTTCATAATTAAAAATGCAAACAGATTATGAAACTCTCACCCGCAAAACAAAATTCCGCAGACTACTAAAAATCTCCCTGCTAACGCTCCTAATCAGCATAGCTGTTCTTGCACCAGCGCTATGGTATTGGGATCAATCCATACAAATGCGGTCTGCACTGCGAAGTGCCAAAAATGTGCACCTGAACACAGAACTGCTCTCTATACAGTATAATGGTTTAGATGAACCGCTTCTGGACAGTTCACGTGAAAGTGGAATGTCGGAGGAGGCGGAAGAGGAAGTGAAGAGTTATTCCGGTGTGGAAGGTGAAATTCATCTTGTATCTTGGGATAAAGCCAAATGCCGTGTGCTGAGCATGACATATCAGGAGGGAAAATACTTAGTAATCTACGAAGCAGATGATAAGGATTCCGGAATATGGACAATTTACCGGAAGACCCGGCATTATAAAAACTAATAACAGGAGGGGATTTCGTTTGGTATGAGCCAGGTGAAATCCCTTTTTGTCATTTCCGGGGGCAAACGTGAAATTTAATTCGGAATTGTCTTTTTAAGAGGATGAATATTCGTGTATCACCAAGAGAAGTTCGTCCTTCTAAAAAAATAATTTGGAACAAAGAGGCTGATATGGACGTATATAATAGTTATCAGGCATTCATTGCTGTATTGATATTTTTTTCGGGAACGTGTATTTTTTCTTTTCTGAACGTGATCATCTACCGTGTTCCCAGAAAAATGGATTTTGTGAGAGGACATTCTCTCTGCCCATCCTGCAGTCATCAATTGGGGGCTTTGGATTTGATTCCGCTGTTCAGTTACGTTTTCCTGGGTGGAAAGTGCCGTTACTGTAAAAAGAAAATTGGTGTCAGGGATACACTCATAGAACTTTTTGGCGGCGGAGCCGCGCTGTTCTGCGCTTGGTATTATAAGGAAAATCCGGCTGTGGCATTGACCGTGTTCCTGTTTTTCTGTATTCTGACAGTAGTGTCGTTTATGGACATAGACACCATGGAAATTGAGGACGGGAGCTGGATCGCCATATACATATTGGCTGTGGCAGCATGTTTTACAATGCCGGAAATATCCCTTGTCTCCAGGCTCATGGGGGTTGTCTGCGTGAGTATCCCCATGCTTCTTCTGACACTGGCAGTACCGGGGGCATTCGGCGGCGGGGATATTAAGCTGATGGGCGCATGCGGAGCATTTTTGGGATGGAAAATCACACTGGTTTCCGCGTTCCTTGCTATTTTACTGGGAGGAATATGGGGGATCGGACTGCTGCTTGGGAAGAAGAAAAGCAGGAAGGACCATTTCGCGTTTGGACCCTTTCTCTGTATGGGGATGGTAATCGGCCTTTTATGGGGAGAACAGATTATTTCATGGTATTTGGGATTTTTGAAAATATAACGGCTAAAGGTATGGGGATACTGTACTTTTCAACTACATATTGGGAGGCCTTTTTATGGCACAGTTTAAATATAAGGCAAGGACACTGGATGGTAAAGTAATAAAGGGCATCATGAACGTAGCTGATGACACGGAGCTGCAGCAGAAACTGCATGAACAGGACGCTTTTTTACTGAATGCCAAAGAAATGAAGAATGCAAAAGGCGTAAAGCAGTTCAAGCCTAAAGTTCTGGCGGATTTTTCAAGGCAGCTGGGTACACTGATCGCTTCCGGCGTTACGCTTGTCAGAGCCCTGAATATTATAGCCGGCGGTGAGGCGGTCAGCCAGAAACAGCGGGGAATCTATGAGGATTTACTCAGACAGATTCGGCAGGGTATTGCGCTCTCAGATGCCATGGAGGCACAGAACGGGGCGTTTCCGCCTTTGATGATTTATATGTACCGCTCAGCAGAGACCAGCGGTAATTTGGATAAAGTATCTATGCAGATGGCAGAACATTATGAAAAGAGCCACAAACTGAACTCAAAAATATCCAGTTCTATGACATATCCTAAGATATTGGGGATTATGGTGGTAGCAGTTGTACTGATACTTACTAAATTTGTGCTTCCCCAGTTTGAAGAGCTGTTCGCCCAGATGGAAGAGCTTCCCCTGTCTACCAGGATTCTCATGGGGTTCAGTGATCTCCTGCAGAACCACTGGATCATAGTGCTGGTAGTGGTGATACTTCTCATTGTAGGTGTCAGAGCACTGCTGTTTATTCCGAAGGTGCGCCTGCAGTGGCACAGGTTTAAACTAAAAGTACCTCTGTTTGGAAAGCTGCAGAAGACAATCTGTACATCGAGGTTTGCAAGGACATTGAGTTCTCTGTATTCCGCGGGTATCCCCATTGTCTCAGCGCTGCAGATCGCAAGGAAGACAATCGGAAATGATTATATAGATGCCCAGTTTGAACAGGTGATCCCCTTTGTAAGAGCAGGTAATAATCTGAGTGACGGCCTGGATTTGGTAGATGGATTTGTAAGAAAACTGTCCGACTCCATACGGGTGGGGGAGGAGACGGGAAGTCTGGATACCATGTTGTCCTCAACTGCAGATTTTATGGAATATGATGCAGATATGGCAATTGCAAAAATGGTTTCTTATGTTGAGCCGATCATGCTTTTGGTTATGGGCGTGATCGTGGCATTTGTTATGGTATCTGTATTCAGTGCACTTTATGGTTCTTATGATTCCATTGCAGGAATGTCTTAGAAAGGGGAAACAACATGCTGACCGTATATTTATCGAATAAATACATAAGGATAGTGACAGGTGATTATTCCTCCGGAAAAGTGAGTGTCCGGGGGATGTACTATACAATTGACACCACAGGATGTCTGGTGAACGGGGCTATTGTGGATGAGGAAAGCCTGCTTGAACTGCTGCGGGAACAGTGGGAGGTGCAGAACCTGCCCAAAAAAGATGTCTATCTGGTGCTGGACAGCAACCAGTTTACGGCGAAGGTTGTGCAGGTACCGGTATTGAATGAAAAGAAAATGATGGAATACCTGAGCCGTGAATTTACGGATGTGGGGAGAATATCCAGTCCGGTTTACGGCTATTTTCAGTTACATGGGGAGGATAAAAAGGCAAAGATACGGAAGGTATTTGCCATGGCAGCACCCAGGGATTATGCCATACAGTTTGTTGAGTTGTTTGCGAAGCTGGGTGTGAAGCTGTCCGGAATTGAATGTGCCAATGGGTCCATGATACGGCTTTTGGATAAGATGGAGCAGCTCAAAGGAAAAACCTGTATTGTCCAGTTTGTGGATGAGATGAACCTGACCAATGCGCTCTTAGTTGAAGGCAGGTATGAGACCTTTAACAAAAAGAGACTCTTCTCAGAGCCGGGGACACCCGGATATGCGGTGGAGACAGCCAGGGCTGTCAGTAATCTGATCCAGTTTGCAAAGGCGCAGAATATACCGCAGAAGATAACGGATGTGTATGTTGCGGGGTTGTCAGATGAGGACTACATTGTTTATGAGGACAGCATAGCCCAGATCAATGCGGATCTGGGTGTGGATAAACTGGAAAGCAGCAAATATTTTACATACGCCAAGACAAATGACCCATATATCAGCTTTGCCAATTTTGCACTGGCTATTGGCGGAATGCTGAAGACAGATCCGAAAACAAATGTGGCGGCTCAGATTAAATACACACCGGAACAGATAGAGAGAAGAAAAGCCAGAAGAAAGATCACAGTTCCGGTGGGGGTAATTATAGGCGTGTTAGTTCTGGTATCTCTTGTGCTGCTGGTGAGAAAAATTATGCTGACCAATGAATTGAAAGCATTGAAGGATTTTAATCAAAGTGCTTCTGTCCTTGAAGCGTGTCAGGAATATGATGCGGCCCAGGAAAGAATGTCAGCTATATCAGCCATCCACACAGGCATGGAATCCCTTGGCGTGGAACTGGAGGAATATCCTCTTGTGGACAGCACAGTGGAGTATACCATCGTAGCCTGCGCAGAAGGACTGGTATCTGCGCAGATCAGCTCCTATGATTCCACAACGGGAGTACTGAGCTTTAATACCAGTGCAGGGGATGTGGAGCAGATCAACCAGTTTATTGCGCTGCTTATGGAAAAGGAGATCTTTGCGTCAGTGGATTACACCGGATACTCACAGAACCAGGACGGAGACTGGAGTGTGAAAGTGAACTGCACGATGGCCCCGGTACAGCAGGAGGTAGCAGAGGAATGACACTGAAAGTAACGGAGAGAGACAAAAAAATATTGCTGGTATTGGCCGTATTTCTTATTATGTTCGGCCTGATCGCAGGGATTCTGATGCCTCTGATGGAAAATACGCAGAAGCTGGGGGAAGAGATCGCGGAGGCAGAGGTGGAAAAGCAGGAGAAAGAAATGAAAGTGACAGCACTGCCCGGGATGAAAAACAGAATGGAAAAGGCGGAAACGGAACTGGCTGCCATGCAGGAAAAGTATTACCCTGTGATGAAAAGTGTGGAGATTGACCGTATGATGACCAACACAGCAGTAAACTGCGGCATACAGGTTTCAGATATGGACATTAAAATGCCTGACTTTACAGCGTATACCACGATTCTGAACTACGGAGATATTATATTTGGCGCGGAGCAGGAAAACAGTGAGGAGACACCCTTTGACGGTATGTATACAGCCAGTCTTACTATGAACATGACTGGCTCCAGGGAAAATCTGCAGGCCATGCTGGATGTCACCGTCAGTCAGAAGCCCAGACAGAGGGTGACTGATTTTTCATGGCAGAAGAACCAGAAGGAAGGCAGCAGTGAATACACATTGAGTATGTCAGTTGAAATATATATGTATCAGGATGTTGAGATGTATGTGCAGGAGCGGCTTTTAGGGGAAGCTCTTGAAAATATGGAGACAGAAACCGGGACAGAAGGAAACAGTGAGGCAGAGGAGCAGTAGGAGTTATCATGGACAATAATATCAGAAATGTTCGTATCGGAGACGTTTTGAAAGAATACGGATATGTCACGGAAGAACAGATAAGCGCAGCCCTGGCTTATCAGAAAGAGCATAAAGGGGTACGTCTGGGAGCTGCCTTGACGGATATGGGATTTATTTCAGAGGAGCAGCTTTTGGAGGCACTGTCCACACTTCTTCAGGTGCGGATCATTGATATTTCCACAATTGAGGTGGATGTGGAAGCTGTACAGAAGATTCCCAGGCAGCTAGCGGAAAAATATGAGATGCTGGCTGTAAAACAGGCGGAAGGTGTACTGACCATTGTTCTGTATGACCCGCTTAATTTCTATGCTATTGAGGATATCCGACAGCTCACGGGTATGCAGCTTGAAATCTGCCTAAGCGGTCGAAGCAGCCTGAAAAATGCCATTGGTTATTACTACAGTGAGGTGGAAGCCAGAAAAGCTGCAAGTGTGGCAAATGAACAGTTCGAGGATCTGGCCCTTACGGATGAGTTTAATATAGACGAGGAGGGAGATGATGACACTCCCATTATCAACCTGCTCAGCCGTTTGATCGACAGGGCATATAATACAAATGCGTCAGATATCCATATCGAACCATTTGAGGATAAGACTACAGTCCGTATGCGTATTGACGGTGTGATCGTAGAATTTGTGACACTGCAGAAAAACCTGCATGCGTCTTTGATCGCGAGGATCAAGATTTTAGGCAACATGGATATTGCAGAGCGGAGAATTCCCCAGGACGGGCATTTCAGAATGAGGGTGGCAGGAGAATATGTGAATATCCGAGTGTCTGTGATTCCCACAGTGTTTGGGGAAAAGGCCGTGCTCAGACTGCTTGCCAATAACTCCAACATAGATTATCCGGAAACTTTTGGTATGCACGAGGGTGATTACAAGAAATTGAAGAGTATGCTGGGGTCTCCAAATGGGATCATTTATTTTACAGGACCTACAGGCTCCGGAAAAACCACCACACTGTATATGATACTTACAGAGCTGTCCAAACGTGCAGTGAATATTTCCACCATAGAGGACCCGGTGGAGAAGAACCTGCCTAAAATCAACCAGATGCAGGTAAACAATCAGTCTGGACTGGCTTTTGAGATTGGTCTGCGGGCGTTGCTGCGTCAGGACCCCGATATTATCATGGTAGGTGAAACCCGGGATGTGGAGACTGCTTCCATTTCAGTCCGTTCGGCAATTACCGGTCATCTGGTGTTTTCCACGCTTCATACGAATGATGCGTCGTCTTCGATCATCAGACTGGAGGATATGGGGCTGCAGCCTTATATGGTTGCTAACTCGCTGGTGGGGATCATCGCGCAGAGACTTATGAGGAAAATATGTCCTGACTGCGGGGAGGAGACCGCTCCCACTGCGGAGGAGAGACAGGTCGTGGGGCCGGATATCAAGAAAATCATGCATCCTAAGGGATGTCCACAGTGTAACTATACGGGATATAGAGGAAGGATCGCGATCCATGAAGTGCTGCTGATAGACAGGACTGTCCGTAAGATGATCATGGAGGGGGCTTCTGCGGAGGCCATACAGGATTATGCTGTTGAGAAGCAAAATATGAAGACACTGAAGGATGCTGGACTGAGTATGGTTCAGGAGGGGGTCACAAGTGTGGAAGAACTGAAAAAGGTAGCGTATTACAAATAGACAGGCGGAAACAGTGCGGTTGTTTGGTCAGTGTATATGCAGACTGTTAAATGCAGAACAGGATTTCGGCAGAAATGAAAATGGAGGGCAAAGTAATGTATGATCTGAATCAATTAATAATGATGGGAAGGGAAGAGAATGCTTCTGACCTTCATATTTCTGCGGGAATGCCGCTTATGATGCGTGTTCATGGAAAGCTGGAACAGACACTTGCACAGCCGGATGACCATGAGACAGAGCTTATGCTTTATGGCCTTTTGGATGAGAGACAGAAGGAACGTCTGGCAGAGGGATATGATATTGACTTTGCGCTGGAAACTCCGGACCACAACAGGCAGAGGGTGAATGTGTTCCGGCAGCAGGGGAAGATTGCAGCTACTATACGTCTGCTGAATAATCATATCCCCACTTTGGAGGAACTGCATATGCCCCAGCTTCTGTACAAACTGGCTGAGGAACCCAGAGGGCTGATCCTGGTCACAGGGCCTACGGGAAGCGGTAAGTCAACCACATTGGCAGCAATGATCGAACACATTAACCAGACAAGGGCAGAGCATATCATAACCATAGAAGATCCGGTTGAGTACACGTATGAGAGTAAAATGGCTCTGATACACCAGAGAGAGACAGGAAGAGATGTGATTGATTTTGCATCTGCGCTGCGAAGTGCACTGCGTGAAGACCCGGACATTATCTTGGTGGGAGAGATGCGTGACTATGAGACCATCATGGCTGCGCTGACTGCGGCTGAGACAGGACATCTGGTGCTGTCAACGCTCCATACCACAGGTGCGGCACAGACGATTGAGCGTGTGATTGACGCGTGTCCTTCAGGAAGCCAGAATCAGGCAAGAACACAGCTGGCAGGAGTTTTAAAGGGTGTTATCACCCAGTGTCTGATGCCTGTGCCGGATGGCAGAGGAAGGATCGCAGGAACAGAGATTCTTCTGGGTACTGATGCGATCACGAATCTGATCCGTGAGAATAAGAGCCATCAGATGAGTAGTATGATGCAGTCAGGCGGTGCTTCGGGTATGCATACGCTGAATATGGATCTGATGAGACTTGTGCGGGAAGGGTATATAACAAAGGAGACGGCGGTCCAGTATACTAATGATAAAAGGGATTTGGAACAGTATTTCTAGGATCATGTCCGGCCGGTGGCCGGTGCGGGCAGTCCGGTAGTTGACTGGCAGAAGCAGTGTGCGTATTTGTATTAACAAACGTTTCTGCAGGGATACCAGATTTGGGCTTGAATAAGGAATGAGTGGATCAGATGGAAAAAGGGGTATTGTACAGGAATATTCACAAAAATAGAACAGACAGGAACAGAAACCAGGGTGGATATACGCTGGTTGAACTTATTGTGGTCATTTGTATTGTGCTGATACTGGCTGGAGGGGCAGTGTTTGGCGTGATGACGTGGATCCGGTGGTCGCAGTTTAAGGAGCAGAATGAGTATGCGAAGACGTTGTTTAGTGCAGCGCAGAATCATTTGACGGAATATAGTGAGAATGGGCAGCTTGGCGTGCTGCAGCAAGTTCTATATGAAAATGAAGACTATAGAAATCAGGTAAAGGTGAATGAATTAGTGAATGACGAGGGCGGGAAATATAGCCTTGATTCCTTATGGCCAGCCAGCCAGGGAAAAACTGACAAAGAGAAATACAGAGGTGAGATCTGTTATCTTAAAGGCGATGCTCAGACGTTCAGACAATATCAGGAGTACAAGACTGGCAATGGAGATAAACCAGATGTTGAAATTATTGCATTATACGATCTGCTTTTACCATATGTATATGATTCTTCTATACTGAATGCGGCTGTTTGTGTGGAATTCACTCCGGAAGACGGGCAGGTCTTCTCTGTTCTGTATAGTAATAAAAATGAAAAGTTTGAATATGGCAATGTAAATAAAAAGGGAAGCGTTGATATTACTAACCGGGAATATAGTGTCCGTAAACAGAATCTAGTGGGGTATTATGGTGTTGACACATTGTCAAAAGCTACTAGTACAAAAGCGCAGAAGCCATCACTGACTGATGTTAAGTTAAATAACGGGGATACTTTGAACCTGTCCTTCAGGCTCAGCAAGGTAAAAGAAGCTCTTACAGCAATGACATATGAAATTACAATATGCCAAAAGGATACTAAAGATAAAAAGCTGGTCATCCAGCTGGACGGAACAAAGCTGCAGAGAAAAGATGCTGAGAGCAGGGAACCGGTCATATGTAAAGTGAGTAAATACAATAATACCGGGAAGCGGCTGGAATCCAGGGAATTCCCTGTTTTGGCCTGGCTGGAGGAAAATGAGACTGTAAGAGTGATTTTAGATGCAGTGGACTTGAGTGCGTCCAGTGCATGTTATAATTATGCAATTGATTTAATTAACGCGGAAGATCCTAAGGGTACGTCTGATGTCTATGAGACATTTAAGAATTCCTACAGCTTTCATCGTTTTGGTGTAAATACGGAAGACATTTTCTGTACGGTTAAAGGTTCAGGTGCTTACTATAAACCGACAGCAAAGAAGCAGAGCAATAGTACAAACACGTATTTTGCTTCTTATAAAGACACAGAAAATAATGACGACAGCAGTACATATACATATTCCTTAACAAGTATAAGACATTTATATAATATTCGTTATCTGGAAGATAAAACAGAGGAAAAAAAAGAAATGCAAGTGATACATAATGTATATCAGCTTGCCAATAATATTGACTGGAAAAAATTTATATCAGAAGGAAATCTGTATGATACAGACCGGGTTTATAAGAAAGAGAAAAAAGAAGGAAAATTATCATCTGTTTCTCCGATAAAGGAGGCAAATACGGCGTTCCCTTCCATTATACAATTAAAGTCTACATCAACCTTAGAAAGTAAAGGTGATAAAGCATACTCTATAAGCGGTATAACGCTGCTGGAAAGTTCTAATAGTAAAGTGGGTTCTTATGGTACAACAGATATTGCAGGAACGATCCAAAATGTAAAAAATGGGCCTGTCGGTTTATTTATTCAAAATAACGGGGCAATACATAAGCTTATATTGGATCAAATTACAGTGAATGGCACAAATTCAGTAGGGACTTTTTCTGGAAAAAATGCAGGGCAGTTATCAGAGCTTACAGTCAATAATAGTGAAGAGGAGAAAAGTCCAAGCATTGTGTCAGGTGTATCTAATGTTGGTGGAATCACAGGAGAACAGATAACAAAAAGCAATGCTGGTCCAGCAGAACTTAAGGCGCTTGTCAACCGTGCAGCTGTGACAGGAGTCACGTACGCCGGTGGTATTGCAGGTCGTTTTCAGGCAGATGAAACTAACAGCATTTTGGTCAAAAACTGCACCAATTATGGAATTGTGGAAGCTGTGCCGTTTAATGAAAAAGGTCAGACTAATGCGGCTACAGCTAAGTATATCGGGGGGATCACAGGACTATGCGATAATAAGACTGACGATGAGAAGCAGCTGCAAATAAAGAATTGTACCAGTTCGCCCCAATATACATCTTTAGAAATAGAGAATTTGCTTAAAAAGGGTAATGAAGAGATTCTTACTGCAAAATTAAACGGAGTGTACGTTGGAGGGATTGCGGGATATAACAGAAACAGCCTGATAGAAAACTGCAATACGGAACAGGAAAAAAACAGAGAAGGATTTATCTTTGGATTTCAGTTTGTGGGTGGAATCGTTGGATATAATGAAAGCAAGGCTGTATCGCTGGATGGAAAAGAAAATGTAAACGAAGCAAATGTAATTGGTAACAGCTATGTGGGTGGAATAAGTGGATGTAACAGCGGCAGCTTAGGCGAAAACGCCGGCATTCAAATCCCCGATCTTGAGAGAGATGAAAGTAAAAAAATATCAAATTGGATAAATAAAGGAATTATTGCCGCCAGTGGAGATTATGTGGGGGGTATCACAGGTGTCAACACAGGCATCATTGAGAATTGCAGCAGTGAGGTAACCTCAGATAATACAGCAAGGAAGATCACGGATGCACAGACCCTGCATGGCGACTATGCAGGTGGAATTGCAGGTTATAATAATGGAAGTATCAGGGCAGCAGAACCGGGTCAGGACTATTTCAGGAAAACAATTTCGCTAGTCAGTTATATTGCAGGAAACAATTATGTGGGCGGAATTGTAGGATATAATGATGTGGAAGCAAGAGTGGAAGACTATACACTTGCAGGAGGATATATTAAAGGGTCGGGTACTTTTGTAGGCGGATACGTGGGGCTGAATGCATCTAAAGCGTTGTTGGAGGATCAGGTATTAGTATCGAACCCGAATGTAGTTACAGGTAATTATTGTGTCAGTGGCATAATAGGAGGAAATATTGTAGCATCAAATGAAAACATCCGGGCTGAATTTAATTCAGACAATTTTTTGGGGAATGTAGACGCAACCGCTTTTACAGGTGGGTTTATAGGTTATAATCAGCTTTTACAGGGCAATGCAGATGAGGAAAAAGATAGGGATAAGACTGGAGCCTTAGCAAAAGAGATTATAGAGGAGATGGAAGCGTCTGGGAATATTTTAGAAGAGGTTGTACAAGAAATATCCGATGTATCAGGCGAAGAAACGGAGAACCGCCTTACGATAGAAGGTTTGGAGGATAACTCCGATCAATTGATCAAATTTGGAAGTCTAAATGCGGATATCTATGTGGGAGGTGTAGTAGGGTATAATACTCCGGATACCAGGCTTACGATCGCTAATGTTGTAAATAAGACACCGGTGACAGCAAGAAAAGGGATTACAAACTCTGAGAAGAGGCCTGAAGGCAACGAATCTGTAGAGGAAGAATTTTCATTTTCTTATGCTGGAGGGGTTATTGGTAAAGTCGAAAAGTATGTGATAGTGGATAACTGTAGTAATCAGGATGTGGGGGATGTGACAGCGCAGGGAACATATCTGGGAGGTATCTGTGAGGTTAATGAGGGCTTAATTAAGAAGTGCAGTGTATCCAGTATTGGAAGTGCTGATCGTAGTTATGTTGGAGGCATTGCAGGATTAAATAAGGGAACTGTGGAGGATTGTAGATTTACGGATAAGACGATTACAGGTAAAGATTATGTAGGTGGGATTGTATCAGAAAATTATGGCACCATTAAGACACCATACCTGTTCCAGGCCAATGTAGTTGCCACTGGGGATTATGTAGGTGGTGTGGCTGGTTATAATTATGATAGTGGTGTTATCTTGCTTAATGAGAGAAGGCCTGAGGATGTAAAGATCAATGATCTGGCTATTGCCAGTGTCAGTTCATCAGGTGATTATATTGGCGGCGTTACAGGTAAAAACCATGGAAACCTGAATAATGACTATAGTTTTGCTCTATCCGGCAGTGTAAATGGCAACAAAGTTGTAGGAGGATTTGCAGGTAGTAATATGGATCACCCCATGCAAGGGCTTACAAATAATGCGTCGGTTACTGCTGTTAACGGAACCGTAGGTGGAATCGGTGGTGAATCATCAGGGGTCATAGAGGAATGCTGGAATAACGGCATCATATCGTCTACAAAGTCAGGTGTAGCAGGTGGTATCGTTTCATTTAATAATAGTAGTATAAAAAATTGTACTGATACCCAGATTGTAACAGCATCTAATGGAGACTGCGGAGGCATTGCCGCGGAAAACAATGGAAAGATTACGGGGAGTAAAGTAGAAGGCAGGATCACATTCAGTGGAAATGAAAATATCGGTGGGTTGGTAGGGAGAAATAATAAAAAAGGTTTAATTGAAAACTGTACAATACGTGATATTACCGTTGAGAATATGGATAACAGCGGTTCCAGCAATATAGGCGGAATAGCAGGAATCAACAGCGGGGAGATCAGGTTAGGCAGTAACGCAGTTCAAAATGCAAACGTGTATTCCTATACTTCTAAAAGTAATTTAGGGGGAGTAGCAGGGATCAACAACACGGAAAGCCAAATCAGTGGTGCGGAATTGGCAGATGTTATGATAGGATTTGCCGGTAACAATGCCACCTATGCTAATATGGGAGGTATTACAGGGGCTAACTATGGTTTTATTGAAAAATGCACTGTGGCTGCAGATATAACCGGTAATATGGGCAGTACGGATACGGGGTATGGCGGTATAGCCGGAGTGAATGAATCGAGTATTTTAAAATGCAGTTATGATGGGATGTTAAAGGCCAATGGTTCTGCAGACAATTTGGTAAACATGGGAGGGATAACCGGCAAGAATAATGAGAACGGTAATATTAGTTATTCTTATATAGGTTTGGCAAAGAACACCACAATTGAATCGGGATTTCAAAATGGCAACGTGGCTATGGGATATGTAGGCGGCCTGGTGGGATGGAATTATGGTAAGATCATGGATTGCGATAACGCTAGCATGTCTCAGAAAGAAGTAAAAGTGATTAATCGTGCAGGCCATACCGGTGGTATTGTGGGCAATAATGTAAAAGGCGCCGTGGTTACCGGAAGCAGAGAGGAATTGCTGTCTACAGGAAAGAAATGGTCTGTAGAATCCACGTACTATACTAATGATGCAGGAACCGGTGGTATTATGGGATACAGTTCCTCCGGCAGAGACATAAGTTATGTGGCTAATTATGCGGATGTCAGTGTTAATAAAAACAGCTCAAATGTCACTGGTGGCGGCTTAATAGGCCGAATGGAAAACAACGAGAATGGAGCCATGAAAATAGCTTATTATGAGAATTACGGTGATGTAAAAGGGATTCTCGTTGGGGGCGCTATTGGGCGTGTAAAATATAAAGGGGCATCTTTTGAGAAGTGCGTAAACTATGGGGATATAGAGGCTGGTAAAGTGGGTGGTACATCTATAGCGGCAGGTTTAGTTGCCTCATTTTATGCAAATGATATAACCATGGATATGCCAATCTCTATATTTACAGCATGTAAAAATTTCGGTGATATTACAAGTGTTGACCAAGCAGGAGGAATTACGGGACATACCAATCCATTAAAGACAATTACTATTAAATATTCTGACTGTGTTAATGAAGGCTGTATAAAAGGCAGCACAGCAGGAGGAATAGCGGCGGTAGTAAACAGTGCAAATACATATTTTTATCGCTGCAGAAACTATGGTAATAGTTCTGATTCCGGTTTTTATGGTATTGTACCCCAGACAAGCTACAAGAGAATACAGGATGCCTTTAGTATCACAAATAAGGGTGGTTTGGCAAAAAGCGGTGGCACCATTGAAGAATCTTATTATTTCTCTGGGAGATCATCCGCTGGAGTTAAATTAACTTTAAATGCCCAATCGGGGTTATATACTATTTACAATTCTAATAAAAAATTTCAACTGACAGGATTGGTGAATAACCCTCAAAATAGCTTTAATGACGCTTCCAAATTTACTTTTATTGAGGAAGAAAAAGGTCCACGTCAGCTTATTTACGAGGAAATAGACCCTAAAATTGTTGAGTATTATAGAGGTAAGACTGCAGCATTAGATTCACCGGATTCACCGACAGGTCTGACAATGCAGAATAAGTCAGGTGTTTTAGTAGTGAAATGGGGACACAAAAACAGCACTTATGATAAGGATCAATTGGTATACAGGGTGATTGATACAAAGGATAATGACCGGGAAGTTTTCAGCAATTTTGAAGATCCTATGGATATTTCTTATGGTATTGAGTTTTACGGTATGCAGATTCCTGTTGAATATTATGGATATAAGATGGAGGCATATGTAAGAACGGTCAGTGGAAAATATAATGAAGAGGATTATAAAAAAGAAATATACGGACCGGACAGTGGCAGGCGTCAGCCAGGGGCATCTGCCTGGGTGAAGGCGGAGACGTCTGTAAAAGAACCATTACCAGAGCCTAAAATACATATAGAGCTGGCTGCATACGGACAAAACGGTGGGTGTAATGCCCAGAGTTTTGTGGCTGTTCTGGATAATAAGGAGGATTATTCAGGAAGCAAAGCTACAAAGATAAATATAAGTTTATCTAATGGAAATAGTTTTTCAATTAACACTGCTAATGGAAAATCTGTAGCAAATACATCTCTGCAAAATATAAATGAAAATCAGATAATAACTGCATATGCGGTGGCTGCAGGTGATTATTCTGAATCCGGTCGTGTAACTTTGCAATGTGCGTTTTATGGAGTAAACGCGCTGAAAAATAATAATTATGTGACATCTGTTTTTTCGGAATTCTATGGAGATAGGACCGGAAATTTATACAACCAGATAAATATGACAAAAGCAAATAATGTGACAGAATTATATATGAATTCCGAATTAGTAGTAAAGGATTACAGATTTAATGATATGGCAGAGAACCAAGTATTAACTTGCGATATTGCAGTTGCAGCAGGCGTCTCCCATGTAACACAGAATTCAGGAACTATGACGAGTAATCTGAATAATCTACCGGAAGATTTATTGGACTATAAAAATATAACGGTGCGTACATATCCCTGGCAGAACCAGTCATATGTCTGTTGGTATGGCCACCCGGTGAAAAATGGAATAACTGAGACCGAATTGATATCTTATATGAAAAACGGTGATCTTCTGGACAAAGAAAGACAGAATAGTCCTATTTTTACAACAGGTTCAGATAATACAAAGATTTCTTTAAAAGCAGGATATGTTATAAGGCGTAATAGTGATGGGACATATGAAGTGATTTATAGTGCTATTCTTGCCAACAATGATTACAGCAGGCAGGTTAAGAGCCGTAATTACGTTGTTTCAGATGATAAGAGCAAGGTAACGGCAGCAAATCCGGCATATGACAGAGCTATCCAGCCATCCCCTGTTATAAGTAAAATATATCCTCTTAGCAGCGATGGGAAATCATATAATTTTGTATGGGATGAAGGAAAAGCAGATAAAAATGCAATATATGATCTGCAGTTGCGGGGTGTTACGAATGATGGAACAAAGGTACTGTTAAAGGCAGTCACTGTAAATAGTGAAACACCGGACAGTTATCATGCAGAAGGGAACGCCTACTGGACTTATACATTCCAGGACAACGAGGAGGTGTGGAATTATCCAAATATTGTATTATCAGTAGCACACGTGGGTGCCACTGACGGAAATAATAAGACTCTGAAATTTCCTTCCAGAAGCGAACAATCATTTGATATACATTTGAAACTTTCACAAGTATCAAGGCCCACAGTCCTTCTTCATAAAAATGATAGTGAGGTAGAGAAAAACTCTCTTAGTTATGATATTACCTGGAATCAGGTACCTACTGCAGAACGCGGGCATATAGGTGGATATGAGATAACGGTCAACCGCTCAAGTAGGGATAATGAAGCTACATCAAAGTATGATAAAAAAGATGACTTTGATAAAGACCTTGAAAAGTATAAGCAGTTATATGAAAGCAAAGGCGGAGATGTAACAGAGGAGGCTGGAAACCAAAACGCGGTTTATGTGTGGAAGGAAAATAAAAACGGTGGGACAGTAGAAAAAAAAATGGAATTGGGCTGGACGCAAACACCTGAACTTACCATATCAAAAAATCTTACAGAGATATGGACATTCAATATGGAAGAAGGAGATAAGGAAAAAAATACTATAACCAGAATGCTGGATTTAAATGATTATGAGAGGGGCGAATTATTGGAAATTTCTGTCCGTGCATTGTCAGCGCTTGGCGATACTGTTTATCGAAATGGTCCTGATGGTGTAGTGAGAGAAATGACATTGCCCAGCCGTCTTATAGTGCCTGACGTTTCCGGGATAGAATCTACGCCTCAATATAAAAAACATGAGGATGGAAAAACAGATACATATATGACGAAGAACCAATTTACCGAAGAAGGGATTTCTTTATCTTTAGAGGATGAGCATGAAAATCTCTATCAAGGAAAATATCAGATTGCAATGGCTGTATATGAGGAACCTGTTGAGGAGGATATAGCAGATACATCCGCAAAAACACCAGGAGATGCACCTCAGGGAGACAGTACTTCGGATTACTGGAATTCAGGCAGCGGATTGATCAAAACGCTGGTCACGAAAGAGTCACAGACAGTTATGAATGGAAATTTCAGCAGTTCTTCATATGTATTAAAAGGAATTAATACTGAGTATGCAGGGAAATGGCTGAAAATAGCACTCAGGAGTATATCGGAAAGTAATATTAGTTCCTGGTGGTCTGATGAGGATGATGCCACAGAAAAAACTGTAAATTACAAATGGATTCATATACCAAGGGTTCAGGTGGAAGAAACACAGCAGTCTGAAGGGATAAAAACAATATATTATGATAATCACGGAGGATGGACACTGGATAATCTTGTGACACATATTCCCGTGGAACACAAATCGTTAAAGTTTGAGGGGCGCCTTTTTGCAGATGGATATCGTATACAAAGAATAAGGGCTGCTTCTGATACTGATATTGATCAGGATGTTCATTATACCGCATATGGAGTAGATTGGATTTACCTGGAGCCGTCAGGTGATGGAGGATATCATGTGTACTGTAACTCATCGGCACAGGATGTTGGGATAGGGAATATTCAAAATGAAGCCCCGGCCTGCTGGCAAGATGATACGGCTGTGTATTGGACTACCATTTATAAAGGGGATTTTGCGGAACTTCCATTTACAGAAAATGCATGGGAATCTTCGGATGCCACAGAGCCTATTGAGGTTCGTTCCTTTATAGAATGGGAAGAAAGCACAGAGGAGAATATTCCGGTATTTACATTTGTCCTTTTAGATGCTGAAAAAATCAATGGATCTGTATATGATAAGAATTTATTTACATCACAGGTATCCGTACAGGCTGTAGTTTCAGGGTATGAGGATGATGGAAATCTTACAAGGTATGAAAACTCACCGATATCACTTTGGTTCCGTTATAAACAGGAGCCGGATCTCTGGCTTACAGACACCACCACATTAACGGATTATGCGCCGGAACCAATGATAGATTTGTTATGCGAAGTTTCTTCCTACAGGGATATCGCATACCAAATTACGGATACGGGAAAAAACAGAAGGGTTTATCAGATAGAGATCACGAACCCTGAAGATGGTTCAGTTCTTGATAAGAGGTATATAAGTGCTTATGGTGCAGGTATTGATCCTGTAAGTATACTTCTGCCTCTCCGGGAGGACATATATGCCCAATATGCAGGGAAATATATTTCTGTGCGGGCTGCAGAAATTGTATCAGAACAAGGGCTGGGCAGATGGAGTGAATGGACACAGCCTGCAATATTGCCTGACTTAACAATACCGCGTCCGGAAGTGGAACAACAGGACAGCAGTATGGATGCATATGTAACGGAGAGCAGTGGTTTTGAAGACCGTGGGATGGTTTCTATCCAGGCAACAAAACTATGCTGGACGTATGATCAGGAGACCGATGCTAAGTTAGAGGGATATGAAATAGAGATTGGAACCGGTCCTGCATCAATAAAGATATGGAGGGATTCGAGTGGATCCTGGTGTTATCAGACAGGGGATGGTGGACAGGAGTATATCCGTAAGGGAGAACCTGCCAGACTTATAACGCTTGTCTCACAGGTGACAATAAATGAATCATCTTATGAACTATCAACTGATATAAACTTAACAGCAACAGCGACAGAGAATGGAATGGAATTTACGGTTACAACTCCGTTCCCAAATGTTTTGTTTACGTTTAATCATGAACAGATAGAGGCTGTTTTTGACTCTTCTGTATCTATATTGCCAATATAAGCTTATTAGGAAAGGACACCAGCTATGAAAAAGAGGTCGTTAAGAAATAATAAAAATGGTTCTGGGCTTATTATTGCCATAGCCATAATGGCGGTACTTATGATGCTTAGCCTGGCCTTGCTGCTGGTGTCTTTTTCTCTGTATTCTACAGCCAGAAGACAGCAGGATTCCGCCCAATGCCGCGAACTGGCCCAATCTCTGAGCAAGGAATTAGAATATGAAATTACAATCCCGTCAACAGAGGCCTACAAGAGCGGAGCGGCAGAAAAATACCCTTTGTGGTTTTATTTAAGATTTAATGTATGGCAAAATAGTTGGAAATATTTTAACAATGATGAGAGAGGGCATATGGCGGAGTATGCTTATCGGCATTTTAACGTAGGATTTACAGCTAATTTAAACAAGGAACTGACAGATGGGATGTCTGTATTAATGTATTGGATAAGTGAAGATGAGGTCAGTGATAAGAATGGAACTCAACTGGTAGTATCTGTTACAAGTGAAAAGGGAAAAGCCAAAACAACAATTACCTCCTATTTTGAACTTAATGTCACAGACAGTAAAGAATTACCAAAGGAAGATGAGGATGATTATGATGCACTTTCCGGTGGGCAGGAATTTGAAAAAAAGAATATTGATCCGGACGGAAATACAATTGATGAAGGTGAGATATGGAGCTGGGAATTAAGTGAGCGGGAGTAGAAGGTGTGATGAAATGATGAAGAACAGAAAGAGCGGAACGACAATGATAGAGACTTTAGTTGCATTTTTAGTTGTTGTATTGATCACTGCAATGTTTTCAAAGGTGGTATCAGTTTCAGTGCATATGTTAAATTCTTCTCGGAAGGTGTTGGCTAATACAGAAAAGTTTAATGAACAATATTATAAATATGAAAATTTAAACAATATGAAAACTTCTTCTATGGACTTATATTTGGAGATTGACAAGGAGCAGGCGACTGTACTAAATGGTGCATCTTATGTAGAACTCAACTTGAGCAGAGAATCCGGATTAAAATATAACGTAAACGATTGGGGTACAGGGTTTGTAATGTACACGTTTGAAGTGCCAGAAGCGTCAACTGGGAAATAAAAAGTATTCATAGGGGATTGATATGGACCGCGGCAGACATAAAGAAAGATATAATAAATATACGGTACTAAAATTAAAAAAGACCTTCAATAGTAAAAAGGGGGTTACATTAATTGAATTGATAGTGACATTTTCGCTTATCAGTTTATTTATATTGCTTTCCACCCAAGTTATTTCCTCTGCTATGAACGTTTATTATAAAATCCAAAGCATTAATTATGGCAGGCAGGTATCGGATACACTTATGGATAAAATAGCCGGAACTATATCTGCAGCTCAGGTGAATATCGAACGAGTGAACATTGAAAATGAGGAATTAAATACAAAATATACATTGCAGATCGAGGACGATATGTCCAAGATAGATTTGTATAATGGAAGTGGGAGTCACATCTACATATCAAATACAAAGCCAGATACAGGTGGTGATAAGCAATTGGTTATTCATTATTACCGGGTTGAATCTGTTTTGAATGATAGTAATAAGAAATTAGTTTATGAGCCGATAGACTGGACTTTTGATAAAAAAATGTATCTTGATTATAAAATTACTAAGTTGGAATTTTCATTAGCGGATCCCGATGGTATAATATATCCCGAAAATGTAATTAGAATTCATTTAGAGATAGACCACAAAAAGTTTGGCAGTTATTCGACTACAAGATATGTGGAGTGTTATAACTTCCAGGATAAAGATGATTTTGAGAAAATTAAAGGTCCTGGGAAAGCTGAATCGGGTGGTGAGACGCCAACACCAGACCCACCAGAAAATAGCCAAACTTATCCGGATACAGATATTGTAGTGAAAAATGATTATTGGCCGACAGCGGAAGATTTTGCAGATAATGAAAATAAAATAATAGTTCTTAAGCCGGGTAATATTTTCAAGTATTCATATGGTGATGTTGATAAGTATTATGTCATGGTAGGAGAAAGAGACCTGAACAATTGGAATTATAAGACACCTGCGGATTACATAGCCAACGGTAATAATTTAGAGTTTGAATTGACAGGGACGATCCATGAGTATTCAAGTGACGATGATATTAAAACTAATGTGAAGCATGGTGATCTATGCATATGGGGCGGGGAATATTATGCTTATAAAGGATATGATGAAGAAGTGAAAAACCCCGGCATCCAACCAGAGTCCTGGATAAAAATTGTCAATGACAGGATAAAAGATGGGCCCGCGATCCGGACACGGGAATAGAACCTGAAGCTTTTGGCGCCTCCTGGAGTGCTCTCGTTCACGGTTCAGCACCGGATGTTGCGGGGAAAAATGTGGCGAACCCTGCCGCGGCTGTCTGGTCAGCAAGTCAGATGCTGGATTATCTGGGGGAGAGAAGATTAAATCCTTATATTGACAATTCTAACTTCCCTTGCTATAATACCAACCATAAATGAAAGAACAAGGGCGTTCTTATTCGGAGGGTACTCTGGATAAGCACGCCCATTTTTTATCCAAAGATCACAAACCAGACAATTTTACTAAAACCGGACCCATCGCCCGCCTCCTAAGCACCCGTATCCGGTTCCATTCCTATCATCCATCAAGAGAGGAGATAATACAATGCAAAACTACACCAGGGAAGCAATCCTGCGCATGGCAGAGGAAGAGGACGTAGAATTCATCCGCCTGCAGTTCACCGATATGTTCGGGACATTAAAAAATATTGCGATCCCATCCAGCAAGTTAGAAAAAGCCATGGATAACCGCTGCGTCATAGACGCGTCCTCCATCGGAGGTTTTATTCGGAACGAGGAGGCAGATATGTATCTGCATCCCGACCTGTCCACCTTTACAATCCTTCCCTGGCGCCCCCAGCAGGGAAAAGTGGCCCGGTTTATCTGTGATATTTATCAGGAAGACGGTACACCCTATAAAGAAAGCCCCCGATTCATTTTGAACCGTGTTGCAGCGAAAGCCGCGGAGATGGGATATTCCCTTATGGTGAACCCGGAATGCGAGTTTTTCCTTTTCCACACAGACGATAACGGTATGCCCACAACCACAACACATGAAAAGGCGGGATACATGGATCTAAGTCCTGTGGATCTGGGTGAGAATGCCAGACGAGACATGGTGCTGACTCTTGAGGAGATGGGATATGAAATTGAATCCTCCCACCACGAAATAGCCCCCGGACAGCATGAAATTGATTTCCGGTTCTCCGATGCCCCGGAGACCGCCGATAAAGTAATGACCTTCAAGGTGGCTGTGAGAACCATAGCAAAGCGCCACGGCCTTCACGCCACCTTCATGCCCAAACCAAAAGCAGGCGTCAACGGTTCCGGTATGCATGTGAACATGTACCTGATGAAAGACGGAAAGAACATCTTTTCAGACCCGTCTGATGACCTGGGACTGAGCCGCGGAGGATATTCCTTCCTGGCCGGCATTTTTGCGCATATCAAAGGTATGACCGCCCTGTGCAACCCGCTTGTTAATTCCTATAAAAGATTAGCCCCCGGTTTTGAAGCACCCTCAGACATTACCTGGTCATCCAAGCAGCGCACCGCATTGGTACGGGTACAGACCCAGCGGGACGAAGGAGCAAGGCTGGAGCTGAGAAGCCCGGATTCTTCCTCTAATCCATATCTGGTATTTGCACTGTGTCTGGCGGCAGGTCTGGATGGGATCGAAAAGAACCTGCAGGCTCCAAAAGAGCTGAAAGAAAATATCCGGAAACTCTCCAGGGAGGAGAAGGAGAACGCAGGCATTGATACCCTGCCGGAAAATCTCAGCGAGGCACTGGAGGAATTTAACAGGGACCCTCTCATGAGAGCCGTGTTGGGCGATACTTTTACAAAGTGCTATGTGAAAGCGAAGAAAAAAGAGTGGGAGAGCTACATGGAACAGGTTTCTGAGTGGGAGATCGAACAATATCTGTACCGTGTATAAAGGAACAGGAGGCAGTGCATGAGCATCATCATTATCGTGTTACCGAAACCGGAAGATGCAAAGAAAATACGGAAAATCCTCATACAGCATGGATTTGAAAATACCGTAGCATGTACAACTGCCGCCCAGGCTTTGATCGAAGTGAACAAACATCCCGCAGGACTGGTGATCAGCGGTTATAAGCTGCCCGACATGTATTACCGGGAGTTGGCAGAATGTCTGCCCGGATTTTTTGAAATGCTGCTTATCGGTTCTGCAAATGTGGTCAGCTCGGCAGGATCAGGGATTATGGCAGTCACCATGCCTATCCGTATTTATGAACTGGTAAACACTGTGGAAATGCAGCTTTACCAGATTGAGCGCAGACAAAAAAAAGAAAAGAAAAAGCCAAAACCGCGGTGTGAGCGGGACCAGAACTATATTACAAACGCGAAGCTCCTTCTGATGGACAGAAACCATCTCACAGAGGAAGAGGCATACCGTTATATACAAAAATGCAGCATGGACAGTGCTACCGGCATGGTAGAGACAGCGCAGATGATACTGACGCTTATCTACGATGAAGTATAAAGAGGAACGGCAGCAAAGCCTGTACCAAATCGTCATAAAGGAGAAATGTGATATGTTTACGATCAACAATAATTATCTGAAACTTCAGGGCAGCTACCTGTTTTCCAATATAGCAAAAAAAGTGGCTGACTATCAGCATCAAAACCCTAATGCAGACATGATCCGGCTGGGGATCGGTGATGTCACACAGCCTTTGGCACCGGCTATTATAAAGGCACTTCACAGCGCAGTGGATGATATGGCAAATGCGGAGACATTCCATGGCTACGCTCCGGATAAAGGTTACGATTTTCTGAGAAATGCCATTGCGGACAATGATTACCGAAATCGTGGCTGTGATATTGAAGCAGATGAGATTTTTGTATCAGATGGAGCAAAATGTGACTCCGGAAATATCCAGGAAATTTTCGGACCGGATAATAAGATCGCTGTCTGCGACCCGGTATATCCTGTGTATGTAGACACGAATGTCATGGCAGGCAGAACAGGTAATTATAATCCGGACGCACAGAATTATGACGGTATGATCTACATGCCCTGTGTGGAGGACAATCATTTTGTCCCTGAACTTCCAAAGGAAACTCCGAATATTATTTATCTGTGTTTCCCGAATAATCCCACAGGAGCAGGGATCACAAGAGCAGAGCTGCAGGAATGGGTGGATTATTCCAACCGCGTGGGCGCGGTGATCATTTACGATGCAGCATATGAAGCATATATAACAGAAAAAGACGTACCTCACAGCGTGTATGAATGCAAAGGTGCGAGACATTGTGCCATCGAACTTCACAGTTTTTCAAAAAATGCCGGGTTCACCGGAGTCCGTCTTGGCTACACAGTAGTGCCAAAAGATCTGAAATGCGGCAGTGTATCCCTGCATGACCTCTGGTCCAGAAGGCATGGGACCAAGTATAATGGCGCGCCGTATATTGTACAGCGGGCCGGGGAAGCTGTTTACTCCCCGGAAGGAAAAGAGCAGTTGAGAGCCCAGGTGGACTATTATATGAAAAACGCGAAGGTGATTTGCGAAGGCTTGAAAAATGCAGGATACTCCGTATCCGGCGGCATCAATGCCCCGTATGTGTGGCTGAAAACACCCGGCCGGTTAAGTTCCTGGGAGTTCTTTGATGAACTTCTCAGCAAAGCGAATGTGGTTGGAACACCCGGCAGCGGTTTTGGAGCACACGGAGAAGGCTATTTTAGACTGTCAGCCTTCGGAACCTATGAAAATACAGTGAAAGCGATCCAACGGATCACAAAGATGTGATCAATAATATCCTGTCCCCAGGTATCTGGATTTTTCTGGATATCCCCGGGACTTTTTTAATTTATAGAAAAAGGAGAACTGTGATATGGAATTTGCAGCAGGTATTTTAAAAAAGGAAACACTGGAGCTTCCGCAGATACTGGAAGTTAAAGAATCAGACCGGGAAATTCTGGTGGAGGGAACTGTTCACAGTATCAGAAATATGGGAGAGATCGCCTTTGTGATCCTGAGAAAAAGAGACGGACTGCTGCAGGCGGTATGGGAGGAGGGGAAGACAGATCTTTCCATTTGCCATTTGAAGGAAGGAGACTGTGTCCGTGTCTCAGGTACCATTCATGAGGAGGAAAGAGCGCCGCATGGAAAGGAACTGCGGCTTTCAAAGGTTGAGATCCTGTCATCTCCCGCCGCGCCTCTTCCGCTTGCCATAGACAAATGGAAGCTGAACACATCTCTGGAGACTAAACTGAACCTGCGCCCCATATCTCTGCGGAATATAAAGGAAAGGGCCCGTTTTAAGATTCAGGAGGGTGTGTGCAGGGCCTTTCGTGAATTTTTATACAGCCAGGGATTTACGGAAGTACATACTCCGAAAATAGGATCAAAAGGGGCGGAGGGCGGTTCCAGCCTTTTTAAATTCAGTTATTTCCACAAGCCCGCCATTCTGGAGCAGAGCCCACAGTTTTATAAACAGATAATGGTGGGGGTATTTGACAGGGTGTTTGAGACGGGCCCTGTGTTCCGTGCGGAGAAGCATAACACAAGGCGGCATCTGAACGAATATACCAGCCTGGATCTTGAAATGGGGTATATTGACAGCTTTATGGATATCTGTGCCATGGAGACAGGGTTTCTCCGGTATACAATGGAGCTGCTGAAAAAAGAATACGCCAAAGAGCTGAAGATTCTGGGGATCAGGCTGCCGGGAACCGATAAAATTCCCTGTGTCCGTTTTACCGAAGCAAAAGAGCTGGTGTCTGAAAAATACCGCAGGAAAATTAAAAACCCGTTTGATCTGGAGCCGGAGGAGGAGGAACTGATCGGTCGGTACTTCAAAGAGGAATATGATTCGGATTTTGTGTTCGTCACACATTATCCCTCCAAAAAAAGGCCCTTTTATGCAATGGATGACCCGGAGGATGAACGGTTTACCCTGAGCTTTGATCTGCTGTTTAAAGGTCTGGAGGTGACAACCGGGGGACAGCGTATCCATGACTACAATATGCTGACCGGGAAATTGGAGAGAAGAGGCATGAGCCGGGAGGGGATGGAGCAGTATCTGGATACCTTCAAGTACGGTATGCCACCCCATGGGGGCCTGGGTATTGGCCTGGAGAGGCTTACCATGCAGCTTTTAGGTGAAGATAACGTGAGGGAAGCCTGTCTTTTCCCAAGAGATATGAACCGGCTGGAACCGTAGAGAAAAGGAGAATATTGTTATGGCAAAACAGATCATAGATGATACCGTTATGGAAAATGTGGAAATTTTGGCAAAACTGGCCCTCAAACCCCAGGAGCGGGAAGCCGCCAGGGAAAAAATGCAGGAGATGCTGGATTATGTAGATAAATTAAATGAGCTGGACACAGAGGGAATCCAACCGCTTTCCCACACCTTTCCGGTGGAAAATGTTTTCCGGGAGGATATTGTAACAAACGGGAACGACCGTGAGGCCATGATAAAAAATGCGCCCAGGAGCAAGGACGGCCAGTACCAGGTACCGAAAACAGTGCAGTGACAGCGGTTGAAGATGGAGGTTAGCGATATGGAGATCAAAGAAATGACAGCCCTCACTCTGGGCCGGGCCATTAAGAGCAGAGAGGCAGGCGTCAGGGAAGCGGTGAAAGCATCTCTGGACCAGATCGGAAAGGTGGACAGCACACTCCACGCCTTTCTGGAGACAGATGAAAAGAAAATATATGACAGGGTGAAAGAGGTAGAGAGCGGTATAAAAACAGGAAAATATACAGGCCCTCTCGCCGGTGTTCCTGTGGCGGTAAAAGACAATATTTGTACCAGGGACAGAAAGACCACCTGCGCGTCCAGGATTCTGGAAAATTTTGTTCCGCCATACGATGCGGAGGCTGTACGCAGAATGGATGATGCGGGAATGATCGTCATTGGCAAAACCAACATGGATGAATTTGCCATGGGCAGCACCTCAGAGACCTCAGCCTATGGCATTACCAGAAATCCCTGGGATACAGACAAAGTGCCGGGCGGTTCGTCAGGAGGCTCCTGCGCGGCGGTGGCAGCGGATGAAGTGTTCGCCGCATTAGGAAGTGATACAGGCGGTTCTATCCGTCAGCCGGCCGCTTACTGCGGTGTGGTGGGAATAAAGCCCACCTACGGAACCGTATCCAGATATGGCCTTATAGCATATGCCTCATCCCTGGACCAGATTGGACCGGTGGGAAAGGATGTGTCCGACTGTGCGGCACTGCTGGAGACTGTGGCAGGGTATGACCCAAAAGACAGCACTTCCGTGATGCGGAAGGATCTGCAGTTTACCGGATATTTGAAAAAGGATTTGCGTGGAATGAAGATTGGGATTCCCAGGGAATATCTGGCGGAAGGTCTGGAGAAGGATGTGAAGAGGGCGCTTGTGGATGCGGTGCACCTGATGACAAGAAACGGTGCCATTGTGGAATTCTTCTCCCTGGGCCTGGTGGATTATGTGATCCCTGCTTATTATATTATCGCCTCAGCGGAGGCAAGCTCCAACCTGGCCCGTTTCGATGGCGTAAAATATGGTTACAGGACAGAGGTGTTTGAGGGACTTCACCACATGTATAAAAGAACCAGGGCTGAGGGCTTCGGGGAAGAGGTGAAGCGCCGGATCCTGCTTGGTTCTTTTGTGCTGAGTTCCGGCTACTATGATGCGTATTACCTGAAAGCCCTGAAAGTAAAGGCAATGATAAAGAAAGCGTTTGACCAGGCTTTTGTTAAGTATGATATGCTGCTTGCGCCTGCGGCTCCTTCTACCGCGCCAAAGGTTGGGAGCAGCCTTTCGGAACCGCTGAACATGTATCTGAGTGACATTTATACAGCAGGGGTTAATCTGGCAGGTCTTCCTGCCATAAGTGTTCCCTGCGGCAGGGACAGCAGTGGCATGCCTGTGGGACTGCAGTTTATCGGGGATTGTTTTCAGGAGAAAAAAATCATACAGGCCGCATATGCCTATGAACAGATCAGGGGAGAGTTTCCCAAAGCACACGGAAAGGGGGTAAAATAATGGGAAAGCAATATGAGACAGTCATTGGCCTGGAGGTGCATGTGGAGCTTGCCACGGCTGCAAAAATATTCTGCGGGTGCTCTGCAAAATTCGGTGGGGCGCCCAATACCCATACTTGTCCGGTATGTACCGGAATGCCCGGGTCCCTGCCTGTCCTGAACAAACAGGTGGTAGAGTATGCCCTGGCCCTTGGGCTGGCTGCCAACTGCCGGGTAAACCGCACCTGTAAATTCGACCGTAAGAATTATTTTTACCCGGACAATCCACAGAACTACCAGATCTCCCAGTTATATCTCCCCATCTGTTATGGCGGATTTCTGGAAATTGAGACGGCATCCGTGAAGAAAAAGATCAGGATCCATGAGATGCACATGGAGGAGGATGCCGGAAAGCTGATCCATGATGCCTGGGAAGACTGTTCCCTTGTGGACTACAACAGAAGCGGTGTACCGCTGGTGGAGATCGTATCTGAACCGGATATGAGGAGTTCTGAGGAGGTTATTGCTTATCTGGAAAAACTGCGCTTAATCTGCCAGTACCTTGGTGTCTCGGACTGTAAACTTCAGGAGGGATCTATGCGGGCGGATGTGAATCTGTCTGTGCGGGAGGCCGGGAGCAGTGAACTGGGTACCAGAACGGAGATGAAGAACTTAAACTCCTTTAAGGCCATTGCCAGAGCTATTGAAGGGGAGCGTGAACGCCAGATTGAGCTTTTGGAAGAGGGGAAATGCGTGCAGCAGGAGACAAGAAGATGGGATGACAATAAGGAATATTCTTATGCTATGCGTTCAAAAGAGGATGCCAAGGATTACAGGTATTTTCCTGACCCTGATCTGCCTCCTGTTGTGATCAGTGAGGCGTGGACAAAACGGATAAAAGAGCGGCAGCCCGAGCTTCAGGAGGAAAAGGCAGGGCGCTATGAGAAAGAATTGGGTTTGTCTGCCTATGACGCCTGGCTTTTAACACAGTCCAGATACCTGGCAGATTTGTTTGAACAGACAGTCAGCCTTCTGGAAGAGAAAAAGATTGCCGGCGGGCCTAAAAAGGCAGCCAATTGGTTTATCGGTGAGACCCTGAGGCTATTAAAAGACAGAGGAATGGAAACAGAAGAGATCCGCTTCACACCCGGGCATCTGGCGGGCCTGATCGCAGTCTGTGAAAAGGGGGAGGTGAACAACCGGACGGCAAAAAAGGTGTTTGAGATCATGTTTGACAAAGATATAGACCCGGTTTCTTATATAGAAGAAAACGGTCTGAAGTCTGTCACAGACACAGGCGCGCTGGAGCGTGTGGTGGATAAAGTGCTGGCCGGGAATCCCAAGACAGTGGAGGAATACCAAACCGGGAAAACAAAGGTTCTAGGTTTTCTTGTAGGCCAGGTTATGAAAGAGATGAAAGGAAAGGCAGACCCACAGACGGTGAACCGGCTTTTGAGTGAAAAACTGTGATCCTGCAGAGTAGAACTTTACAACTTATTTTTAATCGCTTATACTGTCTTTAAGACTATCCGGGTAATAGGATAAAACAGCAGCACAGCCGATGCAGTCATTCCGCGTTTGTATTCTGAACGCGGCATGTGGACGGAAAGAAAAGGAGACAGTTATGGAGATCAGGGAATTTCAGGAAAAGCTCAAAGAAACACTGGAGCTGGCTGTAAGAAACGGAAAAAAGATACACGCAGATACAGTGGAAGAACTTTTTGCCGGAAACGGGCTCACAGAAGGTCAGATACAGAAAGTATATGAATACCTGGCTGTTCAGGGAATCCAGGTGGAGGGAAAGAAGAGGCAGACAGCAGACGCACCTTCGGAACAAGGAGAAATTGATCCAGGTGGGAATGAGGACAGTGGGGAAAAAGAAGAAAAAGCTGCGTTATCCCAGGAAGAACTGGAATATCTGGAGGATTACGAGAGCATACTTTCTGATATACCCAAAGAGAAGCCCGGGGAGAGGGAAAGCCTTTATAAAGGGGTATTGAACCATGAGGATGCGGCAAAAAAACGTCTGGCAGAGCTGTATATGTCTCAGGTAGTAACAACGGCAAGAGAGCTGAAACACAGGGAAGTCTTTATCGGTGATATGATAGCAGAGGGAAATATCGGTCTGCTGAGTGCCATTGAAATGCTTCATGAGGCCCAGGACATCCACGCATTCCTCTGCGGGGAGATCAGAAATGCCATTCTGCTCATGCTGGAAGAGCAGACGGACCGGAAGCAGGGGGATGATATCCTTGTGGAGAAAGTACGTGATCTGGAGACAAAGATCAAAGAACTTCTGGAAGACGAGGAGGTCAAATACAGTGTGGATGAACTGGCTGCCTTTCTGGACATGGACGTGGATGAAATACAGGCTGTGCTGCGGCTGACCGGTGACGATAAATAGGAGGGCGGAACAAGGGACCGTGCTGTGTGGAAACGGTGAACAGCAGCACTTCATATATTTTTTATAGAATAAACATAGCCAATTCATTGAATAATTCACAAAAAAGTGGCATACTTAAACCATAGATTTCCCAATGGATCAGGAAATCATGGAGGAAAAACAGATGGAAGTGAAAGACAAAAAACCTAAAAAACCAATTATGTTCTACTATGCCATTGTCATAGTCGTTCTGATTCTGCTGAATACCCTGCTTGTGCCCTCGATCGCGGAGCGGAGTATCAAGGAAGTCAGATATGATGAATTTTTAAATGATTTGGACGGCGGCAAGATAGATGAGGTAAATCTGGATGATGACACCATTTATTATACCGTGAAAGACGGCGATAAGACACAGGTTTACAAGACGGGAAGAATTAATGATCTGCAGGAGGTTGAACGGCTGGATAAAGCGGATGTGAAATTCGCCAAGGAGATTCCCACAAGGCAGTCCCCAATCCTCACCTTCCTGCTGTCCTGGATCATCCCCATTGCTATTTTCTTATTCATCGGTAACTGGCTGAGTAAGAAGATGATGTCAGGCATGGGCGGGGGAGCCGGGGCCATGAGTTTTGGAAAGAGCAATGCCAAGGTCTATGTAAAATCTACCAATGGCATTATGTTCTCAGACGTAGCCGGGGAGGACGAGGCAAAGGATCTGCTGACAGAGATCGTGGACTATCTCCATAACCCTGAAAGGTACCGGGAGATCGGTGCATCCATGCCGAAAGGCGCCCTTCTGGTAGGCCCTCCGGGAACAGGTAAGACGCTTCTGGCAAAAGCCGTGGCAGGCGAGGCCAACGTTCCCTTTTTCTCCATATCGGGCTCTGAATTTGTGGAGATGTTCGTTGGTATGGGTGCTGCCAAAGTACGTGATCTGTTTAAGCAGGCCAATGAAAAAGCACCCTGTATCGTATTTATTGATGAGATTGATACCATTGGTAAGAAGCGTGACGGCAACATCAGCGGCAACGATGAGCGTGAGCAGACACTGAACCAGCTTCTGACCGAGATGGACGGATTTGACGGTTCCAAAGGTGTCGTGATCCTGGCGGCAACGAACCGTCCCGATTCCCTGGATGCGGCTCTGCTCCGTCCGGGACGTTTTGACAGGCGTATCCCTGTGGAACTTCCTGATCTGCAGGGGCGTGAGGAGATCCTGAAAGTCCATGCCAAGAAAATCAAAATATCCGACAACGTGGATTTCCGTGAAATTGCCAAGGCTGCATCCGGCGCATCGGGAGCGGAACTGGCTAATATTGTAAATGAAGCGGCATTGAGGGCTGTCCGTGACAGAAGAAAGTTTGCCACACAGGCAGATATGGAGGAGAGCATTGAGGTGGTCATTGCAGGATACCAGAAGAAGAACCGTGTGCTTTCCGAGAAAGAGAAACTGATCGTTTCCTACCATGAGATTGGCCATGCGCTGGTAGCTGCCATGCAGACAGATTCCGCACCTGTCCATAAGATTACCATCATACCCAGAACTTCGGGAGCCTTGGGATACACTATGCAGGTGGAGGATGGGGAACATTTCCTTATGTCAAAAGAGGAACTGGAAAATAAGATCGCTACGTTTACAGGCGGGCGTGCGGCGGAGGAATTGATTTTCCATTCCGTTACAACGGGTGCGTCCAATGATATCGAGCAGGCGACCAAATTGGCAAGAGGCATGATCACCCGGTTTGGTATGAGCGACGAGTTTGATATGGTAGCCATGGAAAATGTGACAAACCAGTATCTTGGTGGTGATACCTCCCTGGCATGTTCCTTTGAAACCCAGACCCTCATTGATAAAAGGGTGGTGGAACTGGTGAGAGAACAGCATGAGAAGGCATATAAGATCCTGCAGGAGAATATGGGAAAACTGCATGAGCTGGCAAAACACCTGTTTGAGAATGAGACCATAACAGGAGAAGAGTTTATGAGGATCCTCCATACCCCGCTTCCTCAAATAGAGGAAAACCGGGAACCACAGGCAGCAGAATAAATAAACCGGCCCCTGTTGTTATACGCGGAACAGCGAATATAGCTGTCCGGTATATAACAACAGGGGCCGGTTTTACTTATTCTTCTTTGGGCAGGATGATATTCAGCAGTATAGCGATCAGGGTCGCCAGCACAACCGGAGATTTGCCGAAAATCATGGTTACCCAGCTTGGGAAGGTGGCAAGGGCTGCAGCTGCCTGGGAAATTCCCATTCCAAGTGCAGCTGCCAGGCCCACAATGGAAGTGTTCCTGTAGTTCATATCCTCAGAGGTGATGAGCTTCATACCTGTCATTGCAATGGAGGCAAACACAGATACAGTAGCGCCGCCCAGAACGCACTGGGGAATGGTGGTGAGCAGTGCGGAAAACTTGGGAATCAGTCCCGCCACACCCAGGATAATGGCTGCCAGCCCCAGAACACAACGGTTCACCACCTTCGTGGTTGCCACAATACCTACATTCTGGCTGTAGGTAGCTGTGGGAAGTCCGCCGAACACGGCACTGATAATATTCATAATCCCGTATCCCACAATGCCGCCCTGCAGCTCTTTGTCACTGGGTTGTCTGCCAAGCCCGCCCACAGTCGTTGCCGTGAAGTCACCGATGGCCTGGACGGAGTTGATGGCAAAGAGAAGGCCGATGGCTACACAGGATGACACCTCAAAATTAATGCCGAAATGCATAACCTGCGGGAGCTGGAACACGCTGGCGGATGCCACGCTGCTGAAACTGACCATGCCGAAAAAGGCGGAGACCACGTATCCGGCAACCATACCGATCAGGATAGAAGCCAGCTTCACAATGCCTTTTCCAAAGTGGTTCAGTACAGTTACGACCACAAGAGTAAATATGGCTACTGCCCAGTTCTGCCAGGAACCGTAGGTCTCGCTGCTGGTACCGCCTGCCATATAGTTGATGGCAGTGGGATACAGGGACAGGCCGATGGTAAACACAACAGTCCCGGTGATCAGAGGTGGAAAGAACACCCTGATCTTCCGGACAAGCAGTCCCACAACAATAGCTACACAGCCGCCCGCGATCTGAGATCCAAGTATGGTCGCAACACCATACCCCTCGGCAATGGCCTGCATACTGGGCACATAGGCAAAGCTGACGCCCATGATGACCGGCAGGGAGGAACCGATGTGGAATCCGCTTTTGGTGCCCAGAGGAAAAAGCTGGAGCAGTGTGGAAATTGCGGACACAAAAAGAGCTGCCTGGATAAGGATGACCTTGTCTCCCTGAGACATACCTCCTCCGCTAACAGCACCTGAAACAATAATGGCCGGTGTAACACAGCCAACGATCATGGCGACTACATGCTGCAGTGCCAGCGGCAGTACCTGCCGGAACGCGGGAATGCCTTCCAGTTCAAAGATACTTCCTTTACCGATTTCCATTCCTTTCATTATGTAATTACCCCCATTTGATTTTCCGAAACATCATGGCCCGGAGTGTTTGAAATTTCCTTCCTGTTATCTGTCCGCCCCACTCTTGTGGTCAAATTGCTGTCCCTGGAAACATTTTATGAAACACGATATGTTAGATTACTATAATATTAGCAAATCGGCGGACTATAGTCAATGGAAAAATACAAAATTTTTTAGATAATCTAAAAATTTTTGTATAATATGAATGAGAATGCCATGTTGCACCTTACAGAGAATAATGGTAAAATCAAAAAAGATGCTTTCCGGTTACCGGACACTGAGTGGACGGTAACGCTTTCCAAGAGACAGGAACAAATATAAAAGAGAGCTGCAGGACTTAATTATGAACTATATTGTATTTGATTTGGAATGGAATCAGTGCCCCTACGGAAAGGACAGGGAGAATAAACGGCTGCCCTTTGAGATTATCGAGATAGGAGCGGTGAAGCTGGATGAGAACAGAAATATGACGGACCAGTTTCATGAGATTGTCAAGCCTTCTGTGTACCACAGGCTGCACTACCGCACAAAAGAAATACTACATATTGATAAACAGACACTGGAAAACGGGGTACCATTCTCAAAGGCGGTCCGCAGGTTCCTGAACTGGTGTGGAGAAGATGTGATGTTCTGTACCTGGGGCCCCTCCGATCTGGTGGAGCTGCAGCGTAATATGAAATACTACAGGCTGACTTACCTTTTGGAAGGTCCTCTCCGCTATTATGATGTGCAGAAGCTGTTCGGCATTGCATGTGAGGGTGACAAGACCAGCCGTTCCCTGGAATACGCCATTGACTATATGGCGCTTAGCAAAGGAGAAAACTTCCACAGGGCCCTGAACGATGCTGTCTACACCGCCGGGATATTCGCACGTCTGCCCATGGACACAGTGAGAAAGTTCTTTTCTATTGACTGCTATCAGAATCCCAAGTCAAAAAGCGAGGAGATCCACACGGTATTTGATGACTATTCTAAATACATCTCCAGGGAATTTCCTACAAAAGAGGAGACCATGAAAGACCGTGAAGTGGTGAGTACACGTTGCTTTTTCTGCGGAAAAACCGCCAAGAAGAAGATTCGCTGGTTTTCCCTTAATCCCAAGACCCACATGTGCCTGGCCTTCTGCCCTGAACACGGTTACTTCCGCGGCAAGGCAAGACTCAAAAGGACAGATGAGGGGAACTATTATGTGGTCAAGACCGTAAAGAAGATCAGCGAGGAAGAGGCAGAGGAAGTAAGACAGAAACGGGATGTGCTGAGAAAAAAGAGACGCGCAAAGAGACATCAGGATTATTATTAGAAGGAAAAACCCCATCGGAAAGCTGCCGGGAATCGGCGGCCTTCCGATGGGGTTTTGCTATTGGTCATTGTCCGGCATCTCCGGGCCTTTGCCCAGTAGAATGTGGGTGCCTGTCTTCACATCACTCATCATTTTTTATTCTTTTTGCTTCTCTTTCTCCGGTGTCTCTTGATTTTTATGATTAGAAGCACAATATAGAAGATCACCGCAGTTACCAGGAAAATAAGCGCCGGATATTTCCATTTGGGCATGTTCTGGAAATTATATTTGAGTTCCTGAAAAAAATCGCCCAGGGAAGAGGATGAGGTCTTAGGCGTTCGGCCGGCAGAGGCGCTGCTTTGAGCTGCCGCCCTGGCTGTATTGGCAGGGGAACTTTTGGCTGTTTCCAGAAATTCCGACAGTGTAAGGGTTGGACAGACTTCCGCATGGCTGACAGCCAGGAGCTGTTCCCCCAGATAGTACTCTGTGGTCTGGTTCTTCTTATCTAAGCTGGTCTTCCTGGTCAGATCCTCAACAGGCAGGTCTCCTGGCAGGTCTACCGTCACGGTATCTGTAAAGCGCGTCATCATTTTGGATTTTGTCAGGTTATATAGATAGCGTTCAATGGGCAGAGGCTTCAGGCACTGGACTTCCCCCTTCTGGGCAAGAACCGCCTTGTGAAAATTGGAGAAGCCATAGTCGAGCAGTGCTGCAGTGTCCGGGTATTGATAGACGGCATTGTCGGCCAGAACAACGGAGATAAGGTACATGCCGTTTCTCTGGGCATAGGTCACCAGGGTATTTCCCGCATCACTGGTATATCCGGTCTTCCCTCCCAGGCAGCCGTCATAATGCAGATCCCCTGTTACCAGCATTTTGTGATGGTTGTTCAGCCAGCGTTCTTCATCTGTGATGTTTGTCTTGGGTTCAATGTAGTATTCTTCGCCAATGATACTGCGGAAGGTTTCATTCTTGAACGCTTCCCTGGCAATGTTGGCGAGGTCCCTGGCTGTGGTGTAATGTTCCGGGTCGTGGAGGCCGTTGGCGTTGACAAAATGGGTATTTTTGCAGCCCAGCTCCTCAGCCCTGGCATTCATCATATTTACAAAGTCAGGGATACTGCCGCCCACGAATTCTGCCACACCGGAGGAGACTTCATTGGCAGAAGCCAGAAGGATGGCGTACAGACTTTGTTCCATTGTAAGTATTTCACCCGGTTTGACGCCGATATGTGTGCTGCCGGGTTCAATGCCGTTTACAGCTTCGGCTGAGAAGGTGACCTGGTCTGTAAGGGCGCTGTTTTCGATTGCCACCAGGGCGGTCATGATCTTTGTGGTACTGGCCGGATAGCGTTTTTCATCAATACCTTTGGCATAGAGTATCTCACCTGTCTCTGCATCCATGAGGATGGCAGTTTCCGCCGCTACCTGAGGGCCTGTGGGCCAACCGGGAGTGGCATCGGACTGGACTTCCCAGTTGTAGCTGTCAGGCGGGGCGTTTGGGTCCTTTGGCGTTTCAGCCGCATTTGGGCCGGCAGGAGCCTGCGCTGTGTTCTGCTGTGCTCCGTATATGGTGGTCCGGCCGCTGCCAAGGAGCAGGCAGGAGGACAGGACCAGGGCGTTTATCCATAATCTGGGTCTTTTCACAATAAAATCCTCATTTCTTAAAGGCTTTAATCATTATAAGAGATTTTTTCCCCGGTTACAAGCCCTTTTCCCAAACAAAGCTATTGACAAAATAGCGTATTAGTGTTATGGTTTATTACACAAGTAATGAACCATATAACCAATGCACGATACATATTCTTGAAAGAGAGGAGTGGGATACTTGCAGGAATTACTGAGTCAGGAAAAGTCCATATATTTACAGATCAAGGAGATGATAGAAAATGACATTATCCGTGACATCCTGCTGGAAGAGGAGCGGGTGCCCAGTACCAACGAGCTGGCAAAGCTCTACGCCATTAACCCGGCAACGGCGGCTAAGGGTGTGAATCTTCTGGTGGATGAAGGTACTTTGTACAAGAAAAGGGGGATTGGAATGTTTGTTGCAGCGGGAGCAAAGCAGAGTATTGTAAAGAAAAGAAAAAACAGGTTTTTTGATGACTATATCAGGAGCCTTCTGACAGAAGCAGCAAGCCTGGGAATTACCAAGGAGGAGCTGATAGATATGATAGCAGCTGGAAAAGGGGAGGAAGTAAAATGAGTGTGATGGTTTTAAAATGTGAGAATCTGGTAAAACGGTATAAAGATAAAAAGGCATTGGATAACGTAAGCCTTACCCTGGAGAAAGGGAAGATATATGGACTGATCGGAAGAAACGGCGCGGGCAAGACAACACTTTTATCTATTCTGACGGCTCAGAATCCGGCCACACACGGAACGGTCACATTGGCCGGACAGCCGGTCTGGGAGAATGAGTCCTCCCTTTCTCATCTTTGCTTTTCAAGGGAGATAAATGCAAATGTGAATGCCGGCGGGATCGGCGGGCTGAAGATAAAAGATTATCTCAAAATGGCAGAGACATATATGCCTCATTGGAATAAGGAGATGGCGGAACATCTGCTGGACATTTTCCATTTGGACAGGAAAAAAAGAATTTCCAAGCTCTCAAAGGGCATGACCTCTATGATCACCATAATTGTGGCGCTTGCCAGCAAGGCGGAATTTACTCTGCTGGATGAACCCGTGGCAGGACTTGATGTGGTGGCGAGAGAGCAGTTTTACAGAATCCTGCTGGAGGAGTATACAGAGACAGGGCGTACCTTTGTCATATCCACCCACATTATCGAGGAGGCAGCAGACTTGTTTGAGGAGGTTATTATCCTGCACAACGGCAGGATGCTTCTGAAGGAAAACACCCAGGAACTTCTGGAAAGCTGTGTGCATGTCAGCGGGAAAGGGGAGGATGTGGATGGGGCAACAGCAGGGCTTGTCAAATATAGGGAGGAGAGCATCGGAAGGAGTAAAAGTGTGACTGTAAGGCTGGAGCCGGGACAGAGGCTGGAGAGCACGGAGAATGTTACGGTACAGCCTATGAATCTCCAGAAAATATTTGTGGCAATGTGCGGCGGGGAGGTGTAGCAATGAAAAAATGGAGAATGTTCATTGAATCAGCGTTACAGGTTATAGGAATGTCCATTGTGGTAGTGCTGGGGATCACACTGCTGACCGGAGGGCAGATCCACATGGGGTTTTCTGATTCATCGGGTGGCCAGGTGGTTTCTGATCTGCCTGCCAAAATGATCTTTGTCAGTATCTTTATCGGGTCAGTAACTTCCTCCAGTGTCTATTCAAGCTATATACCTGCCGCCATGTGCCTGAACTGCAGGCGTATAGATGTATTGATAGGAATGCAGACCATGAAGTTTATAATTGCCGTGCTTATGGCTGTCATCACTATACTGCTGTTCCAGATTGGCGGCTGGCAGTTTATGAATGGGGATGTGAGACTGGAACTGGTGGCGATCGCATTCTGTGCTATGATACTCGTTGTGTCTCTGGGGGAGGTTGTGGGACTTATTTATCTGCGGTTTCACAAGATAGGCATGATGATCATGGTAATGTTTTTCGCGGCAGGCGGTGGGGCTCTTGGGGTATTTGTAGCCATGGATCTCAAGAAAAGCATTTCTTTTAATTTTGAGTTTGCCAACATTCTTTTATACGCAGCCATAGCCGCGGCAGTGGTATGGGTATTGGATATTTTCATTTCAAGGCGCCTGCTTGCAGGTCTTGAGGTCCGGTAGAGGAGGAGAATTATGTGGAAATCAATAAAAGGCCAGGTAAAACTGGAGCTTTGTGACATGGGTGTTTATCTTGCCACGGAGATTGGATTGTGTGTACTGGGTATGGCGATTATGATCTGTATACAGATTTTCGGTCATGAGAAAAGTTATTTTCTGATAGGCAGCATGATAGCCACGTTAGGAGTGCCGTTCATGGTGTTGTTTGGAAATATATTCGGCATGTGTATGGGATTTGATGTGGCAGTCAGTATGGGAAAGACAAGACGGTATTATGTGCCGTCAGCGGTGATCACTTACTTTATGATGACTTTGCTGCTGGTGGCTGGGCTGTTTGTGCTCATTAGGGTGGAGACAGGGGTGTATGCCGTTCTGTTCCCGGAAAAAATAAAGGAGAGCATCCCCGTGCTGACAAAATTCACACTGCCCTGGGTCGTGGGCCTGTCTGCAGTGTTGACCGGATGTGGAGTACTGGGGGCTGCGGTAGTCAGACAGTTCAGAAGAGGAAAGATCATTATCCTGGCAGCCTGGCTTCTCGGCTGCTGGACCATACCGGGTGCCACAGACAGCAGGGACAGAAATATCCTGGACCGCATAGGGAATGCATGGGGACAATGGTTCGCGGGTTTCCAGCTTCCGGTACAGATCAGTATGCTGGTGGGGGCAGGGGTTATTTTCACTGTGACCGCTTATCTGTTGTTTCGGAAACAGGCAGTGCAGTGGTAGGATTGTTACTATGCCTAAGAATACATTCAATAGCTGTGGAGCAGAATATCTATATCTTCCAAAATCGCTGAAAACTACAGATGAGAATAATGGTTTCTTTACATATTTACACGATGTTAAAAAAATTTATTATGGCGGCAGCGAAGAGGAATGGGCAACGTTGACCTAATAATGCAGAACGAATGGATATTGATGCAACAGAGATTATTTATAATGCTGATCCGGAGGATTTGAAATAATAGCCATTGGCGGAGATAACGGAAAGACAAAATTGTTAGAAATTCTCCCATATCCCTTGACATTTTCTTCCCTATCTATTTATAATGAAATTTGATAACGACAAAGACGATGATGGAGACAGTATTCTGCATGAGAAAACCACAGCGAGCCGGGGAAGGTGCAAGCCCGGTATGAGTATCAGCAGAAGAATATCACTCCGGAGCCGCTGCCTGAAATATAAGTAAGGGATGCCGGATTTCCCCCGTTAAAAGGAACGCGTATGATAGTATGTGTGAGAGGTGGTTAAACGATAGCTGAGGCTTTCGTCCTGTTGCAGGGCGGAGGCCTTTTATTATTGTACCGGGAAGTCCAGGGACATCCCGATCCAACAATAAAGCCCTCCGGGCAGGGTTCATATAAAAATCCCCCAGGCACAGAGAAAGGAGAATTAAACATGTATCAGAAAGTCCCCACGAACATGAATTTTGTGGAAAGAGAAAAAAACATCGAGAAATTCTGGGAAGACAACGAAATTTTTAAAAAGAGCATGGAACACAGAAAAGAAGGTGAGACCTACACTTTCTATGACGGCCCGCCCACAGCCAATGGAAAGCCCCATATCGGCCATGTTCTGACACGTGTTATCAAAGATATGATCCCCAGATACCGCACCATGAAAGGCTGTATGGTGCCGAGAAAAGCAGGGTGGGATACCCACGGCCTTCCGGTGGAGCTGGAAGTGGAAAAAATGCTGGGACTGGACGGAAAGGAGCAGATTGAGGAGTATGGCCTGGAGCCGTTCATCAATCACTGCAAAGAGTCTGTCTGGAAATACAAAGGAATGTGGGAGGATTTCTCAGGTACCGTAGGATTCTGGGCAGACATGGACAATCCGTATGTCACCTACCACGATGATTTTATTGAGTCCGAATGGTGGGCATTAAAACAAATCTGGGACAAGGGTCTTTTGTACAAGGGCTATAAAATCGTTCCTTACTGCCCGCGCTGCGGAACCCCCCTCTCCAGCCATGAGGTTGCCCAGGGATATAAGGACGTAAAAGAACGCTCCGCGATCGCCCGCTTCAAAGTAAAAGACGAGGATGCCTATATTTTAGCATGGACCACAACACCATGGACACTTCCGTCCAATGTGGCACTGTGTGTGAATCCAAACGAGACTTATGTAAAAGTAAAATCCGGTGAATACACATATTACATGGCAGAGGCGCTTCTTGATAAAGTTCTGGGTGAGGGAAATCACCAAATCCTGGAGCACTATACAGGAAAAGATCTGGAGTACAAAGAGTATGAACCTCTCTTCCCATTCGTAGAACTGAAGAAGAAAGCATATTATGTAACGTGCGATACTTATGTAACGCTGACAGACGGTACCGGTGTGGTCCATATTGCACCTGCCTTTGGTGAAGATGACAGCAAGGTGGGAAGAGCATACGACCTGCCGTTCTTACAGTTAGTAGATGAAAAAGGTGAGATGACAAAGGAGACCCCATGGGCAGGCACCTTCTGCAAAAAAGCAGATAAAGAAGTGCTTGTGGACCTGGAAAAACGCGGTCTGCTTTTTGACGCGCCTGTATTTGAACACAGCTATCCTCACTGCTGGAGATGTGACACTCCGCTTATCTACTATGCGAGAGAGTCCTGGTTCATCAACATGACAGCCGTGAAGGAGGACTTGATCCGCAACAATAACACCATCAACTGGATTCCGGAGAGCATTGGCAAGGGCCGTTTTGGAGACTGGCTGGAGAATGTACAGGACTGGGGCATCAGCCGTAACCGCTACTGGGGAACCCCGCTGAATGTGTGGGAATGTGAATGCGGACATATGCACTCTATCGGAAGCAAAGAAGAGTTAAAGGCAATGTCCGACAACTGTCCGGATGACATTGAGCTGCACAGGCCATACATTGACAATGTCACCATCCGCTGCCCGAAATGCGGCAAAGAGATGCACCGTGTGCCTGAGGTGATCGACTGCTGGTTTGACTCCGGTTCCATGCCCTTTGCACAGCATCACTATCCATTTGAGAATAAAGACCTGTTTGAGCAGCAGTTCCCGGCAGATTTCATCTCCGAGGCTGTGGACCAGACAAGAGGATGGTTCTACTCCCTGCTGGCTATCTCCACCCTGATCTTCAACAAGGCTCCCTTTAAGAACGTTATCGTTCTGGGCCATGTGCAGGATGAGAACGGACAGAAGATGAGCAAATCAAAGGGCAACGCCGTAGACCCGTTTGAGGCTCTGGATACTTACGGGGCTGATGCCATCCGCTGGTATTTCTATGTAAACAGCGCACCCTGGCTGCCAAACCGTTTCCACGGAAAGGCTGTACAGGAAGGACAGCGTAAATTCATGGGAACGCTGTGGAACACCTACGCGTTCTTTGTGCTGTATGCAAATATCGACAACTTCGACGCTGCAAAATACAAACTGGAATACGACAAGCTTCCGGTCATGGATAAATGGCTGCTGTCAAAATTGAATACCCTGGTGAAAACCGTGGATGACAACCTGGCAAACTACCGCATCCCTGAAACAGCCCGCGCGCTGCAGGAGTTTGTGGATGAGATGAGTAACTGGTATGTGAGAAGAAGCCGTGAGCGTTTCTGGGCAAAAGGTATGGAGCAGGATAAGATAAATGCTTATATGACCCTGTACACAGCCCTTGTGACTGTTGCGAAAGCTGCAGCGCCTATGATTCCGTTTATGACAGAGGATATTTACCAGAACCTTGTGAGAAGCATTGATAAGGATGCACCGGAAAGTATCCATCTGTGTGATTTCCCGGAGTCCAATAAGGCATGGATTGATGAAGAACTGGAAGCGGACATGGAAAATCTTCTGGAGATCGTAGTCATGGGCCGTGCATGCAGAAATGCGGCAAACATCAAGAACCGCCAGCCAATCGGTAAAATGTTCGTGAAGGCAGCCTTCCAGCTCTCTGACTTCTATCAGGAGATCATAGAGGATGAGCTGAATGTGAAGAAAATGAGCTTCACAGACGATGTGAGGGATTTCACATCCTACAGCTTCAAGCCGCAGTTAAAGACCGTGGGACCTAAGTACGGCAAGCATCTGAACAGTATCAGGGCAGCCCTGTCAGCCATTGACGGCAATGCAGCCATGGATGAGCTGAAGGCCGGCGGTGAGCTGAAACTTGACATAGACGGTCAGGAAATAGTATTATTAGAAAGTGACTTACTCATTGACACTGCGCAGATGGAAGGATATGTTTCCGAATCAGACAATGACATCACGGTTGTACTCGATACAAACCTGACTCCGGAATTAATTGAAGAGGGCTTTGTGAGAGAGATCATCAGCAAAGTCCAGACCATGCGTAAAGAGGCTGGTTTCGAGGTAATGGATAAAATCAGGATCTCCCTTACAGGAAACCAGGTGATTGAGGGCATCTTCCGCGCTCACGAGGCGGACATCAAGGCAGAGGTACTGGCAGAAGACGTCAACTACAATGAAGTAAGCGGCTATACAAAGGATTGGAAGATCAATTCTGAAAGCGTGACATTAGGCGTGGAGAAGATTTCATAAGGAATCTTCCCGGCCGGTCAGTTCCGGAGGAGGAGAAAATGTTAGATAATAATTTCAAAAAAGAAGAATTTAAGAAAAGCGTCAAGGAAAATGTAAAGATGCTTTACAGAAAGACCATTGAGGAGGCAAGCCAGGAGCAGATTTTCCAGGCAGTTTCCCTTGCGGTCAAAGACGTTATCATTGACAACTGGTTATTGACACAAAAACAGTATGAGAAGGATGACCCGAAGATTGTATACTACCTGTCCATGGAGTTTCTTATGGGCCGTGCGCTGGGCAACAACCTGATCAATCTGTGCGCATACAATGAAGTGAAAGAAGCTCTGGAGGAACTGGGCTTTGATTTAAATGTGATCGAGGACCAGGAGCCGGACCCGGCTCTTGGAAACGGCGGTCTGGGAAGACTGGCAGCATGTTTCCTGGATTCCCTGGCAACCCTTGGCTACTGTGCTTACGGCTGCGGTATCCGTTACCATTATGGTCTGTTCAAACAGAAGATAGAGAACGGATTCCAGGTGGAAGTACCGGATAACTGGCTGAAAGACGGCTACCCATTCGAGCTTCGCCGTCCGGAATACGCCAAAGAAGTAAAATTCGGAGGATATGTAAAGGTAGTATATGACCCTGCCACAGGCAGAAACAATTTCGTACAGGAGGGATACCAGTCCGTACTGGCTATTCCTTACGATATGCCTATCGTGGGTTACAACAATAAGATCGTCAATACCCTGAGGATCTGGGATGCACAGGCCATCAGCGAATTCCAGCTTGACCTGTTTGACAAGGGCGATTACAGAAAAGCAGTTGAGCAGGAGAACCTTGCAAAGAACATCTGTGATGTCCTTTATCCCAATGACAATCACTATGCAGGTAAAGAGCTGCGTCTGAAACAGCAGTATTTCTTCATCTCCGCAAGTATCCAGGCTGCCATTGAGAAATATAAAAAATCTCACAATGACCTGCATGACCTGCCGAAGAAAGTCACCTTCCAGTTAAATGATACCCATCCGACCATGACTGTGGCGGAGCTGATGCGTATCCTTCTGGACGAGGAAGGGATGACCTGGGAGGAGGCATGGGAGATCACAACCCATACCTGTGCCTATACCAACCACACCATTATGGCAGAAGCATTGGAAAAGTGGCCTATTGAGCTGTTCTCCAAACTGCTTCCCCGTATTTATCAGATCATTGAGGAGATCAACCGCAGATTTATCCAGGAAATCAACAACAAATATCCGGGAAATCAGGAAAAAGTCCGCAAAATGGCCATCATCTATGACGGACAGGTGAAGATGGCACACCTTGCTATCGCAGGCGGATACTCTGTGAACGGTGTTGCAAGGCTCCATACGGAAATCCTGAAAAAGCAGGAATTAAAGGATTTCTATGAGATGTATCCCAATAAATTCAACAACAAGACCAACGGTATCACACAGAGACGTTTCCTGCTCCATGGCAACCCGCTACTGGCAGACTGGGTGACAGACCATATCGGAGACGGCTGGATCACCGACCTGGCACAGCTTTCCAAGCTGAAAGTATATGCAGATGATAAGAGGGCACAGCAGGAGTTCATGAACATTAAATATCAGAACAAAGTGCGCCTTGCAAAATACATCATGGAGAACAACGGCATTGAGGTTGACCCACGTTCCATCTTTGATGTACAGGTAAAACGTCTGCATGAGTACAAACGCCAGCTTATGAATATTCTGCATGTTATGTATCTGTACAACCAGATCAAAGAGCATCCGGAAATGGATTTCTATCCCAGAACCTTTATTTTCGGCGCAAAAGCCGCAGCAGGATATGTGCGCGCAAAACTGACTATCAAGCTGATCAATGCAGTTGCAGATGTGGTGAACAACGATAAATCCATCAATGGCAAATTGAAAGTTGTATTTATTGAGAACTACCGCGTATCCAATGCGGAGATGATCTTTGCGGCAGCAGATGTATCTGAGCAGATTTCTACTGCAAGTAAAGAGGCGTCTGGAACCGGAAACATGAAGTTTATGCTGAACGGAGCGGTTACCATCGGTACTATGGACGGTGCCAACGTGGAGATCGTGGAGGAAGTAGGCCAGGAGAATGCATTTATCTTCGGTCTGTCCTCAGATGAAGTTATCAACTTTGAGAACCACGGCGGATACGATCCTATGCAGTATTTTAACAACGACCCGGATATCCGTAATGTGCTGATGCAGTTGATCAACGGAACGTATTCCAATGGTGACTTTGAGCTGTTCCGTGATATCTATGATTCACTGCTGAATACAAAGAGCAGTGACAGGGCAGATACTTACTTTATTCTGGCTGACTTTAAGGCTTATGCGGAAGCACAGAAGCGTGTGGAAGAGGCTTATAAGGATGAAGCGGGATGGGCTAAGAAGGCACTGCTGAATACAGCATGCTCCGGTAAGTTCACATCTGACAGGACGATACAGCAGTATGTGGATGAGATCTGGCATCTGGATAAGGTTACGATTGATAAATAGAGATAGTGTTATCCTGGTGAGTGCAGGGTGATGATGTGAGGGAGCTGTCCTGATGAATTGAGAGGTTCATGGGACGGCTCCCTTTTGGTATTGGTGTATGCGGACGCCGGGTCTGGCCATAAGTTTCCCTGTACGGACGGGAGCAGAGAACTTTCGAGCTAACACGCAACCCGCACGAAGTTCATCGCCTTAGGGTTCTTCACTAAGTGCTTACTAGCGTGTGGATCTCGTAAGATTCTCTAAGCGCTCCTAAACGTCCGTACAGGGAAGCTTATGGCCAGACCCGGCTGTGCGTTTATGCGGGAAGGGTAAGCAGTTCGACGTGGATACAGTAGAGGGTTCTGTTTATGTCAGATTTCTACTTGCCGTTATTGGCTTAAAATACCGACAGAATAGAAATTATTAAAATGATTTCTGAATTTGATGTTAAAATATATCTGACATGTAATAATTGGTGTATTTGTCAAAACTACGTGCCAATCATTTCTTTTGACATCCTTTTTGGTCTATGGTACACTGAAAATAATTATGGAGAAATATACCCTACCGTAATAATGTCTGAAGACTACTCGAAATTGAAGAATATACTAACAGAGGTGAAAACAGTGGACAAGAACGAATACCGTGCCAAACTGGACGTGATCAACGATCTGGTTGACAGGCAGGACTATAAGGGGGCTCTGGAGATTGTCGATACGATTGACTGGCGCAGGGTGCGAAGTGCAAGAACACTCTGTATGGTCGGCGAGATTTATGAGGCGAATAAACGGTATGAAGACAGCCGCAGGCTGCTCATACTGGCACATCAGAGGGCACCTATAGGAAAAACAGTAATATACCGGCTGGTTGAGCTGGCGGTCAAAATGGGGGATTTTGATGATGCAGTGGAATATTACAATCAGTTTGTAGAGATTTCCCCGAATGATAACTCACGCTACATATTAAAGTACAAGATTTACAGAGGAAGACGTTCACCCATCCAGGAACAGATGGCAATTCTGGAAGAGTACAAGGGACGTGAGTATACGGAGCGCTGGTCCTATGAGCTGGCAAGGCTGTATGCCAAGGCCGGCATGAAGGACAAATGTGTGGAAGAATGCGATGACTTGATTCTCTGGTTCAGTGAAGGCAAATACGTGATAAAAGCCATGGAGCTGAAAATGAAATATGCTCCGCTTTCCCCAAGCCAGGAGGAAAAGTACAGAAACCGTTATGTGGAACCGTCACCGGAGAGCGCAGCGGCAGCGGCAGCAGCCACAATAACCGCAGCCACTCAGGCAGCGTCAAAGCTTGTCAGTCAGTCCGTCGGCGCAGGCGTGTCGGAACAAATTACAGATGAAATGCCCCATATCGAGTCAGTCCGCTCCAGGGCAACTGGAAAGGCACCGGAGGAAGTATCCGTATTTTCACCGATTTTTGAGACTACAGGGGTTTTACAGGATAAAATTGCGAAGGGCATCCGGGATGTATTCTCCGGAGGACCGAAGGAAGAGGAAGAGACCCAAGCCCAGGCGGAGGAGACAGCAGATCCCGCTGCTGAAGATACCCGGGACTACAGCATGGAGGATGACACTGAGGATTACGTGGTGAAGGAACTGGAACCGGACAATCCCGCATCCGGAAGCATCGCAGCCGCAGCTATAAGGCAGCCGGCAGCAAGGCCGGTTGAGGCGCCAAGGCCTCAGGCAGTACAGGCCGCCGCTGAACCTGCTCCGGAGGTGGATTTGGATGCCATCCTGGCTGAGACAGCCGGAGAGCTGGCCCAGGCTGTTGCCAAGGTTTCCAGTGGAGTGACGCCGATCAGCGCAGCGGAAACAATTGCGGCAGAGAATACGCCGTCAGATGGGGGGAACAAAGCTGCTGCATCAGAAGGTACGCCGTCAGTGGCGGAGAACAAAGCTGCTGCATCGGAAGGTACGCCGTCAGATGGGGGGAACAAAGCTGCTGCATCAGAAGGTATGCCGTCAGTGGCGGAGAACAAAGCTGCTGCATCAGAAGGTACGCCGTCAGATGGGGGGAACAAAGCTGCTGCATCAGAAGGTACGCCGTCAGATGCGGAGAACAAAGCTGCTGCATCAGAAGGTACGCCGTCAGTGGTGGAAGCGGGAGCCGCTGCATCAGAAGGTATGCCGTCAGTGGTGGAAGCAGGAGCTGTTGTGCCGGAGGATGCACCGGGAGGATCTGCTGTGCAGGCCGCTACAGCGAATGAAGTCAGTGAGACGGAAACAGCCACGGTCAGAAGTGATGATGCGGATACAGCCTCAGCCGGCAGCATTGAACCTCAGACCATATACCAGCATGACCGGGAACCAAAGCCGGTTTCCGGGGAAGCGGAAGAGGAGGAACTTCTGCAGCAGCTTTCCATGGAAGCTATCATGGCAGAGGCTGCCATAACCACAGAACCGGACAACCTGGACGGCAGAACCATTGAGATACCTGTGGAAGAGGTACGGGCAGGACTTGGAGGAATGACCATTGACCTTCAGAAGGCACTGGAATCAGCTGTAATGGAACCGGAAAGTCCTGTACAGTCTGAGCCTGACGAGTCAGAGAATGAATATATCCATACGGTTGCCGAGGATAAGCGCATGCCGGCAGAGGCGTCCCTGTCTCCGGCTGGAACAGCCACGGCGTCCATTCTGAGACATCACCTTACCCCGGAGGAACAGAAACGTCTCTTCACCTATTTTGCTCCCATACCCGGGCTGACCCAGCAGATCACAGAAGCCCTTGACATTGCCCAGGAATCGGCATGTGAGAGGACATCAAAATCCGGAAATATAGTTATTACAGGCCGTGAAGGCGCAGGCAAAACCCGCTTGTCCGAAGGCCTTATAAAAGCCATCTGTAAGGAACGCCACATGGAAGGTGCCAAGATCGCCTATCTGGATGCAGAGAAGATGAACGCAAAAGACCCGGCCTATGTGGTCGACAAGCTTGCAGGCGGATTTCTGGTGGTAGAGAATGCCTCATCCCTGAAGGAAGATGTAATAGAAAAACTCTCCAAGGCAATGGAGTTCAGGACAAACCGTCTGACTGTTATTCTGGAAGATTTAAAACCCGGCATTCAGAGTCTGGAAAAGACATATCCTGACTTTATGGAAAAATTCGATTCCCGTGTGGTCATTCCGGTCTTCACCAATGACGAGCTGGTATCCTTTGCTAAGACATACTCCAAAGAGATGGGATATAAGATTGATGACATGGCTGTTCTGGCCCTGTATACCCTGATTGGCGACAACCAGGATGAAGACGATCCCGTATCTGTGGGACAGGTAAAAGAGATGATGGACAACGCGATCAAACGCGCCTCCAGAGGCGGAAGGCGCCCAGGCAAGAAAGTGGCAAAGCGCCATTTGGATGAGAGCGGACGCATTATGCTTTACGAAAAAGACTTTGATGTATAAAAATATCCCCGGCAGGCGCACATGCCTGCCGGGGAACCTTAATTATGACGGGAGATGAAAAGATGACAGCCCCATATCTGGGAAACCCAAAAGGGACGATTGAAGTCCTGCAGAAATATGACTTTGTTTTTCAAAAGAAATACGGGCAGAACTTTTTGATCGACACCCATGTACTCGACAAAATAATAGATGCTGCACATATCACGAAGGAGGACTTCGTCCTGGAGATCGGCCCCGGTATCGGAACCATGACCCAATACCTGGCACAGGCGGCGGGAAAGGTATATGCGGTTGAAATCGACAAGACGCTGATTCCCATTCTGGAAGACACGCTTCAGGAATTTCCGAATGTGACCATATTAAATGAAGACATTCTGAAAGTCGATATCAAAAAACTGGCAGAGGAACACAACGCAGGAAAACCCATCAAAGTTGTAGCGAATCTGCCATATTATATTACCACGCCGATCATCATGGGATTGTTTGAAGGTTATGTGCCCATTGCGTCTATTACGGTAATGGTGCAGAAAGAGGTGGCGGACCGTATGCAGGTAGGGCCGGGAACCAAGGACTACGGTGCCCTGTCCCTGGCAGTCCAGTATTATGCTGACCCCTATATTGTGGCAAATGTACCGCCCAACTGCTTTATGCCCAGACCTAAAGTGGGAAGTGCAGTTATACGCCTGACACGCCACAAAGAACCTCCGGTGGATGTTAAGGACGAAAAGCTTATGTTCCGCCTGATTCGTGCTTCCTTTAACCAAAGGCGCAAAACGCTGGCTAACGGACTGAACAATTCCCCTGAACTGTCATTTACCAAGGAGGAAATACAGCGTACCATAGAAGCCTGCGGCTTCCGGGAAGGGATTCGGGGGGAGGCACTGACACTGGCGGATTTCGCACAGCTCGCCAACGCGCTTGCAGATATTGGAGACTCCGCTTAGGAGCTGACAGTAACCGATCAAGCATCTGAAGTGTTACGAAGGCCGGCCCATGATGTAAGGATTAGGGATGTTCCTGTAGTGGGAATGTATCCGTAATGATGAAGGATCAGCAGATTTTATTGCCATTTGCCATCAGCTTAAATTTTATGCCCAGTATTTCGGAAGCCCGCTTACACATGAGCATACGCTGTATGAAAATTTCATAATAGTCCATAATGGAACAAATCTCTTCATCCAGTTCAATATTGAGCTGGATGATTTTTTTATCCATTTGAATGGAGAGGTTCGGAAATGGCCGGTCAATTTGGCCTGGTCCCCAAGCAGGATGATCTTAGTCCCCTTTCCGGCCCGGGTGTCCTGGCAGACCCTTCCAAGATGCGTCTTTCATCCAGGACGGATATTTTTCTCATATAGTAAGGTCCCTCCTGTTTTTTCATTTTACATCCCAATCTTACATCTATATAGCAAAGGGTTCTATCCGTCTATTGTTAAATCCGCTGAGAGTTTTCGTAAAACAGCGGCACCGGCAGCCGTTTTACAGGCATTTAACCAAGAACTTACGAAAACGGGATGGATAAAAAGGTGAAAATGCAGTTTAATAAGCTTTGTCAGCGGCTTTGCTGTACATGAAAGGAAAGGAGAATACATTTCATGTTAGAACTTCAGAATGTAACAAAATCCTATGACGGAGTCACCATTTTGCAGAATATCAATCTTTGTATCGAGGAGGGAGAAATCGTCTCTATCCTGGGACCGTCCGGATGCGGAAAAACAACACTTTTGAATCTTATACTTGGTATTACTGATTTAGATGAAGGAAAGATCGTATTCAATGACAGAGATATCACAAATGTACCCATGGAGGAACGCGGATTTAACATTGTATTTCAGGATTATGCCCTGTTTCCCAATTTAAATGTATATGAAAATATTACCTATGGGCTCAGAAACAAACCGAATATTTCCAGCGATAAGGAAGTACAGGAATTCATTCACCTTCTGGGACTGGAAGAACACCTGGATAAAAAAATAGAACAGCTCTCCGGGGGTCAGAAACAGCGCGTGGCTCTTGCCCGGACCATGGTAATGAAGCCCAAGATACTCCTTCTGGATGAGCCTCTGAGTGCCCTTGACGGAGTCATAAAAGAATCCATCAAAGAGAAAATAAAAGAGATCGCCAGGGAATTTCACCTGACTACCATCATCGTCACCCACGATCCGGAGGAAGCGCTGACTTTGTCCGACAAGGTGCTGATCGTAAACAAGGGAACCATTTCCCAGTACGGATGCCCGGAAGAGATCATCACTTCCCCGCAGAATCTCTTTGTAAAAGAGTTTATCCTGAACCAGCTTGAGATCAAGAAAAACAATATTTTTATGCTGTTCCGTCAGGATAAGCAGGTGAGCCTGCAGGTGGTGTAAACATATGATAAAAAGAAACGAAAAGGAAATAAAAGTAATCTATGTGCTGGTGGTCCTCCTGTTTCTGGTCTTCCTTGCGGTCCCCATACTGAGACTTCTCGGAAAGTCCTTTGAAGGGGCAGCGGGGTTGTCCGTGGAGAATTACATAACCGTGCTGACAGGAAAAGGATTCGGCAGGGCGCTTCTGAACAGTCTGTGGATCTCGGTCTGCAGTGCGCTTCTGGCCACTCTGCTGGCTTTTTTCCTGGCTTATGCCATCCACTATACAAACCTGAAGAAGAGGACCAAAAAACTGATCCGTACCCTGGCTGTGCTGCCCATGCTGCTTCCCACAATTACTTACGGGTTTGCCATCATTTATTCCTTTGGCAAACAGGGACTTCTGACAAGACTTTTCGGACGCCAGATTTTTGAGATATATGGGTTTAACGGTCTGCTTCTGGGGTATGTGATCTATACCCTTCCCGTTTCCTTCCTGCTTATTCTGAACACCATGAGCTACATAGACAAGAAATTCATGGTGGTGTCCAGAGTCATGGGAGATAAGCCCTTCGCCACATTTATGGGAACCGTGGTGCGCCCTCTTCTGGGCACCCTTGCGGCCTCCATGGTACAGTGCTTTTTCCTGTGCTTCACAGATTACGGGATCCCTGCATCAGTGGGCGGAAAATTTGAGGTTGTGGCAACAGTTCTCTATAACGAGATGCTGGGCAGTATACCCAACTTCCAGAATGGAGCCGTGGTGGCAATGATGATGCTCCTTCCCTCTGTGCTGAGTATTTCCCTGCTTCACTGGCTGGAACGCTACAATGTCCGATACAACAAAATTTCCACCATAGAAATAAGAAAAAGCAGAAGGAGAGATTACTTCTGCGGCGTGACCAGCAGCGTGATCCTGCTTGTGATCCTCTCCGTGTTTGCTGTGATCATTGTGGTTCCCTTTGTGGAAGAATGGCCCTACCGAACCGATTTCACCCTGTCACATGTGGCAGAAGTGTTCCGGGACAGCAGCCTGCTGGGGGTTTACAAAAATTCACTGTTTATGGCAGTGCTGACAGCCCTTGCGGGACTTATCACCACTTACGGCGCGGCACTTGCCACAGCCAGAAGCCAGCTAAACAGGAAATGGAAGGGTATCATTGAGAGCATCGCACTGGTGACTAACACCATTCCGGGTATGGTGATCGGTATTGCGTTTCTTCTTATTTTTACAGGCACACCGCTGCAGAATACCTTTGCCCTGATCATCCTGTGCAATGTGGTGCATTTTTTCTCCACACCATATCTGATGATGAAGAATTCCCTGGAGAAGCTGAACAGTTCCTGGGAGACAACTGCCCTTCTCATGGGGGACTCCTGGGCAAAGACCATCTTCAGGATCGTGACGCCCAACATGCGCTCCACTATCCTGGAAGTGTTCAGCTATTACTTCGTCAACGCCATGGTGACAGTCAGCGCCGTCATCTTCATTGCCGGTGCCAGGACCATGGTCATCACTACCAAGATAAAGGAACTTCAGTATTATACCAGATTCAATGAAATATTCGTCCTGTCCCTGCTGATCCTGGCAACGAATCTGCTGGTAAAGGGATTTGTGGGATATCTGTCCCAGAGGGAATTCCATCCGGGAAAAATCCCGGACTTATCCATATTAAAAAAGAAAAGAGGAGTACAGAAAGTATGAAAATGAAAAAAGTAACGGCATTCATAATGACAGCAGCCCTGGGGGTATCTATTCTTGCCGGATGCGGCTCAGGCAGTGAGAAACAGGTAGTCATCTATTCAAACGCAGATGATGAGGCTGTAGAAGCCATGAAAGAGACCCTGGACGCAAACGGCTACGAGGGAAAATATCTGTTCCAGACCTTCGGTACCTCCGAACTTGGGGGCAAACTGCTGGCAGAGGGGAAAAATATTGAGGCGGACATGGTGACCATGAGTTCCTTTTACCTGGACAGTGCACAGGAGCAGAACAACATGTTCCGGGATCTGACCTTTGACTATAACACCCTCACAGAATTCCCTGCATTCTATGCACCTATCACCTCCCAGGAGGGAGCCATTCTTCTGAATACAGAGATGCTCAGTGAAAATAAGCTGGACAGGCCTGAGAGCCTCAAAGACCTGACAAAGCCGGAATACAAAGACCTGCTGTCTGTGACAGACATCAAAAGTTCATCCACGGCATGGCTTCTCATGCAGGCCCTTGTCAGCGAATACGGGGAGGACGGCGCCAAGGACGTTTTGAAAGGCATCTATGAAAATGCCGGGGTACACATCGAAAGCTCAGGCTCCGCGCCGCTGAAAAAAATCCGTGCCGGTGAGGTTGCAGTTGGATTCGGCCTCCGCCACCAGGCAGTTGCCGACAAAAAGGACGGCCTTCCTGTAGACTATGTGGACCCAAAAGAGGGCAATTTCTCCCTCACAGAGTCCGTTGCAGTGGTCGACAAGAAAGACGCCAATCCCCTGGCTATGGAAATGGCCCAGTGCATGGTGGAAAAGGGAAGAAGCGAACTGATCAAGACATATCCAAACCCAATCTACCAGGGCGAGGAAGCAGACCCGGATAATGTGTCCACCTATCCGAAAGTTTTCTCAGAGAAGTTAACCGTATCCCTTCTGGAACGCCATCAGGAGCTTTCAGAGGAATGTAAATAAGCAGCCACTCCAAAACAAAATAAAAACACAGGAGAAATGAAAATGTTAAACTATAAATTATTAACCCCAGGCCCTCTGACCACAACAGACACCGTAAAAAAAGAGATGCTTTTTGACCACTGCACATGGGATGATGACTATAAAAAAATCACCCTGAAAATCCGCAGCCAGCTTTTGAAGCTGGCCCATGTATCCGAGCCGGAATACACAGTTGTCCTCATGCAGGGCAGCGGAACCTTTGGCGTGGAGTCTGTTATCACCAGCGTGATCGGCAAAAGCGACAAACTCCTCATTGCAGCAAACGGTGCCTACGGGGAGAGAATGGCCGACATTGCCGCTCATGCAGGCATCCCCTATGTACTTTACCGTGAGGAATACGACAAAGTCCCCTCCCCCAAGATCATTAAAAAAATCATGAAAGAGGACCCGGAGATCACACATGTATCCATGGTACACAGCGAGACAACATCCGGTATCCTCAACGACATAGAGTCAGTTGCAAAAGTAGTAAAAGAAATGGGCAGGACCTTCATCGTGGATGCCATGTCCAGCTTCGGGGGCGTAGATATCCCGGCAGCCCAATGGGGTATTGACTTCCTGGTCAGCAGTGCCAACAAATGCATCCAGGGCGTTCCCGGATTCTCCTTCATCATCTGCAGAACAGACAAACTCATGGACAGCAGCGGAAAAGCCAGAAGTCTGTCCCTGGATCTGTACGACCAGTGGCTGACCATGAACAAAGACGGAAAATGGCGTTTTACATCCCCCACCCACGTAGTTCTGGCCTTTGCGAAAGCCCTGGAGGAACTGGAGGAGGAAGGCGGCATCCCGGCCCGTTCCAAACGCTACGCAGAGAACAACCGTTACCTCATCGAAAAACTACGGGAACTGGGAATCCGCCCCTACATAGAAGGCAGATACCAAGGCCCCATCATCACCACCTTCTTCTATCCGGAGGGAAGCCGCTTCTCCTTCCAGGAGATGTACCGGTACATCAAAGAGAGAGGCTATGCCATCTACCCAGGCAAAGTCACAGATGCCGATACCTTCCGCATTGGAAACATAGGCGAGATTTACCATGAAGACATGGAAAACCTTTACAATATCATCAAAGAATTTCTGGAGGCAGACAAAAAATGAACAAATTTGACGCGATCATATTCGACTGGGCAGGAACCACAGTAGACTACGGAAGCTTTGCTCCCGTACAGGCATTCATAAAAGCCTTTGAAGAGTTTAGCATAACACCCACAATAGAGGAGGTACGCGCCCCCATGGGTATGCTGAAGATAGACCACATCCGCACCATGCTTTCCATGGACCGCATTAAAAACCTGTGGACCCAGATCCACGGCACCCCCTGGACCGAGGACGACGTAAAAGAAGTGTACGAGCACAGCGAGACCGCCATCCTGGAGATCCTCCCGGACTTTGCGTCCCCCAAGCCCCACGTCCCTGAGACCATAGAAAAACTGCGGAGCCTGGGCCTGCAGATAGGCTCCACCACAGGCTACACAGAGCAAATGATGAAAATTGTAGCCCCCAGAGCCGCAGAACAAGGCTATGCTCCCGACTTCTGGTTCAGCCCTGACGACGTAGGCGGCATCGGCCGTCCCTACCCCTACATGATCTTCCGCAACATGGAATCCATGCACCTCATGGATGTCCGCCGAATCATAAAAGTAGGAGACACGGTAGCTGACATCAAAGAAGGCAAAAACGCAGGCATGCTCTCCGTAGGTGTCCTGGAAGGCAGCTCCGTCCTGGGCCTCACCGAATCCGAATACAACGCCCTGTCCCCTGCCGACAGGTCCGCCCATCTCACCCAGGCCGCCCAAACCTACAAAACCGCCGGCGCCGACCACATCATCCAAGACATCCGGGGCCTCCTAGACCTCCTATAATTAACAATTCCCAAAAGAACCGCACCCCAAATCCAACACCGGTGCGGTTCTTTCTAAATATCCATATTCTTCTTCCAATCCACATATCCGCATCCAGCCCCACACCATCTCCCAAACTAACGCCTTTATTCTTTTACCGTTCTCTCCCCTCCTCCCCGTCCCTTTCGCCATCATTTCTGATGAATCATCTCCCGATACTCACTAGGCGTCCTCCCCATATTCCTTTTAAACAACCGCGTAAAATAATTCAAATCCGCCACCCCGCACGCCGCCGCAATACTTTGTATCTGCAAATCCGTAGAATTCAGCAAAAACACCGCATTCTCAATCCTTTTCTTATTCACAAAATCCGTCAGCGTACTCCCTGTTTCCTTCTTAAACAGTGTAGACAAGTAACTGGGGCTGATAGAAAACTCCTCCGCCAGCCTTTTAAGACTCAGATCATCTGTCAAATACAGACAAATATGGTTGATCACATTCTGAATAATTGGTGAATACCCCTTCAAAGAATGGGACTTCACCAGAAGACAATACTTCCGCATCATTTCCCGTTTCAGCTTCCCGTCCTCATCCTCGCTGGTGATCGTCTCAATCTCCCGTGCATACTTAGAAGAAAGTTCATCCAAATACAGCGGGTGCACCCCGCCATACTCCGCGGCCTTCCGAAGCAGGGTATTTAATATGATCAGATAATTCTTGGAGTCCCGGATGCGGTTGGAAAGCCTCTGCTCCAGAGAAACCGTCATCTCCCCGGCTGCCAGCAGCTCGATCTTTTTATAATTTCCTGAAGCCACTGCCTGCATCATCTCCTGCTCTGACTGGTACCTCTGTTCGATCAGCTCCCGGTTTTCCAGATTGACCTGTGCCTGTCCATAGTAAACCTTTGTAATTTCATCCATAAACATATCACAGTATTCAACAGAAAAATGTTCAGCCCCGCCAAATATTTCCGCTGCCAGCAGAAGCAGTATGGTGCGCACATCATCTTCGTGGTTAATGAAAGGGATCAGTTCATAATACTGTTTCAAAAATCCGGAAAACTCTGTGGGGATGGACAATTTTTGCTGCATCTTCAGGATGAATTTTTTATCAGCTCTGTGCTGCAGATAAGGACCGGCTATAAAAAAGGCAGGTGATTCCGTCTCCGGCAGCCGCATTACTGTGTGATGGCAGTTAAAACAATCTTTGGAAAAATACATCACATGCTCTTTACTGTTTCTGATAAAATGCAGTGCGTTATCCCTGGAGTCACTGTCTGCCGCGATTTTCTTTCTCAATCCCAAATCCAGATCAATATGGTCAAGTTCATCCTCCATTAAGATGTAGGTTTGGAAATTATAATTTTTCAACACTTTCCGGGAAAAATTCAAAACAGTGTCATACGACGCCATACATATGCCCCCTCATACTATTTTTAATTATTATCATACAATTTTTTGAAATGTTCAAGTCCTAAATAAAAAAATGCGAATAAAGCAAAAAAATGTAAGAATGCTGTTGGCTTAAAACTGCTAGAATCTAGCCATACAAGAAACGAGGAGGAGAAGAAATGTTACAGTATTCAATGTTATACCCGAAGCAGTCCGTATCCAGAAGAACCGTGAGCATGGATGGCATGTGGAAATTTTGCCTGGACCCGGAAGGAAAGGGAACAGAAAACGGGTGGGCAGATGGAATCCCCCAGGCTGACCTTATTCCCGTGCCTGCCAGCTTTCAGGATTTTTACACAGACAAAGACACAAGGGAATATGCGGGTGATCTTTGGTATGAGACAGATGTATTTGTTCCGGAAGAATATGCGGGAAAAAATGTAGCTATCCGCTTTGGGTGTGCAACCCACAGAGCAGAGGTTTATTTAAACGGTGTCCATGTGGCATCTCATGTGGGCGGGTTCCTTCCCTTTATGGCTGACATTACAAATGTGGCCAGATACAATGCAGTAAATAAGGTTGTTGTCAAAATCAACAATGAGCTGAGTGAGACCAATATCCCCTGCGGTAAAACAAAAGTTCTCAGCAATGGAAAGAAAATGAACAGTCCGTATTTTGACTTTTTCAACTATTCCGGGTTACAGCGCCCTGTAAAGCTGGTTGCATATCCAAAGGAATATGTGTTTGACCTGACAGTGGACCACAGGATAAACGGCAGAGACGCGGAGGTTTCTTACCGCGTAGTTACCACAGGAGAGCATCCGGTGGAGGTTACGGTTTATGATGAGGACGGCAGAGAAGTGGCAGTTTCCCAGGGAAAAGAGGGAATCCTCCACATTGAAAATGCACATCTGTGGCAGGTGAGAAACGCTTATCTCTATACCTTTACGGTGCGCATCAAGGACGAAGAGGAAGTGCTGGATGAATATAGTGAGGAGATTGGCGTCCGCACTGTGGAGGTAAAGGGAAAAGACATCCTGATCAACGGTTCTCCTGTTTATCTGAAAGGTTTCGGAAAACACGAGGATAGTGATATTGTGGGCCGCGGGTTTCACATTGGGGTTATGAAGAGAGATTTTGAATGTATGAAATGGATCGGAGCTAACTCCTTCCGTACCTCCCATTATCCATACAGTGACGAGATTTACCAGATGGCGGACCGTGAAGGCTTCCTGGTCATTGATGAGGTTCCGGCTGTGGGACTTTTTGAGAGTCTGATGAACTTCATGGAGGCATCTACTGGGAAGAAGACGGCATTTTTTGCAAAAGACACCATCCCTGAATTGCTGGAAAATCATCTGCATGCAGTGGAGGAGATGATAACCAGAGACAAGAACCATGCCTGCGTCATTGCCTGGTCCCTGTTAAACGAGCCTGAGACCACAGATGAGGCCGCAGTACCATATTTTGAGAAAGTGTTTGCGCGGGCTCATGAGCTGGATGTGCAGAAGCGCCCCAGAACATTTGCGCTGATCATGAATTCCCTGCCGGATACCTGCAAATGCTATCATCTGGCAGATGTGATCAGTATGAACCGTTACTATGGCTGGTATCTTATGGGCGGGTACGAGATGTGTGACGCAGAGGCGGCTTTCAGGGCAGAGATGGACAAGTGGGCCGGCAAGGACCTGGGCAGACCGTTTATCTTCACCGAATATGGAGCTGACACGTATGCCGCGGAGCACAAACTGCCTTCTGTTATGTGGAGCCAGGAATACCAGAAAGAATATCTGGAAATGTGCCACAGAGTCTTTGACTCCTATGATTTCATCAAAGGTGAGCAGGTTTGGAATTTTGCAGATTTCCAGACCACAGAGGGGATCATGCGTGTAAACGGCAACAAAAAAGGAATCTTCACCAGACAGAGACAGCCAAAAGATGCAGCCTTCTACTTTAAGGAGCGCTGGGAAAGCCTGCCGCTGAACCATAAAAGTAAGTAAGCATACAGCCCGCACTAAGCAGAGATCCGATTGCCGTAGGTGTTTCGGCGGGATTTCTGCCTGTAACTGCAGGCGGGGGACAGTTGCCTGAGGATAAGAAAAAAAACAGGGAGATTACCATGAACGAGAAAAATAATGCAAGGCCATTTGGGATACGGGATAAAATCGGCTATATGTTCGGTGACTTTGGAAATGATTTTACCTTTATATTTGCCAGCTCCTTCCTAATGGTATTTTATACAAAGGTACTTGGGATCAGCGGTGCTATGGTAGGAACGCTGTTTCTGCTGGCCAGGGTAGTGGATGCCTTTACGGATATCACCATGGGGCGTATTGTGGACTCTGTGAAGCCGTCCAGAGACGGAAGGTTCCGCTGCTGGCTGAGAAGAATGTGCGGTCCGGTTGCCATTGCCAGCTTTTTAATGTACCAGGGCGGCATGGCAGGAGCGCCTATGACACTGAAGATTGTTTATATGTATGTGACATACCTGTTGTGGGGCAGTGTGTTTTATACATCTATCAATATCCCTTACGGTTCTATGGCATCAGCTATTACGGAGAAGCCGGATGAGAGGACTGCCCTCTCCACATTCCGTACTGTGGGAGCCACACTGGCCGGTCTGGTTATCGGAACGGTGACACCGCTTCTGATCTACGTGAAGGATGCGGACGGCAATCAGGTTATCAGGAGTACCTCTATTTTCACTATCATTGCCGGTGTGTTCGCGGTATGCGCAATCCTTTGCTACATCATTTGCTATAAGCTTACTACAGAGCGTGTAAAAGTGGAGCCGGATCCGAATGCTAAAAAGGTAACATTGGGACAGACCTTTGCAGCTATTTTCAAGAGCCGTGCACTGCTGGGGATCATTGGGGCAGCTATTTTCCTTCTGCTGAGCCAGCTTCTCATACAAGCCATGAACAATTATCTGTACACAGAATATTTTGGATCTGCAGGCGCGATCTCCATTGTGACCATAGTGAACACAGCCCTTATGCTGCTGGTGGTTGCACCACTCAGTGTGCCCATCAGCCGCAGATTCGGGAAAAAAGAAGCATCCACGGCAGGAGTGCTTCTGGCAGGAGTTATCTTCCTTGTCCTGTATTTTATGCATGTGCAGAACGTTGTGGTTTACATTGTACTTGCCAATGTGGGTATGCTGGGACTTGGATTCTTCAATACCGTAATTTGGGCTAATATCACAGACGTTATAGACGACCAGGAGGTAAAGACAGGTCAGAGGGAAGACGGTACCGTTTACGCAGTATATTCCTTTGCAAGAAAACTGGGCCAGGCACTGGCCGGAGGCGCAGGAGGCTGGGCACTGTCCATTATCGGGTACGACCAGCTTGCAAAGGTACAGACAGCGTCCGTGATCAACGGCCTGTACACAACCTCCACACTGATACCTGCCATCTGCTTTTTTGTTGTGGCTCTGTTCTTATGGTTTGTGTATCCGCTGAGTAAAAAAAAGGTGGAAGCCAATGTGGAAGAATTGAAGAGCAGACGTGAGAACGCCTAAATAAATTTTTCCAAAACAAAAGCCATCGCCCGGACATATCCAAACCGGGCGATGGCTTTTTCTATAAATATTAAAGGAAGGAGAGCCGGTCTTACGACCGACATATGAAAAAGAAAATATAAAAATAATGTTTGATTTAAATTATTTTTATGATATAAGTATATTCCCTAAATATGTGCAAATCATGTTTAACTTGTGAAGAATTCATGAACGAAAACCGAATCTTTTATGAATGTAAAAAATTATCGTAAATTGTCACTAAATGGAACCCGTATTTTCAAATGTTTGATATCCAGAAAACGTTCCGCACACAGCCGTATCCCACCCATAAGCCCTGATGTATCCTGCAGTCTGGAGGGGATAATGCGGCAGTCCCGGTTTTGATGGGAGGCCAGGTATGCCACGATCCGTTGATTAATATCAGGAATATAGTTGGAAAAAGAACTGTTGAGCACGATCAGGTCAATATTGAAGGTATTGATGATATTATTAATGCCGATAGACATATATTTTACAAACAGATCCATCATCTCCAGCGCATCTGTTTTCCGATCCTGATATGCCCTGAGAAAGCTGTCAATGGTAACGGTGTTCTGATGGGTGCGCGCAGCATATTCTTTCAGAATAGCCCTCTCCGAAGTATACAGCTCAAAACAGCCGTTATTGCCGCAGGGACAGGATTTGCCGTCGGGGAACAGGATGGTGTGGCCGAACTCTCCGGCGTAGCCGTCACGGCCTTTATAGAGCTGCTCATCAATAAGGATACCCATACCGACTCCATCGTGTATGTTCAGATGGATCATATTTTTATAATTATAATGAAATGCGGACTCACCCAGCACGGACAGATTGGATTCATTTTCCACATGTACCGGTATGCCAAACTCCCCGGCCAGGATTTTTCCCAGGTAAGGTTCTGGAAGAGGGTAGTAGGGGGTAAAAATGATCTCATTGTCCCGCACAACACCGTAAATACCGATGGATACTCCCACAATCCCATAAGGAGCATCCTTGCACCGGGAAATGGCTTCTTTCATAATACCGCGGAGCAGCTCCAGCAGACTGTCCTCCTCCCGGAAGGGATATTCCTTCAAATGGCAGTCTTCACCCTTTAAGTCAGCGGTCAGTGTGATGATCTGACGGGGATGGACATCTATGGAAAAGACATAACCGCATTTTTTCCGGAACTCCAAAAGGATGGGCTTCCTGCCCAGGGCGGTCTGGGCGCTGCCTATCTCTGCCACCAGATTCTGGTCCATCAGCTCCTGCACAATGTTGGATATGGTTGCCTTTGTCAGATGCAGCTCCTTAGCCAGAGCAGCACGGGAGATAGGCGGATTGTTTACAATATATTCCAGGACCTGCCGCCTGTTGTTGTCTCTTATCATTTCTTGGTTTGCGATCGCCATAAATAATCCTCCGTAATGCAGAATGTAATTACTGTTATAGTAATCATACCACTTCTTCTATACTTGGGGCAAGTAATTTGTTTACCCACTATACAAATTAAAGCTATATTCCAATGTGCACCACACAGCATCCCCTTGGGGAAAATACCTAATTGGACGGCGGGCAGTGAACCGCAGCCTTAGGAAAATCCTAGGAAAATTTTAAGAGAAACTTTAGATGCAGGATTTGACGATTTATGCTATTCTTATAGCAGGCAGGGACATCCTGCGTGTTACAAGGGGATATAAGAAAGGAGTTATGATCATGATGAAAAGAGGACTTGCATTTCTGGTGGCGGGGATCATGCTGCTGGCGTCACCTGTCAGTGTACTGGCAGACCGTGAGGACGCCAAACTGGAAAAACCATATGTATCGTTAGGCGCGGATCTGAATGCACAGGAGCGTGCCACTGTGCTGGAGCTTTTGGGGGTGACGGAGGATGACCTGAAAAATTATACGACCGCCACCATCACCAACCAGGATGAGCATGACTATCTGGACGCTTATCTGGACAAAAGTGTGATTGGATCAAGGGCACTTTCCTCCGTATTGGTTGAAGGCAAGACGGACGGAAACGGGATCAAAGTAACAACCCACAACATTTCCTACTGCACCACGGGCATGTACCAGAATGCTCTGGTAACTGCCGGAATCAAGGATGCAGATATTGTGGTAGCAGGACCCTTCAAGATTTCCGGAACAGCCGCTTTGGTAGGTGCCATCAAATCCTACGAGAACATGACCGGGGAGAAGGTAGAACAGGAAAATGCGGATACAGCCACAAATGAGCTGGTCATCACGGGAAAGCTTGCAGAAAATATGGGTGACAGTGAAAAGGCAGAGCAGCTTGTAGGCGCAGTAAAGGAAAAAGTAGTGGAAGCCCGGAATCTGTCAGAGGATGAAATCGGTGATGTGGTGGACCAGGCTGCAAACGAGATGGAGATCAAACTTTCTGATGAGGACAGACAGGCTATCGTAGATTTGATGGAGAAGATCAAAGGTCTGGATCTGGATGTGGACAGTCTGAAAGAGCAGGCTAAGGACTTGTACGGCAAGATTGAGGACCTGGGACTGAAGCTGGATATCAACCAGGAAAAGGTACAGGGATTCTTTGATAAGATCATTCAATTCTTTAAGGATCTGTTCAGCTAAGAGAACATGGAGGCCTGCTGCTGGCCATCCGTATAACCACAATAGATAAAGGCCCCGGACATACAGATCACTCTGTGGTTCGGGGCCTCTTTTTCATACCTGTTTAACAGCCGCAGCTCTGTGTAAGCCGGCCGGGACGTCTATTCGTTTTCATAACCGGTGCTGCATTTCTGAATTGCCTCGTTCAGGGAAAGCATGCGTCGGTCAAGCTGAGATGCTATTTTAGCACATTCCTGTAATTCACTGCTTATATAATCCGGGGCATTTCCTTCAAATTTATAATAAATCTTGTGCTCCAGGCTTGCCCAGAAATCCTGGGCGATAGTGCGGATCTGTATTTCCACCTTGGTCTCCACTACACCGTCTGACAGGAAGATGGGGACGGTTACAATCATATGATAACTCTGATAACCGCTTTCCTTGGGATTCTTTATGTAGTCCTTCAGGGAAAGTATCTTCAGATCAGTCTGCTTTGCGATCATGTCTGCTATGCGGTAAATATCTGAAGTGAAAGAACAAATGATCCGGATACCTGCAATATCGTTTACATACTTGACCATGTTTTCAATATTGGAATCATATCCGTTTTTCCTCAGTTTCTTTACAATACTCTCAGGCGTTTTGATCCTGGATTTTACATGTTCAATCGGATTATAACGGTGGATGTGCTGAAATTCTTCATTCAGAATATCAATCTTGGTCCCCACTTCCTTCAGTGCGGCATTGTACAGGAACATCAGAGTTTCCCAGCTGTTTACGTCCTCGTAATTGGTAATATGAAGGGCGCTGCTCATTCTTTTCACATCCTCTTTCGCGATTCACGGCAGTGTATTTACAGGTGTTTTTCACTGCCGGCGGGAACATTCCCACTTTTATCAAGTATATCACAAAAGCGTCAGATTGTCACAATTTTGACGATTGTTAATGAAAATTTTATAGGTCTGTCAATATTTTACACTTCCAGTTTCATATCTCCGGCTTTGATCCAGTTCAGCTTCCGCATACAGTTGCAGAAGAACAGAGACAAAAGTCCGGGAAGCAGGAAATGGAGCAGTACGATTTTTACCATTACGAGCACAGCACCCTCTGCGGGAACCATGGTCTGCCAGGTCATGATCTGGCCTACAAGACCTGCGGTACCCATACCGGAACCGGTGGCGTTGTTGGTCATTTTAAATAACATGGTACCGATAGGGCCCAGAATTGCGCTGGATAAAATAACCGGCAGCCAGATGATCGGTTTTCTTACGATGTTGGGTACCTGGAGCATGGAAGTACCGATTCCCTGGGCTAAAAGGCCGGAAACCCCGTTTTCCTTAAAGCTTGCCACAGCAAACCCTATCATGTTGCAGCAGCATCCAACTGTAGCTGCACCGGCTGCCAGGCCGGACAAGTTCAAAATCACACCCAGGGCTGCGGAGCTTATGGGGAGCGTCAGTATCATTCCCATAAGGACTGATACAATAATGCCCATGAGAAGTGGCTGCTGCTCGGTTCCCCAGTTGATCAGGGAGCCTAACTGCGTCATCATGCGGCTGATTGGCGGTCCCACCAGAATGCCCACAGCGGAGCCGGAGAGGATGCCTGCCAGAGGTGCCAGGATAATATCCAGACGGGTCCTTCCGGCAACCAGGCGTGCCAGTTCAATGGCTGCATAGGCGGCAACAAAGGCACCCAGAGGTTCCCCGGGACCGGACAGGATCACAGCGCCATCCTCAGCAAATACGGCACCTGCGGTGATCTTGCCTGCAAAACCGCCCACCATGCCTGCGGTGGCAGCAGAGAGAACCACCAGGGGCGCCTCTTTAAATCTGCATGCCACACCCACACCGATGCCGGCACTTGTCATGGCTGCAGCCATTTTGCCAAACTGGTACAGCAGGGTTCCCATGTTTCCGCCAATGAGATTTCCAATCTGCTGGATGATGGTGCCGATGATCAGCGTGGCAAAAAGACCGGAAGCCATGCCGCTTAAACCGTCCACAAAAATGCGGTTCAGTAATTTTTTCAATGTTCTGTACTCCTGTCTTAATCCAGTTTGATATTTTTAAACAGGGAGCCAAGTGTTGTTGTCAGCTCTTCGCTTTTGGGAATCTCGATATCTTCAAACGCATCCTTTTCCTCCGGAACTTCCTGGAGTGCTTTCATGCTGAGGCTGATTTTACCGTCTTCATTCTTGATCACCTTTACAGTTACTTTGTCGCCTACGGATAATACGGCTTTTGGAGATTTGATCCTTTTCTGGCTGATCTGGGATACATGGACCAGGCCGGAAATACCGTCACCCAGGTCTACGAAAGCACCGTAGTTCTGCAGGGTCTCAACCGTGCCGTCCAGGACTGCGCCCACTTTGATCTCAGCGGTCTTCTCACGTTTTTCAGCGTCTCTTTTCTCTCTCAGGACTTCCCTTGCAGAGAGTACCAGGTTGTTATCCTCCTCGCTTACATCAAAGACACGGACTGTCAGAGTCTTTTTCAGGAACTCCTCCGGGTCTTCCACGTACTGCAGGGACAGTTTGGATACGGGGATGAAAGCGCGGATGCCTTCCACATAAGCGATGGCGCCGCCTTTTACAATGCCTTCGATGGTTACGTCAAATTCGGTCTTGTCCTCTTTCATTTTCTCCAGCTTTTCCCAGATGTCCATATCTGCATCTCTGAAGCTCTTAAAAGAAGCGTCGATCTCTTTTGCGAAGTCGTCCATAGTTTCCTGGTTTTTCATTTCTTCTGCCATGATTTTTCCCTCCTGTGTCGGTTAGCAAATTCTTTTGCCTTCGATTATATCACAGAAAGGGGAGGGGCCGCAATGTTTGTGTGCAGAAAATAGGGGAGAAAAGGGGGACGGAGAGGCAGTTCTCACCCCCGGCCCTCTCCCATACCTCTCCTGGTTTTCTCTGCCCACCACAGGATGAAAAAAAGATAAAAGAAAAAGGAAAAATAGGGTGGGGAGTGGGAGGTAAATTGATATTCTTTTAAAAGTATGTTAGGATGTAATTATTCAGCGCTGCTGCGTATTTATTGTGGTAGCTAGCTGTGAGGGCGTATTCTGCGGAAAAGTAAGAAGTACGTTGCCAAGGCTGTATGGATTTTTTGTATCTGTTAGGATACGGAATAGTTGTGCTAGGATAAAAATACAGTGTTTCTTGAAATTGGGAAGGCTGAATAGTTGTGGGAAGATTTGTAGAAAATAATGTAACGGTTCCGTAGATTGGGGCATTGGCTGCGCTGGTCTTAGGAAAGTATTTTGCAGACGGGCGGGAATTTCGGGGACTGGAGTGTGTGGGGATGGGGTTTCAGGTATGCTCCGGGACGAAGGTGTATGGATTTTTGCCGGTAACTGTGAAGGTACGGAACAGTTATGAAGTGATGATTATATAGAAGTAAGGGAAAGGAAACGGAGAATGGCAAAACAAGGGAAGATCTATATAATGGGCCATAAAAATCCGGATACGGATTCTATCTGCTCGGCCATCGCTTATGCGGATATTAAGAATCGTTCGGGTGATGGGAGAAGGTATCTTGCAAAACGGGCAGGACAGATCAATAGTGAGACGGAGTATGTGCTGAAGCGTTTTGGGATGGAGGCACCGGGGTATCTGGCAGATGTGGGTACACAGGTAAAGGATATGGAGATCAGAGAGACGCCTGGGGTATCCAGCAGTATTTCTATTAAAGATGCCTGGGCGATCATGAAGGAGAGTAATGCCGTGACCCTGCCTATTACAAAGGAGGACGGACAGCTTGAGGGGCTGATCACTACAGGGGATATTGCCAAGTCTTATATGGACGCACATGACAACTATTTCTTGTCAAATGCAAGAACGCAGTACAGGAGTATCGCCAATACGGTTGATGGGACTGTGGTAACAGGAAACCCTCATGGGTATTTTGTGAAGGGGAAGGTGGTTATCGGGGCTGCGCATCCGGACAAACTGGGGGAGTTTCTGGAGGAGGATGACCTGGTGATCCTGGGAGACAGGCATGAGGACCATCTGTGCGCGATCCGTGAGAATGTAAGCTGTGTGGTTGTCTGCAATAATACTGAGGTGGAGGAGAATATTAAGGATGCAGCACTTAAGAATGACTGTGTTATTGTGCGTTCGCCTCTGGATACTTTTACGGTGGCAAGACTGATCAATCAGAGTATTCCTGTGAAACATATTATGAAAAAGGATCATCTCATCACCTTCCAGACGGATGATTTTACGGATGATATCAGGGATGTGATGGTTAAGAACAGGCACAGGGCATTCCCGGTGGTGAATAAGCATGGGAAGTATATCGGAACTGTTTCCAGAAGGAATCTGCTGGGGATGAAGAAAAAGGAACTGATCCTGGTGGACCATAATGAGAAGACGCAGGCAGTGGATAATATTGAGGCTGCCGATATTCTGGAAATTATTGACCACCACAGACTGGGGTCCCTGGAAACGATCTCGCCTATTATGTTCCGGAATCAGCCGGTGGGTTGTACCGCCACGATCATGTATCAGATCTATACGGAAAAGGCTATGGAAATACAGCCGAATATAGCAGGGCTTCTCTGCGCGGCTATTATTTCAGATACATTGATGTTCCGTTCTCCTACCTGCACCCATATGGATAAGATGGCGGCAGGGGCGCTGGCGCTTATTGCAGGTGTCAATATAGAAGAGTTTGCAAGAGAGATGTTTACAGCGGGTAGTAACCTGAAAGGAAAGACAACGGAAGGTATTTTCTATCAGGATTTTAAACGATTTACTGCGGATGATACCAATTTCGGGGTGGGTCAGATAAGCTCTATGAACGAGGAGGAGCTGCAGGATCTGAAAAAGCGCCTGATTCCGTTTATGAAGAAAGAGTGCGGCAAGAATGGTATCACTATGGTATTTATCATGCTTACCAATATTTTGGATGAATCCTCTGAGATCATATGTTACGGGGATGGAAGCGGGAAGCTGGTGGAGGATGCTTTCGGTGTGAAGGAGGAGGAAGGCGGCTATATTCTTCAGGGAGTAGTATCCAGGAAGAAACAGTTGATCCCTGCCCTTATCAGTACGCTGCAGCAGAATAATTAGAACTGGGAATGGACTGTGATCAGGAGGAGAATATCCCTACGACGCTTCCAGTGAAGCGGAGATCAATCTGCGCAGAAATGACAGCACGAATCAGGCAATGCCCTTTTTTGTATCTACAAAGGGCCGTTATTTTTGGTGTGACGAGGGCTTTCTCCTCCATTTTGGGGGAGGAAACATTACAATTGACCGGGATGTGGAATTGCGGGAGGGTTATGTAAATCTAAAGGGGGCATATCTGGCAGCCAGCAGGGAGCACTTTCCGTTCGGAAAAGAAGGGCCCAGTGATGAATTCTTTAAGAATCCGGTCTATAACTCCTGGATAGAGCTTACTTTTTGGCAGAATGAGGAGGCAATCCTAAAATATGCGGACAGTATTCTGGATAATGGGATGTCTGCAGGGGTGCTGATGAGAAAAGTTCCCCCATGCCAAAGAGATGCTGAAAACCCTTCACAGTAAAGGGTTCTCTGTGATGCTTTGGATCTGTCCTTACATCACACCAGACACCCTGCAGTACCGCCAGGCGAAAGCAATGGATATTCTGATCAAGAATCCGGACGGGAAGCCTCTTATCACAGAATGGTGGAACGGTTATTCCGCTGCCCTGGATCTGTCAAACCCGGCTGCCGTTGAATGGCTGGACAAGCAGTTGGAGGCCCTTAGGGAGATAGGCGTTGACGGTTTTAAATTTGACGGAGCAGATGTGCTGTATTATCCTGATGATATAATAACCGCAGGGAGTGTCACACCTAACGACATGGCACGCTTATGGTGTGCTTATGCGGAGAAGTATGCTTTTAATGAGCTGCGCATGGCCTTTAAGGCCGGGGGCATGGCCCTGATGCAGAGGCTCTGTGACAAGCCCCACAATTGGGGGGAGGAGGGCATCCGGGCACTTGTGCCTGACACTCTGATGCAGGGGATCACAGGACATCCTTTTGGAAGCCCGGATATGATCGGAGGCGGGGAATATATGAATTTCCAGGAGAACAGCGGGAATCTGGACCAGGAGCTGTTTAACCGCCACAGTGAGATCGCCTGCCTTCTGCCTGTCATGCAGTTTTCTGCAGCGCCGTGGAGGGTGCTGGGAAAGGAAAGCTATGACAGGATACTAAAAAGTGTGAAACTGAGAGAACGTTACGCACCAAAGATCCTGGAACTGGCCCATCATGCGGCCCGTACGGGGGAGCCTGCTGCCAGGTATATGGCATATGAATTCCCGGAGGGCGGTTATGAAAGAGTGAATGACCAGTTTATGCTGGGGGAAGATATTTTAGTGGCGCCCATCTGTGAAAAAGGCAGGACATCCAGAAATGTGGCTGTGCCAAAGGGCAGATGGCGTTTTCAGGGCACTGTGATCGAGAGCGAAGGGGGCGTCATGGAGCTTACTCCTGAGGAAGGCGTGCCGATCGTGCTCGAAAAATGCGAATAAAAACATTTGAAGAAAGGAACCAAAATGTCTAAAATAGAATGGAAGCCCGGAAACATGCTTTATCCGCTCCCCGCTGTCATGGTGACTGCGGCGGATGAAGAAGGGCATGACAATATTATCACCGTGGCATGGGCAGGGACGGTCTGTACCAATCCGCCCATGGTATCCATCTCCGTAAGGCCGGAGCGCTATTCTTATAAGATGCTCTGCAGCACCAGGGAGTTTGTCATAAATCTGACTACAGAAAAGCTGGCATTTGCCACAGATTACTGCGGGGTGAGATCAGGAAAGGACGTGGACAAGTTCAAAATGACCGGACTTTCCAGGGAGGAGGCTTCCCATGTGGGTGCCCCTATGATAAAAGAATCACCGGTCTCCATAGAGTGCCGCGTGAAGGAAATTACGGAATACGGAAGCCACAGCATGTTTCTTGCAGACGTGCTGGCAGTACATGTGGACAAAGAATACATGGATGAGAAGGGAAAATTTGACCTGGCTCTTGCAAACCCTATAGTCTATTCTCACGGAGAATACTATGGTCTGGGGAAAAAGCTGGGCACCTTTGGATACAGTATTAAGAAGAGCAGAAAGAAGAAAAGCAGAAAATGAAAAGAAACATAGTATTGATCGGAATGCCCGGCGTGGGCAAAAGTACAGTGGGAGTCATTCTGGCAAAGGTACTGGGCTATCAGTTCATAGACGCGGATCTGGTGATCCAGGAAAGGGAGAACCGGTTGCTCCGTGACATCATTGCCCAGGACGGGCTGGAAGGATTCCTGAAAGCGGAGGAAAAGGCAAATATACAGGTTGCCGGGGAGGCGAAGAAAGCAGTGATCGCCACAGGAGGGAGCGTGGTGTACTGCGAACAGGCCATGCGGCACCTGTCCGGGACAGGGCAGATCGTATATTTGAAGCTGGACTATGATACCCTTGACAAACGTCTCTGTAATTTGAAGGGGCGGGGCGTTGTCTTAAAGGACGGTCAGGACCTGAGAGGTCTTTACGATGAACGCATACCATTGTACGAAAAATATGCGGATATCACAGTTGATGAGAAAAATCTGGACGTGGAGGAAACTTTACAGAAAATAGTAGAGAGACTGAAACAGTGACAGAGAATAAAAAGTGTCGGTTTATGAAGAAAAGATGAAAATATTAATTTTTGTTTACAAATTGCTTTATCTGTTATAATATAATATTTAAGTCGTAGACTATCTTAGCAGGAAGCTAATTAAATAACCTGCCGGGAAGTCTGTCTTTTATTCGGAAAGAGGTAAAGTAAATGTTACTATTCAGCGGGTCTGCGCGTTTACTGCACTGACCGTAAGAAAACGTTCAATAGCCGAGTGAAGATCCCATCGCCAAAGGCGGTCCTGCATGGATTTTTGCCCGTAACTGTGAAGGCACTGAACAGTTACAAGCAAATTTGAAGACGAGATTATGTTTTCTGGTACCGAGTATACCGGCGGGGAGCATAAATAAAATATAGAGGTGTGAATATGGAACAATATGTTATCAAAGGCGGTAACCCGTTAGTCGGCGAAGTAGAGATCGGCGGCGCGAAGAATGCGGCACTGGCCATCCTTGCGGCGGCAATCATGACGGATGAAATGGTTTACATTGAGAACTTACCGGACGTACGTGACATCAATGTTTTATTAGAGGCGATTAGGGAGATTGGCGCGTCTGTTGAGCGGGTCAGCCCCACAGAGGTGAAGATCACAGGTTCTACCATAGCCAACATCAGTGTGGAATATGAATATATCAAGAAGATCAGAGCGTCCTACTATCTGCTGGGCGCATTACTTGGAAAATATAAGACTGCGGAAGTTCCTCTTCCCGGAGGCTGTAACATCGGAAGCAGGCCCATTGACCAGCATCTGAAAGGTTTCCGGGCTCTTGGCGCGTCCGTTGATATTATGCACGGCGCAGTTGTAGCCAAGGCGGAGAAGCTGACAGGAAAGCATATCTTCCTGGATATGGTATCTGTGGGTGCGACCATCAATATCATGATGGCAGCAGCCATGGCGGACGGCAATACCACCATTGAGAACGCGGCCAGAGAGCCTCACGTGGTGGATGTAGCCAACTTTTTGAACAGTATGGGTGCCAACATCAAAGGCGCCGGTACGGATGTTATCCGTATTAAGGGCGTGGAGAAGCTTCACGGCACCAGTTATTCCATCATCCCGGATCAGATCGAGGCGGGTACTTTCATGTGCGCGGCAGCAGCCACCATGGGGGATATCATGGTGAAGAACGTGATACCCAAGCATCTGGAGGCTACCACTGCCAAGTTAGAAGAGATCGGATGTGAGGTGGAGGAGTTCGACGACGCGGTCCGCGTAGTGGCATCCAAACGCCTGAAACGCACCCATGTTAAGACTATGCCTTATCCAGGCTATCCCACTGACATGCAGCCCCAGTTTACCGTGGCTCTGACACTGGCAGAGGGGACAAGCATTGTGACAGAGTCCATTTTTGAGAACCGTTTTAAGTATGCGGATGAACTATCCCGTATGGGAGCCAATATCAAGGTGGAGAGTAATACAGCTATTATAGATGGTGTGCATAAACTGACAGGTGCAAGGGTAAGTGCGCCCGATCTGCGTGCGGGGGCTGCGCTTGTTATTGCAGGACTGGCAGCGGAAGGCCTTACCATTGTGGATGATATTGTTTATATCCAGAGGGGATACGAGCGCTTTGAGGAGAAATTAAGAAATCTGGGAGCTGAGATCGAGAAGGTGTCCAGTGAGAAGGAAATACAGAAATTTCAGCTTCGTGTAGGCTGAATCTATAGGCTGGCCTTTTTGCGCCAGCCTTCTTTTGTTCACCAATGTCTGAAGCAAGGCTGAACAGAAGAGATCCGGAAAGGAGGACTAGTAATATGCAGGAAGAAGATTTGATCACAGCAGCTGAGGAAGCAGGGTTTGCAAAGGCCGCTGTCATGAACACGGAAGATTTGGTATTTCAACATGAGTTCCGCAGATTCTGCCAGCAAAATGACTGCGGAAATTATGGCAGTAACTATGGATGTCCACCTTACTGCGGAACCCCAGAGGAGATGGAAAGCAGAGTTATGCAGTACCGCCGGGCAGTAGTTTTCCAATCCAAAACTCCGGTGAGCAACATTTTTGACAATGAGGAGACAAAACAGATTAAAAAGATACATACGCGGATGACACTGCGTACGGTGGAGGAATTAAAGAGAAGAGGTCTGGATGAGAACGGTATGCTTGTCATGTGCGGCCCCTGTAACTTATGCGAGTCGTGCAATATGCCGGAAGGAAAACCATGCGTGCAGGAGCAGAGCAAATTTTCATGCCTGTCCGCGTATTGTATAGATGCAGCGAAAATGGCTAAACACTGCAATATGGATATGCAGTGGAATGGGGATGTGGCCTCTTTTTTCAGCATGTATCTCTTCGATAAAAAATAAGAGCTGTCGGTATTTTCGGGATACTGTATATAGAGATTGTTAAGGCTGTGCTGTTTAAATTATAGAGTGATTGTTTTGAGAATGGTTTATTTAATTCTCTAATTGCTCTGTATTTTAAACGGCACAGCTTTTTATTGTGTCGTAAAGTTCTCAGGTAGCTCCTATGTGATGAAAGTTACCAAAAGAGCTTAAGGAAGCAGGGAAAATTAACGGATCGTAGAGAAAGCAGGAAACCGTGTGACCGGATTCAAACTCAGTAACAGGGTTACAGGACTTTTTATGAAAGCATTTGCAGATTATACGGTATCCAAAGAAGCCAAGGTGAAAAAGCGCTCCTGCCTTTTCAGGACTATTGGATACGGCCATAATAAGAGTGTGTGGAGAGAAATATTCAGCGAACTGAAAAAGTGCGGATTTGGCGGGGTGATTTTTATTGAACATAAGGATGATTTGATGACAGGTCGTTATTTTATATATTTTCTGAAAAGCCAGCCAATCTTCCCGAGATAGTTCCGAATCTATTCCGTCATCTGTATAGACAATTGCAGCAAACAAGACTATGGCAGGTATATTTTAAGCGATATATCATAACGTCATGGATTTGATATTTTTATAAGAAATTTTGTATACCCCAAATGGCGGATGAATTATAGTGGAAGAAAACCGGGAAGGGAGAAAGAGGATGAAAAAATTAAAAAAACTGGCAGTGATGGCAATGCTCACCATTATTGCAGCAGGGACTGGAAATATGGCAGTTTCAGCAGATAATGGGGCAGAAGAACCTGAATTTTTTCTGGAAACAGATAAAGCAGAGTATTCCGGAGATGAATCAATTATAGAAACCTTTAGGATTCAAAATACTGTTCAAAGCAGTATAACCGGAATCAAAATCCAGGGAAGTATTCCACAGGGATATAAGGAAGATGGCGAAAAAACAGAAGGGGAAAAGTGGAATCGTGAAATAAAGGAAGTAAAAGCAGGAGCAGAGGCTGAAATAACCGTCTGTTTGGCGAAAGAGAAAACGAAGGAGAATCAAGACCCATCGGTGACAGAGCCTCCTCAGAAAGGAAAAGAACCCGCAAAATCGGTTGCTCCTCAGGGAAAAGGAGATTCAGCAAAACCCGGGAACAAGCCTTTCAAAAACGATTCCGTAAAAACGGGAGATTCTAACCAGGTATCCGTGTGGATCGTGTTGGTATTAGTGAGTCTTGGTGTTGTGGCTTTTTGTGTTAAAAAAAAGAAGGGTAAGGGATTGCTCACATTTATCCTCATAGCTGCGGCAGCGGGAAGCTGTCTGGGGGGGATGGAAACTTCTGTAAAAGCAGAGGAAAGGGAACTGGCAGAAAGGACAGCAGAGGTAACAAAGAGAATATGGGTCAATGGTGAGGAAATGATGTTGAAGGCAGAAATTTTTTACAAAGTAGAAAAAGAAAGTGAAAACAGTACAGATTTATCCCTGGAAGGCTATACGCTGAAATGGGAGGAGAATTTTGACGGAACTGAGCTGGACCGGAGCAATTGGAATGTAGAGCTTCATAATCCGGGATGGGTAAACGCGGAACTGCAGTCTTATGAAGACTCTGCGGAAAATATCTATGTGAAAGATGGTGAACTGGTACTCAAGGCAGTAAAAAAGGTAGATGAAAGCGGAGATGTCTCCTATACTTCCGGACGCATCAATACACAGAAAAAACAGGATTATAAATACGGTATGTTTGAAGCAAAGATAAAAGTTCCTGAAGGGAAAGGATTTTTGCCGGCCTTCTGGATGATGCCTACGGATGAAAATCTTTACGGTCAATGGCCAAAGTGCGGTGAGATTGATATTATGGAAGTCCTTGGAGACAAGACAGATACTGCACACGGAACACTTCATTTTGGGGAACCCCACACCCAGGATCAGGGAACCTACGTCCTGGAGGAAGGAGATTTTTCTGATGAATATCATGTATTCTCCTGTGAATGGGAACCCGGAAAAATCCGTTTTTATGTTGATGGAAGACTTTATCATACAGCTCAGAGATGGTTTTCTAAAAAAGAAGGATTCGGTGAGGTAGCATATCCGGCACCTTATGACCAGCCTTTCTATATGATTTTGAATCTGGCCGTAGGTGGAAGCTGGGTAGGATACCCGGATGACAGTACCGCATTTGATGAAAATGCGGAAATGCATGTAGATTACGTCAGAGTATATCAGAAGGATTCTTATGATGAAAATGTGACAAAACCGGATCCTGAAGAGGTGGATTTGAGAGAACCGGACGCAAGCGGAAACTACTGTATCAACGGTGATTTTTCTTCGGCGGAGGATTTGAATGACAATAAGGACTGGGAATTCCTACTGGCTGGTGCAGGAGATGCAGAAGCATTTATTACAGATAACAGAATTTGCATTAAAACGAAAAATCCAGGTGATTTGGATTACAGCGTACAGCTTGTCCAGGCGGGGCTGCCGATAGAATACGGCAAAAAGTATAAGTTCAGCTTTGATGCGTGGGCAGCACAGGAACGGACTATTTTTACCGGCATAACAGCGCCGGATCATAATTTCGGACGTTACCTCCAGGATACAAAGGCTGAACTGAAAACAGAAAAAAGTCATTATGAATATTTCTTTGATATGCGGAGTGAATCAGATGCAAATGGAAGAATAGAATTCAATCTGGGAAACCAAGGTTCTGCGGCAGATGTATATATCACGAATGTGAGACTGGAACAAGTGGGAGAAGCAGAGGTTCCGGATGATAAGAAAACGGTGTTACCAGATGGTAATTACGTGTATAACGGAGCATTTCAGGAGGGAAGCAGCCGAATGGACTATTGGGAGGTCCAGGAAGGGGCAGATGCTGTTGTCACAAATGAGAATAATGTAAGGAGATTAAAAGTTACAGCGCCGGTGGGAACATCTGCTGATAAGCCGGTACTTATTTCACAGAGAGAACTGGGTATGGTGGGCGGTACCTCTTATGCACTTAGTTTTACTGCAGAGGGGGATGTGAATAAGCACCTGGGTGTACAGGTGGCCGGTGAAAGTCTTGAACCGGCCAGGCTTATAGGTCAGGAGAACAACTATACATACAAATTTACCATTACAGAGGAAAGCAGAGACCGTGATCTGATATTCTTCATTGAGGAGCCAGGAACCTTTTATCTGGATAATGTCCGTATTGTAGAGGATGAATTGATTAAAAACGGCAGCTTTGATGCCGGATTCGCAGGATATGAATTCTATAAGGATCAAAGTGCCGATGCCTCGGCAGTGGTGGACAGCCTTAAAGAAGCAAATGCGGCGGATTTTACAATAGGGGATACAGGCGATCAGGCCTGGAAGATTCAACTGAAGCAGAATAATGTAGAGCTGGAAGAAGGTCAGTGGTACCGGCTTACCCTGGATGCGAAATCCAGTGTGGAGCGAGACATAATGTTTGCGATACAGAGGGATGGAAGCGCAGATGACAACTGGGATCCATATTCCGGTGAAAAAATTGTAAAACTGGAACAGGAGTATCAGTCCTTCCGGCTGGAATTTCAAATGACAAAGCCAACGGATCTGAGATCGATTCTGAGCATCTCTATGGGAGCTGTCAACGGGATAAGGATTACGGAGCCACATCAAATAGTGATCGACAACATCAATCTGGAAAAGATAGACGAACCTGATGAGCCGGACATCACACCGCCCGTTGTCCCGACACCTGAAGAAGAACTGATTATTCAGGGGGACTTTTCAGAAGACAACGGTGTTTGGGAAAAGTACATATTTGATCCCGAATACGGGACCATGCAGATTACAGATGGTAAGTTTATTTGTGAGGTTAAAAATCCCGGCACTGAGGAATGGCATCTGCAGCTGAAGCAGCATAATCTGTTTCTGGAAAAAGGGGCAGTCTATGAAGTTACCATGCGGATCCAGTCTTCAGCATCCAGAACAGTGAAATGGGCATTGCTCAGTCAGTCATATGAATGGTATGGCGGAGAGGAACTGGAACTGACAGAGGAGGAGGAAAAACAAGTCTGCTATACCTTTACAGTGGATAAGGAGAGTGATCCGTCTATAGATTTTGTGTTATCCATGGGGAAAACAGGTGATATCGTACCGGAATCCGTGATTGAAGTGGATGATATCAGTATTATAAAAAAATAGATTCGGAATAAAAAAGGAATACGGTATAATAAAAAGCTGCTAGGAGTGTGTGAAAAATATGAAATATGGATATTTTGATGAAGAAAAAAAGGAATATGTGATCACGAGACCGGATACGCCGGCTCCATGGGTTAATTATCTGGGCTCTCCGGAATATGGCGCGATTATCTCCAATAACGCAGGTGGGTACAGCTTTGAAAAATCAGGTGCCAATGGACGGATTCTGCGCTATGTGTTTAACAATTTTGACCAGCCGGGCCGTTACATCTATATCAGAGATCAGGAAAATAAGGATTTCTGGTCTGCCTCCTGGCAGCCGGTAGGAAAACCTCAGGATGTATATCAGTGTGAGTGCCGTCATGGAACTGCCTACACGAACATGAGAGCAGAGTACAGTGAAATCAGTTCGGAGGTACTGTATTATGTACCATTGGGGGCAGCGTATGAGGTGTGGAGACTCCGTCTGACCAACAATTCCGACAGGCCCAGAAACCTATGCGTGACAGGATATGCAGAATTTACAAACAACAGTAATTATGAGCAGGATCAGGTGAATCTGCAGTATTCCCAGTTTATTACACAGACAGCTTTCCGTGGTAACAGAATCTGTCAGATGATACACGCAAACCTGGATCAATTGGAACCCGGGAAAGATGTAGATGATAAGCAGGTGACAGAACGGTTCTTTGGATTGGCAGGAAATCCGGTTACCTCCTGGTGTGGTGATAAGGATGGATTTTTGGGACGATATCACGGTTATGATGCTCCGAAAGGTGTAATAGAGGGGAAGCTGAGCTGCCTGCCTAATTATAATGGAAACGGCTGCGGTGCCCTCAGTTCGGATTTCGTCCTTAAACCAGGTGAGGCCAAGGAAGTTGTTTTTGTTCTGGGAATGAAGAAAGATGCAGAGGTGGAGGAAATTTTAAAAAGATATGAAATTCCGGAAACTGTATGCAGAGAAGAATTTCATAAACTGGTGAAGTATTGGCATGGTTATCTGTCACATTTTCAAGTAAAGACACCCAGTCGGGAATTTAATACAATGGTGAATACGTGGAATGCGTACAATTGTTTTATGACCTTTATCTGGTCCAGGGCAGCATCTTTTATCTACTGTGGACTGAGAAACGGATATGGATATCGGGATACGGTACAGGATATCCAGGGAATCATCCATCTCGCTCCGGATATGGCGTTGGAGAAAATTCGTTTTATGCTTTCCGCCCAGGCAGACAATGGCGGTGGGCTTCCGCTTGTAAAATTCACGCACAATCCAGGACATGAAGATACGCCGGATGATGCTTCCTATGTAAAGGAGACAGGCCATCCGGCATATAGAGCTGATGACGCTTTGTGGCTGTTCCCTACGGTTTATAAATATATTGCTGAGACAGGTAATATGGATTTCATTGACGAAGTGATTCCATTTGCAAACCGTGGAAAAGCAACTGTTTATGAACATCTGAAACGTGCGGTTAAGTTTTCCATGGATCATCTGGGGAGACACGGAATGCCTGCAGGGTTATATGCAGACTGGAATGACTGCCTGAGACTTGGAAAAGATGGTGAATCTACATTTGTGGCAATGCAGTTTTATTATGCCATGACAATATTGAAAAAATTCGCAAAATATAAAGAAGATGTGGAATATATGGAATTTCTTTGTGAAAGGCAGAAGAAACTTGAGGAACTCATCCAGAAATTCTGCTGGGATGAGGGGCGATTTATCCGAGGATTCACAGAAAATGGAGAGATAATCGGAAAATCCACTGATCCGGAGGCAAATTTGTGGCTGAATCCACAAAGCTGGGCCGTTATCAGCGGGGTGGCAAATGAAGAACAGGCTGATCGGGTATTGGATGTTGTTGAGAAAAGACTGAATACGGAATATGGATTAGTTTTGATGGATCCACCGTACCATGCACATGCCTTTGACGGAGCACTTGCAGTAATCTACAATCCAGGTACCAAAGAAAATGCGGGTATTTTTTCACAATCTCAGGGATGGATCATTCTGGCGGAAGCATTGAGAGGACATGGTGAACGCGCATTTACCTACTTTATGGAAAATGCGCCTGCAGCACAGAATGACAGGGCAGATATACGTAAATTGGAGCCATATTGTTACGGACAGTTTACAGAAGGAAAAGACAGTCCCAATTTTGGCCGTTCGCATGTGCATTGGCTTACAGGGACCGCATCGACGATCATGGTTGGATGTGTGGAAGGAATTCTTGGAATACGTCCGGATTTTTACGGAATCAGGCTTGCCCCGGCTATTCCAAAGGAATGGGAAGAATATGAAGTAGAAAAAGATTTCAGAGGCTGTCATCTTCATATTAAGGTAAAGAATCCGGGGCATGTGGAATCGGGCTGTGAAAAACTGGTGGTTAATGGGAACGTGGTTACTGGCAGTTATATTCCGGCGGACCTCTTAACAGAGCAGACGGACATTGAATTGTTTATTTCATAACAAGTTGATCACCACATGGCTTTATAGTATTTCTCACGATACTTTTTGGGGGTCATGCCGGTGAAATTTTCAAAGGTATGAATAAAATGACTTTGAGAAGAAAAGGACAGGTAGTGTGCAATATCCACAAAACTTTTATCGGAATAACGTAATAAGTGAGTGGCCTTTTCTATTTTTTTCTCACGAATATAATCGCTTACAGAGATACCGAGATTTTCTTTAAAAACCCGGGATAAATAACCGGTGGAAAGACCAGTACACTCTGCAAGAGATTGAATGGTAATGCGTTCTTTAATGTGGCTGTAAATATAATCAACGCATTGCATTACCGGTTTAGAAATAATGCTTTGTTTCTGAAGAAGTATCATCTTACCGGTAAAGTCTCTGGCCATAGTATGATGCAGTTCAGATACTTGTTCAATACTGGTACAGGAGTCCATCTTTAAAATATAAAAATCGCTTAAACGATATGCCTGCTCTGCTTCCAGCCCCCCTTCAATACAGTATCTTGTGATAAAGGCGGCTGTGACAACAAAATGGTATTTTATATTGGTAAGTGGATTTTTTGAGAGGACTCCCACACCGGCCGGATTGGTGAAAGCTCCTTCGTCGCAGTTTTTGTTTACAGCTTCCATATCACCGGATTTTACAGCATTATAAAAATGATATTCTTCAATGATGGAGCGGTGTTCAATATCACGTTCAATATTACTTAATTCGGTTTTACACCAGTCTTTGGATAAAGTCATATTTACCTCCATCTTTTCGTATTTTCTGACCTTTGAGGAGGACTGTCTTTCCCCTCATATACGTTAGATCAAGGAAGAGTTTTTTTTAATTATGACATAAAAGCCATGTTTTCTCAATGAGAAAATATTCAAGATATGTCATGAATTTGATATTTTATTAAGAATTGTAATATACCAACAGAAAAAAATAAGTTATAATTCAATCACCTCAAGGACAATAAGGCAGATACCTTAGGAAAAATAAATAGGAGGATATAGGAAATGAACAAGAAAATTGTAAGCATTTTTATGACAGCAACTATAGTTGCCGGTACACTTGCAGGTTGTGGAGGCGCATCTGATTCCCAAAATACAGCAGATGCATCTGGAGAAGAAGGAAAAATTATTAATATTTATAGTTGGAATGATGAATTCCGCCAGCGTGTGGAAGCAGTTTATCCTGAAGTGAAAGAAACTTCTAAAGATGGAACAGTAACAACTTTAAATGATGGTACAGAAATCCATTGGGTTGTAAATCCCAATCAGGATGGAGTTTATCAGCAGAAATTAGATGAAGCACTACTTAAACAGGCAGATGCAGCAGCAGATGAAAAAATAGATATCTTTTTATCAGAAACAGATTATGTAAATAAATACACAGATGCAGATGCGGGTGCTGCTATGGCACTTAAAGATATTGGTATTGATCCGGATAAAGATCTTGCAGACCAATATGATTTTACAAAAGTAACAGCATCTGATGCAGACGGTGTGCAGAGAGGTTCTACGTGGCAATGCTGCCCCGGCTTGTTAGTATATCGGCGGGATATTGCAAAAGAGGTATTTGGTACAGACGATCCGGGGGCAATCGGTGAAAAGACAAAGGACTGGGATGCCATGAAAGCCACAGCAAATGAACTGAGTGCAAAAGGCTATTATGCACTTTCTTCTTATGCGGACACGTTCCGTCTGTATGGAAATAGTATTGAACAGCCATGGGTTAAAAATGGTGAGACAACTATCAGAGTCGACCAGAAGATCATGGACTGGGTAAATAATTCTAAAGAATGGCTGGATGCGGGATATTTTAATAAAACTGTTAAAGGCCAGTTTAATGACGACTGGAATAAGGCAATGGGTTCAGAGTCAAAAGTATTTGCATTCCTCCTACCGGCGTGGGGAACAGATTTTGTTTTAAATCCTAACTGGGATGGAGAAGCTGGTGCATGGGCTGTTACGACTCCTCCGCAAGAGTATAACTGGGGGGGTTCCTATGTACATGCTGCAACAGGTACAGACAATGTTGAACATGTAAAGGATATTATTCTTGCAGTAACTGCCGATAAGGATAACCTGTTGAAAATTTCAAAAGATTATTCGGATTTTACAAATACCAAGAAAGGTATGCAGGAGGCTGCAAAAGATGACAGCTTTGCGTCTGACTTCCTGGGTGGACAAAATCCATTTGAATATTATGCACCGGTTGCCGAAAATATTAAAATCGCACCGCTCTCTGCATATGATCAGGGATGTGTTGAATTGATCCAGAACGCTTTCAGCGATTATTTCCAGGGGAAAGTTGATTTTGAAAAGGCAAAAGCGAACTTTGAAACGGCAGTAAAAGAACGTTATCCGGATATTACGGAGATTCATTGGCCGGAATAAAAATCATATACTGTGAGGCGCTTGCTGCCTCACAGTATAGTTTATATGAAAGGAATGTGATCTTATGAAATCGAAACGAAAAAGCCTGAAATACGCAAAATGGGGATATATTTTTATTCTTCCATTCTTTCTGTCTTTTTTAATTTTTTCGTTGATTCCTCTGATAGATACAGTACGATACAGTTTTTATGAATTTTACCGTTCAGGAATCAAAGAAATTGGACCGAATTTTATCGGATTAGAAAATTATAAAGCGCTATTAGATTCGGATATGCTGAAATATGCAGGAAATACTTTGATTTTGTGGCTGATTGGATTTATTCCACAGATACTGATTGCCTTGCTGCTGGCATCCTGGTTTGTTGATATCCGAATGATAATTCATGCAAAACAGTTTTTTAAAGTGGTTATTTATCTGCCCAATTTGATTATGGCATCAGCATTTGCGATGCTTTTTTTCACGATGTTTTCTACGAATGGCCCGATCAATTCAATTCTGACATCCATGGGAATGAAGAATCCCATAGATTTTATGGGGTCTACATTTGGGACCAGATCTTTGATCGGACTTATGAATTTTTTAATGTGGTTTGGCAATTCCACAATTATGCTTATGGCAGCAATTATGGGAATCAGTCCGGATATATTTGAGGCATCGGAGCTGGATGGCTGTAACGGCAGACAGCGCTTTTTTAAGATTACATTACCTCTTATCCGACCGATTCTTGCATACACATTGATTACTTCTGTTATCGGCGGTCTTCAGATGTTTGATGTTCCGCAGATTTTAACGAATGGTCAGGGAAGTCCAGATCGTACCTCCATGACTTTAATCATGTTCTTAAATAGTCATCTGAAGAGTAAAAATTATGGTATGGCAGGTGCTTTATCAATGTATTTGTTTGTTGTTAGCGGAATATTGTGTTTTGTTGTCTATCGGATGACAAATGGAGTAGATTCGGATGAATTTTCAAAATCTATGAAAAAATATGAAAAAGCACACAAACTGAGGAGGAAAAAGAGACTGTGAAATCAAAATCTTACAATCGTTTAAAATATATTTTAGCCCATGCTTTATTAATTATATTGTCATTTATGTGTCTGTTTTTCTTCTATATTCTGATCATCAATGCGACGAGATCACATGCAGACCTGCAGAAAGGATTTTCTGTATTTCCGGGAAAAAATTTTTTGGAAAACCTAAAAAGTGTTGTCAATGATGGTACATTTCCCATGATTCGCGGTATTATTAACAGTTTGATCGTATCTGCCTGCAGTGCGGCAATTTGTATATATTTTTCGGCTTTGACAGCGTATGGGTTGTACGCTTATGATTTTAAGTTAAAAAAGGCAGCATTTACATTTATTATGGCCATTCTTGTTATGCCGACACAGGTTACAGCAATGGGATTCCTGCGTTTGATTACAAAGATGGGAATGTATGATTCCCTGCTTCCGTTAATTATTCCTTCGATAGCATCTCCTGCTGTATTTTACTTTATGTATAGTTATCTGCAGGCATCTCTTCCGTTGTCACTGGTTGAAGCGGCAAGAATTGACGGATCAGGAGAATTCAGGACTTTTAATAGAATTGTGATTCCCATTATGAAACCTGCGGTTGCAGTGCAGGCCATTTTTACATTTGTTGGTTCATGGAATAACTATTTTATTCCGGCTCTTGTTTTGCAGTCAAAAGATAAAATGACAGTTCCGATCCTAATTGCGACGCTTAGAGGCGCAGATTATATGAGTTTTGATATGGGAAAAATCTATATGATGATTTTAGTGGCAATTGTTCCCATAATTCTTGTATATCTTTTGCTATCTAAGTATATCATTGCAGGTGTTACACTTGGCAGTGTTAAGGGATGACGCTGATTACATTTATCGAAATACTTTAAAGATATAAAAACAAGGAGAGCGGGCGGCTGAAATATCCCGGCAGTGCTATGGAGCAGGAAAAGACGGCAATTGTTGTGGGTTGATTTGTCCGTTTCAGGTATTGTATATATAGATACTAAAACAGGGTATTTTCTGCAGAAAGCAGCAGAAAATACCCTGTTGTTTATAAAACAATGCAAAGATTCAATTTATATTTTACAGTCAGTCCACTTTCCAAAGCCCCAAAGCAGGTGTCTTCACAAAATAAATCTCTTCCCCGTTCTCCAGTGTGTTCCACCCGTCATGCAAAGTCTCCGGATCGTACAGGGACGCGGCTTGTTCATAATCCATCCACTGATAGCCCACACTCTCAATCTCTTCTTTTGAAAGATTTTCCGGTCTGGTACAGTATGTGATCCGGAATCTTCCGTCAGAGGAGCCCTGGATCAGATGGGCGGCAGCCATGATTCTGTTCTCAAAAGCACCTTCATTGAACAGTTTCAGCACATAGTCCCGGCCTTTGTAGCCGTATGTTCTGGTCATATGATCCATCTCTTCGTTTTCGCCGAAGGCCTTGACGCCGGGAGCCAGAATGATCAGGTCCCCTCCGTCGGCCACAGCCATTCTTGTGCGGTAGATACCTTTGTTTCCCACCCATGTGGTTTTCAGCTCATATGGGTCCAGATAGGTGACAAGTTTTTTTGCCCTGCGCTCCACATGGCAGATGTTCAGTTTGCCGGAAAGCTCCACTGCAAGCTCAAAGGGTTTTCTGGAAGGCCCGGTGTAAAGTCCGTTCAGGCAGATTTCCTCATCCTTTAAAGTGGTGACAGTCTGGATATATACCAGAGGAAGTTTTCCGTCCAGGAAATGCTGCTGGGCGTAGTCAAAGACTTTCCGCGCAGGGGAGTCCGCAACACCCAGGGCTTTCTCCATGCCGCATATGGCACTGAGCATGTGGGATTTATTGATCATCTGGCGTCCGCCTACACCTACAAAGATGTTTTTGCTGTAGTTTGCCATGCCCACAACCTCGTGGGGGACCACCTGACCGATAGAGAGGATCAAGTCATACCCGCCGTTTATCAGCTTTTCATTGACTTCCACTTCTATATCCGTGGAATACAGACCGCCGGATATTTCCTCAATGACTTCCTGTGGCACTTTTCCGATGGAAACGGTGTCTGTCTGCCAGTGATGCACTAAAAATGCTTCCTCCGGCACGACACTGCCGAACATCTTTTCTTTTTCCTCCCCGTCCATTGCCATATGGGTGCCCAGGGCGGGCATTACATGTACAGTGGCGGTGGGGGAGAGCTTTTTATAGAGGACCTGGGTAAGTTCCCCGGCGTAGGAGTAGCAGCGGGTGAAGTCCGGCGGTATGATCAGGACTTTCTTCAGTCCGGGATACTGTGCCAGCAGTTCATCCATGCATTTCTCTACTTCAGCAGGAGAGATGCCGGAAGTTTCGTTTGTCAGGTATATCTCGTTCATAGATTCCTCCTGTTTTCCATCAATGGGATTGTTCTAATCTTCAAATTTCAGAACCAGCTTGAGCACATCCTGGGGATGCTCTGTGATCATAGTCAGAGCTTCCATAACATCTTTGTAATTATAGGATTTTGTCATGAGCTGTTCCGGATGCAGGGTGCCGTCCTCAAAGCCTGCGATGACTTCATCGAAACAGTTGTTGTTCAGGCGGGAGCCGGCTATGGTCAGTTCCTTTTTGGTGATGTCAGCCATTGTGATCTGGGAAGGTACGTTTTTCAGTCCCAGAACCACCATACGTCCTGCCGGGCAGGCCAGCTGTACACTCTGCTCAAAGGAAGAAGGAATGCAGACCGTATCCACAATGACCGGGATACCTTCACCGTCTGTAAACTTCAGAAGGCGTTCCTCCAGATTCTCCTCTGATACCAGGACCACTTCATCTGCACCCATGGAAAGCGCCTTGTCCAGACGTTCCTTTACCAGGTCTGTCATGATGACTTCAGCGCCGTTTCTCTTGGCGACCTGCATGGCCGCAATACCAATCGGCCCGGAACCCATGATGAGGACTTTATCTCCCTTTGTGATCTGTCCTCTTCTGTTGATCTCCACACCGATGGTGAAAGGCTCAACCAGACCAAGGAAAGATTCGTCGAAATCCTTGTGGAATTTGTGGATATTGGATTCGGGAGCACATACGAACTCTGCAAATCCGCCGTCTCTGTGAACCCCCATAACTTCCAGGGTAGAGCATACGTTGTGGCGGCCGATCTTGCAGGCATAGCAGTGTCCGCAGCTTACAACCGGGTCAACAGCAACCTTGTCGCCTACTTTTACGGCAGTTACATCCTGGCCCACTTCTGTTACAATACCGCCGAACTCATGTCCGATCAACCGCGGGTAAGTTGCCAGTGAATTGGTGCCGTTATATATCCCGATGTCAGAGCCGCAGATACCGCCGGACGTAATGCGTACGATCACATCATCTTTATTTTTGATCTCAGGTTTTGGAACATCGACGATTTCAACCTTGAATGGTTCGATTACTTTTATAGCTTTCATTTGATCAGAACACTCCTTTTGTTTGAAAAATAAAAAGTTGATAGAGAACACGCCCCGTTTCTTGCGGCGTAACTGATATATTAATTGACGACTGCTGTTTTCATGGTGTTTAAGAAAACAGGTCGAAATGGAATGGATGAATGGAATAAATTGATATATCAGTTGTCTTGGCATAACTATAACAAATGCAGAAGCAAAGTACAATATGAAAAAGTGCCAACATATAAATGGAATTTCTGTATAGAATTCACAAAACGTATGACGTCCTCTGTCCTGCAGTATGCAAAAGTTGACGTGATGTTTGTGGTGTGTTACGCTTCAGTAAACAGAAGACAACAGGGGGACCGTGATGATGAAAATATCAGAAAAAAGAGCAAAGGAAAACAACCGGGAATATGCCTACAGGCTGCTGCGAAGTAATATTATGACACTGCAGCTCATGCCCGGGACCACATTGAACGAAGGGGAACTGACAGAACTGCTGGGCATCAGCAGAACACCTATCCATGAAGCCATTATTATGTTAAAGGAAGAATCTCTTGTAGACGTTTTCCCTCAAAGCGGCTCCAGGGTATCCATGATACATATAGATATATTGAAGGAAGGGTATTTTCTCAGGTCTGTGATAGAACCGGAGATTATCCGCCAGATCGCGGGTAATCTCCGGGAGGAGGGAATGACGGCCCTGAAGGAGAACCTGGGCAGACAAAAGGCTGCCCTGGAGAATGAGGAGAAAATAGACCCTTTTTTTAAACTTGATGATGAATTTCACCATCTGATCTATGAAATGGCAGGGAAGCAGAAGACCTGGTACGCCATGAAAAAAGTCAGCTCCCACTATGACAGAGTGCGCTATCTGGACGCGATCATGAATAAGACGGACCTTGCAGCCATACATCAGGAGCACAAAGATATATATCATATGCTGCTGCTGGGCCTCTCTGTGGATTTTGATCTGAAAGACTTTTATGACAGGCACCTGGGCACTTACCGAAGGCATTTTCAGGAAATACTAGAAAAATACCCGGAGTATTTCTGCTAGCACAGCAATAAAGCGCGGGTGTGTATAAAATATGCACAAAAAGTTTATTGAAAATTTATAATAATCTCACATAATTTATATTTGCTCTTGACGTGTGACGTCTGATTTGCTATAGTCGGTTTATGGAATGGATGAGAGGTCATACGTGTTATTACTTGTAAAAGAAGTGACAGGGATAACAGGAAAAGGGAAAAAGGAGGAAAACGTATATGTTTTCAGGAGAAATGGTAACAGGGCCATTGCTGATAGGTATTTTTATTCTGGCGATCGCCGTATTATTGTTGTTGATCATTAAATTTAAGCTGAATGCTTTTGTGGCATTACTGCTTACTGCATTTGGCACAGGTGTGTTGGTAAATATGCCGCTGGCTGATGTGGCACAGACCGTTACAGACGGTTTCGGCGGTACACTGGGCGGTATCGGTATGGTAACAGGTCTTGGTGTAATGCTGGGTAAGTTTATGTTTGAGTCCGGCGGTATCGAGTCAATTTCCAATAAGATCTTAGGTGCGTTCGGCGAGAAGAAATCCCCGATCGCTGTTGCGCTTTCAGGTTTTATCACAGGTATTCCAGTGTTCGGCGATGTGGTTTACATCATGTTTGCCCCCATGCTTCGTGTACTTTCCAAGAAAACAAAGATTTCCATGGTGACATTTGCCTGTGCGATCTCTGTTGCTACCACTTGTACCTTCGCATTAGTGCTCCCCACAGCACCGCCTCTGGCAGTTGCTGAGGAGCTGAATATTGAGATTGGTATTTTCTTCTTCTATGCTTTGATCTCCGCTTTTGTGGGAATGATCGTGGGCGGTATCTTTTATGGTTCTATCCTGAACAAACAGGATCAGAAGAACAACCATTTCTACACCTTTGAAGATCTGGATGAGGAAGAGGCAGAAATGTCCAAGAGCAGCAAAGGAAAAGGAAAGGAACGCGCAAAAATGAGCGCAGGAAAGGCACTTTCTATCCTTCTGGTTCCGATCATCCTGATTCTGCTGGGAAGCTTTGTTCCGCTGGCAGTTGGCAAGGATGCGGCGATCGTTCCGTTTGTCACATTTATTGGAAACAAAAACTTTGCTATGATGGCAGGCGTTATCTACGCTGCAGTCATCTCCAGAAAATACATAACAAAGACAGCTACAGACATCATGACAGAAGCTGCTGACCAGGTTGGTTTGATCCTGCTGATCACAGGTGCAGGCGGAGCTTTCGGTAAAGTTCTGCAGGCTACCGGTATCGCTGATTACGTTGCAGGTTCTCTGTCACAGTTCAGCATCCCGATCCTGGTACTGTGTTTCCTGATCGCACAGATCATCCGCTGTGCACAGGGTTCCACAACGGTTGCTCTTATGACAACAGCAGCCATTATGTCCAGCACAATTGCATCCGGCGGTGTATCCCCGATCCTGTGTGCGATCGCTATCTGTGCAGGCGGTATCGGCCTTTCACTGCCGAACGACTCCGGATTCTGGGCGATCAGCCGGTTCTTTAAGATTTCTGTCACGGATACCATCCGTGGATGGAGTATCGGCGGTTTTGTTGCCGGCGTGGCGATTCTGATATTTGTATCCATACTTTCTCTGTTCCAGGGCTTCCTGCCGGGACTTATGATGTAAGTGTGAACATATAAGGCCATAGATGCCGTCCGGGGGAAGATGCCCTCCGGGCGGCATTTTTTATTACAAAGGAAAAACAACGAATCCCGCCGGAAGAATCTGATTTATATGAAGTGCCAGGTAGACTTTCTTCAAACGAACGTGCTATAATATGTAAACAAATGCTGAAAAAAGCAGAAAACCTTCGACAAGCAGTGTCCGTGCAGGGCATATAAAACATGTGCAAATTTCCGTTAATAACTGTTATACAAGCTAATTGGCTTTCCGGCCAATGTGGGAACTGTGAGAGTACCGAAGAGTTACTAAATGATCAAAGAGGTAAAAATATATGTTAGAGTCGTTGAATGAGAGTAAAAAACTACTGCCGGAGAGAGTGGCAGAGCAGATCATCAGCCTGATCGCGGACAGGGAGCTGAAGGCCGGTGATAAGCTGCCAAATGAATTTGATATGGCACAGCAGTTATCTGTGGGAAGAGGCACCATACGGGAAGCTGTTAAGATTCTTGTTTCCAGGAATATACTGGAGATCCGCCGCGGCTGCGGAACCTTTGTCTGTGAAAAGCCGGGTGTTGTGGATGACCCCCTGGGATTTGCTTTTGTGAAAGACAAGAAAAGACTTGGCCTCGATCTGTGTGAGGTCCGTATGATAATTGAGCCGGAGATAGCGGCATTGGCCGCGGAGCGGGCAACATCTGAGGAAATAGAAGAACTGCAGAGAATTGAGGATGAGGTGAAGGAGCTTTGTGATAAAGAGGAGCCTCATATGCACAAGGATATTGAGTTCCATGAAATGCTGGCAAAGATGAGCAAAAATATGATCATGCCAAATATCATTCCTGTGATCCAGACAGGTATTTCCCTTTTTATAAACATTACCGATTATTCCCTGACGAAGGAAACCGTCCGCACTCACCAGATGATCGTGGATGCCATCAGGGAGCGCTGTCCTCAGGCGGCAAAGGATGCCATGATTGAGCATCTGGCAAGTAATCAGGATAAAATAGAAAGACTTTCCGGGCTTTAGTCAGCCCGGAATTTTTTTGTTGTACGGAAAGGACTGCAAGAGGGGGCTTATCGGATTGTTATGGGTCTGTATTTTTGTGAAAATTGCATAAATATAAAAGGGATAAAATAAGCAAAAGGGATAAAATAAGCGGACCTATTGACCTCAGAAGAAAGAAGTGGTACTATACAAACAGATACGACGTATGATGTCTTGAAAGGCAGAAATATTCCATTCCAAATCAAGCAGCGATCCATTAGATCCATTTAATCAAAGGAGAACGATTATGAAATTAAGAAGCCAGGAATTAAGAAAAATTGCACCGGAATTAGACCCGCTCCGTCTGGGGACCGGATGGAAACTGGAGGATTTATCAAAACCGCAGATTATGATTGAGAGTACCTTTGGTGACAGCCATCCCGGCAGCGGGCACCTTATAGAGCTTGTGGAGGAGGTAAGGGCAGGCGTTGCAGAGGCGGGCGGACACGGCGCAAGGTATTTCACCACAGATATCTGTGACGGGGAAGCCCAGGGCCACGATGGGATCAACTATTCCCTGGCATCCAGAGATATGATCGCCAATATGATCGAGATCCATGCCAATGCCACACCTTTTGACGGCGGTGTTTTTGTGGCAAGCTGTGACAAGGGCATGCCTGCACATCTTATGGGAGTGGGAAGAGTCAATATTCCGTCCATTATTGTGACAGGCGGCGTCATGGACGCGGGTCCCGACTTACTGACCCTGGAGCAGATCGGTATGTATAATGCCATGTGCGAGCGCGGGGAGATCACACAGGAAAAACTGACTTTTTACAAACAGAATGCATGTCCTTCCTGCGGTGCCTGCTCTTTTATGGGAACAGCTTCCACCATGCAGATCATGGCTGAGGCATTAGGCCTGATGCTGCCGGGAAGCGCTCTTATGCCGGCCACCAGCAAGGACCTCCGCACAGTTGCCAGGGAAGCCGGAAAACAGTCCGTATGGCTGGCAGAACATGACCTGACACCAGATAAGATCGTGACGATGAGATCCTTTGAGAATGCTATTATGGTACATGCTGCCATCTCCGGTTCCACAAACTCCCTGCTTCATCTTCCGGCCATCGCCAGAGAATTTGGCATAGAGATTGACGGGGATACCTTTGACCGGCTGCACAGAGGTGCGCATTACCTGCTGAACATCCGCCCCGCAGGTGAATGGCCTGCACAGTTCTTCTATTATGCAGGCGGCGTCCCCACAATTATGGAAGAGATCAAGGATATGCTCCATCTGGATGTCATGACTGTCACAGGCAAGACTCTGGGCGAAAACCTGGAAGAACTGAAAAAGACCGGATTTTACCATAAATGTGACAAATATCTGGAGCAGGTAGGTCTGAAGAGAGAGGATGTGATCCGTCCCTTTGACAAACCATTCGGAACAGACGGAAGTATAGCGATCCTCTATGGCAACCTGGCGCCTGAAGGAGCAGTGGTAAAACATACCGTAGTGCCTAAGGAAATGTTTGAGGCCACTCTGAAAGCGCGTCCCTTTGACTGTGAGGAGGATGCCATCCATGCGGTGCTGACCCACGAGATCAAACCGGGAGATGCAGTGATCATCCGTTATGAGGGGCCAAAGGGAAGCGGTATGCCGGAAATGTTCTATACCACGGAAGCCATTGCGTCTGACGCAGAACTGGGTGCATCCATTGCCCTTCTCACAGACGGCAGATTCTCAGGTGCGTCCAAGGGACCGGCTATCGGACATATCTCCCCGGAAGCGGCGGAGGGCGGCCCTATTGCACTGATCGAGGAGGGTGACCTGATCGAGGTAAATATTCCAAACCGCGTGCTCCGCATTGTGGGGATCGCAGGGGAGAAGAAAACACAGGAAGAGGTAGAGGCAGTTTTAAAAGAGCGCAGAAGCAAATGGCAGCCTAAGCCGGTGAAATATGAGAAGGGCGTATTAAAAATCTTTTCAGAAAGGGCTGTCTCTCCTATGAAGGGCGGATACATGGAGTAAAATATGCATGCACAGGATTTATTTGATATCAGCGGAAAAAAGGCTATTGTGACAGGCGGGACCAGAGGCCTGGGCTATGGAATGGCAGAAGGATATATGGAGGCAGGCTGCGAGGTGGTGATCGTGGGAACCTCTGACAGTGTATACCGGGTGGCCGGGGAGTTTAAGGACCGGGGATTCAAATGTCATGGCGTCAAGGGAAACCTGGGGGACAGGCAGGATATTTACCGTGTTTTCCGTGAGTGCCTGGAGAAGCTGGGCGGTGAGGTGGATATTCTCCTCACGGCTCACGGGATCCAGAGGCGTCACAGCGCAGAAGAATTTCCCATGGAAGAGTGGGATGAGGTCATTGGTGTGAACCTGACCAGTATCTTCATCCTCTGCCAGGAGTCTGCAAAGGTGATGCTGAAAAAGGGATATGGCAAGATCATCAATATCGCGTCCATGAATTCTTTCTTCGGCGGACAGACCATACCGGCATACGCGGCGTCAAAAGGCGGTGTGGCACAGCTTACCAAGGAACTGACCAATGACTGGCTGGCAAGAGGGATCAATGTAAATGCCATTGCACCGGGCTATATGGCTACTGAGATGAACAAGGCGCTCATGGATCCGGAGAATCCCAGGTTTGCATCTATATCTGAGAGAATCCCGGCACACCGCTGGGGAACCGGTGATGACATGAAGGGAGCCGCCATCTTTCTGGCCTCCCATGCAAGTGATTATGTGAGCGGTGCGGTAATTCCGGTAGATGGCGGATATCTGGTGAAATAACAAAAAGACAGCCATCCTATTCCTCAACAGGGCGCAGGAGGGCTGCCCGCCCGCATGGGCCTTGGCGTGAGCTTGAACAGGCCGCCAATGGTTAAAAAATTTAAAAAATCCTTGCTTTTTTTCATATAAAGTGTATAATACGACGTGAAAGTCAAGTAAAACAATATAATATCGTACCCCTTATTCAGAGTGATGGAGATACATAGGATCTGTGAAGTCACGGCAACCCCTTACAAAAGGAAGGTGCCAACCTGAGCGAAGTAGTCGAACAATAAGAGGATTCATTTATGCAAGATATGGGTCCGCTTATGCGGGCCTTTTTTTGTTCTGCTGGGTGGTTTTAAAGCGGGACGAAAGTTTATATCTCTGTCAGAGTATGTCACTGGCGGTATATGCCGCCGCAGGATAAACAATCTTATAAAAGGAGAAAAACATGGAAAAAAGATTATTTACTTCCGAATCAGTAACTGAAGGCCATCCGGATAAAATGTGCGATGCTATTTCTGATGCCATTCTGGATGCGTTGATGGAAAAAGACCCCATGAGCCGTGTGGCCTGTGAGACCTGCACCACAACAGGTATGGTTATGGTAATGGGAGAGATCTCGACGAATGCCTATGTAGATATTCCGAAGATCGTAAGGGAAACTGTCCGCGAGATTGGATATACCAGAGCGAAATATGGTTTTGATGCTGAAACCTGCGGTGTCATCACTACGATCGATGAGCAGTCTAAGGATATTGCCATGGGTGTGGACAAAGCTCTTGAGGCAAAGGAAAACAGTATGTCCGAGGCTGAGATCGACGCCATCGGTGCCGGTGACCAGGGTATGATGTATGGATTTGCCTCAGATGAGACAGAGGAGTTTATGCCGTATCCCATCTCCCTTGCGCATAAATTGTCACGCCAGCTTACAAAGGTAAGAAAAGACGGCACACTGACCTATCTAAGACCGGACGGAAAAACACAGGTAACTGTGGAGTATGATGAGAATGACCGCCCTATCCGCCTGGATGCAGTGGTACTTTCCACACAGCATGATCCGGATGTGACCCAGGAACAGATTCATGAGGATATTAAAAAATATGTGTTCGATCCCATTCTTCCCGCACATATGGTGGATGGGGAGACAAAGTTCTTCATTAATCCCACAGGACGCTTTGTGATCGGCGGACCTCATGGGGACAGCGGTCTTACTGGACGTAAGATCATCGTAGATACTTATGGCGGATACGCACGTCACGGCGGCGGAGCATTTTCCGGTAAGGACTGCACCAAGGTGGACCGTTCCGCAGCATATGCGGCGCGCTATGTGGCTAAGAACATGGTGGCAGCAGGGCTGGCCAGAAAATGTGAGATTCAGCTTTCCTACGCTATCGGCGTGGCCCATCCCACATCAATCCAGGTGGAGACATTTGGGACAGGAGAACTTTCAGACCAGAAGCTGACGGAGATCGTACGGGAAAACTTTGATCTAAGGCCAGCGGGAATCATCAAAATGCTGGATCTGAGGCGTCCGATCTACAAGCAGACAGCAGCTTACGGACATTTTGGAAGAAACGACTTGGATCTGCCCTGGGAAAGGCTGGATAAGGCAGAGGATTTAAAGAAATATTTATAAGAAATCATAGAAAGTACCCCCCACGGACCTTCTATGGTCATGTATGAAAAGGTTCCGCATTCACTGTACAGATGAATGCGGAACCTTTTTTACTGTTGCTGCTGTTCCCGGAAATTGAACAGGTCTCTGGGCTGGATGTCCAGGGCATCTGCAATATCAAACAGACTTTCCAGGGAAAGGGATGTTTTGATCCTGGGAGCCTCGATATTACTGATATGGGTCCGGCTCAGGCCTACGGCATTTGCTAGCTGTAATTGTGTGAGCCCTTTCAGTTTCCGGTAATACGATATAGTCAGTCCCAGTTCCCGGAACTGTCGTTCTCTTTTCTCGTCCATGACTGCCGTGTCTCCTTTTTTCTTTTAAGTATATCCAAAAGGAAACTTGATAAAAACGAACTGATAATTAACATTTGTAAAACGGCAGTTATCATGTGCACCTATTTTGCTAAATTTAGCAGATAGCAGGTGTGCAGATCGCGGCATCCGCGCAGGTACACATCTGTTCCAGAGTGAAGACCTTTACAGTGTCCCCGTAGATAGTTTCCATGCCTGAGACAAAGTCCGATTTGGCAAAAAGATAATACCAGATTGTACTGTGCGGAAAAAGGCTGGCATGTTTCTGAAGACTCTGCAGGCCCTCCAGGTCGATCCATTCATCTGTCCAGAAGCAGTCACCAAGCAATATATTGCTGTCGTCAGCGGCGGCAATAGGTACATACTCTGTACGCTTTCTGGTTGGGTGCTGTCCCCACCAGCTTCCTGCATGGTTAAAAGGAAACGGAGCCTGGCCGAGGCTGCTTATCAGATCCAGATATTGTCTGCAGATATCTTCAAATGTTTCTCTAGAGTAGCGGTCCAGGGAAGAAAGGATTTCCTTGTCAAATACCTCTCTTCCGCATCCCATTTCAATGGCACTCCGGTGCGGGGCAGCAAAAGTATACCAGAAACGAAATACGCCGTCAGAGGTCCGGTAGAGTGTCCTGCGGCTTCCGGCTTCCTCAGTGACGGGAATTATCTTATCCACCAGACCAAGTAGATCCAATGTGTTCATAAGGCTTCCCGCAGCGCTGGGAGTCAGTTCTGTGCGCTCACAGATTTCATGCAGTTTCCGCCTTTGGGCGCCCAGGCACAAAAGGGCAGAGTGCGCCAGTTCCGGTTCGGACAGATGCACCTTTAAAAATTTGGCGGGGCGGCGGTAAAAAGCGCCTTCCTCTGTGAAGAACAATTGATACAGGTTTTCCTGAAAAGGTTTATCGTTGATGAAATAGGCCAGATAGCCGGGAACCCCTCCTGTTATGCCGAAGATCCAGATTTGCTGTTCCACGGGGAGATGGCGGAAAAGCTGGCGTGTCTCGAAAAAGGTAAAGGGTTTCAGTAGCAGAGGATTGGCGGTCTGGGTGTGTTCTTTTTCGTAAAGAGATGCAGGTTTACATAAGATAATAAAAAGCCGGGAGTTTTTCCACTCTTTTGTCATATAGGACTGGATCAATGTGGAAAGTCTTCTGTTTTTATTGATCAGATGTGGATAATCGTCAATAATAAATAGGAGAGAGTCTTCCCTGGAGGATTTTCCAATGGTGCGGAAAAGTTCGGCGAATCTTTTGGCTGCCTTTAGTTTTTCTAATGGGCCCAGCACGCGGAGGGCCTCCTTTTTTAATGCCAGAAAGTTTTCATTGTCCGTGGTCTCCAGGGGCTTAAAGTACAAAGTCCGCTTGCCGGCAGAAAATTGTCTGAGAAGGGTAGTCTTTCCCATACCGGAATCACAGTAGATGGCTGCAGACTGAAAACAGTTCTGCCCATACAGTTCATTTAATTTTGCAAGATGGTTATCTTTATCTAAAAACATAATTTCTCCTCGGTAAAATCTGCGGGTTGGCCCCGGTAACTGTTTGTTTATATTTTAGAAGGTGTTTCAGGTAAAGTCAAAGCATTTTGTAAGGTTTTTTATAGAAAGTTTAGATTTGATTCACTTTTGTTTAGAAGAAAATGTGTAAAATTATGCTATAATATTTACCAGAAGACATTATGCCCGTTTCAGAGCATTTGTATTAGAGCCTGTTTGACTGAAAAAGCATTAACAAGGGCAGAAAGGTACTGGAATATGAAATTAAAGACAAGAATTATCGTTTCTTTCTTCATCATCATACTGGAGCCGCTGCTGTTTACCGGTGTGGCGTTCTGGGGATTCAGCCAGTATCAGCTCAAGGCCATAGAGAAGCAGTATGGAATTGAGAATGCCACATATGAAAGCCTGACCAACACGGCGGAAGTGATCAACAGCATGACCAGCGGTGCCATTGGCCGGTTGTCAGAGGCAGCCAAGGAATCACCCAAGGATCTGGAAAATATTGAATATCTGGATTCAGTAAATAAGGAATTGGAGCAGGTCCACTCCTATCTTATTGTCCGGGAAGATGATAAGATAAGATATATAGGATGTGATCCTTACCCCTCGGAGCTTATCAGCAGGCTGCCGGATTACAAGGAGGACAGCGGTGACAGCAGCGACGGATTTTATCTGGGCGGCAAGATAAAGGCGCTGGTCAAGCAGATTGATTTTGAGACCAGTGAGCACGGGAAAGGCAGCCTTTTTGTGGTATCCAGTGTGTTTAAGACGCTGCCGCAGATAGAGGAGCTGATTCGGAATATGCTGGCGGCCGTGGTGATAATCCTTACTGTTACAGCACTGGGACTTACCTGGTGGATATACCGGGGTGTAATTTCTCCTCTTGATAAACTGCGGACAGCCACGCAGAAGATCAAGGAGGGGAACCTGGATTTCTCCATTGCCAGCGAGGGTGTCAATGAAATATCCGACTTGTGCCAGGATTTTGAAGCCATGCGCCAGAGGCTGAAAGAAAATGCGGAGGAGAAGCTGGAATTTGACAAGGATAATAAGGAACTGATCAGCAACATTTCCCATGATCTGAAGACACCGATCACAGCCATCAAAGGATATGTGGAAGGGATTATGGATGGTGTGGCAAATACACCGGAAAAGATGGACAGATATATCCATACAATCTATAATAAGGCTAATGACATGGACAGGCTGATCAATGAGCTGACTTTTTATTCCAAGATGGATACCAACAGAATCCCCTATACATTCAACAAGATTTCTGTTACAGAATTTTTTGATGACTGTGCGGAGGAGCTGGATTCTGAACTGGAGTCTAAGTCTGTACAGTTCCAGTATTCCAATTATGTGGGAACTGAGGTGCTTGTCATTGCCGATGCGGAGCAGATTAAGAGGGTTATAAACAATATTGTGAGCAACTCCCTCAAATACATGGACAGCAGCAGAGAGCGGAGGATCAACCTGCGGGTGAAGGACGTAGGTGATTTTGTCCAAGTGGAGATTGAGGACAACGGAAAAGGAATTGCAGCCAAAGACCTGCCCAATATTTTTGACAGGTTTTACCGCACAGACGCTTCCAGGAATTCTTCCAAGGGAGGAAGCGGAATTGGCCTTTCCATAGTCAAGAAGGTTATGGAGGACCATGGCGGCAAAGTCTGGGCAACCAGCAAGGAGAATATTGGAACGGTAATGTACTTCGTTCTTAGAAAATACCAGGAGGTACCGATTAATGAGTAAGATATTAATTATTGAAGACGAGGAGGCAATAGCCGACCTTGAGAAGGATTATCTGGAGCTGAGCGGCTTCGAGGTGGAGATTGAGCACCGGGGGGACGTGGGACTGAAAAAAGCCCTGGAAGGCAGTTATGACCTGTTTATCCTGGATTTGATGCTGCCGGAAGTGGACGGTTTTGAAATCTGCCGTGAGATCAGGAATGTAAAGAATAATCCGGTCATTATGGTGTCCGCCAAAAAGGACGATATAGATAAGATCCGCGGTCTGGGTCTGGGTGCAGACGACTATATGACAAAGCCATTCAGCCCAAGTGAGCTGGTGGCCAGGGTAAAGGCCCATCTGGCCAGATATGAGAGACTTATAGGGACCGGTGTGCAGGAGAACGATATCATCGAGATCCGTGGCCTAAAGATTGATAAGACGGCGAGGCGTGTGTGGATCAACGGTGAGGAGAAGAATTTTACCACCAAAGAGTTTGATCTGCTCACCTTCCTGGCACAGAACCCCAACAGGGTGTTCACAAAGGACGAACTGTTCAAGGAGATATGGGCCATGGAGTCCATCGGAGATATTGCAACCGTGACGGTGCATATTAAGAAGATCCGTGAGAAGATTGAATTTAATACAGCGAAACCACAGTATATTGAGACCATATGGGGTGTGGGGTATCGCTTTAAGGTTTAAAGATACAGAGGCCGGTACAACGGGAACAGATGCATTCATAGGGGGGATCCTGTGGATGCATTTTGTTTACTGTTTACAGTCTTATGGTATTAAAATTAGACTGATTCACAAAATCCTTGACTTTCTCTGTGAAAACATGGAAAATAAAAATATAAACCAAATATAAGTATAAATGAAATACAAAATCTTGAGACAGCATATCAAAGGGCTGTCTTTTTTTTTACGGGGAGGGTTGGGATGAAGGTATATTTAATAGGGATGGCTGCTATGCAGACGCTCCACGCTCCGGGTATGTTGACGGTTTTGAATCAGGAGAAAGTGGCATTCAGACAGAAGATCCCGGCAGTGGTGTTACTGGAAAGGGCGGCACAGACCGCGGAGAATGACCCGGGGCTTCCAACAGGGCAGCTGGATATATTTCTTAGTGACGAAATAGAGAGATTGGGTATAGACCCCAAAACAGGGAGAGACGCAAACGCTGCCTTTTCTCTTGATCTTCTCATACGAACAAGGGAACGGCTGCACAGGTATATAGAATCAGATCTCATCAGATGGAGGCCCCACATAGCGTCTGAACTTGCAGCGGCCCGTTTCCATCTTATAAAAATATTCAGGGAGCCTCAGCAGAGATTGTGGATGGCCTGGGAGGAAGACCTGTTTTATGAATATACGGCAGCAGCATGTATGAGAGCCAGCCATATGACTAACAGCGATGAGAACCTGTTTGTGGTTCTGGCGCCGGAATTCATGCTTGCTGACTGGCCCAGGGGCGGAGGAGAGCCGGTTTATTTTGAAGTGGCAAGGGATTTTCTTTCCGGGAGTTGTCTGTACGGGACGCTCAATCTGCGTAGGAACGGCCATCCCAGAGTGTGCTTAAAGGATTTACAGCAGGGATTCAGACCCTTCCGCCGCCAAAACCAGGTAAAGATACTCCAAGTGCCGGGGACCATTATATGGATGCAGGATGAGTTGACTCCGGCAGGTTTTAGAGTCATTTATTACAATACGGCCCCTGTATTCTGGGAAAACAAATGTTGGTTTGCCTGGGATAAACAGACGATTTCAGACGAGGATGGACCCTGCTCTATGCAGGCACACAGACATATGGTCACCATATCTTCTCCGGGTGAAGATCTTCCGCTGCCTGAGAGGTGCCAGGTCAGTACACTTACCTCTCTTGTTGTGGAAAGGCCCCCATTCATGGCTGTCACTCCGGTTTTTGAAATCTTTCCTTTTGGTCACAGGTTTACCGCAGGGCTATCCATATGTAAAGATGCCGGTAGACCCGATATTTTGGGTCTGAAAGATGTGGATATACATATCACAATTGGTTATGGGGTCAATTTTGAACCGGAAAAGCCCGGAAGGGTACGCGCTTCCCAGCTTTATCTTTTTTGTGACAAAGACTCCATTGTGAGTATTCTCGATATACATGATGACCGCCTGTGGGGAGGCCCTGCTCCTCATAGATGGACTGCGATGATACCGGCTGTGCTAGTGGAGCGCAGGGATGAGGCAGACCAAAATGCAGATGGAAATATGTACATTTGCAGCCATGTAGGTGAACTGAAAGAACATGACTGAAGGAGGCATGTCTTATGGGGAAGAAAAGAAATATAGCCGGATTTTTGTCAGGTGAAGAGAGACAGTGTAAGATATTTGCGGTAGATGAGGGCCTTCCGTTCTGGCTTGTGCAGATGTTGGTAAGCCTTCCGGAACAAACCCTGACGATTGAAAAAAGCGATGACCAACTGCAGATTCTGGAGGAGGGCGCCAGGGAGCGTATGCGTGTACAGACTGCCACGGATGGGGAGACAGAAGGCATTGCGGTCATCTGCGACAATCCCCTGGAAAGTCTGCATGTACAGGATCTTCTGACCGTTGCCGGAAAAAAGATCATAGATGTCCCGGAATCGTTTCGTTTTCTGGAAGAAGCAGCGTCAAATCTGGACAGCTCCTTTTCCTTTATCCTGTATTCGGATCAGGAAGAGACATGTCTGGAAAATTGTTTTATCAGTTATCCAAAAAGCATCACGCTGCTGCCTGATATCCTAATTCTCGATCAGGTACAGATGATGATCATGAGGACAGGACCAGCTTTTTTCTATAACCTGAAGGGGTATTTTTGTATAGGAGGTGCTGTGGAACTGACGGCAGATGTCAGGTGGGGGGCCGGTCGGGAAATCACGGTTCGTATTTTATCAAAAGAAGGTGTATTTCCGGGGCTTTCTGCGTTTATCAAATGGATCACCGGAAAAAGCGATGCAGAGGAACTGGTATCCTGGCTTCCGGATTCCCAGGAAATCCTGGATGCTGCACTGTGCGGGGCAGTGATCATCCTGGATGAGAAGGAGGGGTGTTTAAAGAATTTTACAGCAGAACTGCAGCTGACACTTTGGCATATGGTATTTCTCGTAGATTTTGACTGGGCGGACAAAACCATAGAGGGCAGCCTGAAGACAGACAGCCCGGTTAAGATAAGCAGGCTGTTTTCGGAGCTGACAGGGGGAAGTATGGAGGCGGAAGCATCCGTTGCAGACCTGGAACTGGAGGACTGCAGGGTAAAGCTGGACCTTGAAGGGCAGGCGTACGGGTTGTACTGCAGTCTGAAGACAGACTGGCAGATAGGCCTGCTGAGACTTCAAAATGTGCAGATGGAAGTGCAGTACCGGAGAGAGGAAGGAATCTGTTTTAAACTTGCCGGGATGATGGATCTGGGAAGTGGTAAGGTGCTGACCGCGGGCGCTTCTTATGATGCGGCGGCAGATGACTGGGTAATATCGGGAGGCTTAGGTCTGGGGTTTGGTGTCACAGTGCTGGACCTGGCAGAGGCGCTGGGAAAGGCAGTGCCAGGCCTATCCCTGCCTGGATTCCTGGGCTGTATATCCCTTCAGGAATTTCAGATGGAATACCATTTGGCCCAAAACAGCTGTATGGTATCCTTCAAGGGAAAAGCAGAGCTTGAAAATCCGGTCAGTCTGAATGAGATTCCTTTGCTTGCAGAACTGCTGCCCCGGGAATTTGTCTATGAGGATGAAGGAATAAAGGTGACGTACAGGGATGGCAGCATAACAGAGGGCTGTATTTCTCTGGCCTATTCAAATGACAACTCAAAAGAGGAGGAACCATTTTCGACGGCCGGTACCGCCGTTGTGCAGGAGAGGCAAGAAGAGAAAACGCAGGGACAGGGCGAAACAGGTGCTATTTGTACAGACGAGGGTGTCCGCTGGTTTGATGTACATAAAAATATTGGTACGGCCGCCCTTCACAGGGTTGGGGTATCCATGGAGGACGGCGTTATCCGGGTGTTGTTGGATGCTGGGATGAAAATGGGGCCTGTGGGAGTGGAGATAAAAGGCTTGACGGCCGGTTATGATATAACGGACCATTCTATTACTGGGGGACTTATAGGTCTGGCTCTGTCTTACAACACGGAAGCCCTTGCGCTGGAAGGCGGAATCTACAGGGAAAAGACATCAGCTCCGGGTATTCGTCTGAAGCTGGGGGGAACCGTCACAGTGAAAGCCGGAGGGTGGAAGCTGAGCGGCATGGCATCCTATGCGCTGCTTACGGATAACAGCTCCAGCCTTTTCCTGTTCCTGAACTGTCAGGCTGCACTTGGTGGGACGCCGGCTTTTATGTTGACGGGCCTGATGGGAGGACTTGGGATCAACCGCCGGCTGCGTATGCCTGAAATCGGGGAAGTGGAGACGTTTCCGCTTTTGACCATGGATGATAAAAAGACAGGAATGCAGATCCTTTCAGAGCTGGAGTCTCCCAATGGGCAGAAAGAACCGTGGCTGGAAGTACGAAAAGGGGATTACATGGCAGCGGTGGGCATTGAATTTACGTCCTTTGAACTCCTTCACGGTAAACTGCTCCTTTCTCTCATGTTAGGGGAGGAGATACAGGCAGCACTTTTGGGGAGTGGTGAGATGACATTTCCGAAAGGTACCGGGCGGGATCAAGCGTACGCCTACATAAAAATCATGATGGCCGCAGTATTGAAACCGGGTCAGGGGATATTTACACTTGATGCGGCTATCTCGGATGATTCATTCCTTTTAAGCAGGGACTGCCATTTGACCGGGGGTGCGGCTTTTTATACCTGGTACGGTAAAAATCCCCATGCAGGAGATTTTGTGGTGACCGTGGGCGGATATCATCCGGCTTTCCGGATTCCGCAGCATTATCCCACTCCATGCCGGGCAGGGTTTCACTGGAAGGTGAGTTCCTGTATCAGTGCAAAGGGGGAAGCATATCTGGCAGTCACGCCGTCCTGTGCCATGGCAGGGGGAAGTCTGGAGTTTGTCTTTGAGAAAGGGGATCTGCGGGCATGGTTCACGGCATATGCAGACATGGTCATGCGGTGGCACCCCTTCTTCTTCCAGGCGGAAATAGGAGTGGAAGTGGGGGCATCCTGCCGTCTGAACCTGCTCTTCTGCCATAAGACCATCAAACTGACCCTTGGGGCTGCGCTGCAGTTATGGGGTCCGCCTGTGGGAGGCATTGTCACAGTGGATCTGTGCGTGCTGAGTTTTGATATCAGCTTTGGCAAAAGGAGAGACGGCGAATGCCTGGTACTGGATTGGAAAGGATTTTGTGAGGTACTACCCGCTCCCAAAGAGATTGTGCACGTAGTCCCCAGGGAGGGCCTGCAGCCGCAGCAGGATCAGGAGGAGCCGTGGATCGCGGACAGCGGAACATTTGAATTTGCTACGGAGACGGTCATTCCTCTTGGGAATATCTCTGTTCGCCCAATGGGACTTCCGGAGGTTTTTTCGGAAGACAGGATCACTGTGATCTCACCTGATAAGAGGCAGGGGCCGCCGGAGCAGTTTGGCTTTGAGACAGAGGAGATACACGGAGATTTTCCGGAAGCACTCTGGGGAAGACCCATTCAGGGCACCGGCAGTCCGAAAGCCAACATGCTGGGCGGTCTGGTAAAAGGATACCGGATTGTATCTCCAAAAGCTTTAAACGAGGGCGCAAAAGACATAGAAGATTACAGGGAGGCTCTCATTACCTGCACCAAGCTGCCCAATCCGCTGGCTGAGGAAAATCAGGAATCAGATATGTTCAGGCCCAGTGAGGGGGAGGAGGCTTTTGTTTGTCTGGAGAGGATAGCGGCAGAGCAGGAAAAAGCCAGCCGTCTGGATGCAGCAACGCAGCTTGCCATGTTTTATGACGGTCCGTCGGGAGACTTCGACTTGATAGGTAAGAATTTGTATTCTATATTCCGCGACCGTCCGATGTTTGTAAAAGGAGGAAACCGTACATGAATGAGTCGGAAAACCTGCGTCTGTATGCATCCATGGTACCCCAAATGGATGCGGGAATATGGACGGTAGAGATAGAACAGGAGCTGAGTCTAAAGAAAGATGCGCAGCGAAAAGCTGTCAATGAAGAAAAGATCCGTGTCCGCCGTCAGATATTGGTACCCTCTGCAGTTTTTTCTCTGGCTGAGGGGATGGTGGTGAACCGTTGTCCTCTGCCCGGTACCAAGGCAGCGGTGACGGACTGTGTTCCCCACATTATATTAAAGGGTCCGTTCCTTCCATGGATTGGGCGCTGCAGGTGGAAGGAAAAGGCAGTCCCATCGCTGGGACTTCTCGTCCTGACAGAACAGGAGCTTAGGGAAAACGGATGTGGGACACTTCATAGGATGAAGGTGAAGGATTATCTGGGTGGAGTAGGAAGGGACAATGGGGTGTTCCGTCCGGATTATACAGATATACCCAAAGAGATGGCCGAACAGGAGTGTAGTTATATACGAATTGCAGGTCCACTGGCAAAAAAGGTACTGCCCCACATGGATGAGCTGTCTTACTATGCACACTGCCGACAGGTTTATATAGGGAATAAGGCTGAGATGGGTCTGGATCGGGACGGGTTATTCTCTGTGGTCATGTCGCCCAGGGTTCCCCAGTATATTCCCGGACAGGTACAGTCTTATCATACCTTCCTGATCGTGCAGGACGGTCTGTTACGGGAGGAGGGGAAAGACAGCCCGTTCCAGGATTTCATAGTCCTGGATTCCTGGGAGTTTCAGGTATCAGGGCAGACGCCCTACAGTTTCAGAAGATTCTGTGAAGACCTGACAGAGAAAGATGCTGATAGGATGCTTCTTCGTCTTTCCGGAGATATCCCTGACGGGGCAGTAAAGGAAAGGGTAAAAGAGGGGTTTGTGCCGCTGCTTTACCATGCCAGGACTGGCGATGAAGGGATGTGCTTTTACCGCTCACCTCTGATACCCGTAAGCGGAAAGGAGATTGAGAAGAAGGAACCTTTTTTTACGGCAGATGCGGCTATGATCTATGATGCACAGAGTGCTGTCTTTGATTTATCCCTGGCCTGTGCCTGGGAGGCAGGCAGATTGTCAGCTGTATCGGATCAGGTATACGTCAGACAGATTCTGGCGCTCCGCAAAAAAGCCCAGCAGATCGCGGATGTGCTTTTTTCCCGGATGCTGTCCAGAGCAGCAGAAAGCGGAAAAAAAGATACTCTGGACCGACCGGAGGAATTTGCCCAAAGTGCCAGAAAAGAGCTGGAACAACTTGGGAAAGAGGAATGGGAGGGTTTGCTGCAGGGCGGGAAAGATGCGGAGACACTGGTCATGGCACTTAACAGGACAGGATGGGATACAATAGGACAGGGGGAAGGGCTGATGAGGCTTGCAGGGGAGGCGTCCTGTATAACGGGGGAGGTCATGACAGAGACGGAGGTTCTTGTGAGGGCATTTCTCAAAGAGAATTATATGCTTTTACTGCCCCTTTTAGAGGAAGAGACAGCGCCCCTTGCAGCCTGGCTTGGCAAACTGCTGCTGCTGTACCCTGTACCGCAGGATTATCTGCTTCCCCATCCGCAGCTGCTTCCCAGGGAAAGTGTTCGTTTCTTTTACCTGGATGAAAATTGGCAGAGGGCCGCCTTCGACGGAGCTGTGAGTCTGGGGCTGGATTCCAGCAGACAGGCAGATTTTAACTGTGTGATGGAACGGATACTCTATGAAAGTACCAGAAAGGAGATGCTGGCTTACCGGGCCGCCCTTTATGGTGAGACAGTGCCTGGTGATGATGGGGGGCCAAAAGGAGGCTTTATGATCCGGAGCCATCTGGTTTCCAGTTGGCCTACACTGTCGCTGCAGGCTTATGACAAGGAGGGAAAGAAGCTGGCAATCCTTCGCATGCAGCACCTTGCGGGGGAGACGCTTCTGTGCATACTGGACGGAATACCCGCAAGGATCCAGGTGGAGGAGCCGGGGGAGAGCCTTCAGATGAAGATTCTCCATAAGGATTATGAAGTGTTTCGGAGTGATGCCCATGTCCTGGATCTGGATAAAGCGGGCAGTGGGCTGCTGGGACAGATGGCTAAGAGGCTGGGAAAAAAGGCAGAAGAGATAGACGTGCTGACCTTTGTGACAGAACTTCTGACCACGGGAGAACGTACCGTATTTGAGAAGGAGGGCGGGAAATGAGCGGGGATAGAGTAAAATCCTTAGAACTGGAAGCCATGGTGGTGGATGACCTGACGGGAGGGAACAGTATATTCCGCCGCTGGGAATTTAATTATCCCGCACTGGACAGATTTTATTCACCTGAGCCCAGTTCCACCAACAGAAATAATGAGATAGAGGAGCGCGGCGTCTGGATACGTTTTGTCCTCCCGCGGGAACTCCGTACAAAGAAGGAAGATATGCAGGATTATCCCTGCATACCCAACCGCTGGCTGATCATCAGGAGTGACGGGATTATGGGGAACGTCAAATCATGGGTCCTTGAGGGGGATTGTCCGGTATCGGATCATATGGAGCAGGATGAGAAGTCTGCAGCTCTGGAAACATCCAGTATGTATCTGATCTCAGAGCAGCAGAAACAGATCTGGGAAAACTCCAGTGACCCCTATCGGAAAAATGCATTGACCAGCAGTGCAGCGGCAGGGGGATATCATGTGAATATGGGTGTGGCATTTGAGGCTGCCAACTGGGGGGAGAGGGACGACAGTCCGCTGTTCCTGACAGCATGCGCACCGGGAAACCCCATATTCAGTGCGTATGCTGCACATAACAGGAACATACTTTCATTTTTTGATGAGATGGAAGGTATGGATAAGGGGGAACTGGATTATTTCGTTGTGGGCTGGTATTCCAATTTTCAGCTGCCGGACGTGTATGCAGGCCGGATAAGCGGTATCCATTGGAATAAAGGAGGCGTGGCGGTCACAAAAGAGCAGGATATTTACAGGGACGAGCTTGCAGAAATTGTACAGGGCCAGAAGTTGAACGTGGCAGTCGGAGCAAGCACGGAGGAAGCATTCCGGGCGTATCTTAACAGACGTTTCACTATGGATGGAAAAATCCCGGAGGAGAGGTCCGGGGAACTGGATGCGCTGCTGGCAGCCCTCTATTATAATGTGATGGATCATAAGACCAGCCCCGCCGGAAGGAACCGTCTGGAAAATATCATCCACGATAATAAGTTTGAAAGCAGGTCAGGGGGAACAAAGTATGTCATCTTATCCGAGACGGAGGGGCGGGCAGAACTTACACAGAAGGAACAGGATCTTCTTGACAGGCTCAATCGTTTTGACGATGAACTGGAACTACTCACAGCCATGCGTCAGCGGCTTTTGGAGATGTGGTGGAAGAAGGGATACCTGAAAACGCTGCACCGCCATAAAAATCCCCGTAAGCCGGAAGACTATGATATGTTTTTTGATGTGACCCAAAAGGACAGCCTGGTATCTTCTGTCATGGCAAAGATGCATGAGGTGAGAATGTTGTATGAATACCTGCCAAAAGAGGGGGAGAAGCTTGAACAATACGGAAGAGACCACGGAGTAAAAGACGGTCATATATTAAAAGCACTGCCAAAGCCAAGATATTGGAGAGAGGGAAACCCTGTGATCCTGATCAACGGCACGGAACCGGCAGAAGATTTGAAGACCGGGGAGTATGAGCTTCTTCCGCAATTTAACTGCAGCCAGGTACCAAAGTGTCCGGAGCTTCCGGAGGAGCTGCAGTCCATATTGGAAATTGTACGAAGTGAAGCAGCAGACGGGCAGGGGGAGATAAAAAAGGAACAGTCAGACTGGTATCAGCCGTGGAAGCCGGTATTTATGGAATGGATAATAGAATATCAGCCTGTCAATTTGGAGAGCTTTTTCTTTGATGGGACGGATTATCAATACAGAGGAAGTGAAAGCGGGACAGGGGAACTCTGGCAGTTTGGGGGAATCTCTCATTTGGACGCCCACCATAAATCTGTGTTTGCGCAGAGGATCAGCCAGTTATCAGAGCAGACAGGCATCAGCATCGGACAGGCTCTTAAGGAAATCTCCGGGTGGAAGTTATTGAGCCAGGAACTGGTCAGCCTGAAAGACGGTATGGCACAGCAGGATTACAGAACATTCAGGCGTCCGTACCGGGAACCTGTAGGCGACAGCGGATACACGCTGGATGAGATTTTGGGATTTTCCGGGAATGAGGAAGGGTTCTGGGAGGCTTCAGGAGGCAGGCTGGAGAGTGTTCCCCTTATAAGCGGTGACAGCTATCCTCCGTTTACGCCATTCCAGGCGGGGCGGGGGAAGATTGCAGAATTATTCTTGTATGATGCGTTTGGCCGTGTCATGCCCCTGATTCTTTCCGGTGAGGAAAAGGGGCTGTTCCAGGAGAAGAATTTTCCTTTGATCCGCCCGGAGTACATGGCAGCAGGGAGGACAGGAGGATTTTCAAGGACAGAGAACAGAAATGAGTTTTGGATGAAACCCAGGCTTCTTCAATACGGTAGACTGCATTTTGAATTCCTGAGGACAAAAGAAAAGGAGATGGTCCATGGATATATCATTGTGAACCATATGAACCGCAGTCTTCTTCTCTACGCTCCGGATGGAAGTCTGGCAGGGGAGCTGATTGGAATTTATACGACTTCTGCCCGGAGAAAAGTCATGTTCCGCCCGGCCGGGAGAAGCGGAGTAAAAACAACAGAAGAGTTAATAGAGAAATACCCGGTACTGGGCTCTGTGGCGCAGGCCAGAAAAGAGGGGACACCGGAGGCGTTTTGGGAATTCCTGGACACCATCGACAGAGCTATCTGGACGATCGGGCAGTTCGGGAGTGATTCAGATGAGGATATTGCATTGAGCTTTGGACGTCCACTGGCACTTCTGAGGGCAGAAAGCTTCATTGAACTGGATGGGACGCCAAGGCAGGATGCCGGGTGGAAAGGCGGTTTCCAGGCAGAGCAGGAGGCGCTTTGCGGCCGGAAATTTCCTGTACGCATCGGGGATCAGAGTATACGGGATGACGGAGTGGTGGGATATTTCCTGGAGGACAGATATGATGAGTATCACAGTATCGCCATGCCGGAGGGAAAGAGCGGAAACATACGGCAGATTGGTCCCGTTGGAACACCTGACGGCAATTACGCGGAGGCAGGTTATGGAAAGAAAGGAGCAGCAGTGATGACTATACTGGCAGATCCCAGAGGAACCATCCACGCTTATACAGGTATTTTTCCGGTAAAAGAAGTGAGAGTTCCCCAGGAGGAGATCACAGGACCTCTTCGCAGGATGGAGGTACAGTTCCAGGCAGGGCCATTTGTCACAAGGATCATTCCGGGAACGGATGGCACCCATGCGGTGCCGGAGATAGGGCTTCCAGCTTTTCCGCACAGTCACGGGACCTGGAGTTATGGAGAACAGGAGGAGGAATACGGACTGACGGTACCTGAAAACAAGGGAGACCAGGGAGAGGGCAGGGTATCTGTCCGGGAAGGCATTTTAAAATATTTTCAAAATAAATAATGTATAGGAGGAAGGGTGAATGGAAGAATTAAAGTTTTTACATGAGATGGCAGCGGAGACGGAGGTTCTGGCTTACGGCAGCACGGCAGCAATCGGCGGGAGGATGACAGACACAGGCGGTGGAAAATATTATTGCAGGTCCGTTTTCCTGGATATACCTGTTGGAAACGGAGCGGACGATCTGTTTTTGAAGGGTACTTCGGTGACGATCACTTCCCACACAAAGGGCTGGACTGCACTGGAAGCAAGAGAGAGCAGGAGAGTAGGAGAAGCCACTGGGTATGTGGAGCTTGGCCTGCAGTATAGAGGAGGGAAGGCGCTGCTTACAGAGCCGGTACAATTTACATTGACAGGCAAAGTGAACAATGCCTCCGGTACTGCGGGAATCGTTTTTACAGATGAATATTCCCCGGCGGAAGAGGAAGCGTGGGAGGAGGAGGAGAGTATCCATGAATTTACGAAAGGCCCGGTTCCGTTTTATCTGAAAAATCTGATGACTGCAAAACCAGATGCTCCCACAGTCCCGTGCTGTGATTTTTCCCCGGGGCAGCCAATACGTTTTAGTTGGGAGGGGAGTGGGACCAGCTATAAAATCTATAAGAAGGGGGAGGCAGGGCCCATCTATACAGGCAGGGATACTTTTTATGAATATGGTGCGGGGGTAGTGAATGATACCACATTTATCCTGGAAGCGGATGTGTCCGGGAATGCCCGGACGGAGGGGGAGGAGAAGAAGCTGGCATATAAGGTCCTCTATGATACGATCACAGTCACAGTCCGGGACCCCACTCTGCACAAATTGACGGTGGAGGGAAATCTGCGGGCAATGTCAGGGCTGAGCGTGGGAGGATATATGTCCTCTGCCACAGGGGCGGTCCTGAATGGAAGCAATATAATTAAAAATGCGGAATTAAATGGGACCATCAGTGCAGCAAACGGTATTATACATATGATGAACAATGCTGCCAGTCTGCCTCTGAAATTCTGGAGTCCGCCTACTACCGTTTATTTTACTACGGACGGCATACTGTATGGTCTGTTTAATGCCGGATATGAGAGTGATACCGCATATGGAGAGATCAGTGCCGTTCCCGATTATGGGCCATATGGGTGGGACATCACTTATTATGTACAGCTCATGGGAGTAGACGGGCGGCCGTTTTATATTCCAAAAGCGGCTAATATTGTTCTGCCGGTCAGTGCAGATCGTGGCTGGCTTCTAATACAGCATGGCGAGAAGCTCGGAAAAGATTATGCATTCAATTGGTGGTTCGTGCCGTTTGGGGCAGGTAAGGTGCAGAATGGGGAACTTTTTACACTGACGCAGGAGAAGGGAGAATGGCAGAAGAGAGAAATTGATAAATTCAATAGAAGACTGAGAGAAAGAGGAGGGAGCCTGCCGGTCATGGAGTAAACAGAAACGGTTGTGAATGCCGCATACCGTTGACATGGGAGGGATTTTGTGATAAGATTCGGAATCATGAGAAAGGCGTTGAGAAGAGATAGTAAGCGTGTCCGAATGTTCCAGAGAGAAGCCGGGTGGTGCGAGGCTTTATTTAGGGGCGCTGAACCGGTCTTTGAGCTGCGGGCTGAAAGGTGACGAGTAGGTTTTGACGGGTATCCTCCGTTATGGGGATGGAGTATCGGATGGCCATGATTTATGAGGATTGGCGTCCCGTACTTGTGGAGTGCAGAATGAAGATTCTGAAATCAGGTGGTAACACGGATATTTGTTTATTCGCCCTGAACTGGCTAAGCTGGTTCAGGGTTTTTGTTTTTTCTGCCGCTCCCTGTCCCATCGGTCCGGGCAACACACCACGTTGCCCGGACCGATGGGACAGGGA